>Ga0181531_10000161_pt1 | contig 50677 bp, 53 predicted proteins | sample PEATcosm2014_Bin_38_FD_119743 | JGI IMG/M metagenome (GOLD analysis project Ga0181531, IMG submission 119743) | Peatland microbial communities from MTU Mesocosm Facility, Houghton, MI, USA - PEATcosm2014_Bin11_10_metaG | ecosystem: Environmental > Terrestrial > Soil > Wetlands > Peat | place... | reverse complement strand
GGCCGTGCTGGAGACGACCGATATCGCCGCGCTTTTGCTGCGGCTCGAAGGCGGCGACGAGCGCACGCTGATCAACCGCATCAAGGCGGTGGCGGCCGTGGCGCAGCGCCGCGACATTGCGGTGCTGCTCGACGGGCGCCCCGAGCTCGTGGCGCGCGCCGGCGCCGATGGCGCGCATCTGTCCGGCATCGAGGCGCTCCAGGCCGCATTGCCGCTCCTCAAACCGGATCGCATCGCCGGCGCCGGCGACTTGCGCAGCCGTCATGATGCCATGCTCGCCGGCGAAGCCTCGGCCGATTACGTGATGTTCGGCGAAGCCGATCGCCGCGGCAGCCGCCCCTCCTTCGAAGCGACTACGGAGCGGCTCACATGGTGGTCGGAGCTGTTCGTCCCGCCCTGCGTAGGGTATGCCGCGACGCTGGACGAAATCGCGCCGCTGGTGCAAGCGGGCGCGGATTTCGTCGCGCTCGGTGACTGGATATGGACGCAAACCGACAGGCCCGCTGTCGTGGTGGCAAAAGCCGCAAGCGCGCTCGCGGAGCCGGTCGCGCTGGCGGCGCCGTCCGCGTCGGATTGATGGGCAACACCGTCAACGCCGCGGTCAGGCCGAGCGCTTTGCTGCTGGCGGCTCTGCTCGTCGCGTTTTGGCCGCGGAGCGCCATCGCCGCCGAACCCGATCTCGCTTACGGCGCCTTCCAGCGCGGCTATTACGTCACCGCGTTTGCGTTTGCGACCAACCGCGTCACCGTCAAGAGCGACGTCAAGGCGATGACGCTCCTCGGCGAACTCTATGCCAGCGGTCTAGGCGTGCCGCAGGACGATGCGCGCGCCGCCGAGTGGTACAAGCTCGCCGCCGACCGCGGCGATCGCGAAGCGATGTTCGCGCTGGCGATGTTCCGCCTGCAGGGACGCGCCGGTCCGCGCGATCGCGAGGCTTCCGCCAAACTCCTCGCCGCCGCCGCCAAGCTTGGCCAGCCGCTCGCCGCTTACGACCTGGCGCTGCTCTATATCGAGGGCCAGTTGTTTCCGCAGGATTTCAGCCGCGCCGCGGAACTCCTGCGCACGGCTTCGCAAGCTGGCAACGCGGAAGCGCAATACGCGCTCGGCACCCTCTACAAGGAGGGACGCGGCGTGCCGAAGGACATGAAAGAGGCGGCACGGCTGTTTGCGCTCGCCTCGCTCGCCGACAATGCCGAAGCGCAAGTCGAGTACGGCATCGCGCTGTTCAATGGCGCCGGCGTCGCCAAGGACGAGCAAGCCGCCGCCGGCTGGTTTCGCAAGGCGGCTTTGCACGGCAATCCGATCGCGCAGGACCGGCTCGCGCGCGTGCTCGCCGATGGGCGCGGCGCACCGGCCAATCCGGTCGAGGCCACCAAGTGGCATCTCGTGTCCAAGGCGCGCGGTGAGACCGACCTGATGCTTGACGACTTCGTCGCCAAGCTCGATCCGGAAACCCGCACCGCCGGCGAGAAGGCAGCCAAGCCCTGGCTGGATGCGCTTAAGAAGCCGCCGACGTGAGACGCGACCTGTTCCCTCCCCTTGAACGAACTGCGCAGGGCGTCGTCCCGGTGACTTGCTGGCCGCGACCAAGTAGTGGATGTTCGATGCATGAAAGTGCGAGACATCCTCCGATTGATTGAACAAGAAGGCTGGTTCCTGGTCGCTACGCGAGGCTCGCATCGGCAATACAAGCACCCAACGAAGCTCGGCCGTGTTACAGTTACCGGCAAGCCGTCGGACGACATGGCGCCTGGCACACTCAACAGCGTGCTTAATGCAGGCCCAACTGAAGGGGCAGAAGTGATGCGCTACGCAGTGGTGATCGAAAAGGCTGCAGGCAATTATTCGGCCTACGTGCCGGATTTGCCGGGCTGCGTTGCGACCGCGGCAACGATCCCGGAGGTCGAAGCCGAAATCCGCGACGCAATTCGCTTCCATGTCGACGGCCTCAAGGCCGACGGCTTAACGGTCCCGGCGCCGACCAGCATCGCGGAATACGTCGAGGCCTAGCGAACATTTACGCCCCGCGCCGCTTGCCAGCGGCGCCGAACAGGCTTATGCGGCGCCATGGCCAAGGTTCGAGTCACATTCAAATTAAAGCGCGTCGCCGAGGGCGACTGGCAGATCGAAGCTCATTATCCCGGCGCCGAATTGCGCATCATCAAGGGATTCAAGACCAAAGATGAGGTCGATGAGTGGCTCAACGGCACGCGCCGGATCGACTGGCTGCGCTCGCAGGGCTACGCCAAATAGGCGCGCGTATTAGCCGCGGTTGCCCCAGGTCCGTTGCAGCACGCGCAACCAGTTGCGCAAACACACCTTCTCGATCAGCGGTTTGCTAAAGCCGCGCTTGCGCATCACCGCCACCAGAATTTGCAAGTTCGCGGCATTGCCGAGTTCGGCCGGGATCATGGCGCCGTCGAAATCGGAGCCAATGCCGACGCTGTCCTCGCCGGCATGTTCGAGCATGTGCTCGATATGCTGGACAATCAGCTCAACCGGCGTGTCCCGGTCGTGACGGCCGTCCGGACGCAGGAAGCTCGTGGCGAAATTGACGCCAACGAGGCCGCCGGATTTGCCGATCGCCGCCAATTGCCGGTCGGTCAGGTTGCGCGAATGCGGGCTGATGGCGTGCGCGTTGGAGTGTGAGGCAACCAGCGGCGCATCGGAAATTTCGGCAACGTCCCAGAAGCCGCGCTCGTTCAGATGCGACAGGTCGACCAGAATCCGCAAATCGTTGCAGGCGCCGATCAGCGCCTTGCCGAGGTCGGTCAGACCGGGGCCGGTGTCGGGCGAGGACGGGCAGCGAAACGGCACGCCGTGGCCGAACGCATTCGGCCGGCTCCACACCGGGCCGAGCGAGCGCAGCCCCGCCGCGGCGAGCACGTCAAGGAGTTCGAACTTCGCGTCGATCGCTTCGGCGCCTTCGATATGCAGCACGGCGGCCAGCGCGCCATCGGCGAGGCAGCGTTCGATATCGGACGCGGTGCGGCAGACGCGAACGCGCCCTTCCGACTCCCGCTCGATCCGGAAAAGCAGCGACGCCATGGCAAACGTGACGCGCTGCGCCTCCGCCATATCGACCGCGGGCGGCGCCGGATCGTTGCCGACGACGCTGGCGACGACGACGCCGGTGTCTTGAGCAGTGTCTGGCGCGGACGTGTTCTGAGAAGGCGTTTGGCCGCCGCCATCTTTGTGTTTGGGCGAAGGCACGAAGATCGCGAACAGGCCGCCAGCAAATCCGCCCGCGCGCGCCTTGGGCAGATCCAGATGGCCCTTTTCGGCGCCTTTAAGGAACGCCGCGACCGCGTCGTCCCCGCCGCGCATGTGCAGCCGCAGCAGCACGTCGTTGTGGCCGTCAAAGATCGGAACGGGCTTGGGTAGGGGCACGAAGGTCCTTTGTTCTTTACCGAGCAGCCGTAGGGTGGGCTAAGGCGCGAAGCGCGGAGCGCGGAGCCCACGTGTTTGTTTCATAAAGCCAATCCTGGTGGGCTTCGCTGCGCTCAGTCCACCCTATAGTAGCTGCCTAGCATCACTTCAGCTTGGCGAATCCAATATGAGCGCAAAACTGCTCGACCGCCGCTGCCACGGCCCGCTCGGAAACGCGTCCAACTGACTTTACAACGAGACTGGAATTGAGCTTGACGATACGGTCGGTGCGAATCCAGCTCGGCGCCGGCAACGCGCCGCGCACCAAATCGGCCGCCGTGAGCGGCACTCCGTGCTCGGTCTGCGGACGTGACGGGAATCGCGATGAAATCGCCGTAACGGTCCGGCTCGGTCAGCGCTAGCACGGGTCGCCGCTTGGTCGCCGACAAATCGGAGAAGGGGAACGGTACGAGCAGCAGGTCGCCCCGCTCAAGCATCGTCCCAGACTTTGTCCTCGGCGTTGTCCCACACCGGGGCAAGCGACGCCGCCTGCGCGCTCATCAGGTCGCGCCAATCGGCGCGCTCGCCGCGCTCGCGAATAAAGCCCACGAAATCGAGCACCTCGCGCGCGGCCTGGTCGGGGAGCTTTTTGACTTGTTCGAATATCAATTCCGCAATCGTCATATCGTCCTCCGGACGATTTGCATTATGCGCCGACGTTATTCTCAGGCATCGCTCCTCGGGACCGCGCTTGAGCCTAACGTTGTCACGGACCTATATAGTGACATTTCCGTTTCGGATACATCCGCGAAAATCTCCATGCCGTGAAGGACTCAGTTTAGTAGCCTGGATGAGCGAAGCGATATCCGGGGCCTGCCCCCACCATAACCCGCATGTCGCTATCGCTCATGCGGGCTACTTCAATCACGCCACCGCGAGGCACCCTTCGGTGACAGTGCACCTAATTTCTGCAAGCGCCCCGCTCAGCCGTCGCCACCGCCGGTTCAGGGTGAGCGCTTTTGCTCAGATGCCGCATCTGCGCGCCACTAGGTTCGTGCGGATCAATTTCCGGAAAAGGTAGATCACATGAGGACGACCTTCGCGCTTTTTGCAGTTCTCATTAGCCTGGGCATTGCGTCCTCAGTCGTGCCGGCGCGGGCCGATGCGGATGACGCCACCTGGATCAAGAAATGCGTCAACGACAACAAGAGGGAAGGCGCGACCCCGGAAGTGGTGGCCGCGTATTGCTCGTGCATGAACGGCAAGATGTCGTCGGACGAAACCCTTTCGATCACCGCCTGGGAAAAGTCGCATCCCGCCGAAATGGCCGCCTGCGATAAGGAATCCGGCTGGAAGTAGACCTGAGGCATCAACAGCAAGTGTAGCCCGGATGAGCCAACGGGTCCGGCCCGAAGTGGCCGGCTCGATGACAGGCTCAGCGATATCCGGGGCTAGATACTCAACGGCTACCCCCGCACGTTGCTATCGCTCATGCGGGCTACTTGCTTTCCGAAACTCGGCATGGATACGCGGGTCAAGCCCGCATATGACGGCTGAAAATGTTGTCACTGTGACAGGGACGTAGCCTTGACATTCGTCCCCATTTCGGTTACATGCACCCTATCTCGCTCGTAAAGGACGCCAGCCGGCGGCACCGGCTGGTGGAGCGAAACGGTTCCCGCGGGGGGAGGCTCGTCACCCGTGCTCCCGGGCGGCTCCGGCGATACTACGCCCGGCCGGCATGATGACCGGTCTGCGGGGCAACCCGCTGGACTGGGACAGGCGGGGACGGGTAACGCCCGTCCGGCTTTTTAGCCGCGTGTGATCCTTTGCGAAAAGGATCGCACGGCCGGCCAAGTCCCAGGAAGTGCCTAGCTGGAGCTGAGCTGCGGCGTTCGTTCGCTGCAGCAAGCGCCGTGGTGGAACGCCGACAGGCGAGCGCACTGCGATTCAGTGCGCGCCGCGCGCCGTATGCGTGCGGACGGTGGATACGCGTCTGTCGGCGTTCCGCTTCCTTTTGTTATTTGTAGCCCGGATAAGCGAAGCGCCATCCGGGAAACGGCTTTCAAGCTCGTTGTTTGTCCCCGGATTTCGCTTCTGCTCATCCGGGCTACTGGAAATGTCGTAGTGGTTGGCAAAGCTCGGGCGCAAAAAATGCGCCGCGAGAATCAGAGGTGCTGCGCGCATTTCACCCTCCCCTGGAGGGGGAGGGTCGGCGCGACGCGTTAGCGGCGCGACGGGATGGGGTGGGCAGCGCTCAGGAGAATTCACCCCCTCCCGCCGCGCTGCGCGCGGCAACCTCCCCCCTCCAGGGGGAGGTGAAAGCGAAAGGACGAGCACGCGTTTTACCTTGCACCTCTCCCCGCGCGCGGGGAGAGGGAGAACGCAGCGGGCTTGCGCGGGCCCCCCACTAAAGGTACGCGAGGCGCCCATGCAGCATTCCGCCATCCTCAATGTGATGATCAAGGCCGCCTATCGCGCCGGGCGCAGCCTCAAGCGCGATCTCGGCGAAGTCGAGAACTTGCAGGTCTCGCTGAAGGGGCCGCGCAATTTCGTCACCGCCGCCGACCGCCGCGCCGAGGAGATCGTGTACCAGGATCTCACCAAAGCGCGGCCGGACTACGGTTTCCTCGGCGAGGAAGGCGGAGCGCGCCCGGGCGCCGACAAAAGCCATCGCTGGATCGTCGATCCGCTCGACGGTACCACCAACTTCCTGCACGGCATTCCGCAATTCGCGGTGTCGATCGCGCTGGAGCGCGACGGCGTCATTGTCGCCGGCCTCACCTACAACCCAGCCAACGACGACTTGTTCGTCGCCGAGCGCGGCAAAGGCGCGTTCCTGAACGATCGGCGCATCCGCGTCGCGGCGCGGCAGCACCTCAACGAAGCGGTGGTGGGCTGCGGCCTGCCGCATTTCGGCCGCGGCGACCTAGCGCTGGGACGACGCGAAATCGAAGCCGCGCAACAGCATTTCGCCGGCCTGCGGCGTTTTGGCGCCGCCACCCTCGACCTCGCCTGGCTGGCCGCCGGCCGGCTCGACGCCTTCTGGGAACGCGATCTGTCGCCGTGGGACATGGCCGCCGGCATTATTCTGGTGCGCGAATCGGGCGGCTTTATCAGCGACATCGACGGTGGCGACGCTGTCCTCGCTAAGGGCAATATCGTCGCCGGCAACGACGCCATGCATCGCGAGCTTCTCCGCCTTCTCAAGGAAGCGGCCAAGGACGCTGCCGAGCTTAAGGAAATGTCATCTCCCAGCGAGGCGTGACGCCTTTATCATGCCGCAAATTTTGTCGCAGGTCCGACGCGACAAACATGCGTTTTTCTTGCACCGCGCCTATGCCATAGTGAGTAGGCTGGGGAATTAAGCTGCTAAAGCGAGACCGATGGCGGACAGCATTGATCAGGCCAACCTCTCCTCGCCCCGCATCTTTCTCTTCCGGATGCTGGTGTTCCTTATTCTGTGCGGGCTGATCGGCTTTGTGCTGCAGCGGCAGATCATCACTGCCTTTATGGCCAACCCCTGGCTCAACGGCTTGATCGGCTGCGTGCTGCTGGTCGGCATTATTCTGTCGTTCACGCGGGTGATCCGCCTGTTCCCGGAAGTGTCCTGGGTCAACAGTTTCGGCCGCAGCGATCCGGCGAAACCGGCAGCGCGCGCGCCGGCGTTGCTGGCGCCGATGGCCGTCATGCTCGGCAACGAGCGGACCAGCCGGGTGGCGATCTCGGCGCAGACCATGCGCGCCTTTCTCGACTCGCTGTCGATGCGGCTCGACGAGGCGCGCGATATTTCGCGCTATCTGACCGGGCTCCTGGTCTTTCTCGGACTGCTCGGCACGTTCTGGGGCCTGATCGAAACCGTCGGCTCGGTCGGCGGCATCATCAACAATCTCAATCCCGGCGGCGACGCCGATACCGTGTTCAATGCGCTCAAGGAGGGGCTGGCGGCGCCGCTCGGCGGCATGGGCATTTCGTTCTCGTCGTCGCTGTTTGGCCTCGCCGGCTCGCTGATCCTCGGCTTTCTCGATCTGCAGACGAGCCAGGCGCAAAACCGCTTCTACACCAATCTCGAGGATTGGCTGGCGAGCATCGTGCAGGACGCCGGCACGGTCACGGGCGGCGCGATACCCGCCGGCCTCGCCGATGCCATCGAGCGGCTGCGCCAATCCGTCACCGACGCCGGATCGGGCAAGGCGACGACGGCGGCCATCGCCAACCTCGCCGAGGCCATTCAAGGCCTGGTGCAGCACATGCGCGCCGAACAGCAGATGATCCGCGACTGGGCGGACGCGCAAGCCAAGCTCAACAACGACATCCGGCGTTTCATGGAAATGCTGTCGCGCGAGACCGTCGACCGGTAGGCGCGCCAGCGGCAAGGAAAAACTGAAGATACGCCCATGGCGCTTGCGAGGAGCCGCCGCGACAGCGGCATGAATTACTGGCCGGGTTTCGTCGATGCGTTGTCGACCCTGGTCCTGTCCATCATCTTTCTGCTCACCGTCTTCATGGTGGCGCAGTTTTACCTGTCGCAGGAAGTCGCCGGCAAGGATACGGCGCTGGCGCGGCTCAATGCCCAGATCGCCCGCCTCTCCGACTTGCTGTCGCTGGAGCGGACCGGCAAGGCCGGCCTTGAAGACGAGATCGCGCAACTGCGCGCCTCGCTCACGGCCGCCGAGGGCGAACGCGAGCGGCTGCGCGGCGCCGCCGAGGGCGCGCAGAACGGCAGCGATGCCGGCAAGGCGGAGGCCGGCCGGCTCAACTCGCAGCTCGACGTCGAAAAGGCGGCGACGACGCGTGCGCTGGCCCAGATTGAAATCCTCAATCAGCAGATCGGCGCGTTGCGCCGGCAGATTGCCGCGCTCGAAACCGCGCTCGGCGCATCCGAGGAGAAAAGCAAAGAAGCCCAGCTGCACATCGCCGACCTCGGCCAGCGCCTGAACGTGGCGCTGGCGCAGCGGGTGCAGGAATTGTCGCGCTACCGCTCGGACTTCTTCGGCAAGCTGCGCGACATCCTCGGAAATCGTCCCGACATCCGCGTCGTCGGCGATCGCTTCGTGTTCCAGTCGGAAGTGTTCTTCGACAGCGCGCAGGCGGCGCTGCGGCCGGAAGGCCGCGCCGAGCTCGACAAGCTCGCAACGGCGCTGCTGGAGTTGGAGAAGCAGATTCCGCCGGAGATCAATTGGGTGCTGCGGGTGGACGGCCACACAGATACTCGGGCGCTGTCGCCGACGTCGCCGTTCAAATCGAACTGGGACCTCTCGGCCGCGCGCGCCATTTCGGTCGTGCAATATCTGATCAGCAAAGGCGTTCCGCCGCAGCGGCTGGTCGCCGCCGGCTTCGGCGAGTTTCAGCCGATCGATGCCGGCACCACCGACGAAGCGTTCAGCCGCAACCGCCGCATCGAGCTGAAACTGACGGAGAAATGAGGCGTGGACGGCGGGCACGCGATGACGGTTGGCCGAAACGGGCTTTCCATGTCGCTTCGGCCCTACGATCCGGGCGACGAAAACGCCGCCGTTGCGCTGTGGCTGCGGGCCTGGCAGGCGACCTTTCCGCACATCGATTTTGCCGCGCGCGTCGATTGGTGGCGCGAGCGCTGGCGCAACGAATTGCTGCCGTCGGCCGACGTGGTGATCGCCGAGATGGATGGCAAGCTGGTGGGCTTTGTCACCGTCGACCCGCGCAACGGTTACCTCGACCAGATCGTGGTCGCGCCGGAACATTGGGCCGGCGGCGTCGCCGCCGCGCTGATGGCGGTCGCGAAAAATCTGTCGCCGATCGGACTCGATCTCGACGTCAACACCGACAATATCCGTGCCATCCGCTTCTATGAGAAGCAAGGATTTTTTATCGCCGGCGCCGGCGTCAATCCGATGTCCGGCAAGCCGGTGCACCGCATGCACTGGCGGCCGTGAAGCGCCTCACGTGCCCTGAAATTGCAGCTTGGCAAGTCGGGCATAGAGCCCGCCGGCAGCGGCCAGCGTCTGGTGCGTGCCCTCCTCGACGATGCGGCCGGCATCGAGCACCAAAATGCGGTCGCAGGACAAGACCGTCGCCAGCCGATGGGCGATGACGATAGTGGTGCGCTGGCGCATCAATTGCGCCAGCGCAGTCGCGACCTGCGTCTCGCTTTCGGCGTCGAGCGACGAGGTCGCTTCGTCGAGCAACAACAGCGGCGCATCGCGCAGGACGGCGCGCGCAATCGCGATTCGCTGCCGCTGACCGCCCGAGAGCGTGACGCCGCGCTCGCCGACCGCGGTTTCCATCCCGGCCGGCAGCGCCGCAATGAAAGGCGCGGCGTTGGCGAGTTCGGCGGCCCGCGCCACGTCCGCATCCGACGCATCCGGACGGCCGAAACGGATGTTGTCGCCGACGGTGGTGGCAAACATCACGCTGTCCTGGGGCACGAGCGCGATGCGCCCGCGCAACTCGGCCGGGTCGGCGTCGGCGAGCCCAACACCGTCGAAGGTGATGCGCCCGGCGGTCGGATCGTAAAAGCGGAGCAACAGATGAAAGATCGTACTCTTGCCGGCGCCGGAAGGGCCAACAATGGCAACCCTCTCGCCGCGCCGCACGGCAAACGATACGCCGGCGAGCGCCGCTATCGTCGGTCGCGTCGGATAGAAAAAGCGCACATCCGCGAACGCAATCTCGCCGCGTCCGGGCAACGGCAGCGGCGTCGGCTTCACCGGCGCCGCGATCAACGGCCTAATGGCCAGGATTTCGAACAATCTTTCGGCGGCGCCGGAGGCTTGCGCGAGCTCGCCGTAGACTTCCGACAGCGAGCCAAGGGCGCCGCCGCCGAGCACGGCATAAAGGATGAATTGGCCGAGCCGGCCGGCGGTGATCTGGGCCGTCAGCACCTGTTGCGCGCCGATCCACAAGACGACAATAACGCTCGCGGCGACCAGAAAGATGGCGATGCCGGTCAAGACCGCGCGCGACCGGATCGAGTTGCGCGCAGCTTCGTAGGCGCGCTCGACGGCGGCGCGGAAGCGGCTGATGCCGAGCCGCTCGTTGGTAAAGGCTTGCAGAACGCGCACCGCGCCGATCAATTCGCCGGCATAGGCGGAGGCATCGGCGAGCGTATCCTGCGCCGAGCGCGAGCGCCGGCGCACGGCGCGGCCGAAGGCATAGAGCGGCAGCACGATGATCGGGATCGCCGCCAGCACGAACGCCGAGAGCCGCGGACTGCTCACCACCATCATCGTAGAGGCACCGAAGAACAGCGCGAAATTGCGCAACGCTATCGAGATCGATGTGCCGGCGGCGGCTTTGATCTGCGTCGTGTCGGCGGTGAGCCGCGAAAGGACTTCGCCGGTCCTGGCCTCGTCGAAAAACGCGCTCGACAGCGTCGTGATATGCGCAAACACGTCGCCGCGCAGATCGGCGACCACGCGCTCGCCAAGCGTGGTGACGAGGTAATAACGGAGCGCGCTGGCCAGCGCCAAGACCGCGGCGACGCCGATCATGACCAGGAAGTAGCTGTCGATCAGCGCAACGCCGCGTTCGCTGAAGCCGAAGTCGATCATCCGGCGCACGGCGATCGGCACGACGAGCGTCGTGGCAGCGGCAACGATCAGCGCTGCTAGCGCGGTGAGCGCGCGGCCGCGATAGCGATAAAGGTAAGGCAAAAGCTCGGCCAGCGGCCGCAACTTGATGGGACGCCGCGCGGGCACGGCTTCCGGCGCGGAAAGTGCTGTGGCCGTCTCTTCGATATCGCTCAGCGCCGCTGGCGCGGCCAGCGACGGCGCCGTGACCGCGTCCTTGTCGGCTATGAAGTTCATGCGCCACAATACCTTTTGCCGGGCCGCCGCGCGCGGCCGCACAATGCCCGCGGAGCACGGAACTGGCAATGTGCGGCGGGGCGCGGTGGCTTGTCTCGCCCGCCTCGCCGCGCTATAGAGCCACCAACTTTTCAAATCGACATCGCGCGCCAATGGCGCAGAAAAAGATTAGAGAGCGCCATGAAGCCCGAGACCCATCCCAATTACCACCTGATCAAGGTGGTCATGACCGACGGCACCGAGTTCACCACCCGTTCGACCTGGGGCAAGCCCGGCGATACCATGCATCTCGAGGTCGATCCGAAATCGCACCCGGCGTGGACCGGCGGCCAGCAGCATCTGGTCGATCGCGGCGGCCGACTGTCGCGCTTCCAGAAGAAGTATTCGGGCTTCTTGAAGAAATAAGGCCTGTGCGCGCGGCCAGATTAGCCGCCGCTTTCCCGCCGCCGCTCGCGCAGCCAATAGGCCGCGATGATCAGCTTGGGGTCTTCCAATAGGCCTTGGGCTAGCCGGGCGAACAAATCCTCGACCGGCATCTCCACAACATGAACGTCCTCGTCGCCGAGGCCGCCGCCGGCGCCGACACGATCGGCATCGGCCACTTGCGCGAAATAGAGAAAGATGCGCTCGGACGTGCCGCCGGGAGAGGCAAAAAAGTGCCCGACGGGTTCAAGCGCCTCCACGCGGTAGCCGGTTTCCTCGAAAGCCTCGCGGGCCGCGGCCACCTCGGGCGTTTCGCCGTGGTCGATCGTTCCCGCAACCGCTTCCAGAAGCCAGGCATCGTCGGTTGAAGGGTGATCGCGGCGGCGCCCGATCAGCGCCGGCAGCCTGAATTGTTCGACCAGTAGCACCGATTTACGGTCGACGTTGAACAGCAAGACGGCAACCGCATCGCCGCGTTCGAACACCAGCCGCTTCTGCACGGCGCTCATGGCGCCGTCGAACTGGCGATGACTGACGTCGAATTCGTCGACCTTGAAGAAATCGTCGAGGAGACGGCGATGGCCGGAGACGACGACCCTGCCGGACATGATGACCTCCGGTCCGCTCAAGTCCACAACGGTGAGTATTGCGGAAGCTAAGCGCTGTTGCGCTCGAAGGCGGCTTTCAAAAGCCCCAATTGCCGCTCGACCGGATTGGCGAGCGCGACCCTCACGGGCGGCGGAGCATGCATGGTGGCGTCGATCCGGCGGACGTCGGCCTGCAGCTTGGTCGAGCGCGTGATCAGCTCCTGCAGCTTCGCAGGCAACAATGCGATTGATTTGGCGTCACCGGGATCGCAGGCAGCAAGCCGCACCTTGCTCTTTTCCTTGCTGGCCTGGGCGAGCGTCATTTCGCCCTCTTTGACCGCGCGGTGCAGCAACAGCCACGAGGCGAGCTGCATTAACCTTGTCGTCAAACGCATGCTCTCGGTGGCGTAAACCAAAGCGGCGTTGCGCTCCAATCTCTTGGATTCCGTGCGGCCAGCGCCGTCGAGATAGCTCGCGGTCTCTTCGACCAGCGCCATTCCGTCGCGGAACAAAGCCGCAAAAACCTGAGAATTTGCCAGCCGTTCGCTAAAGGAAACCGCGTTGGCTTCGCTCGCACGCTTTTCGGACATCGACGACGCCTCACACCGTGCCGCAGCATCGCGCGGCACGGCCGCCGAGTCCAGCGCGACGTGGAGCCGACCAGCCGACATAGTTGCCGGGCGCACAGCGTCGTCGCTGCGCGCGTCGCCAAAAAAGGAGCCGCCGTTGCCGGCGGCTCAAGGTGATAACAGGGAGGCGTCAAACAGAGTGGACAGGAGCCACTCGATGTCCAGAAGATGGACGATAAATGTAATGAACGAGAAAGCTTAACGAAAGGTTAAGAAATCGCAAAAACTTGGCTGATGTTTCGGCAGTTTGCCGTTCGCATCAACAAGAACCCGCGCATTTTGGCGGCAAGGCCGGCGCCGACCGCGCTTTATTTTTTGAAAAACGCGCTTGCCGCGTTCTGCGAGGCGCGCTTTTTAACCATCTCCGCCTCGAGGCGAGCGATTTCTTCCTTGAGCAGGTTTATCCGTTCGGCAAGTTCGCCGACCGAAAGCAGCGCCAAGTCCTGTCCAAGCTCATGGACGATCTTTTTCTTCGGCAGATCGTCCGGATCGATCGCGGGCATTTTGCTTCCTCCAGCAGCACGTTAACGGCGACGGGCGCGGTTGTCACATTTGCGTCGGGCCTCTAAGACTGCCCGCCATTCTTATTATGACAATCCAAAAAGACCGGAGCGACCCCATGCTGCCCGATCGAATGACCGCGATCGTCATCCGCGAACCGGGCGGGCCGAGTGTGCTCGTCGCCGAGCCGCGCGCCGTGCCTAAACCCGGCGCGGGCGAGATCCTGGTCAAAGTCGAAGCCGCCGGAGTCAATCGGCCCGACGTCATGCAGCGGATTGGACTTTATCCGCCGCCGCCGGGCGCGACCGATATTCCGGGGCTTGAAATCTCCGGCAGCGTCGTTGCGTGCGGCGATGGCGTTGCACGCTGGCGGGAAAGCGACCGGGTCATGGCGTTGGTCGTCGGCGGCGGCTACGCAGAATATTGCCTCGCGCATGAGAGCCACGTGTTGCCGATCCCGGATAGCCTGTCGGCGATCGAAGCGGCGGCGATTCCAGAGACCTTTTTCACGGTCTGGTACAACATGTTCGAGCGCGGCCGGCTCGCGGCGGGCGAAAGAGTGCTGATCCATGGCGGTACTTCGGGCATTGGCACCACCGCCATTCAGCTTGCCAAGGCGTTCGGCGCCTATGTGATCACCACGGCCGGATCGGATGAGAAATGCGAGGCCTGCCTCGGTCTCGGCGCCGATATCGCCGTCAACTACAAGGCCGAGGATTTTGTCGCCGCGACCAGAAAGGCGACCGGCGGCCGCGGCGCCGACCTCATCCTCGACATCGTCGGCGGCGACTATGTCGACCGCAATTATGATGCCGCCGCGGTCGAAGGCCGCATTGTGCAGATCGCTGTGCAGGCATCGCCGCACGCCAATGCAGATTTGCGCCGCCTGATGTTCAAGCGGCTGACCCATACCGGCTCGACGCTGCGGGCGCGCTCAATCGCTGATAAAGGCGCGATCGCGCACGCCGTCGAAGAGAAAGTCCTGCCGCTCATCGGAAGTAGCAAAGTGCGCCCCGTGATCGACACCACCTTCGACCTGCGCGACGCGGCGGCCGCCCATGCCCACATGGAGGCCGGTTACCACATTGGCAAAATCGTCCTGACTCTTTGAAAAGACACAAGAAAATTTCTTGCCCCGCCGCGGCGCTTTAAGCTACTGATCGGCGGCGGCTCCCCCGCGGCGGGCACCCGCACCAAGAACGGGCCGCGAATTCGGCGTAAAGCCGGTTAGAATTGTGACGTGGAAATCCTGGTTTGGGAAACCGGTTTTCGGGGGCGCGCTGTGCGCCGGTCGCTCGGAGCAATCTCTTGGCATTCTTTCGCGCCGTCTTGGCGCTTGCGGCCCTTGCCTTTGCAGCCTGGCTCGGCGTTTCCGGCGCCGCCGCGGTTGAGGCCGTCAATATCCGGCTCGATGCCTCGGCCATCGATCTGACAGACGCGATTGAGTTCCAGCACACCGACGGCGACCGCGTGCAGGTTTCGACCGCACCCGGCGCCGACGGCATCGTCCGCCGCATCGAAGTGCGCGCGCGCGAAGCCGGCACCAACTGGGCGGTGTTTGCGCTTGCCAATAACGGCGACGAGCAGATCGACCGCCTGATCGTCGCGCCGCATTATCGGATGGTCGGCTCCGGGTTGATTTGGCCGGATCTCGGCACGTCGCGCATCGTCAACATCACGCCGTCGTCGGGCGACCCGCCGGAACGCCTCGATAATCCAACCGCAGATGTGTTTCGCGTCACGCTCGATCCCGGCACGGTGATTACCTTCGTCGCCGAGCTGCGCACGCCGAACCTGCCGCAGCTTTATCTGTGGGAACCAGACGCATTTAAAGACAAGGTCAATTCGCTCACCCTTTATCAGGGCATCGTCATCGGCATTGCCGGATTGCTAGCGCTGTTTCTGACCATCCTGTTCGTGGTCAAGGGCAGCGTCATGTTTCCCGCCGCCGCGGCGCTGGGCTGGGCGGTGCTCATCTACATCGGCATCGATTTCGGGTTCTGGGGCAAAGTATTCGAAATGTCGTCGGGGGCCGAGCGCATCTGGCGCGCCTCGGGCGAGGCGATCCTGGCCGCTACCCTGCTGGTTTTCCTGTTCGCTTATCTCAATCTGAACCGCTGGCATGTGCGCTACGCGCACATCACCGTCGGCTGGCTTGCTTTCCTCGGCGCGCTGGTTGCGGTCGCGCTCTACTCGCCGCCGGTCGCGTCGGGCATCGCCCGCATGTCCCTGTTCTTCATCGCCGTGCTCGGCTTCGCGCTGGTGCTGTATCTGTCGACTCACGGTTTCGACCGGGCGGTGATGCTGATACCGACCTGGCTGTTGCTGGTGGCCTGGACCTTCGGCGCGGCATTGACGGTGCTCGGCTTTGTCACCAATGACATTGTCGGACCGGCTCTGCTCGGCGGCCTGGTTCTCATCGTCATGCTCATCGGCTTTACGGTGATGCAGCACGCTTTTGCCGGCGGCATGGCGCAGGGCATCGTCTCCGACGTCGAACGGCGCGCGCTGGCGCTCACCGGCGCCGGCGACATGATCTGGGATTGGGACGTCGCCGCCGACCGGGTGTTCACGAGCCCGGAAACCGAGACGATGCTCGGACTCAAAAGCGGTTCGCTCGCCGGCCCCGCCGCAAGCTGGCTGGAAATCCTGCATCCGCTCGACCGCGACCGGTTCCGCGCCACGCTCGACGGCATCGTCGAGCAGCGCCGCGGCCGTGTTGCACAGGATTTCCGCATGCACACCGCCGACGGCCATTATCTGTGGTTCGCGCTACGCGCCCGCCCGGTGGTCGGGACTGACGGCGAGGTCATCCGGCTCGTCGGTACGCTGACTGACGTCACCGAGTTCAAGACGGCGGAAGAGCGTCTCTTGCACGACGCCGTGCATGACAATCTCACCGGCCTGCCCAATCGCGAACTGTTCATCGACCGGCTCGACGCGGTGCTCGGTCTGGCCAAGGCCGACAGCGCCATTCGCCCGACGGTGATGATCATCGACGTCGACCGCTTCAAGCAAGTCAACGACTCGGTAGGCATGGCGCTCGCCGATTCGATCCTGCTGACGCTGGCGCGCCGGCTGGGCCGGCTGATCAAGCCGCATGACACGTTGGCCCGCATTTCCGGCGATCAGTTCGGCCTCATCCTGGTGTCGGAGCGCGAGTCCGCGCGCATCACCGCGCTCGCCGAAACCCTGCGCCGTACCCTGCGCGCGCCGATCACTTTCAACGATCGCGAAATCTTCCTCACCGGCTCCATTGGCCTTGCGCTTGGCGACGGAGAGACGCAGCGCGCCGACGAGCGGCTCAAAGACGCCGAACTCGCCATGTACCACGCCAAACGCAACGGCGGCGATCGCATCGAAGTGTTCAAGCCCGCCATGCGCGCGCGCAAATCCGACCGGCTGACGATCGAGTCCGATTTGCGGCGGGCGCTGGAGCGCGAAGAGATCACCATCCTCTACCAGCCGATCGTGCGGCTCGACGACCGCGCCGTCGCCGGCTTCGAGGCGCTGGCGCGCTGGAACCATCCCAAGCTCGGACGCATGTCGCCGAACGAGTTCATCGCCATCGCCGAAGAAACCGGACTCATTGTCGAGCTGGGGCTGTTCGTCCTTGAGCGCGCCGCCCGGCAACTGAGCACCTGGCAGCGCACATTGCGCCCGCGCGAGCCGCTGTTCGTCAGCGTCAACGTTTCGTCGCGGCAATTGCTGCGCCACGACCTGATCCAGGACCTGCGCACGGTGCTGGCGCGCGCGCCGTTGAACCGCGGTTCGCTCAAGCTCGAAATCACCGAATCCGTGGTCATGGAAAATCCGGAGCACGCCGCGCAAATGCTGCACCGGATCCGCGAACTCGGCGTCGGCCTGGCGCTGGACGATTTCGGCACCGGCTATTCGTCGCTCGCCTATCTGCAGCGTTTTCCGTTCGACACCATCAAGATCGACAAATCATTCGTGCACACCACCGCTAAGGGCACGCGGCCGGTGATCTTGCGCTCGATCATTGCGCTGGCGCACGATCTCGGCATGGACGTGGTCGCTGAAGGCGCGGAAACGGATTCGGACGCGGTCGAGCTTTATCAGCTCGGTTGCGAATATGCGCAGGGCTTCGTGTTTGGCGAGCCGATGACGCCCGAACGCGCACGCCAGCTGTTGCAGCCGCACGCGAAAGTGGAGTTGGCGCGGTAATCGTTTACGCCGGAGAGATCACCCGACTTAAGCGTGTCCGGCTTCGCTCGACAGCATGCCGACGTCAATGCCGAGTTTCCGCAGAGCTTTGTCGTATTTGCCGCGGATATCGGGACCAAAGATAAGCTCGGTATCCGGCGCGCAATGCAGCCAGCCGTTTCCTTGAATCTCGCTTTCCAGCTGGCCCGGGGCCCAGCCGGCATAGCCGAGCGCCAAAATCGCGCTTGCCGGGCCGTCGCCGCGGGCGATCGCTTTGAGAATGTCGAGCGTGGCGGTAAGGCAGATGCCGTCGTCGATCGGCAATGTCGAATTCTCGATAAAAAAATCGGCGCTGTGCAGCACGAAGCCCCGTTCGGTCTCGACCGGCCCGCCGCGCAGTACCTTCACCACCCCGGCGCGCGACGGCAGCATGATCGCATCCGTCGACGGAATGACGTCGAGCTTCACCAGAAGATCGGAGAAATTGATGTTGGTCGCCGGATGATTGACGACGATGCCCATGGCGCCTTCCGACGAATGCGCGCAGACATAGATCAGAGAACGAGCGAAACGTTCATCCAACATCGCCGGCATGGCAATAAGCATCTGGCCGTCCAGATAGCCCCTGGCCCGGCTCTTAGCGGATGCGCCGCGCGGCAATTTCATGCGCGAAGGTTAGCCGATCGGTTGCGTTTTGCAAACGAAACGCGGAAGCGAGCGCGGCTGCCATCCGCGCCGGATGTCGCGGCCGCGCCGCGGTCACAGTGACGCGGTCACAATCATGTCAGTAGCGTGTGTGGGCGGCTTCGCCCTAAAGAGCGACTATGATGTACCGGAACGCCGCCCGCCAAAGCAAAAGCGCATTAAAGATCGTAACCGTCGCTGTTTTTGGTCTCGGCGGCACGGTCGCCGCTGTGGCGCAAGATGCATCGCCCTGGGATGGCGAGCCGCATGCGGCGGCGCGGCTGATCGCCGGCGCCGCGATGAAATCCGCCGGCGCCGAAGTTCCGCGCGCCGGCATCGAGATTCGGCTCGAGCCGGGCTGGAAAACCTACTGGCGATATCCCGGTGATTCGGGCGTGCCGCCGACATTCGATTTCGGCGGCTCGCAGAACGTCAAGGCGGTGACGCCGCTGTGGCCGGCGCCGGAGCGCTTCGCCGATGGTGCCGGCGGCTATTCGATCGGCTATCGCGGCGACGTCGTCTTGCCGCTGCGCATCGTGCCCGCCGACGCGAGCAAGCCATCGTCGCTGCACGTCAAAATCGGCTACGCGACTTGCAGCAACATTTGCGTTCCATCCGAAGCCGACCTCGGACTGACGCTGTCGGGCAAGGCCGGCGCCGAAGAGCCTGTTCTCGCCGCAGCCGAAGCGCGCGTTCCGCGGCAGGTCGCGCTCGGCTCCAGCGGCGGACTGGCGATTACGTCCGTTCATCGTGAGAAGAATGGCGCACATGAGCGCGTCGTCGTCGCCGTTGCGGTTGCGAATGCCGCTCCGGTCGATCTGTTCGTCGAGGGGCCAACAGCCGATTGGGCGTTACCGTTGCCGCAGCCCATCGGCTCGGCCGGAGGCGGTGCGCGCAGCTTCGTCTTCGATCTTGATGGCCTGCCGCCCGGCGCCCGCGCCGAAGGAGCGTTGCTCACCTTCACGGCAGTTTCATCCAGCGACGCTATCGAGGTCGAGGCCCATCTCGACTAATCCACCCGGTAGGCTAATTTAAGCCGTCAACGAAAACTCAATCTGCATAACGAGAGGATACAATCATGCCGATCAAGGTTGGCGACCGTTTGCCGCCCGATACCAAGTTCCGCGTCCTGGGACCGGACGGCCCGGCGGTGAAAACCACGGACGACGTCTTTAAGGGAAAGAAGGTCGTGCTTTTCGCCGTCCCAGGCGCCTTCACCCCGACCTGCAACAACAATCACCTGCCGGGCTTTCTGAAAAACGCCGACGCCTTCAAGGCCAAGGGCATCGACACCATTGCCGTCACCGGCGTCAACGACGTGTTCGTGTTCGACGCCTGGAAGAAAGCGACCGGCGCCGGCGGCAAGATTGAATTTTTGGCCGATGGCAACGGCGACTTCGCCAAAGCGCTCGATCTGACGATGGACGGCTCTGCCTTCGGACTGGGCACCCGCTCCAAGCGCTATGCCATGCTGGTCGAAGACGGCGTCGTCAAAAAGCTCAACGTCGAGGAGACCGCCGGCAAGGCCGAAAATTCCGGCGCCGAGAACTTGCTCAAGCAGATATAAAGAGGTTCTGCACGCCCGCGGGGGGAGCCTTTAGGTCTGGCGATTGGCCAGCCTCTCCCGCTGGGCGTGCAGAATTCGTGGCCGCGCATTGCGGCGGCTTGCGCGTGTGAACAAGTAGAGAACGATTTTCACGGTCCTTCGCACGAAGCTTCTGCGCACCTGGTCGCGAGCGCGCAGCGCAAAGATCATCGCCGTCTTTTTATCGAGCTCCACCAAAAGACGGTGGACCTCCATGGTCCGTTTGCTGACTTCCACGGAGCGGCCGGCGGTCTTGGCCCGCATCTCATCGAGGTTGACCTCAAGCCGGCGCAGCGACATGGCAAATTGCGCCCGCAAATGATCTTTGTCGGCCTGCATCGCGCCGACCGCCATCGGCGTCGCTTCAAGCAGATCCTGTCTGGTCAGCCGCACCGCCCGCTCGTGAACGAACGGGAAGAAGACCAGCATCAGGAGGCATCCGGCCAGAAGGCCGATACCGCATAACATCAGCGACTCGATCATACGGCGCCTGTTCGGCCCTTGGCTCTTATTCCACACACTCGCCGGCTTGCGACGCGCGGGTGAATGTTTGGGTCATGCGCGGGCGCCCGCCGGCCTTTTGCTTGTGCGGACGAGGCGCCCGTGACATGAGCTGCGCAAAGCTTTCCGCCACTCTCCAGGCGAGCGGCGGACGAGCTTTAGAGCGCGGTCTGGATGGTGGTGAAGATCGTGACCAGCTTGTTGCCGACGCCGGTGACCGACGGGATGATGGCAACGGAGATGCCGGACGTGATCAGGCCGTACTCGACGGCGGCTGCGCCCGACTGGTCTTTCAGGAAACGGCGAAGATTGGTCAGCATGTCGATGGCTCCTCTGTTCGACTGATGCCAACCGACGTATCAGAAACTTTTTGGTAAATAAATCGAAAGCGAAATTAACAGTGAATGCGTGAAGCTGAAAGCGGATCGCTAACAAACAAACCTGACGGAATGCTAACCACAAAAAATGCGGGCGCCCACCGTTGAGGAGAGCGCCCAAGCACGAAACCGATTTTAACTCATTGGCCGACGCGGCGACCGCCGCGACTACAGCGCGGTCTGGATGGTGGTGAAGATGGTGACCAGCTTGTTGCCGACGCCGGTGACCGACGGAATGATGGCAACCGAAATGCCCGACGTGATCAGGCCGTACTCGACGGCGGCCGCACCGGACTGGTCTTTCAGGAAACGACGGAACTTGTTCAACATGTCGATGGCTCCTCTTTTCGACTGATGCACAGCGACGTATCAGAAACTTTTTGGTAAATAAATCGAAAGCGGAATTAACGGTGAATGCGTAAACGCGTTTACCTCGCGCGGCGGCGGCTCCGTCAGCCGGCCGCGCTCCCGGCATTGCGAATTTCGGCGATGCCCTCGCGCGCGAGCACATCGGCGCGTTCGTTAAGATCGTGGCCGGAATGGCCGCGCACCCAATGCCAGCGCAGCTGATGTTCGCCGAGCGCGGCGTCGAGCCGCCGCCAAAGATCCACGTTCTTGACCGGCTTCTTGTCGGCGGTGCGCCAGCCGTTGCGCTTCCACTTGGCGATCCACGAGGTGATGCCGTTGCGCAAATACTGGCTGTCGGTGTGAATGTCGACACGGCAGGGCTTCTTGAGCGCTTCCAGCGCCGAAATCGCCGCCATCAATTCCATGCGGTTGTTGGTGGTGTTGGCCTCGCCCCCTTTGAGCTCCTTCTCGTGGTCGCCGAAGGTCAGAATCGCACCCCAACCGCCGGGCCCGGGATTGCCGGAGCATGCGCCGTCGGTATGAACGGTCACGTGGGGCAAGGCGTCGGTCACGGCGCCACTACTCCGTAATCGCGCACGCTTGCCACTTTCTGGTGGAAGCGAAGCTTGCGCAAATATTCGAGCGGATCCTTGGGCCGCACCAAAGCGCCCGGCGGCACGTCGAGCCAATCGACCAGCCGCGTGAGCAAAAAGCGCAGCGCCGCGCCGCGCGCGAGCAGCGGCAAATTCTCCCATTCCGGGGCCGAGACCGGGCGGATCTTGGCATAGTTGGTCAACAGCGCGCGGCCCTTGGTGACGTTGTAGGAATGGTCGGGCTCGAAGCACCAGGCGTTGAGACAGATGGCGACGTCGTAAACCAGCGTGTCGGTGCAGGCGAAGTAGAAATCGATCAGGCCCGACAATTTGTCGCCCAGGAAGAAGACATTGTCGGGAAACAGGTCGGCATGGATCACGCCTTGCGGCAAGCCTTGCGGCCAGTGCTGTTCGAGCGTCTCCAGTTCGGTGGCGATGAGCGGCTTTAGATCGCGCTGCACGTCATCGGCGCGGTCGCATGAACCGGCATAGAGCGCGCGCCAGCCGGCGACCGAAAGCGCATTCTCGCGCTTTTGCGGAAAGTCGGCGCCGGCAAGATGAAAGCGCGCCAGCGCCTCACCCAAAGCCGCGCAATGCGCCGCGGTCGGGCGGCGGATCCACATGCCGTCAAGGAAGGTGACCATTGCGGCCGGACGGCCGGCGAGCCGCCCCAGCGTTTCGCCGGCCCGGTTCCTGACCGGCTGCGGACACGTGATGCCGCGCGCGGCGAGGTGCTCCATCAGGGCGAGAAAAAACGGCAAATCGCGCGCGGCGACGCGCCGCTCATAGAGGGTGAGAATGAAATGGCCGCCGCTGGTGTGGACCAGAAAATTCGAGTTTTCGACGCCTTCGGCGATGCCTTTATAGGCCAACAGCTCGCCAATGTCGTAGCCGGCGAGAAAGGCACCGAGGTCTTCCGCGGCAACATCGGTGTAGACGGCCATAAAAGTCTCCAGCGCCCGGCGCCCTTCGCGGCTAGCTTGCCACTCCTATCGCCGTCAAGATGGCGCCACGGCGAAGCGAACAGAACGCGGCGTTGTCCCAAGCCGATTTCGGCGTCAGTTCGGCGGCGCTCGGCCGTGGCTGATATCCCCATTGCCGGTTTGCCCGGCGCGCTGGCCGCGACTAGACTAACAGCCGACCGGGGCGGGCGCATGAAATCCATCCTTGTTCCCACCGAGCACAGCGCGGGAATGGCGGCGGCGTTGGACGCGGCGCTCTTGCTGGCGAAGAAATTCGACAGCTGCATCGAGGGCTTTGCGCTGCGGCCCGCCCTTGCCGACATGGTAGCCCTGGATCCGGACGCCGGAATGACCATGGTGGCGGTCAAGGAGAACGACGCCGACATGGCGCGGCAGGCGGAAGAGGCGTTCCGCGCCTTTGTCGCACGCCACGGCCTCGAAGAGCGCGACGCAGCCTCCTCCGCGCCCGCATCCTTGTCTTGGGCGTGGCACGCCGACGCGCCAAGCGGCCATGACTTTGTCGGCAGCTACGGCCGTGTGTTCGACGCGATCGTATTGCCGCGGCCGGGCGGCGAATGGCAGAGCCCCTCGATGATCACGCTGGAATCGGCGCTATTCGAAAGCGGACGGCCGCTCTTGATCGCGCCGCCGACTTCGCCGCGTTCGCTCGGCACTCACATCATGATCGCGTGGAACCGTTCGACCGAACAGGCGCGCGCCACCGCATTCGCCATGCCGCTGTTGCGGCTTGCCGAGCGCATCACGATCCTCACGGTCGAGGGCGCCACGGTTGCCGGACCAAGCGGGGAAGTGCTCGCGCGCTCATTGGCGATGAACGGTCTCGCCGCCGAATCGCTCACCATGGCGACGGGCAAGATCAGTGCGGGCGAAATCATTCTGAGAAAAGCCGCCGAACTCGGCTGCGACCTCATCGTCAAAGGCGCTTACACGCAAAGCCGCTTGCGGCAGCTGATCTTCGGCGGCACCACCCGCCACGTCCTCGCCCACGCCAATATCCCGGTGCTGATGGCGCATTAAGCGCACCCGCAAGCGCCCTTTAGCGCAATTCCTTGCGGATGATTTTTCCGATGTTGCTCTTGGGCAGGCTGTCGATGAACACAATCACTTTCGGCACCTTGTAACCGGCGAGCCGTTCGCGCGCGAATTTCGTCAATTCCGCTTCGGTCAGCCCCGGATCGCGCTTGACGACAAATAGCTTCACCGCCTGCCCGGTTTGCGGGTCGGCGACGCCGATCACCGCCGCTTCGAGAACGCCGGGATGCTGGGCCATGACATCTTCCACTTCGTTGGGGAAAACCTTGAAGCCGGAGACGTTGATCATGTCCTTCTTGCGATCGAGGATTTTCAGAAAGCCCTCGGCATCGAAGGCGCCGATGTCGCCGGTATACAGCCAACCACCCTCGGTCAGGACGTGGGCGGTCTCGTCGTGCTGGTGCCAATAGCCCTGCATCACCTGCGGTCCGCGCACGCAAATCTCGCCGGCTTCGCCAATGGGGAGGTCATTGCCGTCGTCGTCGCGGATGACGACTTCGGTCGAGGGCACCGGCAGGCCGACGGTGCCGATCTTCGGGTTGCGCACCGGATTGATGCACACGACCGGTGACGCTTCGGTGAGCCCGTAGCCTTCGACGATATCGGTGCCGGTGATCTCCCGCCAGCGCACCGCAACGGCGCTTTGCACCGCCGCGCCGCCGCCCACGGCAAATTTGAATTTGCCGAAATCCAACGTGGCGAATTCCGGCGTGTTGATCAGCGCGTTGAACAAAGTGTTGACGCCTGTCATGGTCACGACGCGCGTTCGGCGCATGGTGCGAATGAGGCCTTTGATATCGCGCGGATCGGGTATCAGAACGCTCAACCCGCCCATCAGCGCAAAGGCCAACAGGTTCGCCGTCAGCGAGAAGATGTGATAGAGCGGCAGCGGGGTGAGCACGCTCCCCTGCTCTTCCGGCAAATACGGCGCGATCACCGCACGACACTGCAGCGTGTTGGCGACCAGATTACGATGGCTGAGGATCGCCCCCTTGGAAACGCCGGTCGTGCCGCCGGTGTATTGCAGCAACGCCGCTGACGTCGGCCCCGGTGCGGCATCCTGATAATGCGGATCCGGACTGTGATTGCATGCCGCTTGCAGCAGCGTGAAGCTCGGAAAGCGCCACGCCGGCACCGCGTGGCGGAGGTAGGTGTTGGCGAAATTGAAAACCGCGCGCTTGAGCGCCGGCATAAAGTCGCCGAGCCGCGCCACCACCACGTGCCTGATCGCGGTTTCCGGCAGCACCGGTTCGAGCTTGTGGGCGAAATTCTCCATGATCACGATTGCCGTAGCGCCCGAATCCGCAAGCTGCGCTTTCAATTCGCGCGGCGTGTAAAGCGGATTGACGTTGATGACGATCAGACCGGCGCGCAACGCGCCGAAAAACGCCACCGGATAGGCCAAGAGGTTCGGCAGCATGATCGCAATGCGATCGCCGGGATGGAATTTAAGCTCCTCCACCAGGTAGGCGGCGAAAGACCGGCTTAAACGCTCCCAATCGGTGTAGGTGATCTGCACGCCCAGACAGTCGAAGGCCGGATGCGCCGCGTGGCGAAGGCAGGCGTCATGCAGCATGGCCGGCAGCGACGAATAGGTATCGGCGTCGATGGTCTTGGGGATGCCGGGCGGGTAGGACGCGAACCAAATCGGCTCGCCGGTGGCGGCCTCACTTGGCGCAGCCGCGCCCTCGATTTCCAACGTCATTATTCCATTCCTTGGGCAGCGAACGGCGCCCGGGATGCCCTGGCGAACTTTTTGCCAGTTTAGGTCAAAATTGTATGGCGCGGAACGAAACGCGGCCAGTAATTGAGATGCCACAATAACTATCTAATTTTGCTGTAGAAATACCATAGATACCGAGGCCTTACCCTGGCGGCTTCGCATTCTTACTCGCTGCCGAAGGATCGACCTCGCCACCGGCCGGCCATTTTTTGCCACACTGGGCCGTTAACGCTCGTTCACGTCGGGGGACGGGTCAGCACAAGTTCGCGTTAACCCTTCCCAGTTTTGCGGTCCGATCGTGTCGTTCGCCCGCGGTGGGGATTTGCGGCGTTTCGACAACGGTAGTGGGTCAACGCGGGGGTGCCGGTGCTGGTCGGTAAAGCGCGGCCGAATATTCGTCGTATATTCTCGGCGCGCGCCGCTTATTGCTGCGGCGCCGCTGTTTTGCTCCTCCTCTGCGGTTCGCGCGTTCTGCAGAACGCCGTTGCCGAGGGCGACACCCGCACCATAACGCTGCATCACATCCATACCGACGAAGACATCACCATCACGTTCAAGCGCGATGGCCGCTACGACGAGGCGGCACTCGAGAGGCTCAACTGGTTCCTGCGCGACTGGCGCAAGCAGCAGGAAACCAAAATGGATCCGCACCTCATCGATCTGGTTTGGGAGGTGCAGCGCGAGGCCGGATCGAACCAACCGATTTTGGTCGTCTGCGGCTATCGTTCGCGGGAAACCAACGCCATGCTGCGGCGGCGCAGTAACGGCGTCGCGCGCTTTAGCCAGCACATGCTCGGCCACGCGCTCGACTTCTACATTCCCGGCGTGCCGCTCGAGCAACTGCGCGTCATTGGGCTACGCCTGCAGCGCGGCGGCGTCGGCTTCTATCCGAGCTCGGGCTCGCCCTTCGTGCACATGGATACCGGCGGCATTCGCATGTGGCCGCGCATGACCCGCGAGCAATTGGTGCGTGTATTCCCCGATCAGCGCACCGTCTACCTTCCCACCGACGGCCGGCCGCTTGCGGGTTACGACTTGGCGCTGGCCGATATCAAAAAGCGCGGCGGCGACGTTCCGACCGCGGTCAATGTCGCCGATGCAGGCGCATTCACTGGCTTAAATCCGATCACCAAGCTTCTGCATCTAGCCCGCGGCGGCGGCGACGAAGAAGACGAAGGCGCTTCTATTGCGGCGGCTCCTGCGCCTGCTTCCCCGCCCGCCGAACCGCTGCGCACGCGAGCCAAGGCTGCCGTTGCCGCGGCCATCGACCGCGCCGAGGACAAGCTCGCGACGGAGAAAGCAAAAATCACGGCCGCTGCCGCCAAGGCGGGCGAGAAGCTCGCGGCGGAAAAGACCAAAATCGCTCAGGCTGCCTCGAAGGTGCATGTAATTTCCCGCGCCGAAGCTGCGCCGCTCGCGAACACCCCGAACCAGATCATTCTCGCCCGCGGCTTCTGGCAGGGCGTCCCGGACGGCAACGCCGGCGCGCCGGCGCCGGCCGCCTCTAGCGCCATCGCCGCGCTGGCGCGCTCGGACCGCACCGAGATTGCGAGCGCCGCTAACGACTCGACCGCCTCGATTGGGCTCGCTTATGCGGAACAAACCGACCGCGACGGCCCCGCTCACACCATTCCTAGCGCCGAGCAGGGTGCGCTTCGTGCCGCGCTGTTGAGCCGTGCGGCGGCGGCCATTCGCGGCGGCGACGGCGCCACCACCGTCGCCGTGAAGCGGCTTGACGGCCGAGCCGCTTCGAAGATCTTCACCGTTTCCACCAAGCGGCTGAGCACGACCCTTGCCGATGCCGGGCGTCTCGCCGATCCGTGGCTGCGCGCCATTATGGTTTCGCCGAGCGTGAGCCGGTTCCTGTGCATCACCACGCTCGGCGCGCGCGATTTCCGCTCATTCGCGGATTTCATGGCGAAGCCGGCAAGCACGATCATGATGCCGTTTGCCGCCGACCCGAATCCCGGGCTCGATGCCGGCCGTTTCAGCGGCAGCGCGGTGGTGTTTCTCTCGACGGTGACCTACCCGCTGCGCACCGCGCAGCTGCAGTAGCGCGCCGCCTTCGCTCGCCTTATCCCAGCATTCCGAGCGCGTGCATATAGGTTTCCAGGATCGCTTCCTGCTCCTTGCGCTCGTTGACGTCCTGCTTTCGCAGCTTCACCACCGTACGCAACGCCTTCACATCGTAGCCGCTGGCTTTCGCTTCTGCATAGACGTCGCGCACGTCGTCGGTGATCGCCTTCTTCTCCTCTTCCAGGCGCTCGACGCGTTCGACAAAAGCTTTGAGATGATCCTTGGCGAAGCGGTGCACGGATTGTTCGTCCGTGGCGGCGGCAGCGTTGGCCATCGTGCACTCCTGGCAATGCGGCGCGGTTCCGAAGTGATCGGCGTCGTTCGGAGAAGTCACGCGCGAATGATTGTCAGAAGTTTTCGAAACTGGGCGCGTCAAGGTCAAGGCGCGCGAGCGCTCATCCACAGTACTGCACAGCGAATTGGCGGCCGCGGCGCGCGATCAATGCTTTTGACTTGCTTTTTCGAACGCCGCCTTTTGCGCCGCGGATGCTTCGGCCTGATACTTGGCGCGCCACTCGTCGTAGGGCATGCCGTAGACGATTTCGCGGCTCTCGTCCTTGGTCATGGCGACGCCTTTGGCGTCCGCCGCGTCTTTCATCCAGTTCGACAGGCAATTGCGGCAGAAACCGGCCAGATTCATCAGATCGATATTCTGCACATCGGTGCGCGAGCGCAAATGCTCGACCAGACGCCGGTATACGGCGGCTTCGAGTTCCACGCGGGTTCGGTCGTCAGCGGTCATGATTTTCTCCGCAAGCGCAATTGGATCATGCTTCATTCCTTATATTAGAAACATAGAGGTGCGGCGGCCGTCTTTCCAGACGCGCCGTAACATCGACATGATGACCAGCAAGGCCGACATCCCGGCGACGCCGATGCGCGAATTTCTCGAATCGCTGTTCCAAAGCGCCGTTGCGGCTGCGCACCCGGCGGTTTGCCTGCCAGCGAACCTGCCCGACCCGCCGCCGCGCGGCCGGCTTGTCATCCTTGCCGCCGGCAAGGCCGCAGGCTCGATGACCGAGATCGCCGAAGGCCGCTATCTGCCGCTGCTGCCGCCCGAGCGGCTCGCCGGGCTTGCGGTGACGCGTCACGGCTATGGCCGCCCGACCCGGCATGTTCCGGTGGTCGAGGCGGGACATCCGGTACCGGACAAAGCCGGCCTTTCCGCTGCGCGGCGAACACTCAAGATGGCGGACGCAGTGGACGGCGACGATCTCGTCCTCGTGCTGCTCTCCGGTGGCGCCTCGGCAAACTGGATCGCGCCCGCTCCGGGCGTCAGTTTCGAAGAGAAACAGGCGGTAACTCGCGCGCTGTTGCAAAGCGGCGCCGCCATCGACGAGATCAACACCGTGCGCAAGCATCTCTCGCGCATCAAAGGCGGCAGGCTCCTCAAACGCGCTTTTCCCGCGAAGGTCGTCACCTTGGCCATCTCCGACGTGCCCGGCGACGATCCAGCGGTGATCGGCTCAGGCCCGACCGTACCCGACCCGACGACGCTGGCCGACGCCCGCGATATCGTCGCCCGTTACCGGTTGAACTTGCCCGACGCGGTGACGCGCGCGCTCGACGATCCGGTGAACGAGACGCCGAAGCCGGACGACGGGGTCTTCGCGCGCGGCCACTATCGGATCGCGGCCCGGCCGGCCGACGCGCTGCTGGCGGCCGCCGAACGGGCGCGCTCCGCAGGCTACGAATGCATCATGCTCGGCGACCGCTTGCAGGGCGAGGCGCGCGAGGTCGCCGCGGGGCATGCGCGATTGGCGCTGTCGCTCAAGGCCGAAGGACGCCGAGCGGCGATTCTGTCCGGCGGCGAATTAACGGTGACGTTGCGCGGCAACGGCCGTGGCGGACCTAACCAGGAATACGCTTTGGCGCTGGCGCTTCATCTTGATGGCGCCACCGGAATTGCCGCGATTGCCGGCGATACCGATGGAACCGACGGCGGCAGCGGCCGCGCCGACGACCCGGCTGGCGCCTTTGTCGACGCCTCAACGCTCGCCCGCGCCGTCGGCCTCGATCCCGCCGCCTTTCTCGCCGACAACGATTCCACGGGGTTTTTCAACCGCATCGGCGATTTGCTGCGGCCCGGCCCGACGTTCACCAACGTCAACGACTTTCGCGCCATCGTCGTTGACGGAGGTGGGAATTGACCGGATTCTGAACCGGGATGACCGAGGGGATTCTTCTCAAAACGCGCGCTGGCGTGATTGCGGCAAGCCTGTTCGCGCTCGCTATGCTGGCCGCCTCATCCGCGCCCGCAGCAGCGGATTTCCGGCTGTGCAACAACACGGCCAGCCGGGTTGGCGTCGCCGTCGGCTACAAGGACGGCGACGGCTGGGCCACGGAAGGCTGGTGGAACTTGCCGGCACGCACCTGTGAAACGGTGCTCAAGGGCAATCTCGTCGCCCGTTATTATTATGTCTATGCCATCGATTATGATCGCGGCGGCGAATGGATGGGCCAAGCCTTCATGTGCACCCGCGACAAGGAATTCACCATCCGCGGCATCGGCGATTGCCTGGCGCGCGGCTTTGACCGGACCGGCTTTTTCGAAGTCGACACCGGCGAGCAGCGCACCTGGACCGTGCAACTGACCGAGTCGAGCGAACAGGCGCCGCAGCGTCCGTTGCCGGCCGGCAACCCGCTGGCGCCGGGTCCGCCTCCCGCAGCTAATCCGCCGGCCGGCGCGCGCGGAGCGCCCGGCGCGGCGAACCCGCCCGCTGCTCCATCCGGAAACCCCAAACAATGAGGCGGCAGCGGCGCACCAAGGTGGTGGCGACGCTCGGTCCGGCCTCTTCGAGCCGCGCGATCATCGACCGCCTGTTCCAGGCCGGCGCCGACGTCTTCCGCATCAACATGAGTCACACCGGCCACGATAAGATGCGCGAGCTCATTGCCAGCATCCGCGCAGTCGAGGCCGAGTGGGCTCGACCGATTGGTATTCTGGTCGACTTGCAAGGACCGAAATTGCGGCTCGGCGCTTTCGCCGATGACTTCGCGCAGATCGACGCCGGGCAAGATTTCATTCTCGACACCGATCCAGCACCGGGCGACGGCCGACGCGTCAACCTGCCGCATCCGGAAATCTTTGCCGCCATTAAAGCCGGCGACGCGCTCGTGATCGACGACGGCAAGCTCCGCCTCACCGTGACCGAAGCCGAACCGCAACGCATCGTTACCCGCGTCACCGTCGGCGGCAAAATCGCCAGCCGCAAAGGCGTGAGCCTGCCCGATACCGTCATCCCGGTCGCGGCGCTGACGGCGAAAGATCTCGCTGATCTTGAAGCGGCGCTCGTCGCCGGCGTCGACTGGGTGGCGCTGTCGTTCATTCAACGTCCGGAAGACATCGCGGAGGCCAAAAAAATCACCCGCGGGCGCGCCGCGGTGATGGCCAAGATCGAGAAGCCGCAAGCGGTCGCGCGGCTCGACGACATCCTCGATCTCGCCGACGCGCTCATGGTCGCGCGTGGCGATCTCGGCGTCGAAATGCCGCTGGAACGCGTTCCCGGCGTGCAGAAAGAAATGACGCGCGCCTGCCGGCGCGCCGGCAAGCCGGTTATCGTCGCGACGCAAATGCTGGAATCGATGATCGCGAGCCCGGTACCGACGCGCGCCGAGGTCTCCGACGTGGCGACGGCGATCTTTGACGGCGCCGACGCCATCATGCTGTCGGCGGAATCGGCGGCCGGGCAATATCCGGTCGAGGCGGTCGCAACCATGAACCGGATCGCCGAAGCCGCGGAGAACGAAGGCATGTACGGGCCCTCGTTGCACGTGCTGCACACCGAGCCGGAGCCGACCGGCGCCGACGCCATCGCCGCCGCGGCGCGCCAGGTGGCCGAGACCCTCGACCTTGCGGCGATCGTCTGTTGGACGTCTTCGGGCTTCACCGGCATGCGCGTGTCGCGCGAACGACCCAAGCCGCCGATCATCGCGATCTCGCCGCTGACCGCGACCGGACGCAAGTTATCCCTGGTATGGGGCGTGCATTGCGTAGTCGCCGAAGACGCGCGCGATCAGGATGACATGGTCGAACGCGCCTGCCGTATTGCCTTTCGGGAAAGCTTCGCCAAGGCCGGACAGCGGGTCATTATCGTCGCCGGTGTGCCGCTCGGCACGCCGGGCACCACCAACATGATCCGCGTCGCGTTCGTCGGCGGGCAGGAAGCCGGCGAAGGGTGAACCGCCGCGCTGCGCGGCTTATTTGTTGTTCGCCTGCGCGGCAATGTCCTCGACCGCCGCCGCAACCCGGTCGGCGGCGCCGTGGTGGAGCATGTGTCCATAGCCCGGCAGCACGTCGACCTTCACGCATGATGCGGCGGCGGCAAGCCGCATGCAGTGGGCCGCCGGCTGCACCAGCGGATCGCTGTCGCCCTGGAGCACGATGGTGGGAACCGTAAGATCGCCGTAGCGCGCCGATTGCTCGACCAGAAATTCGTCGAGCTCACCGACATCGGCCCAGTTGGCCATCAGCGTTACCGGCCGCAGCACCAGCATCGCGGCGCTGCGCTTGACATAGCGCTGCGGGAATGGCTGCGGGCGGAACGCCGCACGCGAACCGGGCCGCATCAACAGCGCGCCGAACGGCAGCGCCAATGTGTAGGCGAAGAACCGTCCCGCCGGCCCGGCCAAAAAAGAATTCAGCCGCTTCATTCCCCACAGCCCGGGATGCGTCGCCGGCGCGATCAGCACGAGCCCGGCGACGCGCTGCGGGTGATCGAGTGCGAGAGCTAGCCCCATCGTCCCGCCCCAGGAATGACCGACGATGATGGCGCGATCGACGCCGAGCCGATCGAGCACGCGGCCCAAAACGGCCGCCTGATAAGCGGGCGAACCGCCGGTTCCCGCCGCGCGCTCGCTAAAGCCGAGACCGGGTCGATCGACCAGGATGACGCGGTGGCGCGCAGCGAGTTTTTCGCCAAGCGCGAGAAACATGTCCTCAAGATTGGAGCCGGCGCCGTGCAGCAGCACGACCGGCAGCGTGCCCTGCGGCGTGCTGCCGCTTCCCATATCGACGACATGCTGGCGGAAACCGTCAATCTCGATAAAGCTCCCGCGCGGCCGATGCGCCCGGTCGATCAGCCGCCTGCCAACGACGGTGACGACCCAACCAGCGCAAAAAACCGCGACGACGACGATCAGCGTGGTCATTGTTCGGATCGTCCGCCGGCGTCGCCGCGAAACCGTGACATCGTGTCCCCGCTCATAGGTCTCCGCCAGCAAGCCAGCGCGCGCCGCGGGCATAGATGGCATCGAGTGCCGGTCCCTCGATCAGCGGCATATCGAGCTTCACTTTATAGCCGATCTTGTTCTGCAGATAGGCGAGGTGCCGGTAGCCTTCCGGAAAACTGTCGAGCAGATTCCGATCGAGGTTGAGCTTCGCCGCCGGATCAACCGGATCGAGACGATCCTTCTCATAGATCGGCTGGCGCAGCACCAAGCCCCAACGGCCCGCGCGCTTTTCGAAAAAGTCATAGAAGCGGCCGGTGCAGACCACGTCGCAAATGACGCCATCGACCGGCGCGCGCTGCGAAATGGTCATTTTGGTCACGGCGATCCCGCGGTCGCCGCTGACGTCGACCGTAGACCCGCCGAGAAAATGCAGGATTCGGACGCCGCGCGCCCAGCCTTGATCATTGACCTTGATGAATTCCTCGAAACCGCCCTGGAACCAGGTCGCGATCATGCGGCCCTCGGGATGCCACACGGTGCGGAACCGGTCCCACAGACGTGCGTCACGCCACAGCGCCCACCCTTCGACCAACTCGCGGATGGCGACCTTGTCGGCAGCAATATCGCTCATCGATATTCCCTCAATTCCTTTCGTTTATGGCCGTGGCGACAACGAGAAGGCAACAGCCGGCCGAAGTCGTGCGCGGCGCTGCCAGCCGATGCAAGCTTAGTCGATAAAACGGATCGCCGGGTCAAGCCCGGGCGCCGGGGCGCGTCAAATGTCGCGCCCCTCGACCTTCTCGCTGAGCGTCTTGACGACGTCGCCCAGGTGTTCCAGATGAGGATCGATGATCAGCGCCCGGCGATAGGCCTCGAGCGCGTGTTTATCGTCGCCGATTTCCTGCAGGATCAGACCGAGACCGGACAGCGCGCCGAAATGCCGCGGCTCGCGCGCCAAGACTTGAAGAATATCGGTGAGCGCGTGCCCGTAGTCCTTCTGCAGATAATAGAGGGTGGCGCGCCGGTTCCACGCTTCGGTGTAGCCGGGCTTAAGCTCAATCACCGCGTCGAGCAGCTTGATGGCGAGGTCATAGTCCTTTTCGTCGGCCGCCGCCTTCACCCGCCCCATGAGCAGGTTGCAGGTGTCGCTGCCGGAAACCATCCACAGCGCCCAAATGCGGTCTTCGATGGCTTTGCCGGTCTCGGCGTCGGGCGCGATCTTGAGAGCTTCGAACAGAGTATCGACCGTGACCGGACGGTCGCCACGTCCGGGGCGCGGTAAATCGCTCGGCGGCGCCACCCAGCCGGGCGCCGGCGAATGTTCCGGAATGTTTTGCGCAACCGACGGCAAAATACCGAGCGCGAGCAAACCTGCGCCAACGCCGATGGCCGAAAGGAATCGAGAAGCCATATGCGAATCCTAACCGCCACGCCGGGCGCGGCAAGGCTGAAATTCGCTCATAAGTGCGTTAAAAACGCGGCAGTCAGCCGTCAGCCTTGACGTGCTTTAGCCTTGGCGCGCTTTAAAGCGCCGCTGGGTCTTATTGATTACGTAGACCCGGCCCTTGCGGCGCACGATGCGGTTGTCCCGGTGACGGCCGCGCAAGGATTTCAACGAATTACGGACTTTCATAGCTAATTCCCGCCTTTTGGCGTTGATTAAGGGATGCGCGGCGGGCTTGTCAATGTCGCGGCTTGCCAAGTCTCAAGCCGAGGCCGTGCGCATATCTGTGGCTCGCTCGGCCTGTTTGCCAGTTACCGGAACCTCCACCGTATAGAAGCCCGTTAGGCGGCAGATCGCCCGGTTCCAGACGCGCAAAGCCAAGCCCAACAGCCCCGGCATCGCGTGCCGGCACACCGCAAGCTTCCTCACCTCCTGCGTCACGTGCCAGCGGCTGTGGCTGCCGGCGGGAAAAAAGACCATGTCGCCGGGACCAAGTCGACGCACTTCGCCTTTCTCGTCAGTGACGAAAGCTTCGCCCGAGATCACATGCAAGGTCTCGTCAACGGCATAATGCCAGTTGAAGCGCCCGGGAGTGCAGGACCACGCCACAATCGTGCAGGTGCCATCGGCGCTGCGCACCAAATCCTCGGCATGGGCTTGCGGGTTCCCCTCGATAATCCAATCGGGATTTATCGGAGCCGGGGGCAAATCAATTTCGGCCGGGACAGCAAAGACGACAGGCTGCGCCATGGTGCCTCCTTAGGCGATCCGCCGCGAAAAAGCTTAACCGGCGAATTGCCGCGAGCGCTCGCGGCGGGCTTTCTGCCCAAACGCCACCTGCGGCCGCCGCTCCGCTTTTCGGTCCTTAAGGTGATTCACCCAGTTTTCATAGATGCCAAGCGCGGCCGTCCGCCAGGTGTTCTCGAGATCCGCCACAAGCGCGTTCATCGGAAAATCGGCCAGCAGTGCCGGATCGCGCAGACCGGCTGCGCGCACCCCAAAGGCCTCCGCGACACTTGCGGCCGTTTCACCCAGATAGCCCTGCGGCGCCGCCGGATACTGATCCCGCTCGCCACGCAGGTAGCGGCCGACATCGCGGCGATACTCGCGTAGCAGCGAATCGGTCGCATATTCGGGGTGGCCCTGGAAGAAGACAAACAGCGAAGACGGGCCGCGGTCGTCGGCAAAGGCGTCGACACCCGCCGCCACCGAGCGGGTGAGAATGCGATAGCCGCAGGCGCGCAACACCGGCTCGGACAAATCGTTGTGGCGCGAATGCGGCACGCGAAGCGGCGCGGCCATTCCCGCAAGCAGCGGATGGTCGGCGGCCGGCACACAATCGAACACCCCGCACAATTTGTCCTTGCGCGACCGGCGCTCGATGCCGTGCATGTGCTGCACCGCGGCATGGGCGGCAAGGCAGGAGAAGATGGTCGACGACGTGTTAGCTCGTGCCCACTCGATGAGCCTGACCAAATCCTGCCAATACGGTTCGTCTTGCAGGCTTGCGGCCTGTGGCTCGGTTCCGGTGACGATCAGTCCATCAAGCGCGGCATCCCAAAGCTCCGCAACGTCGCGATAGCGACCGGAGAGCTCTCGCCGCGCCTCTTGGCTCCGCGGCACATCGGGGATCGAGAATAATTTGACGCAAATCACCGCGCCGTGGGCGGCGGCGCGCAAGAGATCGATGAATTGCCGTTCGGTCGCTTCGCGCGCCGCGTCGGGCATATTGTTGACGAGCCCGATGGTGAGACAATTGCTGCCGCGCAGGTCGGCGGCTGTGCCGGATCGAGCCGTGTCGAGAAGAAGCGGCATCGCTGGCGCGCTCCTATTCCGCCGCGATCAACGGCGCAGGACCAAACGCCTGCGCCGCGGCCAACGCCTGATCGAGATCAGTGAGGATATCGTCGATATGCTCGATGCCGATCGACAGCCGGATCATTTCCGGGCGCACGCCGGCTTGTTCCTGCTCTTGCGCCGACATCTGCCGATGCGTCGTCGAGGCCGGATGACAGGCGAGCGACTTGGCGTCTCCCATGTTGACCAGGCGCTTGAACAATTTGAGCGCGTCATAGAATGCCTTGCCCCCGTCGATGCCGCCTTTGACACCGAACGTTAGAAGCGAGCAGGCGCGTCCACCCAGATATTTCTGCGCCAGAGAATGATATGGATTGTCGGCGAAGCCGGCATAATTGATCCATTCGACGCGCGGGTCACTGCGCAGGAATTCGGCGACGCGGCGCGCGTTCTCCACATGGCGTTCGACGCGCAGCGCCACCGTCTCGATGCCTTGCAGCAACAAAAAGGCCGACAGCGGCGCCAGAACCGAGCCGGTGGTGCGCAGATAAACGCTGCGGCAGCGGGCGATATAGGCGGCGTCGCCGTAATGCTCGGTGTAGATCAGGCCGTGATAGGAGGCGTCCGGCTCGTTGAACATCGGAAAGCGGCGGGCGTGTTGCTTCCAGGGGAAACGCCCGGAATCGACGATGGCGCCGCCGATGGTGGTGCCGTGACCGCCCATGAATTTGGTCAGCGAGTGGACGACGACGTCAGCGCCGTAGTCGATCGGGCGCAAAAGAATCGGCGTCGCCACCGTATTGTCGACGACAAGCGGAACACCGTGCCGCTTGGCGACCGCCGCCAGCGCCTCGATATCACAAATGTTGCCCGCCGGATTGCCGATGCTTTCGCAAAAGATCGCGCGGGTGTTGTCGTCGATCAGCTTTTCGACCGCGCCGGTACGGTCGCCGTCTGCAAAGCGAACCTGGATGCCCTGGTTCGGCAGGACGTGAGCGAACAACGTGTGCGTGGTGCCGTAAAGCTGCCGGACGGAGACAATATTGCTGCCGATAGCCGTGAGATTGAGCAGCGCGTAATTGAGCGCCGCCTGGCCGGAGCTCACGCACAATGCCGCGACGCCGCCTTCGAGTTCCGCGACGCGACGCTCGAGCACCGCGACCGTCGGATTGCTGATGCGGCTGTAACGGTGGCCCTCGGCTTCGAGGTTGAACAACGCGGCGCCGTGATCGGCGCTGTCGAATTCGTAGGCGACGGTCTGGTAAATCGGCACCGCGACGGCCCTGGTCGTGGGCTCAGTCTCGTACCCGCCGTGGACGGCGACCGTATCGCTTTTCATGTTTCCCGCCGCGTCGCGATTTTTGTCCCTCGCCCACTATACCCCCGTGCGGTTTCTTATTCGTGGCGCGACTGACTAGCAACGCAACTGCGGCGGATTCGAACAAATAACCTTAATGTTATGAGTAAGCAGCGCCTCGCGGCGCGTGCTTCGCACGCAGGGCTGCCGAGAACCGTAAAATTTTAGACAATCACAAAGCAAAAGATTCACTTTATTGCGCGATCATGCCCGCCATGGCGGTGATCGAAACCGAACGCAGGCGGCTCAAAACCGCGGGCGCCGAGACGGCGTTGCGCGATTGGGTGCGCGCGCTCGAAGCTACCGCGCCGATTGCGCAAAACCCGCAGCGGCTGCTCTGCCACGTCATCGCGGACGTGGCGCAGCGTCACGGCGACGCGCCGGCGCTGTTGTCCAAGGAAGACCGCTTGTCCTATGGCGCGCTCACCGAACGCGCCAACCGCTACGCGCGCTGGGCACTGGAGCAAAAGCTCGTCAAGGGCGACGTCGTCGGCCTGATGTTGCCGAACTGCCCGGACTACATGGCGATCTGGCTCGGCCTGACCAGCGTGGGCGTCATCGTGGCGCTCCTCAACACGCAGCTGCGCGGCCCCTCGCTCATTCACTGCATCGGGATCGCCTCGCCCCGTCACATCATCGCCGCCGCCGAATATTCCGCCGCAATTCAAAGCATCGCGGCGCAACTGACGCCCGGCGTCAAAGTCTGGTGGCACGGCGGCGATAATGCCATGCCGGAGCGAATCGACCACGCGGTCATGCGCTTTGCGGGCGAGCCGTTGACGGCGACGGAGCGCCGCCCGGTGACCATCGCCGATCGTGCGCTGCTGATCTACACCTCCGGCACGACGGGCCTGCCGAAGGCGGCCAATGTCAGTCATCGGCGACTGCTGCAATGGAGTCTGTGGTTCGCCGGGCTGACGAATACCGGCCCCGACGACCGCATGTATGACTGCCTGCCGATGCATCACAGCATCGGCGGCGTGGTGGCGACCGGCGCGCTGTTGGTGCGTGGCGGTTCGGTGCTGATCGCCGAAAAATTCTCGGCGCAGCATTTCTGGGACGATATCGTCGAGAGCGACTGCACCCTGTTCCAGTACATTGGCGAGCTTGCGCGTTACTTGCTCAACGCGCCGCCCACCATGCAGGAGCGCGCGCATCGGCTGCGGCTTTGTTGCGGCAACGGACTGCGCGCCGACGTCTGGGAGAAATTCCAGGATCGGTTCGCCATTCCGCGTATCCTCGAGTTCTACGCCGCAACCGAAGCCAACGTGTCGCTCTATAACGTCGAAGGCAAGGTCGGCGCCGTCGGCCGCATTCCGCCCTTCCTCGCTTCTCGCTTCCCGCTGGCGCTGGTGCAGTTCGATGCCAGCGCAGGCGAGCCAGCGCGCAACGCGAATGGCTTTTGCATCCGCTGTGCCACCGGCGAAACCGGTGAAGCCATCAGCCGCATTCCAGGTCGCCCGTCGCAGGCCGGCGGCGATTTCGAAGGCTACAGCGACCGCGCCGAAACCGAGCGCAAGATTCTACGCAATGCATTCGAACCTGGTGACGCCTGGTTCCGCACCGGCGATCTCATGCGCATGGACGCGAGCGGCTTTTATTATTTTGTCGACCGCATCGGCGATACGTTTCGTTGGAAAGGCGAGAATGTTTCGACCGCCGAAGTCGCCGGCGCCGTCGGGGCGTCTGCCGGCATTAAAGAAGCGGTCGTCTACGGCGTGACGGTGCCCGGAACCGAGGGGAAGGCCGGAATGGCCGCTATCGTCGCGGACGCCGATGTCGACCTTGCCGGATTACGTGAACACCTGGCCCGGCAGTTGCCGGCTTACGCATGCCCGTTGTTTGTTCGCATCACCGGCGGCGTCGCCGCGACGTCGACCTTCAAGCACGCCAAGAGCGATCTGCAGCACGACGGCTTCGATCCGGCCGCGACAGACGATCCGATCTTTTTTGCGCACCCGACTGCGAAAACTTACATTCGGCTCGACGACGAGCTTTACTGCCGTATTCGGGCCGGCAAGGTGAGACTGTAAGCGAGGCCTTGGATCACGGCCGTTCCGCCAGGACCGTCATCGTGCGCCGCTCCCCGCTATCGTCAGCCGGACCGCTGCGGGTAGTCACGATCTTGATCGAATTCTTGGCGATGCTGACTTCGCCGATCCACCGGTCGCCGAGCGGGATGGTGCGCAGCAAAGTCAGATTGATCTGCCAATAAGGCTTGCCTTCGATGTCGATGGCGTGCACCGGCGCCAGATCAAGAACATGCAGGCTTAAGAAGCGCCCGGAGCCGCCGCCGCCGTAGCTCGTCACGACCACCAACAGCCCGTTATCGGTCGCACCCTCGTAAGTATAGGAAATCTCCTCCCCGGCATGCGGTCGCCCCTTCAGCGGCTTTTGCGAAAACCAGCCGCCCGTCGCGGTAATGTCGTCGAAGTAGAGGTTGCTGCCGGTGGCGGCGGCCACATTCACCGTAACCCAGATATTGCCTGAATCGGCGAGGTCGCTGTCGCCGAAATCGAAGAAAATCCCAGGCGGGATCTGCTTGCCGTGCACGGTGAAGCTTTTGCGCACCTCGGCGACCAACGCCGCCGTGTCGGCATCCGGCCGTAGGCCCGATTGCGCAGCCTGCAACGGCGGTGGCGCGCCGTGAACGGCCATCCAGGTGGCGAGCAACGTCGAAAACCAGCGGATCATCCGGCCGCCCTTTTACTCCCCGTCACCGGAAAGGATAGGTCGGCCGGATAACCCCGACAACGACACCAAACGAGGCGTCAAATGTGCTCGGCGGCTTGCGCGGCGATCAGCGTCTCGGCCTCGGCCTGCTCGGCAGTGGTACGGTTGAAGAAGGCGTTCAGCACCACGGCGGAGATCGAGGTGAGAATGATGCCGTCGCCGAAGATCGGCTTGAGCGCATCCGGAAAGACGTGGAAAAAATTCGGCGAGACGATCGGAATGAGGCCAAAGCCGATCGAGATCGCGACCACCAGGACGCTGTGGCGCTGCTTGACGTAATCGACGGTCGACAAAATCTTGATGCCGGTCGCCGCCACCATGCCGAACATGATGAAGCCGGCGCCGCCGAGCACGCATTGCGGCACGGAGGCGACGATGAAGGCAAGCTTCGGGATGAGGCCGAGGACGAGCATGATGATGCCGCCGGCGACGCAGACCCAGCGGCTATACACGCCGGTGACGCCGACCAAGCCGATATTCTGCGAATAGGAAACGTAAGGGAAGGTATTGAAGATCGCGCCGATGACGGTGCCGAGCGAGTCGGCGCGTAATCCGCGTTTCACATCGTCGGCGTCAACCTTGCGCCCGGTCATAGCACCGAGCGCGAGAAACATGCCGGTCGCCTCGATGAAGACGATGGTCACGACGAGGCACATGGTCAGACAGGGGATCAGATAGAATTGCGGTATCCCGAACTGCAGCGGCATGACCACGCGCAGGATCGGCTCGTCGCTGATGCCGGTAAAGTCGGTCCAGCCAAGTGCGATCGTGGTGAGATAGCCGACCGTGATGCCGATCAACACCGCGACATTCTGCACGAAGCCGCGGGCGAATTTGATCACGAGGAGAATGAGAAGGAGCACCATCCCCGCCACCGCGAGGTAGCCGGCGGCGCCGAAATCCGCCTTGCCGGCGCCGCCACCGGCCCAGTTCACGCCGACCCGCATCAGCACCACGCCGATCATGGTGATAATGGTGCCGGTCACGACCGCGGGGAAGAAGCGCAGCACGTACTTGACGAACGGCGCGACGCAGAGCCCGAAAATGCCGCCGACCAGCACGGCCCCGTAAATGCCGGTCAGTCCGACGCCGGGCATCGCCGCCATCGCCAGCATCGGCGAAATCGACACGGCGGTCACGCCCATGATAATCGGCAGACGGATGCCAAAGGGGCCAAAACCGACGGTCTGAATCAGGGTGGCAATCCCGCAAGCAAACAAATCGGCGTTGATCAGCATGGCCATCTGATCTTTCGGCAAATGCAACGCTCCGCCGATGATCAACGGTACCGCGACCGCGTTGGCGTACATCACCAGCACATGCTGCAGTCCCAGCGCGCCGAGCTTCGGCAGCGGCAGTATCTGATCGACCGGATGGACAGGCTCGCTCATGGCACTCCCCGCAAGGCTCTCAAAGCCATGGGCGGCCATGCAATTTTCACGCCCAAATCGGGCGCCGCCGGCCCTAAGGGCGGTGCAGCAAAACGCCGACGGCGGCTGCGGCCAGAACGAGCCAGGCGGCGATCAAAATGATGGCGCCTGACGGCGCGGCCAACGGGAACAGGCGATGGCCGACGAAGGCGCGAAGCGCAACATCGCCGGAAAACAACGCCGCGCCGAGGACGAAGCCGATCAGCGCCGGGAGCGCCAATGGCCGCCACAATAGCCCCTGCTGCATCAGCGCTATGCCGCCGAGCAGCGCAACGGCATGAAAGAGAAGCAGATACGCTGCGCTATCGAGGCCGGCATGCGGCGCCGCATGCGCGCCGGCCGCCGCGAGGATGACGCCGCAAGCGCCCATGACGCCCGCCAGCACGATGAAAATGGTCGGACTCACGGTGAGGTCGCTTCGCTCCGGCTGAAGTTCAGCGATCATTCTAGTCGAAAAAGCGACGTTTGGCGTTAGCTTTAGGCGGTCGCGCCGGCGTCGACGGTGAGCACCGTACCGGTGATGTTGCGCGCCTTGTCGCTCAGCAGATACTCCACCGCGTTGGCGACATCCTCGACTTCGGCGAAACGGCGCAGCGCGCTGCGCCGCGCGATTTGCTCCCGCTGCGCTTCAGTGAAGATTTGCGTCATGTCGGTGGCGATAAATCCGGGCGCGACCGCGTTGACGTTGATGCCGAAGCGCCCGACTTCACGGGCGAGCGAGCGGGTGAAGCCGACCATCGACGTTTTGGTCGCGGCGTAAGCCGCGAGCCCGCTATAGCCGGTAAAGCCGATGATCGAGGCCATGTTGACGATGCGGCCCGCGCCCTCCGACATCATCGACCGCACCACATACTTCGTCAGCACGATGGGCGACAGCGTGTTGACGCGCACCATCTCCTCGATCCGCCTGTTGTGCATCACGCCAAGCGCGCCTTCGAAACCGACGGCCGCGTTGTTGACCAGACCGAACAGGGGACCGAATTCCTTGCGCAGATCGCGCACCAGGGCCGGTATCGCATCGACGTTGCCGAGATCGAAGGGCACGAAATGCAGAGCACCCTCTCCTACCCGCTCGGCTTGCGCCAGCGCAGCCGTGAGTTCTTTGTTCTTCTTTCGCGCCAGCGCGATCGTGCGATAGCCGCAGCCGCAAAGCTTTTGCGCAATGGCGAGGCCGAGGCCGCGACTGCCACCGGTCACCAGCACGCTGCGTATCCGCTTGCCCCCCGCCCCCGACATTCGTTTCATCCTTGGCGGCGCAACAGTTTACCACTGGCGGCGACCCTGAGCGCCGGCACGAAACTTATCGCCACCGGCACTTTGTGGCGCGGCAGCGTTTCGCGGCAGAACTTGAGAATATCGTCTTTCAGTTCGATCTTACGCGCCCCCTCGCCTTCGCTCTTGAGCACCACGTCGGCGACCACGACTGCGCCGGTCACCGGGTTCTGCTTGGGCCGCACCAGCGACATGCGCACCTGCGGGTGCCGGTTGATCACCGCCTCGATCTCTTCCGGATGCACCTTCAAACCGCCGATATTGATGATGCCGCCCGTGCGGCCGGCAAAATGGTAGCGCTCGCCGCGTCGTTCGAGGATGTCACCGGTATCGACGAAGCCATCCGCGTCGGCGAGTGACTGTCCGCTGCCAACGTAGCCGAAGGCTGCGCCGCGCGAGCGCACTCGCAGCGAGCCATCGGCTATTTTCAATTCAACACCGTCGCGAACGCCGCCGACATAATCCGCCGGGAAGCCGGCGAGGCCGTCATTGACGTCAAAGACAACCCCGGCTTCGGTCGAAGCGTAAGCGTGGCCGATGACTGCAGCCGGGAACGCGGCACGCAGGCTATCGAGAATCGCCTGATCGGCGATCTCGCCGGACAGGCGAACGTAACGCGGCGCGACATTGCGGATCGCCGGCACCATCAAGGCGCGCCGCCATTGCGAGGGCGTGCCCGAAAGATGGGTGACGCCATGCTCGGCAAGGCGCGCCAGATGATCGCCGACCGCTTCGCCGGCGCTGGACAGAACGAGCGAGGCTCCGCCGCACACGGCGCGCAGATAAATTTGCAGTCCGCCGTAACGGCGGATGTCATAGAACGTGCCCCACACCTCGGCGCCGTCGGCCGGACTTGGCGTTCGCATCGCCGCCGTGAGGCCCTCAAGATCGTGCGCCACGAGCTTCGGCACTCCAGTGGTGCCGGACGTCATCAATATCCACTCCGTCTTGACCCGCGGGAGCGGGTCGACCGTTGCCGCTACGATCGGCGGCGAACAGTTCACGCGCAGCGGAATATCAGATGCCCGATCGGCCGGCGTTGCACTATCGACGATCACCGCGTCGATACCGGCGGCTTCGACGACCGCGCCAAGGTGATCGCTCTCGGCATCGGGCGGCAGGATCAGGAGCCGGCGCGCGGCGCCGTCAAGCTCGATCAGGGCCAGCGCCGTTGTTAGTTGGCTTGCGGTGGCGACAAGGACGGAGCGGCCGGCGAGTTCTGCGCAGCGCCCGCCAAGGCTCGTTCCGCGGTTGAGATCGGTAAAGCGCGCGCAGCCCGCGCGATCCCAGAAGAAGCAGGCTGCCGAAGCGTTGGCGATGGCGTCGCGCAGCGCCGGCGCGTCAGTGACGGGCATGCTCGTAAACTTTGACGAACTCGCCAAGCGTCACCGGGAAAAAAGCGTCCTCGGCGGCGGTGAACGGGTCGATACCCAGCGTATCCTCGAGGCGCGCGACCAGGACGGCAAAGCCGAGCGAGTCGAGGCCACAATCGGCGAGGACCAGATCCTCTTTAAGTGGCGCGAGAATCTTGCCGTGCTCGCGCGCAATCTGTTCCATCTGATCGATTATGGTTAATTTTACCGACATTGCCGCGCCTACTGTTTTTTCACTCGGCTTCCGTATATTCGCGCAACACTTACGATCAAGTTCACGAACTGCTCGTGGTCAACGCCTATGGTTGCCCCCGCTTCGGGATTGCGCTGCCGGCAAATCGACGAAGCCGATATCAAGGCTGTTGCGTCGCTATTGGCGCGCGGATTTCCGGCCCATGACCGGGAATTCTGGCTCGGCGCGTTCGCGCAATTGGCCCGGCACGACACGCCGGCCGGTTTGCCGAAATATGGTTACCTGTTGGAAAGCGCCGGCGTCGCCGTCGGCGCCATCCTGTTGATCTGCTCGACCATCCGGGCGGGCGAGACCGAAACGATCCGCTGCAATCTCTCCAGCTGGTATGTCGATCCGCCGTTCCGTACCTACGCGCCACTGTTGGTATCGCAGGCGCTGCGGCACAAAGATGTGACCTACCTGAACGTCTCTTCGGCGCCCCATACGCGGCCGATCATCGAAGCGCAGGGGTTCTCGCGCTATTGTGACGGCATCTTTATCGCGCTGCCGATGCTGCACGGTCTATTCGGCGGACCGCGCGTCAAAGTCTTCGATGCGGCAGAACAACCGGATGTGGACTTCGACGCCGGCGATCAACAGATGTTGCGCCAGCATGCGGAGCATGGCTGCATCAGCCTGTGGTGCGCCACGTCCGGGCGCGCTTATCCGTTTGTGCTCCGCCCGCGCCTGGTTCGCGGCGTCATCCCCTGCGCGCAACTGATCTACTGTCGCGATGTCGCCGATTTCGTGCGCTTTGCCGGTCCGATCGGGCGCCGGCTCGCGCGTTGTGGCAGACCCTTCGTCATCATCGACGCCAATGCAGCCATACCCGGACTGTTCGGCTGGTACAGCCGCGGCAATATGCCGAAGTATTTTAAGGGCCCGTTGCGCCCGCGGCTCGGCGACCTCGCCTATACCGAACATGCGGTGTTGGGAGTTTAGCGTCCCGCAGATGACGACCGCCTGAGGAGAAAAAGATCAGGCCCTGCGATAAGTTTGGGCATTTGACTCAGTGCCATTTCATTTTAAATTTAAAATGAAAGCGTTGAGCCGTTTTCTGAAGGCGTTGCGCCATGACCCCCGGCGGCACGACCCAGTCCGCCAATTTAGATTTGTCGATCGCGGAGTTGAGCCAAGCCGCGTTTCGTATCGCCGACTGTCGGTCCCTCACCGCGTTACGCGCCGCGCTGTTCAGTCAAGCCGATACCATGGTCGGCAAGGTGGCGATGGGCATTTATCTGTTTGATCGCGGCGAGCAGTTGCGGTACGTGTCGAGCCGCCTGGCGCCGCAGGGTTTTCTCGATCAGTACGAGCGCGAGTATTGCCGTTCCGACACCATGCTCGACTGCATCGTCTCCGACCGCCGCACCATCGACGGTTTTCATTTCTATGGACCGGCGCGGTGGCGGCATTCCGGCAACCACGAGTTCCTGCGCGGCTGGGGCTTTTTTCACAATATGGGCGGCGCCTTCATCGTCGACGGTCGAGTGGTCGGCGCGATGTTTGCCGCGACCGCGCACGACCGGCGTCCCTTCGAAGAAGTGCACGTCAAGCGGCTCGACTTGATGTGCCGCGCCGCTTCACTTGCTCTGTCGGCGATGCGCGGGCGTGAGCGGCTGCGCTGCGAGTTGTCGGGCGACGCCAGTGACGACTGGTGCGATTTCCTGACCGCCGGCGATGATCGGCTCGGCGAAGCCGGCACCCTTGATGGCGTTAGCCCGTTAGACCGCCTTCCGGTACGCTCACGCGAGGTGGCACAGCTCTTGTGCCGGGGGCAACCGAACAAAGCGATCGCCAATCAGCTCGGCATTTCGGTTTATACGGTCAAGGAGCACGTGCACAATCTGTGCAGGCGCTTCGGCGCGGTCAATCGCACCGATCTCGTTCATCGCCTGCTGATCTCGCCGTAGAATTTCGCTTTTTCAAAAAAAATGCGGCCTGCCGTCGATCGAGGCGGGCCGCCGATGATCATCGCTATGCCGCGGTCAGTGCGCCGATGCCGGCTGCGCCGCCACGCTGCCCGCCGGGTCGCGCGCCAACACCAGCAACACGATCAGCACGAGCACCTCGCAGATGGTGTAGGCGATAAACGCCCAGGCGAACGAGCCGGTGATGTTGATCACCGCGCCCATCAGCGACGGCGACAGGAAGGTTGCGAACACACCCATGACCTCGGCGTAGCCGATTGCCGCCGGGACGAGACGGTCGGGATATTTCTGGCTGACCAGGCTAAAGATCGCGCCGCCGGCGAACACCGACGAACCGCTCAGCGCTGCAATCAGCAAGAGCCAGCCGAAGCCCATCGGGTTAATCGCGGTGAGGAGGAAGGACAATCCGACGAGCACGCAAAGGAACGCACCGAACTTGATGACCGCGGGGCGGTTGTCGAGCCAATCGGTGACATAGCCGCCGATGACCAGGAACAACACCTGCGACAAGCCCATGGCGGTACCCACCAGCGCCGCATTACTGACGGGCATGCCCTGCACGGTGATGTAGGTCGGGATGACCCAGGTTGCGGTTCCCGACAGCGCGAAGGTGCAGCCGCCGATGCCGAGAGCGCCGACGTAAACCCAGCGCCGCTTGAAGACCTCCCAAAGCGAGGCCGTGGCCGAGCCGACCGGTTTGGCCACTTCCCAGATGAAGTCCTTGATGCCGATATCCTGCGGATTGTCGCGCACAAAGATCAGATCGAGGATGCCGACGATCAGCGTGAGCACTGCCAGCACGCCGAAAAACGTCCGCCAGCCAAACGTAATGGTCAGCGGAATGCCCAACGCAAAGTCCATGGTGATGGCGAGGCTGTAGGCGGCGAGAATGATGCCCATGATCGAAGCGCGCCGCGATTCCGGCCACCAGCCGACCATCAGCTTGATGTTGCCGGTCCACACCGCGGCATCAAAGATGCCGATGATGATGCGCAAGACCACGAGCTCGGTGAAGTTCTGGACGTAGACCTGCACGGCCATGCCCAGCCCGCTGCCGATCAGCCCGATCACCAGCATCTTGCGCGCCGTCATGGTGCGGCTGATCGGCGACCAGAAGAACATGGCGCCGCCGTAGGCAATCGCGAAAATGCCTTGCGCGAAGCCCGCCTCCCAGGGTTGGAGATGGAGCGACTCGGAGACGAAAGTCAGCACCGCCGCGAACCCGTACCAGTCCGCCGCAAGGAAGATCTCCGCGAGCACAGCGAGCGCCAGAATGCCCCATTGCCAGCGCGCGATCCGCGACCGTTCGGCCTCGGTGATGGTGGTCATAGACATGGCCTAATCCTTTCGCTTGGGATTTGCTTTGCGCAGTTCACCCGGGAAGGCTCGCGTGCTCACGCTTTCGGTGGCAAGAAGTTGACTTCGTGCTGTGCCGAGATGCGCACCACCTCGGCTGGGTCGGTCAGATTGTGCAGCTTGTCGAACAGCGCGCGCAACGTGCGCGCCGGCGACACCCAGAACAGACAGCGCACCGGCGCCGCCCCGTTGTTGAAGAGGCCGTGCGGCAGGTTCATCGGCAACCTGATCAGATCGCCGGGTCCGGCGCTCGCCTGCTTGCCGGCGAGCTCCAGGTCGAGCTTGCCTTCGATCATGTAGACGAACTCATCCTGCGTCGGATGGATGTGCGGCGGCACGAAACTGCCGGGGGGCAGCAAGGCATGCCACCCCATCGAGGTGTCGGACTCTTCCTTGAGCGTGTAGGTTTGCCCGAGAATGTTCCAAACGACGCCGTTGAAGCCCTCGGCCGCCGGCGTCACGCCGGGCGCTAACTGGATCATTTTGCCTGGTCCTTGGTTCAATTTACCGGCGAGAAAATCGACGACGATTTCGCCGGCGGACGGCGTTTCCTCGAATACCAGGTGCCCGGTGTCCGGCACGACAACGAGTTCGCCGTTCGGGAGCAGTTCGACCCAGGCATCGCCCTGCGCCGTCGGGCGTAACCGGTCGGCGCCGCCCCACAAGATCAAGGTCGGCACGGAAATGCGATGCACCCACTGGGCGAGCTTTGGATTGCCCTGGCCGTTGTTGCGCACGAGCTGTGCGTAGGAACCGACTTCGCGTCCGAGGCGCGCGTCAAAGGCCGGATCCGGAGCCTTCGGAAAATAGCGCAGCACCGCATTCACGTCGTGCGCGAGGTAGGAGGGCAGCTCCGGCGGCGTGATTTCCGATAATTCCGGCGCGCGTGCATCTTCGACCACGAGGCCGGCGGGAGCGACCAGCACTAGGTGGCGCAGGCGCTGCGGCTGGCGCACGGCGAACTCCGCCGCCATCCAGCCACCAAGCGAGAAACCGGCAAGGTCGAATGATGTGAGACCGAGCCGGTCGAACAAATCCATGTAATGGAGGACGTAGTCCTCGACGCTGTCGAGCGCCGGGGCGTCGCCGGAATCGCCGAAATTCGGATGGTAGGGAATGATGACCTTGTGCCGCGCCGCCCAAGTACGCGCCACATCGAAGCCGGTGAACGTGCCGGTACCGTGAAGAAAGACGAGCTCCGGACCACTGCCAATGGACAGCACGACGGTTTTGGCGCCGTTGATGTCGTATTCGCTGCGCTCGAAGCCGGCCATGCTCATCCGACAACTCCAAACACGGTCCACTGCGCGTTCGGACCCGGCAAGCCGAGCAACGCGCGGCCGGCCTCTTCGACGATCTGGTCGGCCATCAGGATATGCTGCGTTCCCGAATGAATGTCGCGATAGAAGCGCTGCATGACGGTGTTGCGCAGCGAGGCGCTGCGCGCCGCGCGGTGCGCGAACGTGCCGACATCGGAGATGACGTCGTGGAGATGCCGCAACGCCAGCTTGATATCCGTCATCTGCTCGAGCGAGGGATGCTCGCCGCGGCCGGTGGTTTGCGAGACGCCGCGCCAGGTTTCATAGACGTAAGCGTGCGCGGCGCGGAACCGTGCCTGAGCCTGGGCGAACTGGAATTTGAAGCTCGCGCTGTCGCTCGATTTGCCGAACGCGTCGGTGCGATTGACGATTACCTTGGTAAGCTCGTCCAGGATTCGCCGGCCGACGCCGATGCCCCACGCCGAATGCGCCCAGGCGCTGAAGCCCGCAAGGCCGAGAACGCCCTGAGTGCCGCCGCGGCGCGGCGCCGCAATGTCGAAATCGTAAACCCGGTAGGTTGGAACAAACAGCTCCTCACCTTCGCTGAGCGTGTAGTCGAAGCTGCCGGTGGCGCGCAGCCCAAGCACATCCCAGTTGCCCAGCAACTTGATGGTCGAGCGCGGATGATGGGTGATAACGACCTTCGGCTGCCCGTTCGGCTGGATCACCATGTCCTTGCCGGACGGATCGGTGACAAAGCAGCCAGTATGAATCCACTCGGCATGGGTGATTCCGCTGCCAAAGGCCCAGTTGCCGCGGATCATGTAGCCGCCGTCGACCGGGCGAGCGAAGCCGCGCGGCACGCCGTTGCCGGCAATGGTGATGTCCAGTCCGTTATCGAAGACTTCGGCGATGCCCTCGTCTTCGATGTAGATGGCCATCGTCATGCCTTCCATGTTGTTGACGATGGTGCACCAGCCCGCAGATGCGTGCGCGTAGGACAAGCGTTCGACGATCTGCATGGCGTCGAACGGCGACAATTCCGGGCCGCCGACCGCCTTCGGAAACAGCATCGTATAGATGCCCGACTTGCGTAGCGCGTCGACGACGTCGTCAGTCATGTGGCCGAGAGCTTCCGCCTCTTCCGCACGGCTTTCGATCAGCGGCAGCAACGCGTCGACGCGAGCGTGAAATTCCGCGGCCGTCGTTTCGGAAGTCTTCCCCGCACGCATCACGCTGACATTGGTCATTCATAGCCTCCAAAAACCGCGCGCGCCAACACGTCGCGGCGGCACCGAGCCCACCGAGTGTCAAACGCAAACAAGAGAGCGCGGAACGCTGGTCCCCCGCGCGCGCGGTCGGGTGAAATTTTCTGAAATGAGATGTGAGACAGGCAATCCCCCCAAAGGAGGGGGGCGTAGCGGCAATTCCTGTCGCTAGATGTCCAGCGCCTTGCGGACGGCGGCCGGCCACCAGGCGTAGTCGAGGCCGTGGATAGCGAACAAGGCCAGCACCAGGCGATCCATCCCGAAGGCGACGCAGCCGGTATGCATCGCCTGGCCGGCGGCGTCGCAAAGGTTCCACACGGCGCCGAAATGATCGCGGTGATAATTGAAGCTCATGCACGCGGTGGGCGGCCCCTCGGCGCGGATCGGCACCACAAGTTCGAATTTCAGCGCTTGCTCGATCTGGCTCATGGCCATGAGCTTGCTGCCACGGCCGAAAAACGCGTCGCTCGCCTGCTCGATCCGGTACGGCAAGCCCAATTGCACCGCCATTTGCTCGGCGCGCACCATCCAGCGCCGGCGAAAGTCGTCGACATGCTCGGGCGTGCCAATACAGACATATTCGCGCATGCGAAACGACTGCAGACGGTCGAGATCCTGCGAAGGCTCGCGGCGAAAGCAGTCGCTGGCGACGTCGAACAACAAGCCCGTGGGTGGCACTTCGCCGCGGCTC
>Ga0181531_10000153_pt1 | contig 52365 bp, 53 predicted proteins | sample PEATcosm2014_Bin_38_FD_119743 | JGI IMG/M metagenome (GOLD analysis project Ga0181531, IMG submission 119743) | Peatland microbial communities from MTU Mesocosm Facility, Houghton, MI, USA - PEATcosm2014_Bin11_10_metaG | ecosystem: Environmental > Terrestrial > Soil > Wetlands > Peat | place... | reverse complement strand
CGCCGCGCTCTTGGCCGCGACCATCGGGTTTTATGTTCTGATCTACACGATGTGGCTCAAGCGCTCGACGCCCCAGAACATCGTCATCGGCGGCGCCGCCGGCGCATTGCCGCCGATGATCGGTTGGGCGGCCGCGACCGGCGGGGTGTCGATCGAACCGGGCCTCCTGTTCCTCATCATCTTCTTCTGGACCCCGCCGCACTTCTGGGCGCTGTCGCTCCATCGCGCCGACGACTATGCGCGCGCCGGCGTACCGATGCTGCCGGTGGTCGCCGGACTGAAAACAACGCGCTGGCATATCCTCGCCTATTCGCTGCTGTTGGCTCCGCTCGGGGCCGCGCCGTGGTTTTTTGGCTTTGCCGGACCGCTCTATGGGGTCGTCGCGGCCGTTGGCGGCGCGGTAATGGTCGCGCTGGCGCTACGCATCGTTCGCGAACGGAGCCATGCCGCGAGCCGGCAGATGTTCGCTTTCTCGATCCTCTATCTGTTCCTGCTGTTCGCCGTGCTGCTGGCCGACCGGATGTCGGGAGGGCTGTACGCCCACTTTGCTGCATGACGACGAGCGATGGCCATGAACGACGACAAGCCCCAGGGCGGCATCAAGCTGACGGAACAGCAGTTGCGTGCCCGGCGCGCCCGCTCCATCGGCATCGCGGTGGCGCTCGGCCTACTGGTGATCCTGTTCTACATCGTCACGCTGGTGAAGGGCCCCGGCGTGCTCCACCGTCCGTTATGAACACCCAGTGAAAACACGCTTCGCCGATGCAGCCGCAAGCCCATAGACCCAACAAGCCGCCGCGCCGCGACGTTCTCGTCGCCTTTTTGTGCGGCGGCCTGGTCGCGGTCATGGTCGGCCTGTCGTTTGCGGCGGTGCCGTTCTATTCCTGGTTCTGCCGCACCACCGGCTATGGCGGCACGACGCAAGTGGCGAAAGCGCTGCCGACGCAGGTCGCTGACCGCGTCGTTACGGTCCGCTTCGACTCCAATGTCGCCGCCGGCCTGCCTTGGCGGTTCGAGCCCGAGCAGCGCACCATCGACGTCAAGCTTGGTCAGGTGGTCACGGTCTATTATTCCGTCACCAACGAGACCGCGCGGATCACCGCCGGTCAGGCCGGCTACAATGTCAGCCCGCCGACCGCTGGTATCTACTTCGAGAAGGTCAACTGCTTCTGTTTCACCGAGCAGGTCATGAAGCCCGGCGAGAAGCGCGACATGGCGGTAGTGTTCTACGTCGACCCCAAGCTGGCGAAGGACTCCGAACAGGACACGCTCAAACTCATTACGCTCTCTTACACCTTCTATCCGGTGCAGGTGCCGGATCAGGCGGCGGCGGCGAGCGCAACGCCGGGCAAGTCCGGCCGAATCTAGCGCGCCGCCGTTTAGCCGGCGCCGAGGTGGAGAAGACAAGATGGCCGACGCTGCGCACGCCAAACCGCACCACGATTACCACTTGGTGAACCCGAGCCCGTGGCCGGCAATCGGCGCGCTGTCCGCATTCGTGACCGCCTTCGGTCTGATCCTGTGGATGCATCACATCACCGCCTACGCGCCGGTCATTTTCGGCATCGGCCTCATCGGCGTCGCCTACACCATGATCGGCTGGTGGCGCGATGTAATCTACGAAGCGGTGGTCGAACACGACCACACGCCGGTGGTGCAGATCTCGCACCGCTACGGCATGATCCTGTTCATCGCCTCGGAAGTGATGTTCTTCGTCGCCTGGTTCTGGGCTTATTTCGACGTGGCGCTGTTTCCGGCGGAACTGAAGGACGTGGCGCGCACCGCGTTTATCGGCGGCGTTTGGCCGCCGGCGAACATCCACACCTTCGACCCATGGCACCTGCCGCTGCTCAACACGCTGATCCTGCTGACCTCGGGCACGACGGTAACCTGGGCGCACCATTCGCTTCTGGAGAACGACCGCAAAGGCCTGGTCTGGGGGCTGATCTTCACCATCGCGCTTGGGATGACCTTCACCTGCGTGCAGGCCTTCGAATACGCCCACGCGGCTTTCCACTATTCCGGCAACATCTACGGCGCGACGTTCTTCATGGCGACCGGATTTCACGGCGCGCATGTGATCATCGGCACGATCTTTCTGATGGTTTGTCTCGGCCGGGCGCTGGCCGGCCAGTTCAAGCCGACGCACCATCTCGGTTTCGAATTCGCCGCCTGGTACTGGCACTTCGTCGACGTGGTGTGGCTGTTCCTGTTCGCCTGCATCTATGTGTGGGGCGGGGGCGTGCCGCTGCCGGAATAAGGCGAGGCCGCAGCGTCGCTGTTTTGCGCTCATTCCCGCGCAAGCGGGAATCCAGGCAGCGGCGAAACTGGGTCCCCGCTTGCGCGGGGACGAGCGGATGACGACATCGGTCGCATGGACAAGCCAATCGACACGCTTTCCGGCGCGGCGCTCGCCGGACTGACCTGCTCGTGCCCATGCTGCGGCAAGGGCAAACTGTTCGGCGGATTTCTGACCCTGCAGCCGCGCTGCGAAGTCTGCGGCCTCGATTACGACTTTGCCGATTCCGGCGACGGACCCGCCGTCTTCATCATGCTCATCGCCGGCTTCATCGTGGTGTTCGCGGCGCTCGTCACCGAGATCCTCTACCGGCCGCCGTTTTGGGTGCATGCGGCTTTATGGCTGCCGCTCATCCTCATTGTCACGCTCGGGCCGTTACGACCGATGAAGGGGCTGTTGATCGCGCTGCAATACCACCACAAGGCCGCCGAAGGCCGCGTTAGCAAGAGCGAGCCTTGAACCGCGCGCAAGACGAGCGCCGAACCTCGTACCGGTCTTGGCGCCGCTCTTGGCTCGGCCTGTTGATCCCGGCGCTCGTTGCTTTCGCCGTCCTCGTTGCGCTCGGCACCTGGCAAATCCAGCGCAAGGCCTGGAAGGAAAGCCTGATCGTAACGCTCACCGAACGGCTCGCGGCGCCGCCGGTCACACTGCCGCCCGCGGCGGCCTGGTCGACACTCGATCCGGCCGAGGACGAATATCTTCGCGTCAAATTCGTCGGCAACTTCGACTACCGTAACGAAGCGCTGGTCTATGCCACCGCGTCCGCCTTCCGGCCCGACGTCTCCGGCACCGGCTATTGGGTTTTTACGCCGGCGCGCCTTGCCGACGGCACGACCGTCATCGTCAACCGCGGCTTCGTGCCGGACGCGCGCAAGGACGCCGCGACGCGCGCCTCCGGACAGATCGCCAGCCCGGTCGAGCTTGTGGGCGTGCTGCGCTGGCCCGACGAGCGTCACTGGTTTTCGCCGGCCGACGATCCAGCACACAATGTATGGTTCACCCGAGATCCGTCCGCGATTGCCGCCGCCAAAGGACTCATCAACGGACTCAACAAGAGTCTCGGCGCCGTCGCGCCATTCTATGTCGAACAGGAGACGCCCGTGCCACCGGGCGGCCTCCCGCAGCCGGGAAAGCTTGTCGTACAATTGCGCAACCAACACCTCGGCTACGCCATCACCTGGTACGGGCTGGCGCTGGTTTTGGTCGTGGTGTTTGCCGCATGGGCCCGCAAAACCAGCCGCGAGGCGCGGCGTGACGAGGCCTAAAGCCCGGTTTCGCAACGCTTCGCGTTCCTTGTGGCGGGCCCGGCTTTTCTATTAGTGTGGGCGCGTCCGGGACGGGAGGCCGTTCGGTCGCTCGAAGCGAACATCCTGGAAAATCAATAGTTTAGATCGCCCGCGGGTTCGCGCCGGGCCAGGGAAGCCGTTGATTTTGCGCTACGTTTCCACCAGGGGTGAAGCCGCGGCGCTGACTTTCGCCGAAGCGATGCTTGCGGGCCTTGCCCGCGACGGCGGCCTCTATGTGCCGGGGGTCTGGCCGCGCCTTGAGCCCCAAACTATCCGCGGTTTTGCCGGCCGGCCTTATGCCGAAGTCGCCGTCGACGTGATCCGGCCTTTCACCGGCGATTCCATTGCGGATGCCGACCTCGCCCGCATGGCACGCGAGGCCTACGGCACGTTCCGGCATCCGGCCGTGGCGCCGCTCGCCCAGCTCGGAGCCAACACCTTCGCACTCGAACTGTTTCACGGTCCGACGCTGGCATTCAAAGACATCGCGATGCAGCTTCTGGCGCGGCTGATGGATCACGTGCTTGCCGCGCGCGGCGAGCGGCGCACGATTGTGGTGGCGACGTCCGGCGATACCGGCGGCGCCGCGGTGGAAGCGTTTCGCGACCGCAACCAGGTCGATGTCGTCGTGCTGTTTCCGCAGGGGCGCATTTCCGACGTGCAGCGCCGGATGATGACCACGGCGGCGGCGTCCAACATCCATGCGCTCGCCATCGAGGGCAACTTCGACGACTGCCAGGCGATCGTTAAAGGCCTGTTCAATCACCCGAGCTTCCGCGAGCGGGTGCGGCTCTCCGGCGTGAATTCGATCAACTGGGCGCGGATCGTCGCGCAGACGGTGTACTACTTCACCGCCGCGGTGGCGCTCGGCGGTCCCGACCGGCGGATCGCCTTTACGGTTCCGACCGGAAATTTCGGCGATGTCTATGCCGGCTACGTGGCGGCGCGCATGGGCCTGCCGATCGACCGGCTGGTCATTGCCACCAACGTCAACGACATTTTGGCGCGCACGCTCGCAACCGGTACTTACGAATTGCGCGACGTCGTGCCGACCACCTCGCCGTCGATGGACATTCAGGTCTCCTCGAATTTCGAACGGCTGCTGTTCGATGCCTATGACCGTGACAGCCGCGCCGTGAGGGCGCTGATGGCGTCGCTGGCGCAATCGCGGCGCTTCACGCTGTCCGCATCCGCGCTCGCCTTTATCCACGCGCTGTTCAGTGCCGGCCGCGCCGACGAGGAAGAAGTCGCCGCCGCCATGCGTACGGTCAAGCGCGAGACCGGCAATTTCGTCGATCCGCACACCGCGGTGGGCATCGCGGTGGCGGAAAAGGAAGAGTTGCGCGATCCGGCCATTCCCATGGTGGTGCTGTCGACCGCGCACCCAGCCAAATTTCCGCAAGCCGTCGAAGCAGCCTGCGGCGCGCGCCCGCACCTGCCGGATTGGCTTTCCGATCTCAATTCACGTCCGGAGCGCGTCACCGTGCTGCCGGCCGATCAAACCGCGGTCGAGCGTTTCGTTGTGTCGACGAGTCGTGCCGCACAGGAAGGAGCGGCAGCATGACGGTCGAAGTAACCACATTGAAGTCCGGCATCAGGGTCGTGACCGAGACGATGCCGCATCTCGAGACGGCCTCCCTCGGCGTGTGGGTCAATTCCGGCAGCCGCGACGAGCGGCGCGACGAACACGGCATTTCGCATTTCCTCGAGCACATGGCGTTCAAGGGAACGCGCCGAAGGAGCGCCCGGCAGATCGCCGAGGAAATCGAGGCGGTCGGCGGCGACCTCAACGCCGCGACCAGCGCGGAGTCGACGGCCTATTATGCCCGCGTGCTCAAGGCCGACGTGGCGCTGGCGCTCGACGTCCTTGCCGACATCGTGTCCGAGCCGGCGTTCGACCGCGACGAGTTGTTGCGCGAGCAAAACGTCATCGTGCAGGAAATCGGCGCGGTTGCCGACACGCCCGACGATCTGATCTTCGAGCATCTGCAGACCATCGCCTTTCCCGACCAGCCGCTCGGCCGCTCGATCCTGGGCACGCCCAAGACGGTGCGCTCGTTCGACGGCGGCAAGCTGCGCGACTATCTCGGCCGCCATTACCGCGCCCCCGACATTCTGGTCGGCGCCGCCGGCGCGGTCGATCACTTGGCGATTGTCGGCGAGGTCGAGAAGCGCTTCGCAAGCTTCAACGGTCCCGCCAGCCCGCTGCCCGAACCCGCGCACTTCGGCGGCGGCGCGCATGTCGAGCGCCGCGAGCTCGAGCAGGTCCATATCGCGCTGGCGCTCCCCGGCATCGCACAAACCGATCCGTCGCTGTTCAGCCTGCAGATGTTCAACAACGCGCTCGGCGGCGGCATGTCATCGCGGCTGTTTCAGGAAGCGCGCGAGAAGCGCGGCCTGTGCTACTCGATCTACTCCTTTCATGCCGCTTATTCGGACGTCGGCATGTTCGGCCTCTATGCCGGCACCGATGCCGCCGACGCGCCGGAATTGATGCGGCTCGTTGTCGACGAGATCGCCAACGCGGCCGAGACCATTTCCGAAACCGAAATCGCCCGCGCCAAGGCGCAGCTCAAAGCCGGGCTGCTGATGGCCCTGGAAAGCTCCGGCGAGCGGCTCGGGCAGCTGGCGCGGCAAATGATCACGTGGGGCCGACCGATCCCGCTCGACGAGCTCGTCGAGAAGATCGAAGCGGTGACGGTCGAGAGCGCCCGCGCCGCCGGCCGAGCGCTGATCCGCCGCGGCAAGCCGGCGATCGCCGTGATCGGGCTCGGCTCCGGGCTCGAAAACGCGGCGGCCATCGCCGAAACCCTGACGCTGCGGGCCGCATGAACCGAACGGGCCATGGCTTTCTTTCGCACCATCAACTTCTCGGAACCGCTGCCGACGGTGGTCGGCGAAGGCTTGGTGCTGCGCGGCCCGGTGTTGGCCGATCATGCCGAATGGGCGGCGCTGCGTGAGGACAGCCGCGATTTCCTCACGCCTTGGGAACCGACCTGGCCGGACGACGATCTGACCCGCGCCGCGTTCCGGCGGCGGATCCGCCGCTATGCCGAAGACCTGCGGGCCGATCAAAGCTACGCTTTCGTCATCATCCGTAGTTCCGACAACGCGCTGGTCGGCGGTTTGACGCTGGCGAACATCCGCCGCGGCGTGTCGCAGGCCGCCAGTCTCGGCTACTGGATGGGAAAGCCTTACGTGCGCCAGGGCTACATGACGGCCGCGGTGCGCACCGTGATTACGTTCGCTTTCGACACTCTGCGCCTGCACCGGCTGGAAGCGGCATGCATCCCGACCAACAACGCCTCGATCCGGCTGCTCGAAAAAACCGGCTTCGTGCGCGAGGGATATGCGCGCGACTACCTGTGCATCAACGGCATTTGGCAGGACCACCTGCTGTACGGGCGGCTGAAGGACTCCAAATCCGGCGCCTGATGCGCAACCTGGGGCTTATTTCACGTGGCGATAAAGGCTTAACCAAACCGATAGGCCGCCTTGGGATGGCCACGGTTCCCTTGATATAACAAAGGCATCGGGGAAATCTTGGGATGAGCCGTCGGGGAATGCCGAGGACCGGTCGGTGGATGACGTGGCGTGCCTGCGCCGCGGTTGCACCGTTGTTGGCGCTCGCGCTGTTTGCCGGCGGATGTTCGACCAACCCCGCCAGCACCGGTGCGCCGGCCGCTGGAACCGGCGGCTTAGGGTCGATTACCGATTTCTTCTCCGGCTCGTCCGCTAAGGCGCCGCAGGCGGTCGCCGGCGGTCAGCCCGACATCGTGTGCCCGCCGGTCGATGTGCGCCGCGGCGCCTCGACGCTGACAATCGGATCGAACGGCGAAAAATCCTCGGCGATGACGCTGAAATACCAAGGCAGTTTCGCGCGCGAGGCGCGGGAATGCTCGGTGGTCGACGGCAACATGGTGTTGCGGGTCGGCGTCGAGGGACGCCTCGTGGTCGGGCCGGCTGGCGGCCCGGGTCAGGTCAGCGTGCCGTTGCGGATCGCGGTGGTGCAGGAGACGCCCGGCGGTTCGCGGCCGATTGCCACGAGGTTTGTGATCATTCCGGTCACGGTCACCGACAGCACCGCCAACAACCTGTTCACCCATATCGAAGACGCTGTAAGTTTTCCGCTGCCGTCGCCGACGTCGCAGCTTGACGACTACGTCGTTTATGTCGGTTTCGATCCGGTCACCGCGGAAGCGAAGGCCAAAGCGGCAGCGCCGGCCGCAAAACCCAAGCGCGGCGCCAGCCCGGCCACCAGCGCCAACTGATCTACCAGCCACGCAAGTCTACCAGCCACGCAAATCTACCAGCCACGCAGGTCGATGATTGCGCCCTTCAAGGCGCGCATGTCGGCGACGACGGCGCGGGCGCCGGCGGCGCGCAGATCATTTTCCAGCGCGCCTTCGACCGGGTTGCGTCCGACAAAGCCGACCGGCCGCATGCCGGCAGCGCTGGCCGCGGTGATGCCGGCGACCGAATCCTCGACGACGATGCAATCCGCCGGATTGATGCGCAAAGTCTTGGCGGCCAAAAGAAACAGATCGGGAGCCGGTTTGCCGTTGGCCACGTTGCTGCCGGAAAACAGCCGCGGCTCGAAGAAACGCAGCAGCCCGGTCACTTCCAGACTCGTCCTGATGCGATCAAGCGGCGATGACGAGGCGACCGCCTTGGGCCCGCGTATCCAGGTCAGCGCATGTGCGGCGTGCGGAACGGCACGCACCTCTTCCGTCAGGCGTTTGAGCGTGTCGGCCGCCAGTTTGGCCGAAAAATCCGGCGGCAGCGGCCGCTTGGTGTGTTGCTCGACGCTGCAGAGAATGTCGGCGGCGCGGCGTCCGTGAAACACGCGTGCCACCGCTTCAACGCTCAACGACAACCCGACTCTCATGAGCGCATCGGCAAGCACTGCGCTCGCAATCGGTTCACTGTCGACAAGCACGCCGTTGCAGTCGAAGATAACCACAGGTCCGCCTGGAGCTTCGGCCGAACCGCGGCCGCACCGACAAACGAATCACCCACCGCCGAACATAGCGCCGGCTGATGTCGGTCAAAGGCCGTTGTCTACCTTCCCCCGAAATTATGCACAGGAAGCGGGTTTGGCCGGCGCGGCTGCCGAGGCGCCCGGCCCGGCAGAGCCACACGCGCTAGTTGAACCGCTTGCGGACGTCCTCGATGCCTTTGACCAGGAGATCCTCGGCGACCTTGCCCTTGGCGGCGGCGGCCAGAATCTTCTCGGCGGCGGCGACCGCGGTGTCGGCGGCGGCGGCGCGGACGTCGGCAAGCGCCTGCGCCTCGGCCTGGGCGATCTTGGCCTCGGCCATTTTGGTCCGCCGCACCACGAAATCTTCCATCCGCGCCTTGGCTTCCACAGCCAAGCGTTCGGCTTCCGCCTTGGCGCTGCCGATAATCGAAGCGGCTTCGGCCTCCGCCTGCTGTCCTTTGCGCTCGTATTCGGCGAGCAGAGCCTTGGCCTCGTCCCGCAGCCGCACCGCTTCGTCGAGCTCGGCCTTGATCCGCGCCCGACGCGCATCGATCCCGTCGAGCACGCGCCGGTGCGCGCCGAGATAGATCAGCAGACTGATGAAGAGGACGAAGGCGATGGCGACCCAGGCTTCGGCTTCAGGCATCGGCATGGAGTTATCCTAATGCTTGCCGGCGTCGCTGATGGCGGCGGCGACCTCGTCGGCGCTCGGCGTCGTTCCGATCAGCCGTTGCACGATGGCGGCGGCGGTTTCGGCGGCAATGCCGCTGACATTGGCCATGGCGGCCGATCGCGTCGACGCAATCGATTGCTCGGCGGCGGCAAGCTTCTCGTGCAACTGCGCTTCGAGCTTCTTGTTGGTCGCCCCAGCTTCGGCCGCGTGTTTGTCGCGGGTCTCGTTGGCGATCGCCTGCGCGTGGGCGCGCGCGTCGGCCAGCGACTGCAGGTAGGCGGCGTTGGCCGCTTCCGACTGCTCCTTGAAGCGCTGCGCCGCCGCCAGGTCGTCGCCGATGCGTTTGCTGCGCTCGGCAAAGATCGAGGCGATGCGCGGCAAAGCGAGCCGCGACATCAACAGGTAGAGCAGCACGAAGGTCAGCACCAGCCAGAAGATTTGCGACGGAAAGTGCTGCGACTGGAACGGCGGAAAGCTGCCGTGTCCCCCGGGCGCCTCGGTATGAGCGGTCGGTTCGGCCATGATGGCGGAGCGTTTACAGCCCGAACAGGAGCAACAGCGCGATCAGGAGCGAGAAGATGCCGAGCGCCTCGGTAACGGCGAACCCGAAGATCAGGTTGCCGAACTGGCCTTGCGCGGCCGAGGGGTTGCGCAGCGCCGCCGCCAGATAACTGCCGAAGATGATGCCCACGCCGGCGCCGGCGCCGCCCATGCCGATGCATGCAATGCCGGCTCCAATATATTTTGCCGCGGTCGGATCCATGAGAAGAAACTCCTTGTTCGAGGTGATTAATTCAGCCGCTAATGGCCGGGGTGAATCGCGTCGTTGAGATAGATGCAGGTGAGGATGGCGAACACATAGGCCTGCAGGAAGGCCACCAGAAACTCCAGCGCGGTGAGCATGATGACGAGAATGAGCGGCAAGGCAGCGCCGAACCAACCGAGCACGCCGAAGCCCGCGAGCATGATGATGAAGCCCGCGAACACCTGCAGCGTGATGTGGCCGGCGAGCATGTTGGCGAACAAGCGCACGCTGTGCGAGATCGGCCGCGACACAAACGACAATATCTCGATCACCACGATCGCCGGCAAGATATAGATCGGCACCCCCTTGGGCACGAACAAATTGAAGAACTTCAGTCCGTTGCGCCAGAAGCCGTAGACCACCACGATCACAAACACACTCAATGCCAGCATCGCGGTAATGATCAGCTGGCTGGTCACCGTGAAGGTGTACGGGATCAGCCCGATCATGTTGGCGAACAGGATGAACATGAATAGCGTGAACACGAAGGGAAAGAACTTCATCCCCTCGTTGCCGGCCGAGCTGCGCAGCATGTTGGCGACGAACTCGTAGGACATCTCCGCAACCGCCTGCCAGCGGCCGGGCACCATCGCGCGCGGGGCGGTGGCGCCGAGCAACAGCGCCGACACCAGCGCGGTGATGATGAACATGAACAGGGCGGAATTGGTGAACGCGATCTCGTGACCGTGGATGGTGATGATCGGCACCAAGTTCTCGATGCGGAATTGATGGATCGGATCGATCTTCATCGTTCTGTCGCCGTAAGATGCCTGCGCGGCATCATTGTTTCCCGCTTCCTTGGGTGCCGCCGTGCGTCGGACCGGGGACGACACCCGCAGAGCGCATCACGTTAAGCACGCCCGCCACAAAGCCGAGCAGAAGAAATATAATGAACCCCCACGGCGCGATCCCGAACAACCGGTCGATTCCCCAGCCGAGGCCGGCGCCGACCAGCACGCCTCCAACGAGTTCGCTCGAGAGCCGGAAGCCCTTGGCGTAGCCCGCCGCAGTCGCGGCCCGGTCCCCATCAGCGCGGTCGGAAGAAGGTTGCGGTCCAGCGCGCTCGCGCAACTGGCCCAAACCTTCACCGAGACGCTGAAGTCTCGCGGAGAGGGCGACTTCGTCGGTCCGAGCCTTGTCGCGGTCGCCATTCTTCCGCGTGCCGTCGCTCATCTGTTCGACACTCGCGGCTGACGGCAAACGAGATCGGCGCGCCCCTTAAAGCCGCGCGGACCATACTGACTGGGTTTTGCTAAGTCAAGAAACCGCTATGAGGCATAACATATTGAAATGGCGCACAATATCGGCGTCTCCGCGATATTTTTCCCGAGCATTTGTGCAGCGCGAAGCCATTACCGTTACAATAATGCCGCGATGCCGACTTTTAATCATCCATTGCAGAGCCGGCTGCGCTCCGCCGAGGGCGATTACTGCCGGCTTGGGAGACGAGCATGATCAACAAAATCTGCGGCGTCGTGTTGGCGGGTGGTTGTTTGGTCCTGCCCGCTGCGGCCGGTGAAGCCGGCCCCGACAACGATCACGGCCGATACATGCTCAGCAAAGTCGCCGACGGCTTCCTGCGGCTCGATACACAGACCGGCGACGTGTCGCTCTGCACGCAACGCACCGTGGGCTGGGCGTGCCAGGCGGCGCCGGACGACCGCGCCATTTTGGAAAACGAGATTGCGCGGCTGCGCAGCGAAAACGGGGCGCTGAAAAAGGAAATTCTGGCCAACGGGCTACCCTTGCCGGCGGGCGCCGCGGCGGATGCGGCCGGTGCCGGCGACAACAGCGTGATCTTGCGCCTGCCGAGCGACGACGAGGTCGATTCCGCTTTTGCCTATGTCGGACGCATATGGCACCGCTTTGTCGAAGCGCTCGCGCGCGCGCAAAAGCAAGTGTTGAACAAGAGCTAGTGCATGATCCGGAAAAGTGGGCGCCGGTTTTCCGACAAGATCATGCACCAACGAGTCTAGCCGTTCGTGCACCTTGATCTCTCCGCCATTGCGACCGCTCGCGTCGACACCCTTGCCAGCGCCACGCTCGCGGTCGACACGCCCGGCGAGGGATTTTTCGAAATTACGCAGGAGGCGATCCGCTTCCTCGCCAAGATCAAAGCCCGCAACGGCGTGCTCTTGCTGTTCATCCGGCATACCTCGGCGTCGCTAGTCATCCAGGAGAACGCCGACCCGGATGTGCGCACCGATCTTGTCACCGCGCTCCAGCGGCTTGCGCCGGCGAACGCCTCATGGGTGCACGACATCGAGGGACCCGACGACATGCCGGCGCACGTAAAATCCATGCTCAACGGCGTCGCGTTGCACGTGCCAGTCATTGCCGGCGCGATGGCGCTCGGCACCTGGCAGGGCATCTACGTGGCCGTAGCATCGGACGTGGCCGCACCGGCGCGAGGTGGTATTGCAGTTTGTCGGGGCGAGCGAAGCGGCGTGACGGTCGGTGTCCGGCCTACGCGGCCAAACCGTGCACTTTTTGAATGACCTGCAGCAGGTCTTTCGGCTTGAACGGCTTGTAGAGGGTCGCGCTTGCGCCGGCTTCGGCAGCCATGGCGTCGAAGTTCGGCATTTCAGGACACTCGCCGCCGAACATGAAGCCGGAGGCGGTGATGACCGGCATCGCCGGCCTGATCTTGCGGATGGCTTTGGTCGCTTCCAGCCCGTCCATCTTCGGGAGAAACAGGTCGCAGATCACCAGATCGAATACCTGGTGCTCGATCGCGCGGATGCCGGCCGGCCCGTCAGAGGCGGTGACAACCGCAAAACCATTGGCCTCGAGCACGATCTTGGTCGCCGCGCACACCGCCGCATCGTCATCGATGATCAGAATGCTTGTCACGTCGCGCGAAACCCTTCATGCGGCGAGCACCGACTGCACGACACTCGAAAGTTTGCTTCATGGGAACGGCTTCTTGAGCCGGGTGACGCCCAAAAGCTCGCACGCCGACGCCGCGGACATTATCAACCGACGTTATCGACCAGCGATCGTAAATCGCGAGTTACCACTACTATAAGTCAAATTGCTTGGGTTTTTGCCGGTGGCGGCGCGGCGAATACCTCGGCACCGTCGATTGCGCGGCGGAGCATGCCGGCCAGCTCCGATTTTCGATATGGCTTCGCAAGGAGATGCACACCCGGGTCGAGCCGGCCATGGTGGATGATGGCGTCCTCGGTGTAGCCGGATGCGAACAGCACCTTGAGCGACGAACGGCGTTTGGCCATTGCTTCGGCGAGCTGTCGGCCATCCATGCCTCCGGCCATGATCACGTCAGTGAACAGGAGATCGAACGGCTCGCCGGTATCGGCGATCGCCAGCGCTTCGGCGGCGTTGGCCGCGGTCAGAGACCGGTAGCCGAGGCTGCGCAGTTGCGCGTTGACCGAGCGGCGTACCAGCGGGTCGTCTTCGACGACCAGGATGGTTTCGGAGCCGCCGACAAGCGCGGCGTCCGGCAATTCGTCCACCGCTTCCGCCGCCGCCCCGGCGCCGCGCGGCAGGTAAAGCTTGAACGTGGTCCCCTGGCCCTCCTCGCTATATACCTTGATGTGCCCGTTCGACTGTTTGATGAAACCGTAGACCATGCTCAAACCGAGCCCGGTGCCCTTGCCGACCTCTTTAGTAGTGAAGAACGGCTCAAACACGCGGCCGCGGATGGATTCGGGAATACCGCCGCCGGTATCGCTCACCGCAACCACGACGTAGTTGCCCGGCCTGACGTCGGGGTTGCTGTCTGCGTAGGCGTCGTCGAGAACGGCGTTGCCGGTCTCGAGCGTCAGCTCGCCCCCATTCGGCATCGCATCGCGGGCGTTTACGGCAAGATTCAAGAGCGACGTGGATAATTGCGACGGATCGACCAACGCCGGCCAAGCATCCTGATGCAGACGCAGCTCGATATCGACATTCTCGCCCAAGGTGCGGCGCAAGAGTTCTTCCGATTCCGTCATCAACGCATTTACATCGATCTCGCGCGGCTGCAGCGGCTGCCTTCTGGCGAATGCCAGCAAATGCCCGGTCAATTCGGCGCCGCGGTCGGCGGCCTCGCTGATCAGTTTGGCGATAGCCGCCAGCTGCGGCTTATCCTTCACCGCGTCCGCCAGGATGTCGATGGTGCCGGTGATGACGGTAAGCATATTGTTGAAGTCGTGCGCGACACCGCCGGTCAATTGCCCGATCGACTCCATCTTCTGCGATTTGATGAGCTGATTATGCTCCGCCCGGCGCTCGGTCACGTCCTCGACGACCCCGAGAATGTATTGCGCTGCACCATACCGGTCGCGAATAAGCATCCGGTGCGACGTTACCAGGCGCGTTTTGTTGTCCGGGGTGACAATCGAATGGTCGCCGATGAAGATGTTCGTTCCGGCCTGCAAAAGATGGACGTCATTAGCCACGATCATTTCCGCGGTCGCCGGCGGTAATATATCGCCAGCCGTCTTGCCGAGCATCTCCGCGCGCGACAGGCCCCATAGCTCTTCGGCGGCCTTGTTGACCAGGATGAAGCGAAAATCGCGCACATCCTTGACCAATATTGCGATCGTGATGTTCTCGACGATGCCGTCCAAAATTTCGCGGTTGCGGTCGCGGTCCCTTTCGGCCTGGGCGCGTTCGGTGACATCGCGAAGGAACGCGTTGATGACGTAGCGATCGCCGCGCCGCAAGGCCGTGATGGATATCTCGTTATCGATGATCTCGCCATCGCGGCGCACCGAAGGCGCTTCGTAGCGACGTCCGGTTATCCCTTTCGCCGCATCCTGCAAAAAGCCTGCGAGCCTTTCGCTGTTGTCGGCCCGACCGTCTGGAAGAATGATGAAGTCACGAAGATTGTGCCCGACGATTTCATCGCGCGACCAGCCGAACATCGCCTCGGCCTTCGAACTCCAGTCGATGACGTTGCCGCCGTCGTCAAGCTGGATGAAGGCATCCATCGCGGTGTCGATGATGGCGCGCGCCAGATGCTCGCTTTCGATCAGCTCCGCCTGCGCCCGCTTGCGGGCGCCGATGTCGCGCACGACTTTCGCCCCCCCGATAATGGCGCCGGAGTGGGATTTCAGCGGCGATACGCTGAGCGACACGTTGATCCGGCGGCCGTCCTTGGTGAGGCGGACGGTTTCGTCATGCTCCACCTTTTCGCCGGCCTTGATCTTCGCCAACGTCATGCGCACGTCGCCGCGAAGCTCGTCGGGAACGATGATATCGACGCTTTTTCCGATGACTTCATCGGCCGCGTAGCCGAAAAGATGCTCTGCGGCCACGTTCCACGCGGTGATAACACCATCGGGGTTATTGGTGATTATCGCGTCGTTCGACGATTCCACTGCGGCTATGAAGAACTGCTCGCGTTCGGCATACTCGCGGATCGTCGCCTCGTCGCGCTTTTGCGCAGTCATATCGCGGCCGAAAAAATAGTGCTGCTGCACGCGGCTCGACCAGGCCCCGGTCCACTGCAGCGTCACGAGGCGGCCAGACTTGTGCCGGTAACGCGCTTCGAAAATCCTCGACACTCCGCGGCGGCGCAAAGCGCGCATCTGGTTGCGCGTCGAATCCAGATCGCCGGGATAGATGAAAGCCTGCGCGTTGCGCCCGGTCATCTCCTCCGGCCGATAACCCAATATCTCTTCACAGCTCGGGTTGATGCGGACGATATTCCCTTGAATATCAGTGACGACGATCACGTCCGGCGAAGTGTCGAAAATGTGCCGGCCTTCGTCGATCTCCACGGTGCGCGCGGTGCCCGGCGACTGCCGCAGCGCGCCGAAAAGGCGATTGAAAAACCCGATGAACGATCTCATCGCATGCCCTCAACGGCGAGGTGTGAGGCATTTGCGCAAATCACCGCTGCGGCCGCTATTCTACCGGCGGCTGCGAAGCTCCTGCACGAGTGTACACTATCGTACCGCACTGCGGCGGCCAACGAGAACCGCCAGCCCGACAATTGTTGCCGCGCCGGCGGGGCTCCAACCCGGATTGCCGCTTACGCGGGGTTAATGCAGCCCCATCAAGTGGACCGGTTCGGCCGAACGGCGGTACAGTGCTGCCGTGAGGGCCCGTTGACCGACGCGCAAACCCATCATTTGTTGATCGCCGACGATCATCCGCTGTTTCGCGGCGCATTGCGCGAAGCCGTCAACGGCGTATTCGCCGACGCCGAGATTGCCGAGGCCGGCACCTTCGAAGAGGTCAGCGAATACCTGGAACGCACGTCGGGCGACGTCGATCTGATCCTGCTCGACCTGTCCATGCCCGGCGCGCGCGGCTTTTCGGGCCTGATGTATTTGCGCGCGCAATATCCGGGCCTGCCGATCGTGGTGGTCTCCGCCAATGACGATCCGGCGGTGATCCGCCGTTGCATGGAATTTGGCGCATCCGGTTTCATCCCCAAGACGCTCGGCATCGAGGCGCTGCGCGCCGCCATTGCACGGGTCCTACAGGGCGAAGTGTGGACGCCGCCCGATATCGATCTGACGCGGCCCGCCGACGCTGAAACGGCGGCGACGATTGCGCGGCTCGCCACGCTGACGCCGCAACAGGTGCGCGTGCTGATGATGTTGTCGGGCGGGCTTCTCAACAAACAAATCGCCTACGAGCTTGGCGTCTCGGAAGCGACGGTCAAGGCGCACGTCTCCGCCATTTTGCAGAAGCTCGGAGTCGAGAGCCGCACACAGGCGGTCATTGCCGCGAGCAAGATCGAAGCCGGCAACTGGCCACAACTAAATCTGCCCCCAATATCCTGAGGCGCGCGTCCAAGGATAATGGAGGTTTACTCCGCGGCGACGCGCTGCACACGCCACTGCGTCATCAGCGCGCGCAAGGACGCGGGCTTGACCGGCTTGTTGAGCACGTGCGCGCCGGCGGTACGCGCCTCGTCGCGGACTTTGAGCGAGCGGTCGGCGGTGAGCAGGATCGCCGGCAACTCCCGGCCGTAGCGGGCCCGCAGTTCGGCGATAGCGTCGAGGCCGTTGTCGGCGTCGAGGTGATAGTCGACCAACAGGCCGTCCGGCTCGCAGCCGCTGGCCGCGATGGCGGCGAGCGCGGCAGCAAGATCGACCGCCTGCAGCACGCGGCAGCCCCAGCCACGGAGCAAAGTCTGCATGCCGTCGAGGATCGCCGGCTCGTTGTCGATGCAGACAACGACCGTACCGGCCAGCTGACCCGCTGCGGCCTTGGCCGCCGCCCGCAGCGCCGGCTCCGCCGCCGCGGCGCGCCCCCGCGGAACCTCGACGGAAAAACGCGAGCCGCGGCCGACATCCGATTTCAGCGCCACCTCGCAATCGAGCACGCGCGCGATGCGCTCAACGATCGACAGGCCGAGGCCGACGCCGCGCGCCACTCGCGCACCCTGATCGAGCCGGTGAAACTCCTTGAACACGGCGCGGCGCTTGGCTTGCGGGATGCCGATGCCGGTATCGTAGACATCGATGCGCAGCCGGGCGCCGCGGCGACGGCAGCCGACCAGCACCGTCCCCTTGGGCGTGTATTTGATCGCGTTCGACACCAGGTTCTGCAGGAGGCGGCGCAGCAAGCGCCGGTCGGAACGCACCGCGAGCGCGCAGGGCATGAATTTGAGCTGCAACCCCTTCTCGCGCGCCAGCGGCGCAAACTCCACCTCCAGCCGTGCCAGAAGCTCATCGATGCGGAAGTCGGTCAATTCCGGCTGCATCGCCCCGGTATCGAGCCGGGAAATGTCGAGCAGCGCCGCGAAAATCTCCTCTACCGCTTCGAGCGAGGCATCGATGTTGTGGACGAGGTTGGTATCCTCGCCGCCGCCGCCCTGGCGCTCGATCAGGCTGGTGACATAAAGCCGCGCCGCGTTGAGCGGTTGGAGGATGTCGTGGCTGGCGGCGGCGACGAAGCGCGTTTTCGAGACGTTGGCGTCGTCGGCCTCGGCCTTGGCGCGTTCCAGTTCGGCATTGAGGCGAGTGAGTTCGCCGGTGCGCTCGCGCACCCGCCGCTCCAGCGTGGCGTTGGCGCGCTCCAGCGCCTCGGCCGCCTTCACGCTCGGGGTAATGTCGGTGAAGGTCGTGACCAGGCCACCGTCAGGCATGCGGTCGGCGCGCACCTCGATCACCAGCTCGCGTTCGGGGAAGCGCTCGAGGAACGGTTCGGCCTCGGAGGTGTAGCGCGCCACGCGTTCGGCGACTTGCGCCGGGACATTCTTCACATCGCGCGCATCGCGCGCGACCACATGGCGAATAATGCCATCGAGCGCGATGCCGAGACGGGTAAGCTCGTGCGGCAGATCGAGGATTTCGCCGAATTGGCGGTTCCAGCAGACCAGCGCCAGTTCCTTGTCGAAAACGGCGATGCCCTGGCGCACGTGATCGAGCGCGGTCTGCAGCACCTCGCGGTTATAGTGCAGCGCGGCGCTGGCATCATCGAGGAGCTTGAGCGCCGCTTTGGTGGAGACCGTCTGCTTGCGCAACAGCAGCGACAGGACGAGCCGCGACGAGGCGGCACCGATGGCCGACGCCAACAGATATTCGCCGTATTGCAGGAGCGCAAAGTCGGCTTCCACCCGCGGCTCGAGACTGATGCGGCGCGAGGCGGCAAAACTCGCAAACGATGCCCGGGTTCGCTCCTCGCCGAGGTAACGCGCGATAGTGGCGATCAGCTCTTCGGTGGTGACCGCGGCGCGGCGCAGCCGGAAGCTGGGCGCGATCGGCGCCAACGAAGTCGGCACAAACAAATCCGCCTGCATGCGCTCGATCGCGCTTCCCCGCCGGCCGAACGAGCAGCCGACATAAAGCGCGACGTTGGCGAGGAGGCTCAGCGCGACGCCATGCACCAGCGGCGGCAGATCGAGCCCGAACAGGGCCTGCGGGCGCAGCCAGATCAAATCGAACGGTCCGTCGTTCAAGATGCGCTCGCCGACCATGCCGGCATCCATGATGCTCGGGAGGAGCAGCGTATAGGCCCAGACCAGGATGCCCGCGGTCATGCCGGCGATGGCGCCGGTGGCGTTGCCGCGCCGCCAGATCAAGCCGCCGAAAAATGCCGGCGTGAGCTGGGCGATAGCGGCAAAGGAGAGGAGCCCGATCGAGGCGAGCTGCGCCGGGCCGGCGGAGCGGTAATAGATGTAAGCGAGCAATAGAATGCCGAAGATGGCGATGCGGCGGACGGTCAAAAGCTGCGCGCCGGCGTCGCTTCGTTCCACGACATTAACGGCGCGGCGATTGAGAATGAACGGCATCACGATGTCGTTCGACACCATGATCGCCAGCGCCACCGACTCGACGATCACCATCGCGGTCGCCGCCGACAGGCCGCCGACAAAGGCGACGAGCGTGAACAATTCGGAATGGGCTTTGAGCGGCAACGCCAGCACGAACATGTCGGCGTCGGTCAGCCCGGCCGGGAAGGTCAGCAATCCGGCCATGGCGATCGGCATCACGAACAGATTGATCAGCACCAGGTAGGCCGGGAACAGCCAGGCGGCGCGGCGGATTTCGGCTTCGCTCCTGTTCTCCACCACGGCGACATGGAACTGCCGCGGCAACAGCAGGATGGCGAACAGCGACAACACCGTGGTGGCGAAGAACGCCGCCGCCGACGGCGTGTGCGTCAGCACCGCCGCGGTGCGCGGATGCGAAAGCGCATCCGAGAACAGCGCCAGCGGCCCGGGAAACATCACGAAAGTGACGAAGACGCCGACGGCGAGAAAGGCGACGAGCTTGATGATCGACTCGGTGGCGATCGCCAGCATCAGCCCGTCCTGATGCTCGGTGGCGTCGATGTGGCGGGTGCCGAACAACACCGCAAAAGCGGCCATCAACAGCGCGACAAACAGCGCGACGTCGCCGATGACCGGTTGCGCGGCGACGCTGCCGGCCGAGATTTCGTCGAGAATGGTGCCGACGGAAGCGGACACCGCTTTGAGCTGCAGCGCGATGTAGGGGATCATGCCGACGATGGCGATCACGGCGACCGTCGCCGCTACCGCCTGGCTCTTGCCGTAGCGGGCGGCGATGAAATCGGCGATCGAGGTGATGTTCTGCGCCTTGGTCAGGCGGACGATCCGGATGATCAGCGGATAGGCCAGCCCGACCATCAGCACCGGCCCGATATAGATGGTGAGGAAGTCGAACCCGGTGCGCGCCGCCACGCCGACCGAGCCGAAGAATGTCCACGATGTGCAATAAATCGCCAGCGACAGCGGGTAGATCAGAAGCCGCGCGCGGTTGCCGCGAAACAGCTCGTGCCGCCGGTCGCCATAGCTCGCGACCAGGAACAAAAAGCCAATATAGGCTAGTGCGATAACGACAACGACCCAGCCCTGCAGCATGGCGTTTCCGAACGTCCCTTGCGCTTTCCCCGGCGCGCTCCTCCGCGCACCTGTTATGTTATCAGACCATCATAATTTGCAGAGGGGGTATTTTTTGAACGACGAATGCCTTCTTAGCCGCCGAATTAGCCGGCACCGCATGCATGGCAGCTAGACGCCGTGATATTTGACGATCTTGCCGGCAGGAGGCACATGGCAGGCCGATGCCGCCCTCCTCCTCGCCGCTCCGAACGCTCGCCGAAACAACCGAGACGCTGATCATTGCACTGGCCGGCGGCGCGGCATTCACGCTGCTCGGCTTTCCCGCCGGTCTGGTCTCGGGCTCGGTCCTTGCGGTGGCCGCCGCCGCTTTGTTGCGGCGGCCGGTCAGAGTGCCGGTCGCCCTGGCGCGGGTTTGCTACATCGTCGTCGGCATCCTGCTCGGCGCCGTGGTCACGCCGCAGACGCTCAAAGGCTTCGCCAGCTGGCCGGCGAGCGTCGGGCTGTTGGTGGTCGCCTCCCTCTGCATGATCGTAGCGACGACGACGTATTTGCGCGTCGTGCATAATTGGGACCCGCTGTCCGCATTGATGGGGGCGAGTCCGGGTTCGATGGCGCAGGTGATCGCGCTGTCCAGCGAGCTAGGCGCCGATCTGCGCGCTGTCGCCGTCGTCCAGACGAGCCGCGTTCTCTTGCTGGCGACCGGAATACCGGGCGGCCTCGCCCTGTTTGGCTACGCCGCGCCGGCGCTGCCGGTGGCGCGGGGAACGGACCCAACCTCGCTGACCGAGTTGGCCATCGTCGTTGCGGTATCGACCGCGACGGCGTTCGCGCTGTGGCGGCTGCGCTTTCCTGGCGGTCTCCTATTCGGCGCGATGGCCGGATCGAGCGTGTTGCACGGCACCGGTCTGGTGCAGGCGGTGCTGCCGTGGTGGATCGGCAGCGCCAGCGTGGTGGTGCTCGGCGCGGTGATCGGCTCGCGTTTTGCCAATACCGGCTTTCGCCCGCTGCTCGGCTATCTCGGCGCCGCACTGGGATCGTTCGCGGTGTCGCTGTTCGTCGCCACCGCGTTTGCGCTGGTGGTGGCGCATTTTTTTGCGTTCCCGATCGCCAATGTGGCGGTGGCGTTCGCGCCGGGCGCCCAGGACACCATGATGGTGCTGGCGCTCGCACTGCATCTCGATCCGGTTTTTGTCGGCGCGCACCACGTCGCGCGCTTCCTCGTCGTCACCTTCACGGTGGCCATTGCGGCGCGGCGGATCGTGAAGGATAGAGCAGCGGGCCGATCGTCGCAGCCGCAGTAATTCAAAATACCTGGCGCAACCCCGTGTCAGCGAGCGCTATAATAATGATGGTGGTGAAAGTGAGCGTGCCGCGGCAGTCCCAGCACACCCCTGACGCCGCCTTCGACTCCACCCACGACTCCGCCGACCGCACCGCCAACCACCGTGCCGACCGGACCGGCTGCGCGGTCACCGACGGCGGCGCCGTGCTCGGCACCGTCGACAACGCCTTGGGCTTGCGCGCCGAAAGACATCGAAAGCAAGCCAAAAATTCCCGCAACCATGACCAAACGCGTTTTCATAACCCAGCTCCATGTTTCAACGAGAGGCGCCCAGCTCACTCAGATGCGTGCTGCATGCGGCGACATTGAAATGAAATTCTATAATTAAATCCGACTGAAGACTGTTCAATACTGCTCATATCGACTGCCGTGCATGAAATGCCGAACGTCGCGAGATACAAAGACGTATTCAATGACCGATAATTCTCGACTGGCTTTAGGTTCCGAAGTCTCACGACTATGAATGATCGGCGACGCTATCAGATCTGTGGTGGACGATTGGATCGTGATGCGTCGACTTCGTTAGCAGAAGGACCAACATCATCAGCGCAGCGAAGAAGCAAAGCCCGAAGAACCGCCGAACCGAGGGGCGGGGGATGGCATACAAAAGGTGTGAGGGAATACTCACCCACATTCACGCTATTGCTGCGCGGCGCTCAGCGCGGGGGCAAACGTCTTGTCATGATTGACGGTGAGCCATTGCGCGTTATCCGCAAGCTCGTTGAAGCTGCGCTCGAGTCTTCGATATTCACGCACGTCGTCAGGGCCGTCCGCGATCATTCGCAGGTTGTGGTATTCGATCGCTTTGGCGCGATATTGCGCGGCGGTGGACATGCTAAGCCTTTCTGAGAGGTGATCTCCTTCAGTTAATATCTTCAAATCTGTGAAATCGACTCTCGATAAAACAGATACTGGCGATTAAGCCGCACGCGGTCTGTGCAAAATAGCTCACAAAGCTCGGTCAGGCGGCGAAGCGCATCGCGCTCCAACTCACACGCAAACGTGTCCCGCTCAGCGTTGCAACTTTTTGCTCGCTCACCACTTGTTGTTTAGCCTCACAGCAAATTTTTGTTTTGAGCAATAACACAGGAGGGTTACGTGCATCATAAAACACTCATCGCTCTCGTCGCCGCAGTCGCGCTCGGTTGCGTGCCGATGGCGACGACTGCTCTCGCCGCCCACGGCGGAGGCGGCGGTCATGGCGGCGGCGGCGGACATGCCGCAGGCGGACACGCTGCAGGCGGACATGCTGGCGGCGGACATGCAGGCTATGCTCGTGGCGGCGGACATGCCGGCTACGCACGTGGCGGTGGTGGCGGCGGCTACTACGTTGGCGGCGGACCGATCTATGACAGCTGCGGCGGCTATTACGGCCCTGGCTATGGTCCCGGCTATGGCTGCCCGGGCTACGGCGTTCCGATTGTCGGCGGTATAATCAATGGCGTCTTGGGCGGCTACGGCCCCTTCTGACGTCCCTGCGTGCATCAACCATGGCGGCCGCCCATGCGGCCGCCCGCGCGCTACCGCGATGTGATGGAGGATGGCTTCGTCACCCCGCATCACTCGGCTACCGCGGATCACTTCAGTCGTGGACTTTTCGAAAACGACTGGGCTGCGTCGCCATTTGTGTTGCTTAAATCGCAACCAAAATCCTCATAGACAATTAGCGACGTACGGCGATCGACGGTTCGGGTGGGAACGGCTTGCGATATGCTGCCTGTTTCGGTTTCGATCCGGTGCCGCTTAATCAAGGCAATAAAAGGCGAGGATTGATTTTCCGAAATATGGAGAAACGCAATGGCGCAGGAACGCCTCCAATCGTCGGCGGCCGATGCAATTCGCGACCGCTATCATGCGCTATTTACCAACGCCTTCGCGCCGCACGTTCGTTATGAGCAAATGCCGGGCGCCGACGAACGCATAGCCTACGCCGCGGAATTCGCCGCGTATCGGCTTGGGCAGATCGACGAGAAACTTGGACGCCTCATAGATTTGTTGGAGCGAAAAGCCGGCCAGGAACTGTAGACAGGAATTCGCCATGGCAGTTCTTCGAAAAAATCCCAATCTCGATACTTGGGTGAACTGTCCGTCATGTTTGCGCGAAATCGCCGTTTCGACCACATCGCGCTTGCCAGCGGAATTTTCAGTGGTGTGCCCGAACTGTGGGCAGCGAAAGGTCCACCGGGCGGCCGAGGTTCACGAACGGGAACAGGGCTCGCAGACCGCGGAAACGTCCGATGAAACGGGCCAGTTCGGGCAAGGGAAGTTACCACAGCAAACATCGCGGCTGAGCGAATGGGCGTCGTGGCTGCTGCAGTAAATCTTGTAAAGGGCAAGTGACGCCCGCGCCCAGCGATGCACTCGACTTCGAATGACTTCTCCACCCTCGCGCGCGCCAATTGCCGTCCATACCGGCGACCAAAGCTAATTCTTGGCTTTGATTTGCGGCTGATCGTGAAGAACGATGTTCAACAACGAGCTGTGGACTTCGATACCGCCCTCGACGCCGCCGTCGTATTCGATGAAGCCGAGTTTTCTGAATTTGTTCATGAAGAAACTGACGCGCGATCGCGTCGTTCCGATCATCTCCGCGAGCGTTTCCTGGCTGATCTTCGCGATCACCGGCTCGGGCGCCAAGTCCTTGCCGAAATTCGCCAACAGCAGCAGCAATCGGGCAAGCCGCTTCTCGCTCGAATTGAACAGCTGATCGACCAGGTCGGCTTCGACGCGGATGCTCCGGCCCAGAAGATGGGCAATGAACAACTCGGAGAATGCCGGCTCTTCGTGGATGACCTTGATAATAGCCGTTTTTTCCAATCGCGCGATGACGGCATCGGTCATGGCCGTGACCGTCGCTATCCGTTGCGCCTGCCCCGCCAGGCATCCCTCGCCGAAGAAATCGTCCATGCCGAGGATGGCGATGACCGCTTCCTTGCCCTGCTCGGATACGACGGTGAGCTTGGCCTTCCCCTTCTGGATGTAGAAAACCGCGTCGCCTGGATCCCCCTGCGAAAAGACGACCTGGCCTTTGCGGTATTTTGCGATGCTGCGACCGTTGCCGACACGGGCGAGGAAGGATTTTGTATCGAATGAGTGCGGATGCTTGGTCGCCATGGCGTAACTTTCTATGCCAACCATAAGCTCTTTCCGTGAAGAAAGAAATCGCCGTTTCTGCCCTCCGAAAGTTACTTTGACGCCACCACTTGCACTGAGATGCAGCGGTTCCACCAATGTGAGCAATCTTGCTCAGAAGTGCGTCGATCCGAACGTTATACGTAACAATGCGCGCACGGCCGGTCGAATGGCGAGCCGATGCCATAAATCCAATCAAAGGCCGCGTTCGGCGCGTCATGTCCCTGGACCTTTAGCTGACCCGGACAAGGAAACCGATTTATGTCCTTTGATCTTTTCATGAATGATACCTGTCCGAAGTGTCGCAAACCGATAAAGCTTGCCGGCATCGAGCCACATCCAAGTCGCCGCGACCTTGCCGTCCATAAGTTCCAGTGCGCGAGCTGCGGCGCTACGAAGATCAAAATTCTTTTTCGCAGACCGAGCGAAGTGGCCGCCTGACCTGCAGCCGACTCGGCGGCGGTTCGACTAACGGACGCTCCGAATTTGGTCGGCACCGCAGGTGGGAAATATGATGATTGTTCTTGGTGCGCTGGTGGTGATCGGCGTCTTTGTCTTTTGGTGCGATCTCACGGATTCGTGGAGCACGGTGTTCCGTCGAACTTTCGGCGCCCTGCCTCGCCCCGTGCCAATTAAAAATTTAAAACCCAGGAATGAGCAATCTTGATCGGCTTTCGCCCGGATATCGGCGTCCAGTGACCGTCGTATCAAATTGGAGACTGAACATGAAAAGCCCTGCCCGAAACTCTTTGCTGGTCACCGTCGCCACCGCCGCACTCGTCGTAGGAGCTGGATTGGCGTTCGCGCAAGACAGCAAAGAAAACCGCGAGGCGCCGGGCGCCAATACGCATGAGCAGAAGGCCCCGGGCGGCAAAATGGATCAACACCCGGACAGTATGCGGCAGAAGTCGCCGGCGCCAACCGCGCGGGCGCCTATCAAGGAGGAGAAGCCGGCTGCGGACGCCCAAGCGCCAGCCTCAAAGCCTGAGTCCACGGGATCGGGAAGCATCGGGCGAACTTCAGAGGCGCCGAACCCTCACGCGTCTCCGGCCACGGCGGCAGCCGACACGAAGTCGAGCGCACCGGCCGCGCTATCGACCGAGCAGCATGTGAAAATTCGAGACACGCTGCGGGGTGGGACGGCCGAACACCTCACCAACGTTCAGTTCTCGACCGCGGTCGGCGAGGTCGTACCGGGCAGCGTTCGCCTCTATGTTTTGCCGATTTCGATCATTGAGTACGCCCCGCAATATCGCGACTACGAATACATCCTGGTCGGCGATGAAATTCTTATCGTCGATCCCCGCACTTTGACAATCGTAGCGGTGATCGCGGCCTAGGTTTGAAGCATAAATCGTCTTAGCCAAGCAATGAGGGTGGCGCACCCCATCCTCATTGTTCATCAGCCGCGACCGCGATTCGTGACGATGGCGCAACCGCGTCAACAAGCTGTTTGATGACTTAGGAGGAGAAAAAGATGCACATCTCGGGTGAAAGTATCCTGATCATCTTGTTAGTTGGCCTCGTTGCCGGATGGCTGGCCGGACAAATCGTGCAAGGCACTGGCTTCGGAGTCATAGGCGACCTTCTCATAGGAATCGCGGGCGCGTTCATTGGCGATTGGCTCCTTCCCCAACTCGGCCTTCATCTCGGCACGGGTATTGTCTTGGCGATCATCAACGCTACGATCGGAGCGTTGGTCCTGTTGCTGGTCATCAGGCTCATTCATGGCGGTGGTGGATGGCGAAGAAGCTGGAGCGGCAATTGGGGACGACGTTGGTAGCTGGCGCGAATATCAAATCAATGAGCATGAAACGATCGCGGTCGGAACCGCCGTGGAGTTGTCGCGAATCTCTGCGTACAGCGTGCGGTGATCCCAGGAGAACGCAATGCGGTTGATCCTACTCTTGATTATTCTTGTTCTTCTTTTTGGCGGCGGCGGTTTGTATTTGGGACCGCCCTACCACTACTTTGGCGGCGGCATCGGCACGCTATTGGTGATCGTTATCATAGTCCTTCTGGTGACGTGACCGGTCGCACGTTTCAGCAAGAGCAGGCCGTGTTCGCAACCCTGCAAACATCCAAGCGCCGCACTATATAAGGTAGATGATTGAGATCGTCGAAAGAGTTCATTTTGCCGACAACCAAACGCTCGTCCGTTCGAGCACGGCGTTCATGCTTGTCCTGATCGGCGGCGGCTTGGCGGCGTGCTTCGTCGGTGCATTGACGTATGACGTCGGTCGATTGTTCTTTGCTTGGTAAGCTCGTCCAGGTCTACTGAAGAAGCCTCGGCGGCAACGACCGATGGACGACTAGAGATTTCACCGGGCCGCAGCGGTCGCATAGAAATCCATGGATCTCAAAATTAGCGTGCAGAGGGTGGGGCTCGATCTCTGAAAGAACGGTCTCGGCGCTGCATACCGGGCACGGGTTAAGCGGCTTGAGCACAAGCGAAGCCGGAGCCGCGTGTACTTTCCGCTTGCCTCGTGCTCGTGAAGTCATACGCACTCGCGAGCGCTTGTATTGGATCACGGAAGCGCTTGAGAGTTACAGTCTGAGCCACGGTTTTTGCTGAATCTGTATAAAAGGGCTCACTTCGAATATAATCAAAATTGCGCACACTTTCAGAACTGAGCAATCTGATACAGATGCACAGAGCAGGTCGGCTCAAGGTTGTCGGGCCAGGCGCTTTGGCACCCCCCGACGCCCCAAGGCGCCCGTGCTTGTATGCGTGCTAAAAGGCCCCAGCGAGGTCCCCGCCTTGCAGGGGCCTCTCTCTTTGAAGCGGATTTTCGAACGCGGTCGTTAGCTTCGAAAACAGGGAAGCGCGGGGCACCCCACGTCCGGCTTGCTTACTTCACCTTTAGGTTTTCTGCCGACGTCTTGCCCTTGTTTGCAACCTCTTCGTACTGGACCTGCTGGCCTTCGTTGAGGGTCGACAGACCGGCCCTCTCTACCGCCGAGATATGGACGAAAACGTCCTTGCCGCCGCCTTGCGGCTGAATGAACCCATAACCTTTGGTCGGGTTGAACCACTTCACGATACCGGTCGCCATCGCATGCAGTCTCCATGTTGGAGATTGCATGATACAGGCGCGCCGAACCGAATCCAAGACGTTGCCGGCGGGCAAGGGCCGACGGCCCCCGGCGCCACCGCGTCACTCAACGTGACGCATCGATGTGGCTTAAGTTGAGGTCAAAGCGGCCGAAAATGACCCATTTTCAGACTTCGCGGGTGCTATCGAGCGCAGGCATTATTGCCGGCGAACTCCTGCTCAGCCGCGAAGACATCGGCAACAGTCGGCAATCCGGCCTCGTTGCCGAGGTGTTGGATTTTGTATGCGGCAGCGGCACGTCCGAATTGAAAATGCTCCTCCCAGCGCTTCGCCGGGTCGGCAAGGTAAGAGTAGACGTACGCCCCGTGGAACACATCACCCGCCCCACTCGTATCGAGAACCCGGTTTGGCGGTACTGCCAGAGCCGGAAGCGATCGGACCGTGCCCGTCTCGTCGTACCAGATTAGTCCACGCTCTCCGAGCGTCACGCCACCGATGCTACAGCCTCGAGTCTTGAGATAGTCGAGCATTCTTGCCGGCTCAAAACCCATCTGCTCACAAAGCCGTTCGGATACAATCGCAACATCGATAAAGGCAAGGAGCTCATGCGTGTTTGATCGCAATCCGCCGCCGTCAAGCGAAGTAAGTATCCCGACTTCACGAGCGCGCGTGGCATGATGCAACGCTGCATCGGCCTGGTGGCCGTCCAAATGAAGCGCCCGGAAGCCGGAAAGGTCTAGGCGCGGGAAGGCGTCGAGATAATCGTCGTTGCGACAGCGGATGATGGCCCGTTTGCCATCGTTCGGCATGATAAACGATAGCGACGACATTCTAACCTTCCGCGGATGGACTAAAATTCCATACTTCGCGGCCATATCCAGGAACATGCGACCGAGCCAGTCGTCGGCGACCGTCGCGAGCAGTTCGGGCACATTTCCCAATTTTGCGCAGCAGAATGCGGCCGTGACCGCGTTGCCGCCGAACGAGATGGCGTAATCCGACGCGACATGCTTCTCGTCTCCGTTCGGCATCCGATCGGTCAAGAAAGTCACGTCGATATACGTCTGGCCGATGAAGAGCGCTTGCATTTCAGCGGCGCTCCATCAGGCACCGAGGGCCTGCATCAGCCCCGCAATCGTTACCGTGGCGAAATTGGAAAAGGTATCGGATATCGCGTACGGCAAGATAATTTGGTCGCTGTGACGCATAGCGCCGCAGGTATAGACAACATTGGGCACGTAACCTCCGCGTTCGGCAGGCTCGGGACGGACAAATGGCTCGCGCGAACGAGCGAGAACCTTCGACGGATCCTTTTTATCCAGGAGAGCCGCCCCGATCGAATATTTCCTGACCGGACCGACTCCGTGCGTCAGCAGAAGCCAGCAATCGTCCAGTTCGACGGGCGAACCGCAATTGCCGATCTGAACGAATTCCCAAGGATACTCGGGCTGCAGGATCGAATGGCCGCCGTCCCATGTGTAAAGGTCGTCGGAATAGATCAAATAGAGGTTCTCGTTGTCCTGCCGCCCGATCATCGCATAACGACCATCGATTTTCCGAGGAAACAGAGCCATCCCCTTGTTGCGTGCCGCGCCGCCGTTGAGGGGAGTCATCCGGAATGTCTTAAAATCCGTCGTTTCGATCAGCTCAGAGCGAATTGCCCGCCCGCTGTACGCCGTATACGTCGCGTAGAACGTTCTTCGTGCACCGTCGTTGAACTCGACAAATCGGGCATCCTCGATGCCGTTGGCCTGAGCAGCGGTGATCGGAAAAATGACGCGTTCGCTCAGCTCTTCGTCATCCCCGAACGTTACTTCGATGTCGTCGCCGTTTGGCGACGGCGTCCGCGTTCGAACCTTCGGCACCGCTGCGAGGCGCGCGGGTGCGTCGATGGCGACGCTACCGTCGGCGGCTATGGTACCGGAGCGGAACGTCAGCGACGAAATATGTCCCTCGCCAACGGCGCGCAAACTCAAGATGAAACGACACCCGTCTTTTGGCGCACCCGTCTGGTCCGGGTGTCGCACGATGCTCGGGTTGAACAGAGCGGACGCCTCAAATGAGTATTCGTTGAGAAAATACGCGCCAATCAGGCGGCGTTGCGTCTTGTTCAATTCGGCATGTGGTTCGAGCGCGTCTTCCATTTCTGCAGCGCGCGTCTCGAAAATATCGATCAGATTCCTGTGACGGCCTTCAAAATTTTCTAGCACCTCGCTCAATTGTTGGGCGGCGGTTTCGGGATCGAGCCGAAGCACCCTGCCAACGATATGATTGGCGCGAACCTTATCGGTGGGATTGAGGTCTCGGGGTTCAGTTGCCGGTTTGAACGGTCTAACGACGACCCTTGCCGGATCCGGACGCAGATATAAGTTCTGGCGATTCGTGAATCGAAGTTGGGACAAAGAGACTCCCTGGCGCGGTTTGAGGTGGGATCGTGCGACTAGCGCCGTTGCCTGCGAACTTGGTTGCGGGTCGCGGCCGGTCCATCGCAGTCAGACGCTTGAGCTGGCGAATCTCCACAAGACCCAAAAGATACGATAGCACCGATTCTGCCCCCTTGTTCTCATTGGATCGATCCGGATGAAGCCCATCGGAGCAACTGCCCGTTACCGGATCGATTAATGCTGTCTGCAGGTCGTTTTCGCCCAGAAACCATTCGAACGCGCCTAACGCCTCGATCGGCCACTCGGCGCTGTCGTCCGCGCGCGCCGCGGCGAGACAAGCGGATATTGTTGCCGATGCCTCCACTGGCTGCTGATCGAACGCCTCGGGCTTGCGGCGGTGTCTGCCAAAGCTCTTGGTACCGACAGGCCTGAAATAGCCTGATGCCGTCGTCTGAAGTCCGTTAAGCCAACTGAGCGACCGCAGCCCAGCCGCGACGTATGGCGATGTGCGGGTCGCCAGTCCGGTTTGAATCAGTGCCTGAGGAAGCCGTGCGTTGTCGTACGCCAGCACATCTTCAAACCAGATCCAATCTTTGGTTTCCCTAACGGAAATCAGCAACATCAACCTGTCGGCCAATAGTATCCGCAGACGGTTGGCGAGAACGTCGCCACCGACCAGTGCGCAAAAGGCGTCCAACCCCAGGAGCGAGAATGCCCAGGCTCGCGGCGACGAGAACTCCTCGACGACGGGAAGTGCGGTCCTGAACAGCGCCGCGGCCCATCTGCGGCGAGACGGATCGATGTCGTTGCGTGCACATTCGGCCAATGCCCATAGCGTCCGGCCATGACTATCTTCCGAGCCTTGCGGCTCGAGCCAGCGGCGGTCGTAGCTCATGAAATTTCGAAACCGACGGGTATCCGGGTTCCAAGCGTGCTGTATAAAAGCGGCGAAGCGTGCGGTGACGGCTTTTGAAAACTGCACTTCGCCGAAATTCGTGAGCAAGCCCGCGAGCAGCAACGCGCGAGCGTTGTCGTCGACGCAGTACCCGTGGGACCGATCTGGTACTGAATGGACAGCGTGTTGGATCAGGCCCGTGCTGTCGCAGAGCGAAAGGAAATGCTCGGTCCGAATGTCCGGTATGGCGTGCGCGTTTCTTTTAGCCGCGAACGCAACAGTGGGAGGCGGCAATAGAGGCCGGGCATTCCCGCTCACAGTTTCGAACACGCTGTGATAGCGCTTGGCCGTTTGCACCCACGTCATCGATCGGCTTGCCGCATACGCACGTTTGCGCATGGAATAACGACGGGCGTCGTTTGTCAGCAGGCCCGTGATCTCTGCGCCTAGAGCTTTGGCATCGCCAAAAGGCACCAGAATACCGCGCCCGTCGCTCAGCAGCTCTTCGGCGTGCCAGTAGGGCGTCGATACGACGGCCTTACCCAATCCGAAACTGTAAGCGAGTGTACCCGACGTCATCTGGGCTTCATTGAGATAGGGCGTCACATAAACGTCGCACATCGAAATGAAATCCAGCAGTGTGGCTTGGTTCACGAACTGGTTGAAAAAAACGACGTGGTTCTGGATGCCAAGATCGTTCACGCGCTTCGTCAGGCTTTCGCGATATGTCTCCCCGTTTTGCCGCACCAGATTAGGATGAGTTGCTCCAAGAATGACATAGACGACGTTCGGGCACGATTTGATGATTTCGGGCATCGCATTGAGTACGATCTCAATGCCTTTGTTCGGAGACAGAAGACCGAAGGTCAGTATAATCATCTTTCCGGCGAAGCCGAATTTGGTCTTGGCATGATGTGGTTCCAGGAACGGAAAATCCGGTATTCCGTGCGGTATGACCTCAATCTTGCGAGCTGGCACGTCATGGACGGAACGGAGGAACTCATAACCTGTCTCCGACATGACGACGATTTTCGCCGAAATATCTATGATCCGACTCATCACGTCATGCTGCCGGGCTGTCGGTTTGGCGAGCACCGTGTGCAGCGCCGTGACAACCGGCATTTCAAGACGCGACAGGAGTTCAATGATGTTGGCGCCGGCCTCACCACCGAAGATTCCATATTCGTGTTGAAGGGAGACAACATCAACGCTCTCGCCGTTGAGGAATTCGGCCGCCTTGACGTAATCGTCGATCGTGTCTTCGTGAATCTCGCAACGCACAGCCGGCGGATAGTCATAGGCGCGATCCGAATCCGTCATCGCGACGACGCACGTCTCAAGGTCCGGCCCAGCAGCCGAAACTGCCCGGTGCAGGTCTTGGGTAAATGTAGCTATTCCGCAAAGGCGCGGAAGATAGTTTCCGACGAAGGCAACACGCTGAGAAACTTTCATTTTGTCAATTCCACGTCACCGGCCGGTGAGAGATTCTTTATTCCAGCGAGAGAAGTAGACTCCTCCATCTCCTTTGATTGGCTGACATTAATTGTGCCCAACTGCGGGAGACGCTGCAGCAGGTTTGGAATCGGGCGGCTGCCCGGGTACGCCACGAGGCCGGTCGTGCCGATGGCGCCGGAGCGTATGTCGACGCGATCCGATTGCGCAAAAAGGGCATCGCCCGTGGTAACGTCGAACGATCCGGCGACAGCACTCCCACTGAGAACGAGAAGCCAGGTTTCTCGATCTGCATCCAGACCCCAGGAAGTGTTTGGGGCCAGATCGATCCGCTCGAATACGAAGTAAGGACCAGAAACCAGAAGTCTTCGTTCTCCGGTAAGCTGACTGGGCCGTACCTGAAAAGCGGCCGGGCCGGCGTTCGCCGCCACAATGGCGTTTTCGATTTGAAGTTCACGGTGCCGATCGAAATCAAAAAGACGGAATGTCGCGTCGCTCCGCTGTTGGAGTTCGGCAATGACCAGACCCGCGCCAATCGCGTGGATGGTTCCTGCGGGCACGAAAATGATGTCGTCGGTTGATACCGTGTGCCAAACGACGAGATCCGAAATCGAGCCATTGTCGATGGACTCGCGGAGTTGCTGCTCCGTGAGACGTCGACTTAGACCGAGCGCAACCTTGGCTTGAGGGTCGGCACGCAAAACGTACCAGGCTTCGGTCTTGCCGCGCGGCAGACCCATCGACTGCGCAATCGCATCGTCCGGATGAACCTGGATCGAGAGTGGCTGGCTCGTAAACAGCAACTTGAGTAAGAGCGAAGAATCTGCGCCGGCGATATCGGGTCGCTCGTACCAAATCTCGCCTATCGCGGCGCCGTCGTGGCGTGCGGTGCTCCATGGACGGAGATCTTCAACGCCCCACGGCTTCGGTAAGGCACGCGTGCGCGCACGTTCAATCGCCATGGACCAGCCTGTTGTGCGACCGAGAAATAGCGATTTCGGTTGCGCCGGTGCGCGATGTCGAAGCCGAGCCGAGATCGACGGCTTTCACTCCCGAAACAATCGGGAACGTTGAGCTTGGCGCTTTGGCAGCATCTACTTTTTTAGAGATGCACGCCCAAGAACCCTGCAACTATGATTACTACGACCACAACGCCGATGATGTAAAAAATGTTCATGGTACGCTCCAACAAGGCAGGCGCGCCGTCGATTGACGCGACAGTTTCCCAATTGTGGCATGCCAATTAAGCGCGTCTGAGCAAAATTGCTCACTCTCGCCCAGGACGATCGAACTGCGTCCGCGCCCAATTTGGCTCCCGGAGCTAGGCTATTGTGCAGATGGCTACGCCATTTTTTTAGGCTGCTTTGATCCAAAAACACCCCACCGTTCGCCTCCGCAATTCACGTGAGCACTTTTGCACAGCCGCGCCTCCACCGTTCGCCTACCGTGTAGTCGACAACATGGAGGATACGACAGTGGATAAAGATCGGATCAAAGGTTCGGCAGAGCAGATCAAAGGAAGCGTCAAGGAAGCGGCCGGCAAGGCTTTCGGCGACAAGAAATTGGAAACCGAAGGCAAGACCGACGTGGCGGCCGGCAAAGTACAGAACGCGATCGGTGGATTGAAGGACGCAGTGCGCGGCAAGTGAGCCCGGCACCGTCAATGGAGACTTCTAATGGAGTTAATCGTGATTGTCGTCATCTTGGTGCTGCTGTTCGGCGGCGGCGGCGGATACTGGGGTCGCAGGCGCGGCATTTGGTAAACGAGCGTTCCGCGACTCGATCTGATTAGCCGCCTCCCGAATTGCGCGTCTTTAGAGTCGCACTGGTCAATCTGGTACAGACTTCAAGTGCAATGACCGCGTCATTATCGAGAGCATAGGGACGCTAGAGTCCCCAACCAAAGAAAGTGGAGCGTCATGAAGAATATCTTGCTTGCCTTGTTCGTTGTTCCGCTTCTGACCATGCCGGCGTTTGCCGGCGCTTCGAGCGCTGGCGACAAACCGATGATCGTCGCGGAAAACATCGAAGTCGGCGTTGGTGGCGTCGGAGTCGGCGTCGGTGATCGACACCGGCATCACGCTATAGTCCGAACGCACCACCATCACCACTACGACGACCGCCACTAACCCGCGCACGAGTCAGTCGGACGACACCGCCGTCGAGGTTAATAACGATCACTCGGCGGCGAGCGCGCGCTCTTTGAACGGCAGTCCGAGTTTTTGCCAGGTGTCGACCAGCGCTTCCGCGAGCGCGTCGATCAGCCCGTCGTCGTGATAGGGGCTCGGCGTGATGCGCAGCCGCTCCGCTCCCCGCGGCACCGTCGGGTAGTTGATCGGCTGAATATAAATACCGTGTTCGGCGAGCAACAAATCGCTCGCCTCTTTGCAGCGCTCCGGATCGCCGACGAAGACCGGCACGATGTGGGTGGGGCTCGTCATCACCGGCAGCGCCGCTGCTGCGAGCACGGCCTTGGTGCGGGCGGCGCGCTCTTGATGGCGATCGCGCTCCCACTGCGAAGACTTCAAATGCCGAATGGCGGCGGTCGCGGCGGCGCAGACCGACGGCGGCAGCGCCGTGGTAAAGATGAAGCCCGGCGCATACGAGCGCACGGTATCGATCAAGGCCGCCGATCCGGCGATGTAGCCCCCGAGACAGCCAAATGCCTTGGCTAATGTGCCCTCAATGACGTCGATGCGGCTTGCAACGTTGTCCCGCTCGCTGATGCCGCCGCCGCGCGGTCCGTACATGCCGACCGCGTGCACCTCATCGACATAAGTCATGGCGCCATAGCGTTCGGCGAGGTCGCAGATGCGGTTGATCGGCGCCACGTCACCGTCCATCGAATAGAGGCTCTCGAATACGACGAGCTTCGGCCGCGCCGGATCCGCTGCGGCCAAAAGCGCTTCGAGATGCGCCATATCGTTGTGGCGGAAAATCTGCTTCTCGCAATGCGCTTGGCGCACGCCCTCGATCATCGAATTGTGGTTGAGCGCGTCAGAGAGGATCAGGCAATTCGGCATCAGCTTGGCGAGCGTGGAAATGCCGGTCTCGTTGGAGACATAGCCGGAGGTGAAGACCAGCGCCGCTTCCTTGCCATGCAGATCGGCGAGCTCGCACTCGAGCTCAACGAGGGGATGATTGTTGCCGGCGATATTGCGGGTGCCGCCGGCCCCAGTCCCCATCCGCGTCGCCGTCTCGACCATGGCGCCGATCACTTTCGGATGCTGGCCCATGCCGAGATAATCGTTCGAGCACCAGATCACGACGTCCTTGCGCCCCCGCGGCGAATGCCAGACGGCATGCGGGAAGCGGCCGGCGATCCGCTCGAGATCGGCAAACACCCGGTAGCGCCGCTCGCTGCGCAAGTGGCCGAGCGCATCGGTGAAAAACGCGTTGTAATCCATGAAGTTTGCCGCCTCCGGGCACGGCTTGAGGGAGAGAGCCGCAAGCTCTTTTTAGAGTGGTTCCAGCGTAGTTGTCGAGCCACTTATCGGGGCAAAATTGTCGCGCAGCTTTGCGCCAGATCAACGCGCCGAACGGCCTAGAACGGTCGGCGAGAGCCACTACCTATTGAGAGCAACTTAGAAATTTGGCCAGGCGAAAGCACCACATACCTTGGGATCATCATACCTTGGGATGATCGCCACAGCGGGAGGAAGCCATGAAAGTCGGAATTCTCGGTTCGGGCGATGTCGCCAAGGCGTTGGCTGGCGGCTTCCTCAAGCACGGCCATCAGGTGATGCTGGGCACACGCGATACGGCCAAGCTCAAGGACTTCGTCGCCCAGCACCGCGGCGCACAGACCGGCAGCTTTGCCGACGCGGCCAAGTTCGGCGAGGCAGTCGTGCTCGCGGTCAAAGGCGGCGTGGCGCTCGAAGCGCTCAAAGCCGCGGGCGCAGCTAACCTTTCCGGCAAACCGGTGATCGACGCCACCAATCCGATCGCGGACGCGCCTCCCGAGAATGGCGTGCTGAAATTCTTCACCGACATCAATCAATCGCTGATGGAACGCCTGCAGAGCGCGTTTCCCGACGCCCACTTCGTCAAAGCCTTCAATTCCGTCGGTAATGCCCGGATGATCGACCCGCAATACAAGGCCGGCAAGCCGACCATGTTCATCTGCGGCAACGACGACAAGGCCAAAGCGACGGTCGCCGGCATCTGCGAGCAGTTCGGCTGGGACGTTGCCGACATGGGCAAAGCCGAAGCGGCGCGCGCCATCGAGCCGCTATGCATGCTGTGGTGCATTCTCGGCTTCACCAAGAACGAATGGACGCACGCGTTCAAGCTCCTGCACGTCGGGTGAGTCGTCCGCGGTTAAAGCGACGCGTTCATACGCCCGGCAATGAACAACAACACCGAGGTTGGCGTAAAGCGCGTGGACAGCGCGAGCACGCTGTTGACCAGCCCGGTGATGACGACGCGCTGGCCGCGCAACAGCGCCTGGTAGCCGCGGTGCGCCACGTCGGCAGCGCTCATGATCGGCATCGGGCCTTTGAACAGGGCGACGCCTTCCATATGCGCCACCTGTGCGAACTCCGTCTCGGTCGGGCCGGGGCAGAGCGTCGTCACCGAGATGCCGCCGCCGCTAAGTTCGTGGGCAATGGCTTGGCCGAAGCTGAGCACGTCAGGCCTTGGTCGCATAATAGACCGCCATGCCCGGCCCCGGCTGGAAAGCAGCCGTCGAAGCCACCAGCATTATTCGGCCGCGGCCCCGCGATGGTGCTCGCGCCTTGCCGGAGCGACATTTCGTTACTGGCCCGGTGTAGGCAGCGAGCGCCTGCCGCATCTGCTCGGTGATTTTGCCGCCGGTCTCGTTCCTGCCACTTCTCCTTCTTCATTTAATCAAGCTCTTCACTTCCATCTGTGGCAGGTGGTGGGGGTTGGGAGTGGGCACACTTCGCCCGAGGGCGAAGCGTGCTTGCGTGGCAGGCGGAGCCGGGCCGTAGCAGACACAGCGGATCGGCAAGTCGTCTCGGTGTTGGGGTCAGCCGGTCAACACCCTTGCTTGCTGCTTCATTCTGACGGCGGGGATATCGCAGCCGATCCGACAACCGCGCATCCCGTCCCGCTCCTCCATGAGGGCGGGGTCCTGAAATCTTCCGAAAAATGTTTCGTGCGCGGCTTCATCCTCGGCTGTGCTGCCTCGGCGGCTATCCGGCTGCGCGGCGCGCTCGCGCCGTTCTTACCAGATGCCGGGATGCCGGTGTTGACCCGGGTCCACGACTTGCCGGGTTGCTTCCGGCTTCGTGCACGGTTTCCTGCAACAGGCTTGGCTAGCCTCGCGGACCACGCACCCGATTGACGGGATGGCTTTGAGCGCCGTTATCTGCAGGTTGGCTTTCCCACGCACGACGAGAATTCGCGAAATTCCCATTTGTTGCCCGCCGCGTTCAACAATGCGCCGACAACGAATTTCTTGGGTGTTACCGGCGCGACTGCTTACGAACGTTTATCGAACAAACTCCCCGCGTTTCCCCCAGCTTGCTGGGGGAATTCACGGGTTGTTCACGCTCGACCGTCGGGGAAAGAGGAGTGGGCGGTGCTTAAAATCGGTTATCTGTTCGCTTTTTCTGGTGCTGCCGCTCAGGATTGAACTGAGGACCTCTCCCTTACCAAGGGAGTGCTCTACCACTGAGCTACGGCAGCGACTTTCTAGAGCGCGCGGCGCGCGATGCATATAAATCGCGGCGATGCTTGCCATAGCGGCGGCAACCGCGCAAGGCAGCCCGCTTTTTCCGGATCGTGCCCTAGAACTCCGACGCGAGGCGGTCGAGGCCCATGACATGGGCGAGACTTTTGACCTCGTTCTTCTGATCGTCGCTGAAGCTCATGATGAGCGGCACGGCGGCGGATTTGAGCCCCTGCACTTCGGCGCTGTCGGGATCGAGCGAAGCAACGTCGGTGACGGCGCCGCCGTGCCGACGCGGATCGTGGGCGCGGGCATAGGCGACATTGCGCAGCGCCGCTTCGACCGCCGGCCACATGCGTTCCTGGTCCTCGGAAAGATGGAGCCGCTCCTTGATGCTGGCGATCTGCGCGTCGTTGAGGAGGAAGCCGGGCCGGTTGGTGCGCGCAACATTGGTTGCGGCCCCGGCTGCCCGAGATTCCGATTTCACCTCGGGTTTATATTCGGGCTTAGGTTCCGCTTTCGGCCGGGCAGCAGCGAGCGGTCGCGCCACCGGCGCCGGGACGACGTCTTCAGACGCGGCGGATTTGGCGGCTGCCGCGGGCGCGGCCTGCGGCAACGGCTGCCGCGGCTGCGGAACCATTCGCTCCGGGTTCAGCAAAGCAAGATCGCGATCGCCGAGCACGGCGACGGTAGTGCCGGTCGGCGCTTCGCCGACGCTGCTCGTAACTGTGGCGTCGGCCGTTGCTTCGGGAAAGCGGAACGCGACGCTCTGGCTCGCCGACAGCACCGCCGGCCGCGAAGCAACCGCATGCCAATCGCCAACCAGGTAACCGACGAAACCGGCCAACAGCAGCGACAACCAACGTCCGCGCTTCAACGCCCGATCACGCCGCATGGCAACGCCCCTCGACCCGATACGCGATAGCGCTTAGTCATTTCAAATGAGGCTTAATTTATGACTAACACGGGGAGTTTTGCGGGCTAATCGTTTAGCTTACCGGCGGCGCGGAACAACGGCGGCGCGGAACAACAAAAAGGCCCGGCATTGCTGCCGGGCCTTATGGAACTTGATTTTCGATCCCGCTGGTACGGGAATAAGCGGACGTTAAGCCGCCTCTTCCTCGACGACGGGCTCTTCCTCGACCTCGGGCTTCGGACCGCGATGCGGCCCCTTGGCGAGCGCCGCTTCGATCTCCTTGACCGCTTCCGTCTCGGTGATCCGCTGCACCGCGGCCACCTCGCGCGACAGCCGATCCAGCGCCGCTTCGTAGAGCTGACGCTCGGAATAGGACTGCTCGGGCTGCGACTCCGAACGGAACAGGTCGCGCACGACCTCGGCGATGGCGACGATGTCGCCGGAATTGATCTTGGCCTCGTATTCCTGCGCCCGGCGCGACCACATGGTCCGCTTGATGCGCGCCCGGCCCTTCAACGTTTCGAGCGCACGCTTGACCATCGGCGTTTCGGCAAGCTTGCGCATGCCCACGGAAGCGACTTTCGAGGTCGGCACCCGCAGCGTCATCTTGTCCTTGACGAAGTTGATGACGAAAAGCTCGAGCCGCGCACCGGCGACCTCTTGCTCCTCGATGGAAACGATCTGACCCACGCCGTGGGCCGGGTAAACGATGAATTCGTTGGTCTTGAAGCCTTGTCGCTGCGTAGCTTTCTTCGCATTCATTCCCAAACCTGCTCCTTCGGCCTCCGGTTTGCGACGCGGGGCCGGTTTCGCAACGCTGACCCTGCCCCGGGGCGGGCGCCGCGTGGACTGTGATGGCCTGCGGCTCGCACCGGAGGTTGGTTTTTTTGCTTTCCGGCTCATGCCGGTCGCGCTCTTCTTCGAACGATGACGACGAGTTTTCTCTGCCACAGCTCTCGCGTGGGTCTCACGCCTCTTTTGACGATTCCTCGAAAACGCCCCAGAAAAATAAGCTCCCAGATCGTGGGAGCGGGATATCGGGGGTGCGGTTCACTATTAGACGCTCATATAACACATTTTCGGCCAAAATCAAAGCCTTATGGCAGCGCAAAAGCGTTACACCGGGCAAAAGGTTAAAGATCAAGATTAACGGCCGGCCCTTAGTCGCCGGTACCCGGATTCGGCGAAAAATACTGCTCGAACTTACCGGTTACGCCCTCAAAATCCTTGGCATCGGCCGGCGGTTCCTTCTTGGCCGTGATATTCGGCCATTGCTTGGCGAAGTCGGCATTGACGGTCAGCCATTTTTCGACGCCTGGCTCGGTGTCGGGCTTGATCGCATCCACCGGGCATTCCGGCTCGCAAACCCCGCAATCGATGCACTCGTCGGGATGGATCACAAGCATGTTTTCGCCCTCGTAGAAGCAATCGACGGGGCAAACCTCGACGCAGTCCATGTATTTGCATTTGATGCAATTATCGTTGACGATGTAGGTCATCTTCTCACTCTAAAAGACCGGTCTTTGGCGGGCCTTGCTCCTAGCGCATGGCTCCCGAGGGTGCAAGTTTCAGGGTTGCCACCCGCCTGCAGCCGGCCCGCAATTTCCGAGGCGTCAGCTCAATTCGTCATATAGGCTCACGCCCGCTCTAGCGTCACCCCGTCGGTCGCTAAGGCCCTTTACCTTGAGCACCCGCACGGCGCGATCGAGCGCGACAGTAATCACGTCCCCGACGCGCACCATGCGGCCCGGACCGCGCACACGGGCGCCGTTGACGCGCACATAGCCGGAACTTGCCAGTGCGGCGGCGACCGAACGTGTACGGACCAGCCGAGCGTGCCAAATCCATTTGTCGATGCGCTGACAGTCGCAGTCGGCCGGCAGCATCATGCACTAGCGCCGCTCCTTCGCGTCGGCTTCGAGCTGCGCTTTGAGTGCCGCAAGCTTGGCGAAAGGCGAGTTCGGATCGGGCGCCTTGTCGCGGCGCTCGTGCCGTTCGTGACGCGCCTGCGGCACCCGCTCGCGTTCGCGCCGAGGACGATCAGGCCGCTGATCCCCACCGTGCCTTCGACGGTGTCGCAAATGGTGTTCCGGTTTGCGCGCTTCGGCAACCGGTTCGGTCGGTGCAGCTTGCTCGGCCGCAGCAGCCGGCACTTCAGAAGTGACGGTCGCCGAATCCGACGCAACGGGGCGATCGGCAGCGGCGTCCCCGGCAGCGCTCGAGCGCTTGGCAAAATGCCTGCCGCCATCGCGACGTTTGCCATGCGGACGTTGATAACGGCCTTCGGCGCGGCCCGGACGCCAGACCTCGATCATGACGGGTTCGCCGGGGGCGGAGCTCTCCACCTTCTCCTCTGCCGGAAGAGGCTCGGACTGATCGACACTCTTCACCGGCTCAGGCGGCGACGCAGATTCCTCAGCCGGTTCGCCGCCCGCATCGGGCACCGATACCTCGGCTTCCACGGCCTCGATCGCGTTGGCGGCTGCCGCCTCGGTTTCGCTCTCCCCGCCTGCCAGGAGAGGGCTAGGGTGAGGGGGAGTGTCCGCTCGCTCTGGAACCTCAAGCGCCGGCTCGCCTGCCACGCTTGGCGCGGCAACCTCTCCCGGCTCGCTGGCAGAGGCAATTTCAGGCTCCGGCGGTTTCGGCCGCCGCTCCAGGCGATAACCGAGCGAACGCAGAATGGAGGCGAAATCTTCGCCGGAAGCCCCGATCAGCGAGGTCATGGTGTTGACCACGGTAAAGCCGCCGCCGGCGATGGCACCGGGCGGTTTTGCGCCCGCCCCGCCTTCGCGCCAGGCGAGCGCCGGCCGGATCAAATCGGCGAGCCGTTCGAGGATGTCGACGCGCACGGCCCGTTCGCCGCAGACCCGGTAGCCCGCCGCGCGATAGAGCGCGGCATCGATCTCGCGATCGACCGGGATCGAAGTGCGGCCGCTACCGGCAAGATGCAGCAAATCGTCGAGGCCTTTGCTCTGTTGGCCGTCATGCGCCAACGCCCAGAGCTGCGCGGCAAGCGCGCGTGGTGCGGGCTTGAGCAGGAGCGGAAGGTAGATGTGGTAGGCGCCGAAGCGCACACCGTATTTGCGCAACGTCGCGCGCTCGGGCTGTTCCAGGCCCTTGACCTCATCCGCCACCCGCTGCCGCTCCAGCACGCCGAGCGCTTCCACCAGCTGGAACGCAACGCCGCGGGCGATGCCGTTGATGTCGGCGGCGGCCGAAAGTTCGAACAGAGGCCCGAGCAGCTTGGCGATGTGCGATTTCAGCCAGGCGTCAAGCCGAGCCTCCACCGCTTCGCGTGGCGCGCCGGAAAGATGTTCGTCGGCGACGATGCGCACGCGTGGCCGCAAGGCCTCCTCGCCGGGGATGAGTTTACCGACCGCGGCGCCAGTCCAGCGGACCGTGCCGTCCGCGGCCAGCACGAATTGCTCATTGGGCGCCTCCGCAAGGCGCGTGGCGCGCGCCGCGATCTCGCCCGCGAGCGCTTTTTGCGCCGCGTTTTGCAACGCCTTGGCTTCCGATCCGCCGGATGAGGCGTCGGGCACAAAGACAAATCCGTCGAGGCGGCCGATGGTGTGACCTTCCACCACGACCTCGCCGGTTTTGCTCATTTCCGGCTCGAACTCGGCGTTCTCGCGCAGCCGCCGCATCAACACGCTGGTGCGGCGATCGATAAAGCGTTCGGTCAACCGCTCGTGCAGCGCGTCCGAAAGCTTGTCTTCGACGTCGCGGGTGACGCCTTGCCAATGTTCCGGATCGGCGAGCCAGTCCGGTCGATTGGCGGCGAAGGTCCAGGTCCTGATGTGGGCGATGCGGTTCGACAGCGTGTCGATGTCGCCGTCGGTCCGGTCGGCGAGCGCGACCTGCTGGGCGAACCAATCGACCGGTATGGCGCCGTCGCGCACCAGAAAGCCGTAGAGCGTCACCGCCAGCTCCGCATGCGTGGCCGGCGCGATCTTGCGGTAATCTGGGACCTGGCAAACTTCCCAAAGCCGGGCGACGTCGGCGCTGGTCCTCGTCATTGCGCGCACGTCATCGTCACGGGCGGCATGATCGAGCACCAGGATGTCTTCCGCGACCGGCGCCCGAGTCATGGCCGGTTCGGTCGGCGCCATCGCCAAGGCCGCCTGCAACGTGCCGATCGATGAGAAGTCGAGCTCAGTATTTCTCCACTGCACGGTCTTGACCGGCTCGAAGGTGTGCGACTCGAGCGCCTGCACCAGTTCGGTCTCGAACGGCGGGCAGCGCCCGGTGGTGCCGAATGAGCCATCGCGGGTGGCGCGCCCGGCACGCCCGGCGATCTGGGCGAGTTCGGCCGGATTGAGCTTGCGGAATTGATAGCCGTCGAATTTGCGGTCGGCGGCAAACGCGATGTGATCGACGTCGAGGTTAAGGCCCATTCCGATGGCGTCGGTCGCCACCATGTAGTCGACTTCGCCGGCCTGGTAGAGCGCGACCTGCGCGTTGCGGGTGCGCGGCGACAACGCCCCGAGCACGACCGCGGCGCCGCCACGCTGGCGGCGGATCAGTTCGGCGATAGCGTAGACCTCCTCGGTCGAGAAGGCGACGATGGCGGAGCGGCGCGGCAGGCGTGTCAGCTTTTTCTCGCCGGCGAAGCTTAGTTGCGACAGCCGCGGCCGGCTGACGATGCTGACGCCCGGCAAGATCCGCTCGACCATCGGCCGCATGGTCGCCGCGCCGAGCACCAAAGTCTCCTCGCGGCCGCGCCGCTTGAGCATGCGGTCGGTGAACACATGGCCGCGTTCGAAATCGGCAGCGAGTTGAATTTCGTCGACGGCGAGGAACGCGACGTCGAGATCGCGCGGCATCGCCTCGACGGTGGCGACCCAGAAGCGCGGATTGGGCGGCTTGATCTTTTCTTCGCCGGTGATCAGCGCGACCGAATCGGCGCCAACCCGCTCGACCGCGCGGTTATAGACTTCGCGCGCCAGAAGCCGCAGCGGCAGTCCGATCAGGCCGGACGAATGCGCCAGCATCCGCTCGATGGCGAGGTGGGTCTTGCCGGTATTGGTCGGCCCAAGCACGGCGGTAACGCCGGCGCCACGGGCGCGCGCATCACGGTTGGTGGAAGGCGAGAAGGAAATCGGCATTCAAGGCCCGGCTGCCGCTCAGGTGGCGGCGCATCTGTATCACAACAACACGCTGGAAAGCCCTGTGCTTAAGGTGTGGAACGAGTCTGGAACGAATCGCGGCCGAATCGGCGACTCGCCGCCTGTTCGACTTCGTTCACTGCGACATATGGCAGTGCGGATGGAGTGCAATACCACATCGGGTGTTCAGGGGCGCGGTTCATTGCGGTTTGCGGCGAAAAGACGTTAACGCGATCGCGAGTAAGATTCTTGCAGCGAGTCAAGTGAGCTATCCCTGTGGATAACGGGGAGACGTTGCGCGCCAATGACGCGCCCGCCGGCGATCACTGGATTTTCACGTTGGCGGCAGTGGCGCGCGGCGGCTTGGCGACCGAGACGAACTGGGTCGCTTGCAGCACGCCGGTCCCGACCGGCGTCGGCAGCGAAAACCGGTACGGCACGAGCACGCGCGTACCGGAGATCGGCGCCAGCCACACTTCGGCGTCGCGCAATGCCGTTAGATATTTGATCGCGTAGCGGTCGGGGATGTACCCGGATATCGGCACGAAGTAGATCGCGCAAACGACAACGGGCCCCTGGTAGCCCTTGTCCGCTTTGACAACCTCCATGCGCTTGAATTCGCTCTTGAGATCAAAGCGCATGCGGCCGTCGAACACCGCCGCCTTGCGCCCGCAAGCCTCCGGCGACACCGGGTCGCCGGTGCCACCGACCGCATCGAGCGTTGCCGTCATCGGGTCAAGAACGTTGTGGCGGTCGGCATCGCTCACTGGAATGCGGTCCGGATGCGGCCCGACCGGCGGATCGACGGTAAAGTCCTTCACGCCGCCGCCGGCGAACACCATGTGCACGTCATCGACATGTTTCTCGTTGGAGATAGTCGACGCGTAGGTCGTCGGTATCGGCTGGCCACCGGCCACGGTCCCTTGCGCAGTGCCGGTGCCATGCCCCGGGCTGAAAAAGCGCAAGATGCCCATGGTGCCGCCGCTCGCGGTCGCGGTGAACTGGTCTTCGGAAATCTCGATGACCCAGTTGCCGCGCCCGACCGGGATGCCGGCGAGACTTACAGTATATTCGGCATCGAGCCGCCCCTGGGCGGACGCGCTTCGCCCGCTGTCGGCCAAAAGTGCGGCAGCAAAAACCGCCGTGGCGTAAGCAACGAAACCAGATGTCCTCATTGGCGGCCTCGGCTCGATAAACACGGCGACGACAAATTCCCTCGCGACCGCAGTAAGGTTCAATGCAACGGAACGCCAACGGGCAGAACGCCGTATCGGCAGCCGCGGAGGCGATAGCCCAAAGACCACCCAACGTCTTATCGGAGAATGCGTCGTTTCTGTGATTTTGCGGCGTGTTTTCACGCCATCGGCGCCGGCGGTTGTGCCCGCACGCTTGACGCTGCCCGCCATGCTCATTATAGCTCCCCGGCCTTCGCGGCCCCTTTATCCGCCTGCAGCGGCGGGCGCGCCGAAGCCATTAGTGGAATCTAAAAAGGAATTGCAGCCATGTCGTGGCGTTGCGAGCTCACCGGCAAGACCCGACAGATCGGGCATAAGGTGAGCCACTCGAATCGCAAGACCAAACGGCGGTTCTTGCCGAACTTGCTCAACGTCACGCTGTTATCCGACACGTTGGGACGTTCGGTGCGTTTGCGCATTTCCGCCAATGCCCTGAAATCGGTCGACCATCGTGGCGGGTTCGACGCCTTCCTGCTCAAGGCCAGGGATGCCGAGCTGTCGCCGCGCGCGCTCGAACTCAAGCGGCAAGTCGCCAAAAAGCGCGCTGCGGCCGCTTAATCCAACGGGACGCGAGGATCGATCGGTCCTGTCGGCATGAATTCGCCGGCGTAGGCGCGTTTGTGCAGGTCATCCGGCGAAGCCCCCGCGGCACGTGCTTTCACCATCTGCGCCGGATCGACGAACATGCCGATCGGATTTTTGGCAAATTGCTCCGAAGTGCGCATCCATTCCTTCGATTGCTTCCAATCGCCAAAATTATCGTATTGCAGCTCGACGCTGTTGCCGTCTGGGTCGACGTAATAGAACGACATCGTCATGCCGTGGTCGAGCGACATGTGCGGCTCGATGCCCTGCGCCTTCAGTCGCGTATAGTTGTCGAGCAGCTCATCGCATGAGCCGTATTCGAAGGCCAGGTGATGCATCCCGGTGTGCATCAGTTTGTCGGGGTCGTCGGTCATCTTCGAGGATGTGAGCAGCGCGATGCGATGGTTGGCGCCGTCGTTGGTCAACCAGGCCCCGCCGGGAAACGCAAACGTCGCTTTGGTACCAAGGACATTGCCATACCAATCGATCATTTCTTGCAGCCGCGTCGTCTTGAGGTTGACGTGATGGAGGATTGGCCCACGGGTCTGGCCGGCGGAGTTGCTCATCGTTTTCTCCCTTGGTTCGATCTTCGATGCTCGATGTTATCGCCAAAGCGTCTTGCTAGCGCGCTGCGCCCCTTCGTCAAGGACTCTCAGCTTCGACCACGCAATCTCGGGATGCACCCGCCCGCCGAGACCGCAATCGGTGCCGGCGATCACGTTCTCGCGGCCGACGGCATTGGCGTAAGCGAGGATGCGATCGGCGACCAGCTCCGGATGCTCGACGACGTTGGTGGCGTGGCTCACCACCCCTGGAATAAGGATCTTGCCCTCGGGCAACTTTACCTCGCTCCAAAGTTTGTACTCATGCTCATGCCGGACGTTTCCAGCCTCGACTGAGTAGGCTTGCGCCTTCACCCGCAGCATTACATCGACAATGTCGCGCAGCGGAATGTCGGTTGTATGCGGGCCGTGCCAGCTGCCCCAGCAGATATGATAACGGACGCGGTCTTCGGGAATGCCCTCGAGCGCATGATTAAACGCGTCGACGCGCAGCATCGCATAGCGCTTGTAGGCTTGAATGCTGGGCTGCGGATCGAGCATGTCCCAGGTGTCTGGAAGCCCGGGATCGTCGAGTTGCAGGATGAACCCGGCATCGACAATTGCCCGATACTCGACGCGCAGAGCCAAAGCGATGCCCTCGAGAAATTTTTCCGCGGTCGGGTAATGCCGGTTCTGGCCGCGACAAAACATTTCGAGGCTGCCGACGGCGATGGAGGTGACGAACGCCTCCTTCACGCCGGCCGCGTCCGCCGCGGTCTTGAGGTTGGCGAGGTCGCGCCGCAATGCGTCCTCGCCACTGTAACTAAGCGCAGCGAGGCAGGTGGGCCGCCCGGCGGGGCGGGCGATGCCCGAAATGTACTCGGTGTAAAATCCGGGAAACTCACGCTGCTCCCAGCGCTGGCCGACGATGCGCATCGGTTGACCGCTGATCGCCCTTTCCGGCGCTTCGGTACCGGTAGGCGTCGGCCCGAAGCCCGAAACGCGGCCGAAGATGTACGTGCCCCATGCCGCAAGATCGGTCGCCGAGCGCATCGGCTTGCCGAACTCGCCGTCGTTGGGAATGTCGACGCCATGCTTTTTTTGTTCGGCGACGACACCCGCGACCGATGTTTGCAAAAGTGCCTGAAGTGCGGCCTCCTCTTGCGGGTCGCTGATCGGCCGTGACCACGCTTCACGAAGCTCGTCCGGTCGCGGCAGGCTACCGGCGTGCGTCGTCAAAACGCGATCTACGCTCCGCATCATTTCAAGATTCCTTCATGGCGCCAAACTAAACCGCCGGGCGGTCGAGCGTTCGTCTCTTTCACGAAATCTTCGCGCTCGGCGCAGGCGTCGCGGCGTTAGACCAGTCGGCATGTAACGCAAAGGCGAGGACGAAAAGCGCGGCGATAAACGGCGCGATGGCGGTGGCAAAAAATACCTGTGTCACACCCCACCCCCAGCCCAGCATCAGGCTCGTCGTCAGCGGCGCGACCACCTGCCCGCCGCGGCCCATTCCCATGGCCCAACCGACGCCGGTGGATCGGATCGCGGTCGGGTAGTTCAGCGCGGCAAGCGCGATCACTCCCGAAGCGCCCATGCCGACGAACACGCCGATCAGCGCCAGAACGATCGACATCGATGTGACCGACGTCGCCGCGAAGCCCACCGCGCCTGTCGCAATCGTGCCGAGCAAAAGCGCCGGCACCAAAGTCGCGACCGCACCGAAGCGTTCGATGAGCCGGCCGGCGCTGCCCATGCCGATCACCGCGCCGATGCCGTGAAAGCCGAGCACAACGGCGGCCTGCGACGGTGCAATGCCGTTGGTGCGCAGCAACGTCGGCGTCCACAGCACGGTGATCGCGAGCGTCCCGAACGCCGTGATGAAAGTGACCCAGAGCAGCAACGTACCGACGGCGCGGCCTTCGGTGAACAAATGCTTCAGCGCCACGCCCTCGATGTTTTGCTCGTCGGCGACGATCTGCGCGTTCGGCGCCATCGACGGCACGATCCGCCGCGCGATGGCGCGCGCTTTCTCGGGATCTTGATGTTCGGCGACGAGGAAGCGGATCGATTCCGGCAGCCAGATCAACAGCGCGCCCGCCACCAATAGCGGCAGCACACCGCCGACCAGAAATATCGCCGGCCAGCCGAAATTCGCGAGGATATAACCATTGACGAAGCCGCCGGCAGTGCCCCCGAGCGGAAACGCCGCCCAGATCAGGCTTGCGATCATGGCGCGCCGTCGTTGCGGCGCATATTCCGAAGCGAGCGCGATGAAGCAGGGCGTCGCTCCGCCCAACCCGATGCCCGCGAGGAAGCGCACGACAAGGAGCATGTTGTAAGAGTCGGCTGTGGCGGTCAGCAACGTGAAGATGCCGAAGATGATCGCTGCCGCCACCAAACAGCGCTTTCTTCCAAAACGGTCGCCGAGCGGCCCGAAGGTCAGTGCGCCGATCATGGCGCCGAGAACAGCCGCTGAGAAGATCGGCCCAAGCGCCGCTCGCCCGATACTGAGTCTGTCGGCAATCAGCGGCGCCGCGACCGCGATCGATTGGCTGTCGAGGCCGTCCAGGAACGCGACCAGCGAACACAAGACGATTGCTTGGATCTGAAACGATGTGAACGGGCTCGCGTCGATCGCCTGCGTGATGTTGACGACTTGTTTGCTGTCCGCGCTCATGCCGTCATTTCTCGTTTTTTGGCGACCGCTCCGTGCGCGGCGGCGCCACGCAATGTAGCGACGAGAGCATCGGCGTCGGCGACGCGCTCACCGCGCCAGGCGACATATTGGTCGGGCCGGATCAGCGCCAGCGGCGCGCCGTAGAGCTCTCGCAATTGCCGATCGGGAAGATCGAGAACGGTGAGCGGGACGCTGGCGCGCTTCGCGGCCGCGGCGAGGTCGCGCGCGGCCGGCGCATCGTCAAGTACGAGCAGCGTGTAACCGCGGCCGAAGCGGTCGTAAAGCGAACTGCCGTCGGCGAGCCAGGCGTGCGGCGCGAGGCAACCCGGGTGCGCCGACGGTTCGAAATTGGCGTGGTGTTCATTCGGCGGAGCGCTGCCGTCATCGGCAATGATCGGCGATTGCAGATAGCGCGAGCCGAGCACCACGCCGAGCGTCTTGAACTCCCGCGTCTTGGTGCGCACGATCTCGTCGGCAACCGCGCGGCGCGCCCGCTCGCCGGCGTCCGAGTCTTCGTCGAGATTCTCCTTGAGGAGTTGCGCGCTGAGCGTGCGATAATTCTCCACCGCCTCGGCGATGGTGCGCTGGTGCACCGGGCGCCGCTCTTGCTCGTAGGAATCGAGCAAATGGTCGCCACCCCACGCCTGCAACATCGCGGCGAGCTTCCAGCCGAGATCGACGCCGTCGGCAATGCCAAGATTCATGCCATAGCCGCCGAACGGCGGATGCAGGTGGCAGGCGTCGCCGGCAAGGAAAATCCGCCGGTCGCGGTAAGCATCGGCGATCAGGCGGTGCGCGGCCCAAATGTCCCGCTCGATGATCTCGATTTCAAGATCGCGGCCGACGGCCTCGCGCACGCGGCGGTGGATGGTCGCGTCGTCGAGATCAGTGACGCCGGGCGGCAGCGTAAGACCAAAGAACCAGCGGCCCTCGCTGTCCATCGGGCCCATCACCGCCGGCGTCTCCTTGTTGATGAGCCAATACATGATGGCGCGCGGTGCAGGCGGCTTTTGCGCCAATTCGGGAATGTGCAGAATGAGATTGTAGTTGAGCCCATAGGCATGCTCGCCCTGCATGCGCACGTCGATGATGCGGCGGACGCGGCTGCGTGCGCCGTCGGCGCCGACGAGATATTTGGCGCGAACGATCCGCCGCTCCCCGCTGGTCGCGTTGCGCACTGTCGCCTCGATCGCGCTCGCAGTTTGCTTGGCGTCTTCGAGTTCGGAGCTGAATTGAAGCGTGACCGAAGGCAGCGTCGTGACCCGATCGCGCAGTACCGCTTCGACCGTGTATTGCGGCACCCATTGTGCCGGTTCGGGAAAGCGCGGATCGCGGCGCTTGGCGCCCTCAAACGCGTTTTCGATCACCGTGAGCGTGCGACCGAACAGCCTGGTCGCGAACGCGATGTCGGTCGGGTACTCATACGGCAGCGGCGCGGCAGCGCGCAGCTTGTCGGCAATGTCCCACCTGCGCAAATGCTGCATCGAGCGAACATTGGTGGTTTTGGCGCGCGGCTGTGAGCCTGTCCGCGGATGCTGCTCGACGACAATGGCCCGCAGGTCGCGCAAGCCAAGTTCAATCGCCAGCGACAGGCCAGTCGGTCCTGCCCCGACGATCAGCACATCGGTTTCTATAGTATCGGCCACCCTCGACGTTCCTCAGTGTTTTTTATGGACAACTTTTCGGATTATGCATATTTTCGTTTCCGTGCACAATCGGGTAAGATAGCGCCAATTGGAGCGACCGCGGTGCCCGCCGGTTCTACACTGACCGAGGATGTTTATCAGCGCTTGCGCGCCGATCTGCTCGCGTGCCGGCTGATGCCCGGACAGAAGCTCAAAATCGAGGAGTTGTGCGAACGTCTCAGCGCCGGGTCGAGCGCTGTGCGCGAGGCGCTGTCACGGCTTGCGGCCGATGGCTTTGTGGTGCTCGAGCCGCAGCGCGGCTTTCGCGTCACACCGCGTTCATTTGCTGAGTTGCGCGACCTGACCAACGTCCGCTGTCAGATCGAGAGCCTGTGCCTGCGCGACGCCATCGCACACGGCGACATCGATTGGGAAACCGGCGTCATCGCCGCGCTGCACCGCATGTCGCGAACGCCGGAGCGCGCACCGGACGATCCCAAGCGTTACAACGACGCGTTCGGGGTCGTGCATACCGCCTTTCACCAGGCACTGGTTGCGGCCTGCCCTAGTCCGTGGCTGCTGCGAATTCGCCAGCAGCTATACGCACAGCACGAGCGCTATCGCTGGCTGTCAAAGCCTTTGGCCACGATCGAACGCAATCTGGAGGCCGAGCATGGCGGCATCGCCAATGCCGCAATCGCCCGCCGCGCCGACGAAGCTGTTGAGCGGCTTGTCGCTCATTTGCAGCTGACGGCGGATATTATTCTCACATCGCCGCTGCTCACGGAGTTTTCCGGCGATACGCCGCCGGCGATGACGTCGCGAGCGCGACCGGCGGCCACTGTCACTTGATCGCTATCAGGCCGGCTGTTTGGTCCGCTCGGTGCGTTCGATAATGCCGCGCAATTCGGGGACGCACGAGCCGCAATTCGTACCGGCGCGCAACACCCGCCCGATGTCCGCAACCGTCGCTGCGCCGCCGCCGACAATGGCTTCGCGGATCGCCGCAAGCCCGACGCCAAAGCAGGCGCAGATCAATGGCCCGCTCTCGACCATTCCTTCGGCGCTCTTCCCCGACAACAGCATGCGGCGCTCACGCTCGCCTAAAGTCATCGACCCAAACAGCGCGCGCACTATGTCCCACTGCGGCATCGCGGCGACCGTTCCGACGAAGACAACTCCTTCGAGACGATCGCCTTGAAAGCCGGCGATCTGCGTGAGCCCCCGGGCGCCGTCGGTGTATTCGGCGACCTCCGCCTCGCGCGGCAGCGCGCGGCGCGCCGCCTCGCACCAAAAGTCGGACGGCTCGTTGGTCGCAAACAAAAGGCCATGGCCGCCGCCGACGGCGAGGCGCGCAAACCAGGTCCCCACCGGTAAGTCGATCCGACGGCGCGTCAATGCGAAACCGCGATAGGCGTAGTCCACGGGCTCGATACGCGCCGGTGTGGCTTTGGCCTCCGG
>Ga0181531_10000150_pt1 | contig 52509 bp, 83 predicted proteins | sample PEATcosm2014_Bin_38_FD_119743 | JGI IMG/M metagenome (GOLD analysis project Ga0181531, IMG submission 119743) | Peatland microbial communities from MTU Mesocosm Facility, Houghton, MI, USA - PEATcosm2014_Bin11_10_metaG | ecosystem: Environmental > Terrestrial > Soil > Wetlands > Peat | place... | reverse complement strand
GAGTCCGGAAGAAAGTGAAACATGTGAATGTTGTGGGGGGCGGGGGGAGAATGCCACAATTTAAAGACAAAACTTATTTTTCGCCATGTCATACCATTCCGTTGGAGGAGACATGAAAAATACCCTACCTGAACCTTGGGTCTCCCTGCGGGCCAAATACAAGACAATCAAAAAAATGTGTATGTTGATTGGCGTTTCCCCTAGAACCTTTTACAACTGGATTCATGGGCAGCGAGCCCCTGGAGCTAGCGGGCAGAAACTTCTGGATTTATTCCTGGAGGCCCATGGGTTTCCCCCTTTTACCTCTCCAAAGGAGCCGACAAATGGACATACTGACCGCACCTGATTCCAAATTCGCATATATAAGATCCGTTCTATTTTCTCCATCGGAGTCCTTCCCTTTTGGCTGGATGAAGTTTGGAATTAAGACCAATCAACTGGAGTGTGGTTTGAACGTATATCTCTCCGAGTCCGGGATGAAGGACCTTGATGCCCGAAGGGAATACAGAAGCCAACTCCTGACTATTGAAAAGTCAATGTTGGATGGCCTTGCAGCAACCAGAGAACTGTTATCCAAGTTACCAATAGAGAACACTGAATTTAAGTTAGGTTCAAACGATCTGCAATCCATGTCGAGGGAGATGACTGATGAATCATTCTGATCAAATCAATGAAATTGCCAAGGCCCTCTCGGAATTTCAGGGAGAGGTGCAGAACGCCATCAAGGGGAGCAAAAATCCTTTTTTTAATTCGATGTATGCTGACCTTGGAGAGATTCTAAACACTGTCCGCCCGTTGTTGGGGAAATGTGGTCTTTCCATTGCCCAATTCCCGGCCTACAACGGAGACCATAACGGCGGGGTTGTTGTTCTGGAAACCTTACTGGCTCACTCGTCTGGCCAGTGGTATAGCGGCATCACTTCTTCTCCTGTTTTCCCAACGACGGGGAAGACCGGGAAGGTGGAACTCGTGTCCGCCCAAACCATTGGGTCGGCCACGACCTATTGCCGTCGGTATGCCATTGCCGCAATGCTGGGGATTGGCCAGGAAGATTCGGATGGTGAAGGCTTCTCAGGCCATGATGCCGCCCCCAAAGATAAGCCCAAGGACGCCGTTCCCGAACGCGCCGAAGCCCCCTCTTGGACCCCCGCAGAGACCCAGGAATGGGATTCCTTGATGACCAAGGCCGGTTCTCATCTCCGGGTGCAGAACCGTTTGGATGACTTGGAAGCTTTTGTTGCCAGGGTAACAACCGCCAAGGGGAGTTATCCTCCAACCCTCTTGCTCCCCCAACTGAGGGACAGGGAAAAGGAATATGCCGCTCAGGCTGAAGCCTTTGTGAAGGCCAATTCCGAGCCTTTGGTTCAGATTGATTTGCTGTAGGAGTGCCCATGCGAATTATTGAATGTGTACAGGGGACGCTTGAGTGGCGCAAATTGCGTTGTGGCCGCATTACGGCCTCTCGATTTGATGACGTTATGGCAACTATCAATTCTGGGGAAGCTGCCAGTCGGAGGAACTACCGCGCAGAGTTAGTCTGTGAGACTCTGACCGGGGAACCTTTCGAGGACATCTACCAGACCGCCGACATGTTGCGTGGCATTCGATTGGAACCAGATGCTCGCGCCGCATACCAGACCGTGACGATGCAGGAGGTCACGCAGGTTGGGCTAGTTCTACACCCCAAATACGATAGGATCGCAGTTTCTCCAGATGGGCTGGTTGGCAAACATGGCCTCGTGGAGTTCAAGGTCCCCAAAACTGGAACTCATCTGGAAACTCTGTTGCGGGGGACTCCACGCAGCGAATATCGCCGTCAGATGTGGGCGCAGATGATGTGTTGTGAGGCGGATTGGTGCGATTTTTGTTCCTTCGACCCACGCCTGCCCAAAGAATACCAACTCATCATTTTCCGCTTCATGCGTGATGAAAAGGAAATCATACTGATGGAAGCTGCCGGGCTACAATTCCTGTCCGAAGTAGACTCCACCATTGCTCAAATCGCACAACAGCCCGTGTTCAAGGGTATCTGATAACTTCCATAGGAGTTTGCTATGTTTAAGTCAACCCGAGCCAATATTGTTTCCGGTCTCAAGACTATCCCCCCGGGAGTATACTCCGTTAAGGATATTTCCGGAGCGCTCAAGGGCGGCGATTGGATCACCTGGGGATCAAACTGGCTTACCGTCAAGTATGTTCTAGAATCCCTCCCTGAATGGTCATGGAACAAAAAGAGGGGTCCTTTCCTCTCTAGATGGATTAAGGCCGAGCCTGCTGCTATTGTCATCCCCAAGAAAAGTCCTGCTCCTGACCCAGACCCAGATGAACCGCAAAAAAGCCCTGTTTCCACAGCTCTGTTCCGCATGGAGTCTATGCTGGAGGAACTGTGCAATTCCTTGGGCATTGCGAGCCGTCCGGTCCCGACCGACATTACCTGTGAGTTGAAATGCCGGGCCGTTTTGGAGACCATCCTGAAGGAGATTGAAAACAATATTAATTCAAAGGATTATTACGTGAAGAGGAGGCAACTCGTTGGCTGGCGTTGCCTGATTAAATTAGCGCTTAGTGGAGTCTAATATGACCCCAGACCAGATCAAAGAAGCGGAGCAACAGGCATTGACTCCTATTCTTCACCAATACAGGATGGGGATTGAAACTCTCATCTTTGCATGGTTGGCAGAGACCGGGAAAGGGCTCAACCAATTCGACATCAAAACCAAGACTGTGGACAATGTTACCCACACTTGGATAGAACCGAAGGTGACGATGTGACCAATAATCATGAACGTGTCCTGGGCGCGCTCAAAAAGAATGTTCAGAATCTTGGAGCATTTGACAATTGGTTCAGGTCCAAAGCCGACCGGAAAAGAACCGAGATCGTTGAGCGGTTTGTCAAGGAATGTGGGTGTATGCCAACAGATGCCGAACTTTGCATGGGGCCTGACCCTGAGCAAACGTCGGGGGATACAGTGGTCCTGAAAATTTGGGTCCAACACCGAGACAAACCCAAAGATGGTTCCCGCTAATATTCCAGGAGCAGGAACCAAAATCCTAGCCGTGATGCGGCTTTTGTCCAAATCCGTGAACCTTGGAGCCTGAATTGCTCGCCGCCCTGTTTGTCGAAACCAACGGATGCTACTGGGACCTCCCCGGCGTCGATCCATGGGACATCATCCGGGACGCCCGGCTCTACCCCGGGCCGTTCCCGGTGGTCGCGCACCCACTCACCAGTTCATCCTCTAACCCCTTTTGTCCGTTCTCGCCCATGGAGGGCTGCATGTCGAAAACCAAATCAGCTCCCGCCAGTGAGCAGGATTTCCAACCCAAGACAGCCCTGGGGCGCTATCGGATCGAGTATTTCAGTTCGCTCGACTGGAAAGACTTCGACTACGAGGTGGTCGGGGAGAGCGAAGCCCAGGTCCGGGTTTGGGTGGACAAGGAGTGCCCCCGTTCCTACCGTGACAAGCCATATTCCAGCGACAAACCGCGCCCCGACACTCTGAAGATCGAACGTATCGGGGATGTCACCCTCCCCTTCATCATCAACGAATAGTGTCCGTTTTGCATCTGCTGCCCATGGCCATCGCAGACTGAATGGCCCTCCGGGCAAACGCGATCCGGCTTCGGCCTAACGCTACTCCCCGGTTGCACAACGGGACAGGTTGGGAGACATCCTGATTTTTCAACGTCTGTCCAAAACGGAGAACCAATGAGCCTTGACCTGCCATACCTACTCCGACTTCACGGAACAACCACCAGTGACCGAGCCGCTGACGAAATCGAACGGCTCCGTGCCCAAGTCATATTACTGGAACGGCAGTTTGGCGAATATGTGGAGCGGTTCCTTAGCGATGTGGAATGCACCAACGACAAACTCCGGCGCTACAAAAAGGCGCTGATGGAAACCACCGCCAGTCTTGCCGCTGCAATCTCCCTGTTGGAACGGGGCCGCAAGAAAGCCGCTCCCAGCAACAAGATGTTCGACCAGATGATCCTGGATTACAAAAAATCCCTGGACGCTGCCCGAGCCATCCTCAACCCCGAATAGCTCTTGTCCAGGATCGCCTGGAGAAAGGACCCGCATGGAATGGCTCCCGATTCATTCGCCAGACGGAGAACCCCCACCTTGCCGGAGATGTGACGGGCGTGGAGAAGTCGGAGGGCTGACACCCAACGGCTACGAAACTGCACCCTGCCCGTTCTGCGAGGGAACGGGCTACGAGTGCGGATCCGTGAACGCTCACCCGAAACCCAAACCCCAACCGAAACCGTAACTATTCAGGAGGATCTATGAAATTGATTTGTAAACACGGATTACCCCCCTCAATTGACTGTCCTGCATGTTATTCCGAAGCATTAAATAATAAGATCGCCGAACTAGATGAAATTCTGGGTTACATAACGCTATCTGACTATTCCTTTATCCTTGGACTGGCCAGAACGCTGTCTGTGGCTAGAGAAAAGTATCCCGGAAACAAGAACCGTTATGTCGCTTTTACTGGAGAAGCTGGAGAATCTTTCTACGCTATGGAGAAGTTGATCAAAGGGACAGGGACATATAACGAACTTCGAGATGAACTAATCCAAACCGCAGCCATGGCCTGCCGATTGGCGGTGGAAGGAGATGCTGACCTAATCCCTTGCGAGAACCCTTCCTGAACGTTATGCTTTCGGTGGATGCGAAATGATGCCGCATGAACCGCATGTCTGGAGGTAGTGAAATGAAGTTCAAGGAGAACAAAAAGGTTGAAGCCAAGGAAAAGAAGTATCAGAAGGAAGGCAATAAAGCCTATATCAAACACGAGGAGGAAGAAGTGAAGGAAGCAAAGAAGCACGAAGGCAAGAAGATGGATGGCAAGAGTCACAAGGGTAAGGATGGTAAGAAGCACGATGGGGCCAAGGCTGGCTGCAAGAGGTGCAAGTAACCATGGCCGAGAAAAAGAAACGTTGGATAAGTGGAGCTATAAAGCATCCGGGGGCCTTACACAAGGAACTTGGGGTCAAGTCAGGGAAGAAAATCCCCGAGAAGAAGCTTGAGGCCGCTGCCAAAAAGCCCGGTAAGATCGGCAAACGAGCCCGTCTCGCAGAGACATTGAAGAAGTTGCACTAATGGCTAAAATTTTCCCCACGAGACCCGGTGTGGTCAACTGCCTGAACGGGGATACTCCTAACGTCTTGGCCCGCACTCGTGATGAGCAGCGGGCCTTGATCATTGAATCCCGTAACCGCCAAGCCAATGGCAACCCCATGGCAGAACAGTGGCAGGAGGAAACCCCTGAATTGTCCGGTTATTACCAAGGAGTCAAGGAAGAATTTGATTCCTTGGGCCGTTGCCGCAAGGCTCGCAAACCGTGATCTGCGCAATAATCATCACAACCTACACCCGGGAAAAGATCATCGGGAAGGCAATCAGGTCTGTTCCTTGGGCAGACCTGATTTTGATTGTGCATTTTACGAATGGTGAATACCCTCCTGACCAGACCTTGGCTGTAGCGAGAGAGGCCGCTGGGGATAGGCTCCGAGTCATCGATATTGGTGAGGCTTATGGGTGTTCCCAGGCAAGAAATGCCGGGTTGGATGAGGCCACTAGGTTAGGTGCGACCTGGGCCTTACAACTTGACACTGATGAATGGGTCCAGTGCGAGGGAGTAAATATCCGTGAAACACTTGCTCGTGTCCCCGCTTTGGCCACGGTTTTGATGACTTGGGATTCACACCAATCTTACCAGAAGGCCCGGTTCTTCCGTCTGCCTGCCTCTGGCCGCTTCTATGGGTTCTCCCATGAGGATTGGAGGCCCCTGCAAGGCGTTGCGATCTTGCCCCCGCAGATTACGGTCTGTGAGATTCCCAAGACCGTAGGGAAGATGTTAGGCAACATCCCACACATTTTGGATATGGTGTCCAGAGATTTGGAAGTGGAGCCAGATAACCCCCGGTGGAAGTGGTATCGGAATACATTGCTCAAGGCTCTGGAGTTGAAAGACCAGATTGATGAACATACAATGGCAGAGATGCTTAACCGCATCCCACAGGAGATCAAGCCATGATCATTGCGTTTTCGTCAAGTAACACCCCCTCGTCATTGGCCGTTAGAGCAGACACATTCTCAAAGTGGTCCCATTGCGGGATTGTGACACCAGACAACACCGTGATTGAAGCTGTAGTCCCCCGTGTCCGAGAGGTTTCCATGGGGCAGTTCATGGATGGAAACGGTAAGGTCGAACTGTCAGCCCTTTTATGTGTCCACGATGTAAAGGCAATCAGGTTTGCCCGCACACAGATTGGGAAGCCCTATGATTTTGGGGCGATTTTGGGGTTAGGAATCCAGCGGGACTGGCATAATCCCAATCGTTGGTTTTGTAGCGAACTCGTCACGGCATCGGCAGAATATGCCGGGACATTCTGGTTCCGCCAGGGAGAACTTTGGAGGGTAACCCCTGGGGATCTTTGGATGTTGGCACCCGCAAAATTTCAGGTTGCTTAAGACTTAGATTGGCCTACAATGGTAGTTGAGACAGATGAGGGTGCCTCCAACTCGAATCCGTCGAATCCCCCGAACTGAGAAGCGGGGGATTTTTATGCCTGCCCTTGACTTGTGAGGGATTTGGCCTACCATAATTAATGAGACAGAACCCGGGACTTCTCAGCGGGCAATCTGTGAGGCATATCAAGCGGCACACCCTGACTTGGCAAACCTCAACCAAATGAATACAACCCCGATTCCAGGGAAATTCCACCCTGGCAAGTGGCCTCGGATCAACCGCCCACTTGAACCCTCTGTGTCATCATCCTGGCTAAGAGGGGACCGCCGTGACGTGGACAGTGCAACAAGGCTTTATAGACATAGCCGGGAAGCCGTTTTGAGTTGCAAGGATGAATGCTGATGATGCCGTGGCTTCGAAGGAGTTGGCTTAAAGCAATGGCCCCCCGAAAGGGGGACCTATGCCAATTCAACCGTTCACCAAAGGAGTTTGCTCAACAGAAAAAGACTACTGATCCTTTGCCTGACCAATCCCAATTCCATGCCCGGCAACTACTGCCATGATTGCCAGGGCAAAATCCCTAACACTCACCTGGACACCATGGCTCAACTGCCAACCATCGTGGGCAATCACCGCAGCCATCGAAATTGCAAGGCTCCATTTCCATGCCGAATGAGTTTGGTTGTCCCGCTCGGTCACACATTCCCGGATTGCCTGAACCGTCCGGGATATCAAAGTCGTAGGGCTGGCAGGTTGGGCATTTACACACATGGGACCGCCTTAAACGCAGACCCCAAGGCAGCGGGGATTGCAAATGATATGGGCATTATGGCCCCTTTATGGGATTACGATTACTTGCGTTTCGCCACTATCACAGATTGTCTGTCTATCAGCATGTTGCAAAATAACACAACCATCGGAGTCGGTGGGAGGGTTGGACCCATTCCCTCCATGGCAAGCGAAATCATCCCGCCCGAACATCTGGTTCCCAGGATCCGGGTAGAGTCGGCTGATGAGTGGACCTAGGCGAGCCCAGGATGGCCCGTAAAGACTTCCGTCTTGCCAAGGGCCAAGGTTATACAGACCAGGAGGCAGGGGGCCAACACCGATCTCTTGGGTGGCATCCGGGTTGTTTAAACCATCCCCATGGCCCGCATGTCCGGTGAACTGTCTGCCATCCGGCATCAGCCAAACATGGGCACCAATCGCATAGGTCATCATTTGTTTGGACCCCCCAGTATACGCCAGATAAATTCGGCGGCAGCGGCAGAGGCCAGCCCCATCCCTGCCCCAATCATTGACATCTTGGTCTTTTGGGTGGCTACTTCGACCCGCAACCCAGTTACGGTTTCCTTGAGATTGGCCATACTTGTTTCCAACCCCTCAAGTTTATCTAAGACAAGCCGCTGGTAAGAAGGCCAGTCCTCACTGTTATCTCCGCGCCTGTCATAGATCGTGGGGGTCATTATCGGCCTTTCTTCTTAGCCTTCTTGGGCTTTTTGGGGGTTACTCGCTTGGGGAGACGTTTACCTTTGGTTGCCGCATCCCATTCGGCGACAGCACTTGGTCCGCCCAGGGCCGCTTCTCCCTCTGCGGAATGGCCCCATTCCCTTTGCTGATTAGATCGCCATGGCATATCATTTCCCTCCAAAGGTGCCACCACCCTTGCCGCCACCAGCGTCAAAGGTGCCGCCATCCCCATTGGAGAAGGTCCCATAGGCATTGGTAAGAGTATCAAGTTCCCCTTTATAGGCATTACTGCCCATCTTCCGGAGAACTCGCTGCTGAGCCCGCTGCTCATCCGGAGCATCCGGATCTGGGGTGTCACCCTGGATTTGTTTCTTCGTGGGGTTCTTGGGCGCACCCGGCTGCATCTGCTTGTTGGTGGCATGGCGGAAGGAATTTTTCCGCATCTGAAGCAACTGGGGGTAGATGCTGTTTTGATTGGCCTGACCGTTATTTGCCATTCTTGTTCCCCTTCGTGTATGGGCCATAGTAATCTTCCAGCCCATGTTTGTTTACACAATATTCCTCTGCGGCAGATACGCGCAAGTGGTGCCGCTGTGCCCTGGCTCGGGCCTCCCCTTCCGGGTCGGTCTGGGCGTTCGGAGCGTGGGCTTTGAGTTGGTCAATCTCTCTCATCTTGGCATCGAAGGTATTCTTGATTTGGATCTTCCGTTGGTCAAGAAACTGGTGGTAAACGCTCATTTGATCACCGGCATCCGGTAATTGTCAGTAACAGGGCCGCCCGAGTTGGTAACGCCTGCCGTGGCCGTTCCCATTGCCGTTCCGGTTAGTTCAGGCATGACCTTCTGGAGAATCCCATAGAATGTCCTGGAAGTTGGAGAATAATTGGAAGCACCAAGGAGCATCCTCCTGCCTCCCTCGGTAGTCATGGCTGTCTTAATTGCTCTGGCCGCAACCGAAGGAATGGAGGTTGCCCCTAACGTTGCCGCAGCAATACCGGGATGGCCCAATGCTACTTCGGGAATGGTCCCCAAGAGACCCAATCCCTGCCCTACCCCCATCCCCACCTTCCCAGATGACAGACCAGTGGCTAGGGTCGATTTCCCCGTCCCGGCTGTGACTTGGAGGATTTTCATAACCCCATTGAGTTCCCTGGCGTCCTGCCCACGGAAAAACACCCTGGAAGTGACTTGGTTGTTCTTCATGGCCGTCCGAAACTTAGAGATATCGAAGGGCTCATCTCCAGGACTACCATTCTTACCCCCAGTTGCAGCGGAATAGGCATCCCTCGCCATCCCCCACCGGGAGGCGGCCCGGCCATTTTCGTCCAACCCGTTATAAAAATACTGGGCTTTCCCCGTAGTCTTAGCGCTATTGAAATAATCGCTAATCGCCTCCGGGTCGAGTTCCTTCCCATTGATTGCTTTGGCCCAACTGGAATAATCCCTAGAGTCAGGGGAATAATCCTTGACCTTGGTATGCCACCATTGGTTTCCAAGTTCGGTAATCGACTTCAATGCTTCATCTCCGGATTGATCGGCAAAATCTTTCATATTATCCCTTGCCGCCTTAGACAGTTGCATATAGGTCGCATATTCAGCAGTCCCCTTTTGGAAGGTATTCGCCTTCTGTCCAAATTCTGAGGCCAACTTCTGCATCCCCGTATAAGTCCTATCCATGGGAGGGAGGTTATCCTGTGATCCGGCCGCTTCCTTAGAAGTTTGAGTCAGCCGCTTTATACGGTAGTTCATATCGTTGATTAGGGCCGTATCTGGGCTGTTCTTCTTACCTTCTTCCTGGATAATATTCTGCATCTCCCCGATGACTTTATCCCTAGGTATTTCTTTATCCCCTGCAAGTTTGGCACCAACATCATATATCTGATGCCCAATGGCATTATCTGCTGCTGCGTTCCGTTGTGCGGATTCCTTGATTAGAAGATCAGGGCTCCCTTCTGTGGGGGCTCCCCCTGCGTCCCCATACACTTTCTTCTTCAACCCATCTATAAACTTTTTGGTCATGCCCTCAACTTGATCCGTTAATTCGGAATTTTTGGCAGGCATCCCAGAAAGGGGGGTCTCATTTGCCCACTTAGCCGCTCCTACCCATTTCGGGTTCAAATTTTCAACATGGAGATCAACCCCTTTACTTTTGGCTAGGTTGACAAGGTTTTCCATCGCGGGGGGGAGTTTAGAGGCAACCATTCCCAAACCTCGCCCAATAGCGGAAAGGCCGGGAGCGACAATTCCTTCGGCGGCCCCCTGAAAAACCGGCGTTACAGCTCCCGCTACTGCGGCATTGGCGGTTTTCTGCCCCGAAGTCCCGGGAGAAGTCAGATAGGTGGCTTGGGCATTCCCGAGCATGTTCCCCCCCACCCGGGTGGCAAGACTTGCACCTTCTGCCTCTGGTGAAAGAGCCATGGAGATAGGTGCTGCTACCGCTGTCTCCCCAATGAACCTTCCTAGTCCACTCCCGTGGTTTTTAAGCGCATTGTATTTTTCTGCAAAATCGCTATTGAGTCTATCCGTCTCCGCTGGGTTCTCAGGCAGATGGAATTCCGGGTCTTCCATGTTTAAAGCTGCTTGGGCAATCCCAAGGCCAGCCATTTTCCCGCCAGCTTTCAACCCCTCCCAATGGCTCCGCAAGGTGTCCATGATGGGATGCCCTTGCACGAGGGCGGGGTGGTCCTCTAAAGCAGGGGGAGCCCCTGCATCGTTGTAATCCCTGCCTAGCCCTAGGGTTGATCCAGGGGCAGGGGGCGGTGGGATCAAACCTAGGGTTGATCCAGGAGTGGGGGGCGGCGGGATTGGGCTCATTTGATGATTTCCTCGGTCCATCCCTTTTTGGGGTCGTAATGTTGGTGGACCTTCTGCCCGCTAACGAGATGATAAAGGTCAGTATTAGTGTTTGTTGGCAAACCGCCCTGAGTAATTGCTGCCGCCGTTGGGGATTTACTTGCTGAGGTCCCCCCTGCTGCCGGTTGCGGACTTGGAGCCGTTTCAATGGTTTGCCCACTGCCAATACTATATTTATCAAACACGCCCTTGGCCGAAGGCAATACCGCATTCCAAGTGGTGTCGCTTGGGATCTTTTCGTTATAGCGTTCCTGGTAGGTGTTCAACTTCTGTCTCATGATATTGAGTGAAGCCTTGCTACCTTCCATAAACTGCTCGTTTGAAGCACCCTCCTTCATAGTCCCAAGAATATGATCAATTTCCTTATCAGTAGCGTTTCCCTTCAAGGCACTTGCTTGCTCACCAGCCACAGCCGCTCGTACTGCCGCCGCAGAAGTTGGTGCTGGCCCACCAAGGATGGTGCTGAGTTTGTTGTATAGATCATTGCCAGGGACAAGGGTGCCATTTTGGAGTGCTTTCATGGCCTCCATATAGGCATCCAAGTGGACTGAAGCAGTATTCAAAGCGGCCCGATTCTGGCCATCCTTCCCAGTAGTAAATGCTTGTCTAATCTGGCCCCTTTGCTCGCTCCAATCAGGATCGACCTTATTCACTTCTTCGGCCACGCTCTGGCCCCAGGGAGTTTTCATCACGAACCCAGTAGGCATCTTCAGCCTTCCTTCGACAATGGCCCACACCGTAGCCCTGCGGGAATCCGGGACATATTTTAGGGCATCCCGCCCAGTAACATTATCTGGGATGTTAGATGGTTCTACCGGAGCGCTACCTTGGGCATTTGCCTGTTTACCAGCCTTGGCAATTGCTGCTTCGTTGGCAAGTTTTTGTTTCTGAATGGAATATTCTCCAGTCAAATCAGCCTTAGCCAATCCACCGGCCTCCCTTAATTTTTCTTGCTCAAGCCGTCCTTCAGCATTCTTTCCCGCAACGTCAACGCCACGGTTATATGCCATATTAGCCATGAACTTTTTAGTTTCCATCTGGGCCAGTTCTTCATTGGTATAGCCCATATGCTCCGCTGCCTCACGGTCCATTCCCATAACGATATTTCCAGTCTTATCGCGGGCAACGAAAGCATCTATTTCTGGATCAAGTTCAATTTTTGCCGCATCTGGAGGCAATAGCCCAGTCTTTTTGCCAATTTCCAACATCCTGTTGGTATTACCTAATTGTGCGGCTTTCCCTAACTCGGTATATCCAAGTTGCATTTTCTGTTGCTGAAGGGCTCTTACCTGTTGTCCAAGGGCCTGGGCCTTTTCACCAAATCCCTGAGATGCTAATTGTGGGATGACCTGTTGCATTGCATTAGTTTGGGCATCCATGTCGGCCAATTGATCCCCGCTGGGTTGGAACCCCTTCATCTGGTCAGCCATGAGTTTGTTATATGCCTGTTCGCCACCAACATTCATCTGGCTGGTGGCGGCTTGGCCCTGCATAACCTGAGTTTTGGCCTGCTCTTGCTGTTGGCCAAGGGCAAGGCCCGGGGCCGCTGCGATATTGGCACCCAGAGCAGAGGTCGTCAGGGGAGATAGATTCAATCCAGCCATTTAAAACCCCATATTGAAAGCGTTCAAGCCATTAAGATCCTGGCTCTCAGCGGGAGTTTGAGCCATCGGCTGTTGCCCGCTCTGTGACATATCCCAATCCTGTGGCATGGCCGGGGATTGCGGTTGCAATTGCAATCCTGGAGAAATCCCGTTCCCCTGGGCAACAGTTGCCGCCATCATGTCCTGTTCCTGACTCTGGGGATTCCCTCCACCTGTCCCGAAGGGATTAGCCCCACCAACCTGAGTTTGCCCAGATGTTTTGGGGAACATATTCATAACCCCAGCCAATCCCTGTCCAAATCCCGTCATCCCTTGTTCCATCCCCTTGTTATACGTCTCCTGCTGTTCAGCACCAAACTTCATCTGCTGGGGGAGAGCCCCTTCGCCAAACTGGGCGTTGAGAAGAGGGTTGTAGCGTTGGAGAAGGTCCAGCCCGAGACTGGTTCTTGCGTTTAAACCGGTATTAAAGGCGCTGGAAAGTTCTCCCACCCTACCCATTTCCAAGCTCTGCATCCCCGCGCCCTGTAGACCCGATCCGGTCATGCCATGAGCCGCCATTAGGGCGTTCTCTTTCTGCTCCGCCTGCTGGGTCTGTTGATTGATCTGCCCCAGATTCTGCCCATAGTTCAGAGGGGTTGGGTTGGCTGATTCCTCAAGTAGTTTCTGCTGGGTCGGCTGGTAAAGGGCCTGCTGCTGGGCAACGTAGGCATCCCGTTTGGCTTGGTCTGCCGCCAGGGCCTCTTGCTGCTGCTGCTGATATTCGGACGCCTTATTACCTGATTCGATACCGCCGATCAGGCCGACAGCCCCGCCGATAGCTGATCCCCACGGACCCAATGCAGAACCTGCACCAACGCCTTGAACCAAACCACTGCCTGCCGAACTTCCACCACCCATGCTAAACCTCGGTCGCCATATTGCTGGGCGAGAATTGCCTATTTCCTATAGTTAAAAGTATCGGGTTTGTTGAAGTTAAAAGCAATGGTTCCCAGTTCATCAATACCGCCATCCGGTTGTAAGTCTGGAGCCCCTTCATCAGCAAACCGTTTCGGAAACACGATATAACAAACCCAGCAAAGTTAGACTGGGCTTGGGAGCAGTCTTTAGGGAGCGGAAAATCAACATCAATAGCAAAATCGCACAGTTCATTGTCTAATATAATATATGACTCAATCGGGCACTCAAGAATGATTGTATCATCCACCGTACCAATCTGTTTAAACCCAACCCACTGTGCAAATGCAACCACATATTTATGATGTAATTTACATTTAGTAATAAGTTTCTCGACACCAAGCTCAGAAAAAATCATCCGTTGGCCAGCCCGAGTAAGGTCACGAGCATATTTCCCTCGATGACTCGGGGTGAAAGTGGTGTGGACTTCCATGGTTCCAGCATCAATCGGGTTACACCAGAAAACAGCGTGGTCGTCTATGATATAAAACCCTTTTTGCAATTTGAAATCTATACCAAGGCCAAACATTGTCTCATTCCCCATTGACAATATTGATTCAATATATGGGCAATCACCTTGGTTTGCAATTCTCATCTGTTGCCTCAGCTTTTAGTAGTTTATAAGTAAACTGGCCTAGTTCGCTTGTACTATATTTACGATGTGAAGGCCGTTCCAGAAATAATAATTGAACCTGTCGAAGCGGGAGTTACGGCAGACCAAACAGGCGTGTATATGGTATTAGTTATCAACTGTGAATTCCCAAAATTTTGTGCATAATTGCCAGTCTGAGCAAGACCGTTATTAGATCCCGCTGATACGGGGATTCCAGTGATTTTAGAGGTTCCTGCCACCGAGGCGACCGTAGCAGTCCCAGTCCCAGATATGGTCACATTCCAGGACAGAACATTACCAATTTGGGTGTACTCTCCAGTTGCTATTATAGATCCAGTTCCATTTACAATAGTGAACCCAGTCAAAGTGGGTGTCCAAGTGCCAGTTGCATAGGCTGGGATGGCATAGAAAGCAGTCCAGACACCAGCCCCACCGTTACTCACATTTGACCAACCTAGCGGCTGACCATTGCCCGGAGCAGCGGTGTTCCAGCAAATGTCCTGAGGGCTCCATGGGTAATTCACACTTGGTTGAGATGAGGCTGAGGCGAACCGCTTGCCCCCTTGAATAGAGATGGCTGTGACCCCCGTGGGAAAAACTGGATACCCCACGCTAGGGGCGGTTGCGGGAGGGTAAGTTGGATGAGGGACGAAATTATTCATCTGGGTAGAGGCATAAAGCTCAAACCCCTGGCCGGAATAAAAAGCATCCAATTCAGAGTCAATAATCACTCCTCCCGTCGTCGTTACGAGAGGGTTATCCCATACGCCGTGCTTAGACACGAAATGGCAGGCTTGGTTTATAGTGACCGGTGCTTCAATAAAACAATTATGCATGGTGATTGGGTCAAGAGTGTCCGAGGAAGCCAAGGGCGTCACTAGTAGCCAACTGGTAGCGCTCTCCACCTGACAGTCCCTAAATTCTACAGCATGACGGGCATTGGTGACTCCACCACTCTGCATATACCAGGCAGAATTAGTGGATGTTGAAATTCCCGATATTGGGGAACCAGAACTACCTTGGGTCAAGGTGCTGTTAGTAGTATAAGTTGGGTAATTCCCCCCCGTGATCAATATAGGCAATTGCGCGGTAAGCCCAGAAACCGGAGAGCCACTAGATCCCTGATTCGCAGTAAGGTTGTTAGTCATCCATGTGGATCCAGATCCTGTAACAATGTAAATACCGGACGGATAGCCACTAAATCCGAAGATCGAATCTCCAGGTGAAAGTGACCCTCCTGTTGGCAATGTAGTTAGGTGTAGGATGCCACTGGATAGGTAGCCCGCGAATCCTGATGCAACGGTGGTTGCCGTAGGAGTAAAGCCGCAAAGCATCTGGCCCATCATGATGGGATTAGGTGGAGCGCCAGAGGTAAGGGTAAACGTCCCAGCAGTCATATAACCTGAAAGTCCGGGAGAGCCAAAACCAGATGCTCCACCACCCCAGCAGTTGATATAAGTCAAAAGGCCAGAACGCAGGGCGTTAGCCCCGACTTGATTGGACATAGGTTGAAAATAACAAGAATCGAACTGAACTAAGTCCGTAAAATCATCATAGAGATATACTCCCGAGTTGCAGAAAAAGAAATCACAATTCTTAATAGTAAATCCAGAAACATTGCCATTCGTCTGGGTATCAGCGTTTGGGTCTACAATCGATATGCCACGATCCAAATTTAGGAATCTGACTCGTTCAATATGAGTATTGATCATCGACGGATTACCAGTAATCTGAATGTCAATCCCATAGGCTCCTACAGCAGTCGGAGCAGTCAAAGTCGGGATAGTGACAGCGATACCTAGCGGCGATGAATACCCCGCCAGCACCATATCCCGGATAGTTACATTATCGCAATCATAGCCCATTACAGAAGAATGCCATTGAAAAATCGGAGTGCCTGCTGAGTTGTAAATATACGTGGGTTTCGGGGCTGTCCCAGGGGTTCCATAAAGTTGATTGGTTGATCCGGTCCCCTCAATAATTAGCCCAGAATGCAGAACGAGAGGGGCCGTAATCCTGTAAACACCTCCAAATGGGATCTTAATAATACCACCGCCAGGCAGGGCAGCAATCGCCGCAGCAAATAATGAGGTGTCGTCTGTAGAACCTGTAGGGTCAAGGCCCAGGACAGTGTAGAACGGGAGGCTAGGGATTAATTGCGCCCCCTGTCCCGTAGATGCAGACGCAAGGGTAGCTAAAACATTCGCTTGGGCTACCGACCCAGCATCATATGCTAGGCCATTCCAAGTGGTAACACCATCTCCAAGCTTAGTTTTCAAGGTGTCGGTTTCCCAACCGGTTTCCCCTAAAAGCATAACGGGATTGTTTGCAGCCCAGTTTGCCGCTGTGTCCCTACGCAATTGGATGTGTTCGTATGCCATTTTATCTCCTAAACTCGGGTCAACCTATCTTCCATGACACACCATCATAATACACCGGATAAGTGGTAGAACCAGACCCGTTCGCTGCAGAACCAAATGCAGCACTTGCCGAATTGTTGTTTACGAAGGCTCTCATACCAACCATCCCAGCGGGGAGAGATCCAAAGGCATAGATCCCAGTTTGAACTGGGCCGGAAAAAACAGCGCTCTGGTCTTGGTTTATAGTGAGAGCCGTTGCGAGAGTAACTGAACCATTTGGCACGGTCTGGAATACCATCTTCGTTCCAATGGTTGTGCCTGAATAATTCTGGGTTGCGTAACAGCGTATTGCAGCCCCAGTGCCAACATCATCACTGACATCTATCGAACCGCCAAACTCAAATGATCCAATACGGTTTCCACTTGTCACCCCGGACCCCGTAGGGACATACATCAAGCCGATGGTGACTCCGCCGGTTATACTTTGTGTTGGGTTTATGTTATGGAAATGTGCCGTCACCCCACTAGTAACGTAAAACTCATAACTTGCATCCAGGGGATTTGATCCTCTCGGCCCAATCTCCATGTTTGAATTTCCGCCATATCCAATTGGGTTGTAGAAGAAATTGGCATTATCCTGGGACAGGGAGCCAGAAGAACCGATGAATGCGATACTCCCTAGAGTTAAAGAGGTCGTCAGCGTAATGGCTGGTGTTATTCCAGGGTTGCTGACTGTCCCTTGGAATCCATTGGCTGTGATTATTGATACGCTGGTGACAGTTCCAGATCCGGCTGGCCCTGATGCAGGTACCGAAAGGAGTGAAGCAACCGAAGATGATCCCAGTACAGTTTCATTAGGGGCAGAGGTTGTTTGTTTTTTGGAAGATTCCCCCTGGATCAACCGCAACACCCGATTTATTTCATCTACGGTTAAATCATGGATAAGGTGATTTCCCATTAATCCTCCCCAGTCATAGGATCATAGGTCATCTCAATCAGGCGGACTGTGGCATCCCCGCACACCTCAATGGAACAGGAATACCCCCACGACCCAACGGGGAGGAGGATGCGGGAAGGGTGGATGGGGCTCTCAGAGAGGGTCAGTGGCGTGGCTGGAAGCCCAGTGGCCATAGTCTGTAACACCCCATCGATAAACACACGGACTTGGCAACTGCCTTGTCCGTTTAAACGGACTTCACGCCATCGCTTACGGCTCTGTGGTGCCCCAGCGACAACTTCCGATGTTCTGAAGCGGATGGGAACATTCTGCCCAAAAGTGGGATTGAACCGATACAGGGCCTGAGTGGCGCTGTTCCCAGATGGAGCGAATGCAGAGTCAAACATGGATTGCGAGGCAGCAAACTGGGTTTGGTTGGATGGATCCAAACCATTGGAATCCGCAGACAATAGGGCGAAGCATTCCCCCGTCGAAGAAACATGCATATCAGTTGGTTTGAACCCAAGAGTCGAAATCGGGTAATTTGGTAGTGTAAAAGCCAAATTCAAAATGCCAAAATCAATACACCAGCAAGAATTCCCCTGGTAGTCATTCGTTGGAGAATTTACATAATAAAGGTAATACTTGTTCTGCCATACAAATGACCTTGCTTCCCACACTAAACCAGACAAAGGTTTATCCTTGGCCGTAACCCATCCAAAGGTGTCAGAATCAGGAATGGGATTCATCCCGATGTCAAGCAACGCCCCATAGCTAGATGTATGGTCTGTCGTAAGCCACCAGAAGGTTGCACTACCCGAAGACACTCCCCCATCGATAGCCCCAGCATAGGTAGATCCAGCATAGCCTCCATCCAAAGTGGCAATGAACAAAGACCCAGAATAACCACCATCAATGACATTGCCATTCCCGTTTGGACCAGCATTGGGACCAATAAAAGCGCTTGGTTCAGTTATCAGGCGGTAAGGGATGAACCGCTCTGTAACACAGGATGAATCCATACCAGATAAGGCCATAATCCCGCGCCTTGCGACATATAGAAGATGCTGGCCCATGATCCTCGGACTATATGGGGCAATGCATCCATCTGCACGAGTTTTTTGGAATGACATTTGTCCAGGTAGGAATCCGTCCCCACGCCAAACCCCATTTTCGCAAAACACATAGATGCCACCGCTATAGGCGACAAGCCTTTGCGGAGGGTAGGCAAAGCTTTGGTTATAAATAGCTGGCCAAGCATCAGGGTAATCGGTTGGTGTCCATCTTACCAAATTACCATCTACACCAAACAACATGCCATTATAGGTTTCTATAGAAGTCAGGTCTACAGGGGGGGGCTCAAACGCAACATACCCCCCCGTTGTGGCATCATTATATGATGTGGGGATTGGCCCACCAAGACCAGTCACGCTAACAGTATCAGTATATGATATTTGTCCAATTGGGACTTGCTCGACAAAAGTAAATTGGCTCCCTGCGTCCCCAGCCCTGTACACATTCCAGAATTTGTAATATCCATTGTTCGGGACATCTTCCAAAGACCCAATAGCGTAATTGGCAGGAGTATAAACATTAATAAAGGTGGGATAATCCAATATCCCCAAGGAATCATCGTAATAAGTGACCAACCCTAATAGGGAATTAGAGGTGGCCGACGTAATATTCAAAACGTCTTGGTCTACCCCCAGGAAAGACGGAGAGAAAGTATTAATTGGGGTAGCCCCAATATATACAGTCAGACCCGGTCCAACTAAGCGAGCCGACGGCACAGCTTCTGTAACAATAAGTATCTGTCCGACATTTAATGGGGACGGGTTTTCCCATGAAATGGGTTCCCCAACCGCGATTGAATTATAAGTTATTCCCGTATTGTTTATAGTAGGGAATCCGGTTGCAGCAACTGAAATAATATTTATATCGGTAAAGTTCGTTGTGTTGCCCTGCACAATTCCAACAGCTTTATAGAAGGTCCCATCAAATCTATAAATTAGATACCCGCTGGCTCCATACACTCCAACCCACGACAACGAAACACTACTTGACCCGGGGACGGTAACAGATACCGTTGGGGAGGAATTCGTGGAAGCTGGGAGGACACCCCCAGAAGCGACTGGATTCCCTCGGACGGCGCACACAGCATATTTATACGTCCCGGCAGTGAGGGGACCCGTCCCAACGGCGGTCACAGATGGGGCGGAAGTGACAGGGGACAGAGGGCTCGGGATAGAAAAACTATACCCAGTTAGGGAAGGGTCTGTGGAAAAGACTAAATCCAGCCCATTGACCCACCATGGCCAAGCCAGAGGGGGAGAAGCATTCACCGTCAGAATGGTATCAGTCCCGTTAGCTATCCAATTGGACACAAAAAGACTTCCATATTCAGAAGTCGTTGCTTGGGTCAGGGCCGAGTAAATAGATGCTGAACTATATAGACCATCGTTAGTTGGGTTCCTGGTGATAGTCCTGATGAAACTAGAGTTGGAAACATTAGAAATGGGGCTTGGCCCGCTTTCATCAACCATTGTCCCAACATCTCGGACATATGTATAGACATAGGTCAAAGGGTCCAAGGGCTGGTAGTTTGTGGCATAAGCCCCAGAAGGCGATACAGATCCATTGTCTGTGACACTAGTCGCGCCAGCCCCCATTGTATAGAGAGTTTGTTCCTGCCCAAGGATGCGGCCAAAAATGATATAACCAGTAGCTTTAGCTACCGGAGACCACGACAATGAAACAGATCCAATGGTTATATTGGCTCCACCACTCTGTGGAATATTGGCAATAATTGCCTGAGAAGGGGGCATAACCTGATTGTTAATCACCGCTGATATTCGGTAAGAGTATGCTCCCGTGACCAGGATGCCACCCGTGACGCTAGGGACAGCGGTGAACGAAGCTGGAGTATAAGACGTGGAGGCAACAACTGAGGGGGCCAAGGCCGGGACAATAGTCCCCAAGTTGGTTTGGTAGCCATTCACAACTTTCTGGGGGGGAAGATGGTTTTGAACATTAACCCCAGATGGAGCGATGGTCGTTTCACAAAAATACACTCTAGTCTGAGAACTTACATATTCAGAAGTGTAATCTCTATATAGAGAGGAAAAAAACCAATTGTTTTTGAATTCATATATACAAGTTGTCCCAGCGGGTATACCCCCTTGAATTCCTACATACGGCTCTGGAAATTTGAATGGCCGAAGGCTTCCCCCCCGAAGATCAACATTATCTGCAAGGACAATGTAACCCTCCGGAACAAGTCTCTTGTCCGTGACTACATTGATTCCCTTGGAAAAGTCAACCTTATACGTTTTCACAAATCACCTACGAACTCGATCTTATCGCAATTATCTGATAATTTATAGAGGCAGGCAATGAAAATACCGAGTAACTTGTGTAAGCCAGCCAAGACATCCCTCGGCTATCCTGCGGGGTCAGATATAAACCCGTCAAGCCCGGAGGTGGGGCTTGACCATAGTCGGGAGCAGCATTAACTGTGTTGAAGCTGGCAAATCCAAAGCACTCTGAAAGAGCAACAGAAGAGCCATCGGGGTATTGCATCCCAGAGATAGGCAAGACGAGAGCCAGAGAGGAAGTTAGAGCAGCAGGGAGCACGCCAAAAGCAAAAGAGATATTTGAATTTATGCCTGGGGAGATCACTCCAGATATAGCTTGAGCAGTTGCTTTGTCTATCAATGTCTTTAGGTTCGTCTGTAAAAGAGATAGGTCATACAGAGTTGCCATGGCGCTTGATTTGTTGGTTATGGTTGGTGGAACAGCGAATGGGGTATTCCCGTCGGCTGTAATTAATCCTGTATTTCCAGAAATGGCCCCAGAACCAGCCCCACCAGATATTGGGAATAGTCCAAAAGATTGCTGTTCCCCAGAACCGATTAGAGACCAACCGGTATTGCTTGAGTTACGGGTAAGCCAATTCCCAGTGTCGCTTTGTACCCAAATGTTTCCACTGCCGTTAAACCCTCCTTGGCCAGATGGGTCCTGGGAGGACGGGCTTACATAAATTGAACCGTTTGGGATAGCCATTCTACACCTAGGTATTCGGTCTTATCGCTATAATTTGGTAATTGATACTAAACCCCTCAGAGGCCCTGTATGCCTGCCATGACATCCCTTGGTTGTCGTTTTTTTGTAGAACTCCACTGGCATAGTCTAGATCGAGTGGGCTAAAATTCAAACTAGCGAAGCCCCGACAATCCGACGACTTCACGGATGTCCCATCAGAGTATATTAATCCAGAAAATGGCAAAAACATTATTTGGTTATAAGGGCTTGGAGTAAGGACGCCAAATGCTATAACGATATTGGGGCCTAGGCTCAATGGAGTAATTGTTGATACGGTTTGAGAAACAATCTCTTCGATTAGCGAAAACAGGGTATTCTGCAATGTGCTTATATCCGACAACGCCGCCACTTGGGTATTCCTATTTGTTACAGTCGGCGAACTAGCGAAAGGGGTAGCCCCATTAGAAGTCATCAACCCTGTGTTGCCGGTTAGCAACCCACCGCCCGCACCACCAGATAAAGGGTACATCCCCAAAGATTGTTGGTCCCCATGGCCCCATATAGTCCATGCTGTGTTCGTTGAATTTCTGACGTACCAATCTCCCGTGTCTGTCTGCGCCCAAACGTTTCCGCCACCATTGAACCCCCCTTGGCTAGACGGGTCAACCGTTGAACTACTTGCGTAAATCAACCCCTGAGTTATGCTCATGCTATGCCCCTGTTTTAATGGCAATCAACCCATAGTTCATTATAGTATTAAAATTGCCTGTTCCTGGAGAGGATGAGTAGCATAGCCAAGACATCCCTTGACTATCTTGTGGCAACGTATAATGGATCGTATCCGGAGTGAAAATCTGAATAAAATAGCCCATACTCCCAAACCCATGGCACTCCGATAGTTTCACGGCTGTCCCATCTGCATAAGTCAGCCCAGCTATGGGAATCGACAGCAGGGCAGGGGAAGCAACCGACCCCGTATAAGCTCCCAATGTCCCAAATACTGACACGATATTAGATGATACGCTCGGAACCCCTATGTTAGAAACGCTATCCCCTACACTGGCAGTTATCTGTTCTTCAAGATTTATTTGTGCCTCTGCCAGATCGGCCATGGTCGCAGCGAGACTATTTTTACTATTAATATAGGGAACTCCACTAAACGGGGTCAACCCGTCCTTCGTCATCAGACCAGTCGATCCAGTGATCGGATTTGTGAGAACTCCTCCTGCCCTCGGTAGCAACCCGAGATAATTAACATTCACAGGTCCAATGAAATTCCATCCATTATTTGCGGTGTTTCTGTTATAGAGGTAGGTGGTATCAGTCTGGTACCAAAGACTACTCGGGCCAGCCTGTCCGAACGGGGACAGCGTCACGGTCATTGTTTCGCTGCCAATAGGGTCACTAGCCACACTTAGGGCATAAGTTCCAGTCCCTCCGGTCCCGGTCGTCCCTTGGGTTCCGTAAGGGAGGACTGTAGCCCCAAAAGGCATCAAGTTTCCCGTAACAACCTGACCAGCCAAGATAGTTTGAGCCGTCAGGGTGACATTCAAAATGTTCCCAAATCCCGGGTAAGATGCCGTTATCTGGAAAGTAGATGACGGATCTTGGGTTGAAGGGCTCTGGAATATCCCTGCGGTTGAGATCATGGAGTCACGGACTTGGACTGGAGCAATTGAGTGAAGGTATCCATATACATTTTTGCGGTGGCGAGAGAAGTGGTATCACTCTGATCTAACGACAATAGCCACGAAGCCGCTGCATATTTGATGTATGGCTGAACTCGATCTGGGATTCTATCGTCAACATAATCGGACGGACTAGACAGTAGAGCCGGTTGCTGGACATAACCAATAGTCAAATATCCGTTCAGATTAGATGCAATCTGCTGGGAAAACGGTTGTGGGAATACAATGATACGCGAAGAGTCGTAGAAATCCCATCTTTGGGGAACTCCATAACTCGTTCTCCAGTTTGGGTTATATATATCTTCATCTTCCCTGTTCGTTTTGTTTAATGGAATGGTAGCATTTGAAAATGGTGGGAAAGTTGGCCATGAGGCATAATTTATGGCCCCATACCCAAATGCCGCGGTTTTAATTTCGATATAATCAGTTAGATCGTAAGATGTCACCCCGTCCGGGTATAGTCCGTAAAGGCTAAAAGGGATCCATGGTGGAACGAGAGTTGGGTTTTGGTCTCCAACATATGCTGGGGAATGAGCATAGGCTGTCCCATTATAGGTTTGGGGGACCATCGCGTCAAAATAGGTATATCCCATCAAAGTGTTCATCTCTTTGATGGAAAAATTTATGGCGTCATTCAATTGCAGGATGGTGAACCTAGTCCCATTTAAGTCTCCAAGCAATGCCTGAAGGTCTATCTGTAATTGATTAAGTTGGTAATTTACAATTGGAGTAGACATTAGTTAGGTCCCGGCATCAGAGTTGGGTTGTAGAAGAATGGGAAATAACGATTGCCCCGTCCACCAAACAAAGGAGACTTGAATTGTGGCGAACCACCAATGCCCAACGCGCCCATAGTGCGCAAGGCGCTTTTTAGCCGTTCGTATTCTTCTCTCCGGTTTTCACTAAGGATCAGGTTTTGTTCTTTTCCTGGGACAGCCAACCAATCAGCCAAGGCCAAATTTACAATTGCATCACGCGCTTCATCCGGAAGGTTAAGAACGACATCCGCGATATCCCCCAGTGGGGTTGCCGCGTAGGTTATTTCAACAGCAGTAGGGTATCCCTGTGTGGGGTAGAGGTCGATGATCGTCCCAGCGTATTGAACAAAGGTTGGGTTGTTTGCAACCACACCACCAACAGTTCCAATGGTTGTTTGGAGTTGCCCAGACCGCTGGGACCAAGAATTAGCTTGGGTAACATTGGTCTGAACTGTCCCGTTGTTTAAACTTGAATTCCAATTTGATTTTGGCCGGTTATTGAACAGCATGGAAGTCTGCCAATTGACCTGGTTCAAGGTGTCGTAATTTTCCAAGGGTGTGAGGCTCCAGGACGATCCGTTCGTCTGGAGGATATCACCACCCTTGCAAGGCAACGTTCCCACCTGGACCGGGCCTTGGTAAACGATGTAGAAGCCACCATTGGGAACATCCGTGGCATCAGGGACGGGGTTGCTGGTCATGGCCGTGGATACACTAACCGTTCCCAGATTGGCGTTGGACAATTGGTAAGTCCCGGCACCCCCTGTGCCGGTGAACCCACCCGTAGGAGCCATTGCCGAGATGTAGGGAGGTGCGAACCCTGGGTAAGAAGGGAGATCAACATATTGTCCCAACCCAACGACGCCAGTTGGAGCAGGAGAAGCCAGGACCGTCAGGGTTGTGCCAGAGATTGTTGCATTGAAGGTAGCATTCCCGACAGCGAATGCCCACCCTTTAAACACTCCAATTGAGAAGAATGGCAAGGTCACAGTTCTGACCTGCAACACCCTCAAAACTTCTGCCGCCGTCTTCTGGGCCGGAACAGGATTCACCCCGCTGAGATAATCAGGAGTAGAACCATCCCAAGTCGTTGGAAGGATCATTTTGTTGAAGTCTGATGGGTAGATAACATTAGGCTGGCCAGCGTTCCAATAAGGGATCTGGCTGGTCAGCATGATCTCGTTGGTCAAACTCCCGACGGGGTAAACCGTAGTTATAACTTGACCCAGGAAAGACTCACGAAAACACCTTTTCGCGGCTTCCTGGGTCAATCTTTCCGCAAGCCCAACGTCAAGGTCAGGCCGCATCATAGAAACACGAATGACCAGTTCCCTGACCGTGAAATTGCTCATTAAATATTATCCTTTGGGCAGTTCTTCCGCTCTCGCCCTGATGACCAGAGCAGTCTGTTTTTGGAGAATCTGCAAAACTAGATCCCGCCGACGCACACCCTTGAGATCCCACTGTCGGCCAATTTCCTGGAGTTTGCGCATATTGCAACCTTCAAGTTCTCGCTCAGTATACATGGGACGAAGTTCGGTTCCATTTTCCCCTTCAACCTCCATGACTGTGACATCCTTCTCATCCATGATCAGGGTGAATTCTGGGGAAGTTCCCTCGGAATTCATCTTGGCCTGATAATAGAGAATGTCCCACTTGGCCCTGGGGTCAAGATTGCGGAGGAACGACCTGCCGTTGAAGTTGTTGATGATTTCTTTGCACTGACGACATTCAAGCTTGATGCTGGGGGGGGGGAACAGACTATCGACAGAGATCGTGGCCTGAGACATGAGCTACCTCGTTGAAGTTGAAATGGGAAATGTGGGGGCCGTGTCGCGCACGATCTTAGGCCCCCACGGTTTGTTTAGGCAAGAACAACAGAGAATTCAACCAGAAGCCAAGGCTTGGTGACGAGGAAGCCGAAGAAGTTCTGGCAACGGGTGCCAATACCGAACTTGTTGGGCAGGACCAGGTCAGCCTGGACATTGGTAAACTTGGTGGCCATCGTGACGGCTTCGGGATGCCCCGCAACCGTAAGGTAGGGGGAAGCGGTAGTGCCAGCACCCGGGACGAAGGGAGACTGGAGCACATTGAACCCGTTGATGTAGGCCAGGAAGCCCTCATAGAGAGCGCCCTTGGGGGTGCCCGCATTCAGAGCATAGAAGGCAGGGTTGACAGTCAGGCCCAGACGCATGTTGGGATGGATAACCAGATACCGGTCTTCCCAGGGGCAAACATCAATACCGTTACCAGCGCCGATGTCGAGATACTGGGAAGCCTGACCAACATAGGTCACGGCATTGGTGTTGGGCTGAGTAGCAGAGATGCCAGAGCCCCAAGCAGTAGTAGCGCCCGTGGCGATGGTGATCACGTTGGCCGCAGAGGCGTAAATCGAACCAAGAATGGTCGATTCGATAGCCATACGCAGCTTATTGATCATTTCGTTGATCAGGGCACCTTCCATGTCAACATCAATCGCAGAACGATCGATGTCGGTCACCCAATACGCACCATTGAATGCGTAGTTGATAACAAGCTGGAGGGCAGAAGCCTGGATGCTCTGCCAGTTCACATCACCGTCGTTGGTGGCAGCAGAGACAACCACATCAGGGATCTGACGGAGGTTAACCGTGGTGCCAGGGCCGAGGATGTCACCCTCCCAGTTCGTATTGCACATATAGTTCGTGATGCTCGCGGCATAGAACTTCTGAATGAACTGAAGAGGGTAAATCTGGGGCTTAAACGCAGTAAGGTTGTTAAAAGTGCTACCGACAATATTACCAGCCATTTTATTTCTCCTTATTCAGTGACGGGGGCGGCGTTAGGCATGATGCTGATACCAACATAGCCAACATCGAGGACAGCGCCAGTGGCAGCAGCAGTAACACCGAGGGTTACAAGGAGAGTATCAGCAGCGGCCATATACCACTTCCAGGCGGTCGCAGCGGAAATGAAAGTGCCAGTAGCGGCGGTGGAGACGTTGTTGAGATACTGAGAGTTGGAGGTGCTATCCCCAACCACAACGGTAGAACTCGCAGAGCCAGCCGTGAGGACATTGAGGAAGGCCATGATGACGAAAACACCCTGATCAATGACCTGGGTCTTAACGATGTCACCAGTGCCAGGGGTGAGGCCACCCCAGTCCGGGCTGTTCTGGACAGTAAAAGCGCGCCGCCGAACACGGGCGGGAGCGCCTTCCCAAAGCTGTTCCTGACGGTTAAGCATGTAACCGGCATTCGAGCCGGTGGTCTGCGGAGTCGTCAGGTCAATAGTGTTAACCATGATTTTTCCCTATCGTTTACTTCATTAGTGCTTCAAAGCGAGCCATGAAATCCTGTGCTTCCACAAGTTTCTGTTCTCGCATTCCGGGAGAGTTTTTAGTGTTCGTCGCATCACGCATTAGCTTATCCATGATTGACTGGGCATTTTTCACTTCGTAATCAGAGAGAGGTCTAACCGGCTGAGGAGGTTCCATCCTGGTGGGGGCAGAGCCAAGAGAAGTCGCCGCAAGATCACCAAGGGACGGCTTCTTCGCGGACCTCGCTGCCGGGAGCCGAGATGCCTTGAACTCATTGATGACTTTCGCCACAAAGAAAGGCGTATGTTCATTCGGTCGGCTGATGGCGTTGAGATATTCCGTGGGCATTTGCATAGCCCAATCAGTCAGGGCCTGACCACTCGGACCATCCATCATGAAGTCTTTGTAATCAGGAACTAGTTTGGTAAAAGCATCATACCAAGCTTTCTGCTGATTCCGAGCCTGCTGTTCCAGGAGCAGATTTTCCTTGATCTTTTCCTGATCCCGAATGGCCTGGAGTTCGGCCTGATGTTTCCGTTCAACCGCTTCCAACTGCTGCTTCGTTGCTTGGCTCATGCGCCTGAAACGTTCGGCAATAATCGGGTCCAAAGACTCAAGTTCATCATCCCGTTCGGGTTCATAAACAGGAGCCGCAGGGCGCGGCTGCTTAACCGCCTGCATAAGTTCCGCAAGGGTTTCTTTCAGCGCCTTGAGTTCCGACTGGGTTGATTCTCGCTCTTCCTTGAGATCCTTCGCCAGAGCGGCGGATCTCTGCATGAACGGGGTAAGAGCCTGAGTCGCCTCCCTATAACTCTTCTGAAGCTTCGCGTATTCTTCTGCGGAAACAGCAGGGGCCACAGGTTCAATAACCTCCGGGACAGTCGGCTCCGGGGTAGCTGGCAACTCAACAATAGTTGGGGCAAGGGCGCTCGCGGGGTCAACGACCTTTCCGCCTTCAATCGGGGCAACAACAGGATCGGGGTTGGGACCGGGCTGACCAACCTGATTCTCTTGGTTGATTCGAGCCAGAGCGGCATCCAATTCCTTCTGCCTACGCGCCGCATCGTGATTGGTAACGCGCTTTAGGGTAAGAGGATCAATCTCAGTTACGTTCGCCACGGGAATCTCCTAGCAGGCTCCGGAGGAGTTGCTGCCTTTTTGGGTTGGACAATTTGTTCAGGGTCAAGAAGTTCAAGCAACACCTTGGCCATATCAATCCGGCCTTGGGTAAATGTTACTGCAAATTGATTATCTGTGGCAACTTCAAGTTCAAGATGACAACCTTCCCTATAACGGACAAGCCATTCCCGAAGAATATCCCCATGCTCAGTGCTACGCATAGCCTTGATTTTGCTGAGGATCTGCTCTGCGGTAACGTCTTCAAACCGTCTCATCGTCTACGTCCCCTATGGGTTGTCGCCTTTTCTGGCTTAGAGGATTTAGGTGGGGTGGGTGCGCCTTCTTGCTGTTGAGGGGGGGCAAGATGTGGGTGCTTCTCGAACGGGTTATGTGCAGGTTCAAAAGGTCTATTACCCATTTCATGGCCCATCTGATGGGCTTCATTCAGATTCCCAAGATGGGTCATCTTGTCTTCTTCCGCCATCGCCGCGTTAATCTCGGGCGTCCCAATCTGGTATACATCATTTGCAAGTTTCATGTAAGCCAACCGGAGAGGACTATTCTCAGGGGCTTCCTTGACAAGTTCAATGATAGCATCCTTGATTGGCATTTCTGCCCTAAGCTTGGGCTGGGCCTGGACAGAGGCATCAATCCCGGCCTTGTAGGCAGCGTTCTTCATCTGTTCCTGCTGCTCTTGCTTCTGGATAGCCGCAAATTCCGTATCGGAATACACCAAATCTTCTGAGCTGAGACCCGAATACCGGAGATAGCTATTGAAGAAATTAGACATCTTGAGGCGCTTGGCCTGATCCGGAAGGTTTCCAAGATTCTGGAGCAAGAGACCCATCGCCTCAGTCAAAGACTCTCTGGCCAGCAGACCACGCACCCCGTGTGCCGTCACCCTATAAGAACCCTTGATGGCCGGATCATTGGAAAAGGTCTGAAAGAACCGAATCTTGCTCTGGGTACTGGGGACGATATAACAAGTCTCAATATTATATACAGCCGTTTTCAGGGTAGTAAGTGCGTTGTTCCACTGGAGATTAGCACCACCGAGGGTCCGATTATGGGCACCATCGGTATTACCGTTTAGAAATTTGGGGAGGCCAGTCTGTTCATCGGCCAAGCGTTCTTCATTCTGCTGCACTTGAAGCATAGAAGCGAAATCATACTGAGGGAGGAAGAATTCGATGGGTTTCATCGTAATCCCGACCTTGCCTCGGACACCCCAAATCTTCCTGGGTTTGATTTCCAAGACGGTGAGCGGATCAGCAAGTTGGTCAACATCCACGGTCATTTGGGGGGCAATAGACATGGCCATTGCGTCCATCAGGGCTCTCTCACAGCCCTGGATACCGTCATGCTGGTCAAACATCATCTCTGCAACCCCAACCCCCCAAATAGAATTGGTGGCCACAGAATAAGGGACGAAATAGAATGGGAGCCTTTCATTATGGAGTTCGCTGATGGCGATCTTAATGATTTTGTTCCCCATCACCCAAATCTGAGCAACGACCCGTTCGTCATATTGTTCCTTGGTTACGCCCTTGACCCCATTTTCAGCAAGATCCTTGCCAGTAAGGTATCCCCACCACTGGTAGCAAACAAACCTACCATTCGGCAGAGTTTGCTGAGGCTGCTTGTTCAGGGAGTTAACCGACGTTTCCCAATAAGTCGGTTGCCAAATGCCATCAGGATGATCCTCTAGGATCTTCTTGATTACATCCCGCTTGAACGTCTTGTCTTCCATCATCCCCATCACTTGGCCCTTGCCAAGCTGCATACGCCAAATCATGAACCGGGCCATCTCTACGGAGGTCGCGCCCGGGTCTGGGTACATATCAAGGGGGCAGATCCTCTCCATCTGTGGAAGGTATTCATCGAATACCCCCATCTTGATCATCATTTTCATTGCCTTCTTATCGAACGGCAACTTGTCAGACGGAGTCCAGGCTGGACTGTCCTGCTCCTCATCCTCAGCGGCGTCTTCGGATGTTTCCGGGTTCTGGACTACCAGGGGACCCATCATAATTCCAGTTCCGAAGACCACCAGATCCCACAGGAACAAGAGCAACTTATCGTTTACACGGGTGTAATCATCACCCTTTTTGATCTTAGCGGTAAGTCTGTCTGCTTTCACCCCGGCAGATTGGTAAAGTGTGTCTCGGATCAAATCCGGGGGAATCCCCTTCTGGAGCATCCCCCATGCCGCCTTAGGGTCCATCGCCTCTGGGTCCGGGTCAATGGTGAATGGGTCCTGCCCCGGAGGGCAAACAATCGGCATCAAAAGGGCAACGGCGGTCTGAAGCTTCGGGCGAGTGCTATTTACTGCGGCTTGACTGGTTGTCTGCTGAGAGTCGCCATCAATCAAATAATAAGCCCGGCTATTGAACAAGGCCCGCAAGAATACCTGCTGTTCTTGATAAATACGGGATGACGATGCAACCTGAAAATCATGCATAACCTTGGCAGCGAGGTCTCCCTGCTCACCAATGGCCCCAAACCCCTCCACAATACTGGGGGGTGAACTGGGATCGGGGGTCATCATAGATAGGCCGTTATCCACGAATTCATATCTCCGTTCTATAGTGTGGTGGGCAAAAGTTGCATTGTCAAGAGGCTAAAGACCAAGGCGGGGGTTTTGGGGAACCCATTGCACAATTTTCGGCGCTGGTTTAAGGTTCTGGAACCCAGGCAACTCTGCCTCATCCAAGGCCATGATTGCGTATCTGAGGCTATCAATAAGGTCATCATGCCGCTCTGTTACCTTTACGCGCCCATCCTTGGACTTGACCATCCGGTAACTCCCCATCTGTTTAAGTAGTTCCCGGCACGTAGAAAAAACAAACAGCCGCTTCTCCGCTATTGCTTGGTTGATCATGTTAATGCTGTCCAACACCGACCCTGGTTTAGCATTAGCATTTGATACGTTTAAACCTTCTTCCCTATACATATCAAAGACGCGCCGACCATCAGTGATTGCCCGTTGATGGGAGTGTGGATCAATTTTGAACTGGATGTCTCCCCAACTCCTTAAAGCCACAGAGTGGACTCCCGGCAGGTTTCCAGCCCTAAGATATTCTTTATAAACATATATAGTGGGCAATTCTTCCCTGGATACATATTCCAAAGCCAGTGCAATAGCACTTGTCCCGTGGTCCATTCCAACATCCATCCCTGCAATACGTGGCCATGTTGATTCAATCTCAAACGGGTCACAAGTATAGTCATCCCGACTAAAGGCAAAAATACGCCCTTCTCCTGACCCAGAACGCCCATAAAGCCGACTTTCCTGCATCCAAATAGGCATAGTCTTCTTGTGCATTTCAATTTCAGCAGGGTCCAAAGTCTTATTGTCATCCATGTGGAATTCGTAATGGCTGCAATAATCACCATCCATCTTGTCCAGCATGTCCAACAACCCTGGTTCCTCATCCTTGGGAAAATAGGACATGATAATAAAGCCTTTGTTGTCGATAAGTCGCATCTGGACCTCGACAAAGACTTCCACGTTGGGCTGTTCATCAAACCATGCAACTTTCCAGGCAAAACCCTGGAACTTGGAGGCCCCCTGTTCCTTGACCATGAACTCAATCCGGCAGGTTCCTCCAGAGGCATGCTTTACCAGGACCCAATCCAAACAACCATTGGTTCCCGCTCTCCAGGCATAATCAATGATCAAATCCTTTGGGATGTATCCAGTCCCTATTTCATGCGGTTCCCCCATCAACTTAACCTGTGCCGACTTACGCATCTGCTCGGTACTGATGGAAATTACGCCATAGATATATGGTTCAGAGAATTTTAACCCCTGCCACCAGTCCGGGTAAACCCCAGTGATGTGACATGCCATGGTGAACGAACAGCATTCAGACTTGCCACCACGGTTTCCACCTCTCACATCAACGATTTTGTGTTGGTCTGCATGAACAGCCACCTGATGGTCTTGGGGTTGATATTGATATAGTTTCCCCTCTTGTTTCTTCTTCGCAAGAGTTTCGATATATTCTGCCGCTGCTGCGGCTTCTGCCAGGGTCATCCCATCTACGAGAGCGTCCAATTCGGCTTCGGTAAGTTTGCGCTTAGGTTCGGTCACTTGTAATCCCTTCCAAAGAACCTATCATAAGGATAGGCCGATTCCCGGCAGAAAATGCCCAATTCCGGGCGCAACCCCAAAAGAGGAATAAACATGAAGACGGTCCCTGAAATCCTTGCGGTGAAGTATCACCAGACCATTGGCACTGGCAGCCTCAAGACCCCTGGCCATTCCACTCTGGCCGAAGCCGCTGTCGTTGTTCCGCCCCAGGCTTTTGCGGACGGTCCTCATGGTGAAGTCCTTGGCGAACATGTTGATCACATGGAAGGCCATGAAATGATTCTGGATGCCCATGCCAAGGAAGGCCATCTTGGTGAGCATTTCATTCACAACCATCACGAAATGACCCGTTCTGGCGATTCTGTTGGCCTGGAGAAGGATCATATGGATGAATACCATTACAACGATGAGGGCCATCCCCATCAGCTTCGCGGTGATGGTGCCCGCCACAACCCCCATCATCCCAAGCATCCCCATCATGCCCGGAGCCATAAGACTCCCCACAAGTAAGGAGCCAACATGCCTCTTAAACCCATCAATACCACGCCTCGAATCTACCCCCACAAGTTCTCTCCGCCCTACCTTCAGGGTGACGATCGGGGTGGGAACGTTGCCCATCAGAACATTCGTATCCAGAATTGTCAGACGAATGAAATCCTTGAGTGCCATACGGCAGAAATTGCCTCTCGTGACCCCTACGATCCGGGCAATATCAAGGGTCACTATTTGAAGCGCGTCGAAAAGGAACGCGAACAGATCAAGGGCATGTCTCCAAATTCTCCGAACACCTAACCACAACTTGTCGGCTGTGGATCCCCCGTTTCGGCGGGGGATTTTTTTATTGGTCTGCATTCTCTCCTCCAAACTCAGGGACAGGCTTAGGAGAAGGGGGAAATGACTCCACTTCGATAATGTCAGACACCACTTCTCCTCGAAGCAGCATCTTAAGTTTCCTTTTGACTTCAGCCTCGTTTTTGTTATCCAAATTCTCTGTTTGGATGACCTTCTTTTCTCTAAACTTCTCAGATTGGAGTGCCGCCCGCTGCATCAGGAAGTTGCTCTGGACTTTAGCAACAGCAATTTCTCCCTTCTCTGCGGTTGAACTCAGGCCCATGACTATTTCCTGGGCTTGGTCCACAAACGTGTGGGCCTGGATCCCTTCTGCTATTTCCAACTCTCTCCGAAAGTCTGGGTAATATTGCAACCATCTTGCAATTTCCAACATGGTTGGAGTGCCATTGATTCCCCGGCAAATCTCTCTCAGGGTCATCCCCTCGGTAATCGCCCAGGGAATATACTGCATCATTTGATACCGGTTGGCCGGTTTATCTTGTATAATATATACTTCTTCCCGGGCATCAAGCTTTATCCGCTTAATTATATTAGAGAAAGTCTTATCAGAGACCATTCCGCCCTTGCTTTCTCTATTTTCCTGGACAAAAGCCTCATCAATGGGATAGCGGTGAGCCGTTGATTTTACTTCATCTTCCGGAGCAGGCAAGTCATTCCTGAGTCTGGGTTTCTTCTTGTCTGGCCCAGTGGGGATGACAAGAACTCTCTGTTCAAGAGGGTGCATTGGGATACTGCCTAGTTCGATTCCCTCCTTGTCGGCAATATCGAATATATCTTCCCGGTTGAACCCTCTTCCCCCGCCCGGTCTCCCATTGGCATAGACATCAGCATGAAGATGTTCAGGAAACTCCCCGCAAATCCAATCGCAACTGTAAGCATGAATATTCGTCAGGTTCCCCGTAAATATTTCTGGGGTATTCTTCGGCATTCGTTTGGCCGACTGCCAGAACCTCTTCCCGATCTGATTTGCCAAAGCGTTGGTCAAGTAAGGGATATGGCCACGCAAAAAAGCCACCTTGCGGGCCTTCGCCATCTCAACATACGGCAATTGAATGCAGTATGGGCTTCCTTCTATCTCCCGTAGAAGGGGCATAATATCAACCAGATCCCTGGTGACAAGAAACATGATCTCTCTAATCGCCGCTTGGGCCAGATCATCATCCGTCACCGTGTCTGGCAAGGCTTCCCGCAATAGTTCTCGGCCATCGGCCAGGAGAAGGTTAGCTTTCCCGTTTTCCTTTTTCACCGTCAGATACGGGTTCCGAAAGCGCGGGTAGAAACTCATGGTTATACTCCCTTGGGTCGTTGTAAGGTATAAGGTCGGCTTTCATGGCGAGAATCGCCACCCCAGTTCTCATTCTCTTTCTCAGTCCCCGCAGAGCAATCTGCTGGGCTGATTCTTCCATCGCGGCAGGGATCCCTGGCAGGACTTCAAACGCGGAATGGATATTGCTCTTGAAACCCCTCACTTTAGTCACTCCAACCAGAAGGGCCTTCCCGGGCCTGTTCCCAATAACCAAACCCATAATCCATATCAACTGCCCACCCTGATCACTCTCTACGCAAAGAGGATACTGGGGATAAAGATCCACCCCATCCATATCCCAGCCGTGAAAAAAGAAAGAGGACCGCTCCGAGAATTCATCTACCGCCCTAACATATGAAGCCATATCAAGGATTGGACCTGAAAACATCTCTTGTGGCTTCAGCATATTGTCTCCAATAAAAAGGGCGAAGCTTTTGGCCTCGCCCTCATCATGGATCAAAAATAGCCTATAGGCAAGTATTACCCAACTGGCTCTCTCTTATATCTTGGATTGCGGTTCATAAAAATCTCTCGAAACAACTTCATCTCTGGGGCGGAAACAGCAAATCCGTGTCTCGGGATGTAATTCGATTCTTCCGTCCCATCTTTTGCCTCATACACTTTGATTTTAAAAATATATTGGAATATGTTTGCTTCAACTCCGGCACAGTATTTGATCATAGCCAAGGCATCTTCCGTCACAAAACCACAAGATTCGATATTGTTGGGACCAACCGTCTTCACGATAAACATTTATACCTCCTTAACCAGTTCTGGCCAATTGTCCGGGGGAGCCTCCCCACCATATTGCCACGGTTCCTTACCCTCTTCCTTGTCCCAGTTCACGTAGGGTTCCGGGACTTTCCTCTGGAACCCAGAAATATTGCTCCCACCCATGTTGATTGCAACTTGCCCAATCTCATCTTTGTAGGCCAAAACAAGGTCCAGGAAGTTCCGTAGATCCCCCCGTCTCCGGGTATCATGCATCAGGAACCAACCACCGATCTTAAGCCGCTTAAATACACACAACCCGAAGTTAAACCGCTCCATGTCAATTCCGTCGTCGAAAATGAGGTCAAACATGTTTCCATCGCACCCTTCCAGAGACAAGTCATAGTCCATAAGGCGATACCGGCCTTCGGGGATACCCAGCAGATCAAGGTTCAACTTTGTCCGGGCAATCCATTGGGGATCAGTATCCATGGACCAAAGCTTACAGATGGGGTCCACGGGCATGCTTTGGGCGAAAATCTGAGTTGACCCACCCATCCCAAATTCCAAAATATGTTGTGCCCATTTACCATACTTCACCAAAACCTTGGCATCAGCTTTTGACAGGTCCCCAACGAACTTAACCATTACAGTTCCCCCTTGATCATGTCGCAGATTTCGTTATAGAAGGGTTCGCGCTTCGACCACCAACCTTCCATATGTTTAAGTGCATAAAATTTGGGTTCTACAGTAAGAGCCCATCGCATAATGGCTTTAGCCGTATGGAGACTATTATGCTGGATAAGGAAGTTCGACAGGAGGAAGTATGGCTCAATCCGAGTCGGGTCAGCATTGATGGTTGCCATGTATGCCTCTACAACCTCATTTGCCGGGGCACGGGTAGCCTCTGCACAGGATGCGATCATGGACTGAGCCATCCATAGGGACTCCGTGAACGTATCGGCTGGGGCTTCTCTGAGATATCGTTTAAACAAATCAGATGCCTTGTGATACAACTGACTATCCATGTAACTGGTAGCCAGGAGGTAGGTGTATTGCCGGTGTAGCTTGGTTCCTTCAGGAGTTCCCTTCTGGGCCTTAACAATGGCAACAGCATCATCCACAAACTTGTTTACATTGTTTGAACGATCCCCTTCGTGATGGATCAGGATCTTGATCTGGTCTGGGCGCATCAGATAGGCAGTGTCATATCCTTCAAGGGCTTCATGGCGGACTCCAACCCATTTCGTGTTCTGATTGATTTTAAACAGGTGGGGTCGGTAATTTGCCATCTGCGCGTCAACATTGGCGATACTGTAACAGTCCTTGTCTAGCTCCCCAACAGAGAATGGCATACCTAAAACCATTTCATCGTCGGCATCCATCATTAGCACAAAATCATCGGGACCAAGATCCGTGGGTAATGCCTGATTCCGATGGAAAGCGAAGTCATCGGTCCACTCGCTCTGAACGATCTCCCCCGGGATACCGGCAAGAGTCCCTCGGATAACCCCAATCGTGTTGTCTGTCGATCCGGTATCCACTATTCGATATCGGTCAAACAGCCACATACAAGACCGCAGACACCTGGCGATGCAATGGGCCTCATTCCTGACAATCATACTCAAGCAGACGGTTGGTTTCATTTCTTATCCAAGGGATGGTTTACAGTGAACAAATTGGGCATCGTTTTCCACTGAATCCATATGCCCTGAGTTTCGTGGTAATATTTGTCTACCAGTAGCGATACTACCTGACTATCATCGTTGTAGAGGATACCCTTGCCTAGTGTTTTAGTCCCAAGATATGTGTTAATCCTTGGGCCAAGAGAATCCAGAATCAACTTTGCCAGATTGTCAATATCAGGCCGCCTAGTGTGGTAGTTCTTTGGATTGCCTTTGAAAAAAAACCGAATAGATACCGCAAGGGGGTAATCTACGGGTTCCTTGATCATGTGATGGTAAAACACGAACTCCCGGATAACAGACTCGGCATCTCTCGTCTTTTTGGGAGTCCGCACAATCCCGCTCACAAACCGGGGACGGCCCTTGGGAATCGGCGCAAAAGGGATCCACATTTCCCCGTGGAGATCAGGGATGTTTCCAGGGACCATGGTTAGAACAGGGGTTCAGTAGGATCAAGATAGGGCTTGGTTGCAGCCCTGGACCGGGAGTCCGGCTCACGGCCCCATTCTCCAGTGGAAGTTGAGCCACCCACACTCATATTCTTCTCCATCTTAGCAAATTCCTTTGCCATGATCTGGGTTTCCTTGACCTTGGTCCCGTCCGTCTTGGTAAATTCGTTGTAATGGATCTTACCCTCAAACATCCACCTATCGCCCTTCTTGGCCATCTGGGACAGGACCTCCGCCTCCTTACCCCACACGACGATGGTATGCCATTCAGTCTGCTCCTTCTGGGCCTTGGTATCTGGGTCCGTCCACCGCTCCGAGGTGGCCAGAGAGAGCCTAAGCATCTGTTTTCCAGTTGGGGTTATCTTCAGTTCAGGATTCTGCCCGATGTGGCCAATGAGGACTACTGAGCACCGATCTCGCATTTCCAGGATCTCCGTGGCTGATTGCCACCTTCATGATACAACCTTCTGAATCATCCGCCACACAAAATTTTAGCCACCGTTAGTTTGGTGGCTAAGTGGCTTTGTTAGAGTGGTTCGCTCCACGCGGTGAGGACGGCTCTCTTCGGCACACTCCCCTCATCCGTCTTCATTAGGGTATCGGCCGTTTCACAAATTGCGCCGGGTCAGCACAACCCAAAGCATCGCATGAGGTTAAGTGTCTGTTCATCCAACCGATTCGTGGATACTAGTGAAAAAGGTGTTGTCCAAGCCCCTCAAGGCCCGGAACCCCGGCGCAAAAGAAATGTCGGTCAACTGGTTGACTTTGGCAAGGGCTAGACCTAAACTGTTTTCCATCGGGGTCGAATCCGAAAAGCCAATCAGTATCACCCAACCCGTCCCACCTGTTTGATTCCCAGTGCGGGAATATTCGACCAAATGGAGTGGGACGGGCCATGTCAAGAGTATCCCATGAGTTCTCCTCGTCTTTGGAAGATGCAATTCAATCTTGATGTCTTCAACTCTGCTATGTCGACCCTGTCCACGGATGAAGATCGTGGACAATTTTTGATGGGGTTTTCTATGGGAGTGAATGGACGAACCCCTACCCCCCCTACTACCCCCCCTACTACCGAGGGTTATGAGGTGGGTGCCGCGATGCGATCTGATGCACAAGCCTATATTGAGCATTCTTCTGAAATGGGGCGGCGCGGAGGCCCTAATTCATGGAAAATCAGGGCTAATGCCAAAAATGAGGCCCTTACCCTCCCTATTACCCCCCCTAATACCTCCCCTATTAGGGAGGCTGAACCTAATCTATCAATCTATAAATCTACTACTACAACTACTACTCAACCGAAGGTTGAGCAAAAGAAGCCGCTGAAGGAGAAGCGAAAAACGAGCAAGGCAAAATTTGCCGAGTATGGAGAAAACGTTAAAGAGGTTGTCAATACACTATCTCAGGAATGGATAACAGAAGATGGACCAGATAAAAGAACAATACATATCCATAGAGCTGATTTTGCCATTAGAATAAAGGAGATACTAGATGAACACCAGGAGATAGATGAGAACACTCTTATCCAAGCTGGGCGGGACTACTGCACAGAAGTCCGATTCAGATACAAGGCCCCACAGTATTTCTTCGGGCCAGAAGGACCCTGGAGAGGTTACATCCAAGACATCCTAACCCGAACTTCAAAAGGAGAACCAGGTGTTACCGAATGACAGAGCCGCCAGAGAAGAATATGCAGAGATGCGTGAGTTCAGGGAACGGTGCAGGTGCAGTATATTTAAAATGTATGGTGGAGACATAGATTTATATTTGAGTTACCTTTCAGATGTTCTAATTTCGGACTCTTGCGTTGCTACCTTCAGAGAGAACATCGATTACTTAGAGGAGTCAGGTTATCTGCTCACCGGAGAGATGAGGGATGCCGCCACTAACCTGGTGTCCTGGGGAGAAAAACTCGCAGAGATTATTAGGGAGAAGAAATGACCGATCAGTTCAGTCAATCATTTGAAGACGGGGCCGAGGACGAACGTGCCCTTATCCTGGGTGTCATGGATACCCGCCTGGAACTAGACACGGTGGCTCAGATCAGCGCCCTTTCACCCGGGTGTTTTATGTCCAGGACGGCACAAATAATATGGGCCAGTTTTCAGGAAATAAGCAAGACGGGGAAACTTATCGATTCTTTTGGGATGGCCAGGGCCATGGGGCTGCTAGGGGCTACCGGGGCGGATATTGAAGCCATGAGAGACCTGTTCGACTTGTCCAAAACCCACTTAGGGCCTTTGGATTTGGCATCAAGGGTTGAGAGGGTTGCCAATGGATTTAAACGTAGAATGATCTCCAGAGCCATGGATTCTCTGTCCAAAAGGGCTATGACTGATGTTCTATCGGAGGTGGAAGCCGAGTTAACAACCATAGCGGGGGAGGTGGCAGAAGCGGGTAATCCCAAGATGCGCATGGCTACGGACTATGCTTCTCAGTTTGAAGCCTATCTGATCGGTCAGCCGATTCTGCCTCTTGAATCACGGGAGAACCTGACTACTACAGGGATCCCTGGCCTTGACAAGTCCCTTGTTGCGAACCCTGGGCGGCTAATCGTGATTGGGGGGCTCCCGAGTGCCGGGAAGACTGCCTTGGCCATCAAAATTGCAGTTGAGACAGCAAAGAGAGGGAAAAGGGTGGCTATTAGTTCTCTGGAAATGGATGAGGATGAGATTGCGGCCCGGATTGTGGCTTGCGCTTGTGGGGTTAACTCTCTGGTCGCCCTTCGAGTTGGTTCTGAGTTGGTTGACAAGGATAGTCGCTATCACCTTGGAGTTATCCGTAGAAACCTTGTAGGAATCCACGGCTGCGCTGGGGACACGTGGACTTCCATTGAAGCATCCATTCTGCGGGAACACCGTCGTGCCCCCCTCTCTGTGGCCATCGTAGACTATCTCCAACTCGTTGGTGCCCCAGATACGAAGCGGAAAGGATATGACAACGAGGCCCAGATGATTGGGGAAATCACTAAATCAGCCAAACGCTTAGCCCAAAAACTCAAGATCAATGTCATCATTTTAAGCCAGTTTAACCGTAAAATTGAGGAGTTTGAAGAACCAACCCTCCAACACTTCCTCGGGTCCGGTCAGATTGAGCGTGATGCCGATATAGCCTTGCTGTTGTGGAACACAGATAAGGACCCCGCCCCAAGCGCGATCCGACCCGTTGCTTGCCGTATTGCCAAGAATCGAGGTGGCGCTAGATTTGGTAAGTATATGCTTGATTTCGACCCCGCACTTAATCAGTTCACTCAGAATGACTCTATTCGGGAAACAAAACCTTATACCCCAGCCCCCTATCCGAGCAAAAAGAAAGGGGCCGAAGCCCCTTCCTGTTGGGTAAAAAGCTGATATTACGATTGGGAGGACCACTTCTCCTTGCGCCACTCGATGACCGCATTCAGATCATACAGATACTTCCGGCCCGCTTTGACACACTTGGGGCCGTTGCCAGTGCGACGAAGGCCAAGCATGACAGAATACGTGAGCCCCACGATTTCGGCGGCTTCCTTGGTGTCAACCAGGGGGCAGAACGGGGTTTCGATAGTCATGGAATCTCCTAGGGGAATCATCCCATACATAGGATAACCGAATGATCCGGAGTGTCAATAGAAAATGCCTTGACTTATTCGCTGGTGGTGTCTATTTTCTAGGTGGGGGTAATCCCTATATAGGAGATCCTAATGATCATCGCAAAATTGAATTGCACCCAAATGCTGGTCAAGGCAGAGAATGGCCAAGTGTTTCTGATTGACCGGCGAACTCCCGATCGCATGGAATTGGTCCCGGAGGATAGCCCTCCGAAGGAGGTGGAGACAACCAAAAACATCTTCCCTTTCCAATGCGGTATGTCCTTCACTCATGCACAACTATTACAGTTTAAACAGGAGGCTTAATGTGGACAATGCCATGCCCGTTCTGCGGAAACGAAGAAACACTGAGAGCGGATGGGGTCGGTCCAGTAGAATGTATGCGGTGCCACGCCAAGGGACCCATAACCCCAATGCCAAAAACAGAAGATAATTTGGCCTCTGTAATTGCCTTCAATGTTGCTGCATGGAACTGTAGGAGACATCCACGATGACCGTCATTAATCCCGAGGCCGCCCTGGTCTCGTTCCGCGAAAAACTTGAGACGATGCCCAAGCCTGTCATGGGTGCTGACAAGAGGCCAATCCACTGGATGATCAGGCAAACTTCCAAGGGCTTTTTGTTTTTGGACAGTGCCCGTCTTTTGATGGGATTTGGGTATAGTGGAATCAATATGGAGGTTCGGCATAAGATGGAGGGTCGGACCATTGAACTTGAAGAGATGGGTCCGCTGTTCCAGAAATTCCTCGACTGGCTTGGGCTTAACCTTCCTGATTCAAAAGACTGGGCAGTTGAATTTAAGCTGGGATGCCCGGCTATCCCTTGCGACCGGGAAGTCCTGCCGGAGGAACAATGATCCTGCTTACGGCATTTGGGATTGTGATTATAGTTGATCTGGTTTTTTATTGGCTGACTCTGAGAATGGAACGTCGGAGGAATAAATGAACTGGAAAATTTGGGTCATCCTGATTGTAAGTGCATTCTTTTCTGGGGTATTTATTCGGGGCCACCACGAGTCAGTTAAGGCCGCTGCTGCCCAGGTGCAAATCCAGAAATTGGCAGAACAGGTCAAAAACCAAGAGCAGATTAAGCAGGAACAGGCCAACGCTGCCGTTTCTGCCCAGCAGCAGGCCGCTGCTTCCGATGTCAAAGCCCAAGCCCTGGTGGTAAAATGGAATAATCGGCCAAAGCCGCTTCCCCCGCCCCCCATTAACGTGGACAACCCTGTTGCCCAGACCGAAGCGGCTACGGCAAACGACGACTTGGCAAACCAGACCATCCAGGCACTGACCCAGGATGTTGCGGACCAAAAAGCCACGATTCTAAAACTCACTCTGGAGGTGGCAACGGACAATGCCATTATTGATAATCAGGCCAAGGAAATCAATCTAGGGAAGATTGCTTTAGATGCCCAGGTTGCGGCCAACAACTCTTCCAGATGGGCAGGTCGGTTCCAGGGTGCAGGTATGACGATTGGCGTCACGGGTGTGATTGCCGTCGGACATCACTTTAAATTGTTTTAAGGAGCAATCATGACTCTCGAAAATCTCATCTACGCTCTCGTGGGGCTCGCCGTGGGGGGCGTGTTCGGTGTGTGGGGAGGGACCTACCTGGGCAAGTTGTGGGCCAAGGTGGAGACCTTCATGGCCAAGGAAAAGAACGCCGCAGAATCCGATGCCGCGCATGTCAAGGCGTTGTTTTCTGAGGTCAAGATCCTGTATCAGGAGTTTGATGCAAAGGCTAAGGCGGATGCCGATGCGGTGGCTAAGGCCGCGAAGGTTGTGGTCACGGAGACGAAAAGTCTCTAAATTTCCTCTTGACTTATCAATAATATAACCGATAATAACCATGTAGCAAAACGCTGCGTGGTTGTTATTTTGAGGAGGATCAATGGACTTTGCAGGGTTCCCAAAGATCGCAAGGCTTAGCCGAGACATCTGGATCTCGGAGAAAATCGATGGCACCAACGCCCAGATTTGTATTTCCGAGGATGGCCAGATCCAGTTCGGTTCCCGGACCCGGTGGATTACCCCCGAGGATGACAATTTCGGCTTTGCCCGATGGGGGGAGGAGCACAAGGTTGAACTCCTGGACCTCGGCCCAGGCCGCCATTATGGTGAATGGTGGGGCCAGGGTATTCAGCGCAAGTATGGGCTCAAGGAGCGTCGGTTTAGTCTGTTCAACACCTTCCGCTGGACGGAAGAAAATAAGCCTGCCTGTTGTCATGTGGTCCCGGTCCTGTATCGAGGGCCGTTCAATACCCTGGCAATCTACGACACACTCTTGGATCTATCCCTGTCTGGGAGTAAGGCCGAACCTGGGTTCATGAAGCCGGAGGGTATTGTTATCTACCATCTTTCTGGTGGTGTGTATTTCAAGAAGACCATTGAAAACGATGACGAGCCCAAGGCCAAGAAGGGTTGAGGTGTTGAATGGCAGACAATCGAATCACCATCCATGATGGCGTCCCGCTCCCCAAGAAACAGCACCACCCAATCTACAAGTATCCCTTCAATGACCTCCAGGAAGGTTCCATGTTCCTGGTGGAATGCCCCGTGGCCGACATGGGGAGGGTCATGCGTTCAGTAACAGTTGCCGCTCATGGGTGGTGTAAGCGTAGGGGTATGCCGAATGTCTTTACTTGTCGGACCATGCCGGATGGGTCGGGGGTTGGAATTTTCAGGCTGAGGGATGAAGGGTCTAAGGAGAAGCCATGATGGCCATCATCGAGATTGACAAAAAGGCCCACCGCGTTTCACAAGAAGTTGCGGATCTGATAAAGAATGTCAGTAAAGAAAGGGATTTCTATTGAAAGACGTTAAGCTGGATTGCGTGGAGCGAAGTTCAAGGTCCAGGTTTGAGTCACAGGTTAGTTAAAGAGTTGGCGGCAGAAGCTGTTCGTTTATACCGATAGGAGGTCAGATGCTAGTTAAGGTTCAAATGATGGACGGGACAGAAAAAAAGATCCCTGTAACGGAGTTTCGGGAACGGAGGGCTAGAGCATTCAGCTTTGGGACAATGAACGGCGTCCCGGCAGGGTTTCAGTTCACTTTTGAACACCAGGAATACCAGCGTGGGGTAGATCAGGACGATCAGATCAGAAAAGAAATAGCAGAAGGGTTGAGGTAACACAAAATGAAGAACCGTATTATCCCCAGGGGGATGAAGAAGGAGAAGAAGGCCAGGAGCGGGGAAAAGACCACGTTCAAGCCTCATTGGTTTCAGAGAACCAGGGAGGGTGACAAAAGCTACGAGGATGGGGCCAAGGAACAATTACCCTTCGTCCCACCGTGTGTGCCTTGCAAATGATTATTCAGGATGTTGAATCCCACTATGTTGCGATGGAATCCGAGTTGTTCGATGGTTTGACTACGAGTTCCATTACTACGGGTCATGCATCTTACCTAATTGAAAACATGCGGGATCTTTGGATTCAGTTGCCTCCAGAGGCCCAAAACCGTGCGCGGGAACGCGCCAATACAAGGAGTGAATATGCCTTACCCTCGAATCTTCCACTTTAAGGAAAGCCAGGATCAGCCTGTGGTTGAGCCCACGCCCGTCCCAGCAACACCCAAGGAAGAAAATCTCATCTTGATTGTTGAGGTATCCAAGGATAATTCCGGGACTTGGCATTGTGATGTCCAAAACCATAGCAATAATAACCCGGACTTTGATGAGGCACATCGGATTCTCCTGGATCTTGCAACCCGGCACTTGACCATGAACACTCCTGCCGTGGTAACGGACAACCCGCCCATTGAACCCCCTCAGCCTGTCTGATTGGTGATTTGGTTCCTGCTTTTATTCCAGGAGCAGGAACCAAAAGCCGAGCATTGACGCCACTTTCAAGGCACCCGACGCGCCCATGAAGTCCGGGCGTTTCGGCTGTCCATCCTCTGGAGCCTCCATGACCCAGGAAGTCAAAACCGTCCGCAGGCGCATCAAAGAGCGCGAGATCCAAGCCTACTTCTGCGACTGCTGCAATAAACGGCTCCCGGTTGAGGACTGGATCGAAATGCAGGAAATGCTCCACTGGCGCATGAGGGGCGGATACGGGTCGGCTTTTGGGGACGGGGCGGAAATCAGCCTCGATCTCTGCCAGGAATGCACCAAGAAACTGCTGGGCGACTACATCCAGGTCGATGTCAGCAACGCCTATTGATCTTGTCCAAATGCACGACCCATCACTCTGGAGGTCACAGTGAACCAGGAAGCCGACAACGACCTGAAAACCTACATCCGGTGCATGACCCAGCCGGGCGGTGCCTCCGCCTGCTACCGGATTGAATGCAAGCATGGGCTCGATGGCTACACCCCTGAACTGGCGATGGTGGGGCTGAAGGCTATCTCCGAGGGGCGCGAACCCCACGCTGAAATCGAATCTTACATGAACGAAATCCAGGTGTGAGCCTGTCCAGGAGATGCCCCATGATGCCTGACCCCATCGCTGATGGCTCAACTCAATGAAATGGACCGCGAGAACGCCACACTCCGCACCATCCTCCGCGCCCTTGTGCGGGACATGCCCATGTATGAGTGCAACGACTTCAACCATCGCAAACCCGACCAACACGGTGCCGGTGGGATCTGTGGACCATACAACCGCTTTCACGCTGCCCACCAGCAAGCCGAAGCCTACCTCAACCGCAAGTAGCACCTCGCCATGACCGAACCCGAACCCCAAAATGAACTGGATGCCGTCCTGGATTGGGCATTGGATCGCTATCCCCATGAGATCATCCCAGCCCTCCGAGAACTCGATGCCCTCCGCGACGAACGCAAGAACGTGGACGCGCTGGTGGAAATGCTGCGGGTGGCACGGACCGAGCGCGATGCCCTCCGCGCCCAGGTCGCGGAACTAGAAACCCAGCTATCGAAAACCCGCAACTCCTGGACCGTTCAGCAGGGGCTCCTCCAGGACGCCTGCGATGCCCACGGTAGGGCCGTCCACGACCGGGACCGCTACCGGGAGGCGCTGGAGCGGATCGCCGCTATGACCGACATCACCAGCCATATTAGCGCAGCCAGAGAGGTTGCAGTCGCAGCCCTCAACCCCAAGCAGTAGATGTCCACTCGCGGGAACCTCCCGCAGAAAGGTCTGAAATGCCCGGTCTCCTGATGAAATATTTTGTCCTCAAGCCGAAGGGGAATGACCCCTACGCCAAGGCGAGCCGCGAAGCCCTCCTGAAATACGCCGAGTTCATCGAAGGCGAGAACCCGGAGATGGCGTCTGACCTCCGGCACTGGGCACTGAGCGAGGATGCCAGAATAAAGGTCGACGCTCTTGACGCCCTGGCTGCCCACGCCGATTACGTTTCCGAGTGCCCTTCCTGCCTCGCCAGCGACCCCGAAACCGGGTTCCCCCCCGATGGACGAGGACGGTTGCTGTGTCGCCTGCGGCATGGACTGCTCCATCCCTGGGCTGGCGGCTGCTTTCAAGGAAAAGGAAGATGCCCTCGCCAGCGCCCAGGACGTTTTGAGCCGTCACGCCGAGGAACTGCCTGAGCACGTGTTCCAGGAACTCCACAGCGCCCTTCACCCGTAACGCTTTTGTCCAGAACGGAGAACCATGCGCCAGAAACGGACCACCCATCCTCCCAAGGCCAACAGTGCCAGGGAGGACTCGGCCCGTGTCCTTAACTGAGGAGGAAATTATGGAACGATTTGATATTGTCTCGTCTGGAATGCCATCTCTAACGCACCCAATTAAGGCTGAAAACGGTCTATGGGTTGCCGCTTCTGATGCCCTTGAGGCCCAAGAAAGGGCTGATAAATTTGAGCGCAGGCTAAAAGAGATTCTGACAAGTGACCCAACGCAGGCCCACGCAATCGCCCGAATTGCCCTTGACTTAGGTGCTACCCCGCCCTACTTTTAAAGTGTCCTGCTCCTGGGACTCATGTGGTCCTCCAACCGGCCCCCTTGGCATCTCGCCTTGGGGGTTTTGCTTTGTCTGGAGTTTCTTACCCAGCCCAGTCGGACCTTGGTCAAAGGTGTCTTGGGCATCTCTCAACAACTGGCCCTTGAGCCAATAGGGACAAACCACAGAAGGATTGATCCATATCTTTCCCCAGATTCGGCTATCCCCAGCCCTGCGGATTATGCCTAGATGCTTCAACTGAATCAGACCGGCAGAAATAGCCTGCTGGGGGAAAGCCCTCCGAAGGGCAACATCAATCTCGGCTGTCTGCGTTTGCTGGTCCATCGTTTCCACCAGATGGGCAAGTATGGCCCTGGCCGATGCACTCTTGGGTGACCCATATCTCTGAAAATCCACATTCCACATGCCCGATCTCCACTTACGTAATTCTAGCACGGAGATATTATGTGTCAAAGGGGTGATTATGTAACATTGGGATAGGCCCACCATTGATTAAAGGGCACTTATTCAATGTTACATAATCTTTCTCATTTAGAGGGCTCCTCTCAAGCCCGCACCAACACTCAGTCTACGCTATTTCTGAACACCACAGTATCATATCTGAGTTCACAGACATCTCCTTTAAGATCCCAGCCATGGGATCGCTGCCCTAGAAACTGGGTCATATCCTGATGCCTGCGTTTAAGCTAACCTAGGTGATTTCTGAAATTGTGAAATTTTTGGGGGAGGGATATCCCCAAGCCCCCCACCCTCCAACCTTTGGTCCCCATCCACCCCGGCATTGCTTGCCTACTACATCCTGCCCAGGCATACATGCCCAGGCATACATGCCCAGCATGGCTTGCCCACCATGGCATGGCATAGGCAAACCATGCCTGGTGAGCAGGGGACACTCATGTGTTCATATGGGGACAATATTATATTTATTCTTGGGTATAAATGTGATGGTGGGAGAGTAAGAAAATGATATCCCTCCACCCCATAACATTATCCGACTCACATTTATATTAGTTATGATATAACATGTCAGATTGATAATAGCATAATCTGATAGTCCAACCATCATGAGCATGGAAGACTAACATCCATGCATTGACCCTCAAGGTTACATCAATACACTCACATTGTATGACATCAATTTGTTGATACCCAATCTCATCGTTTAAGGCCATCCATCTCTTCATTGCATGCAATGGATAGGTTGAACGTGTTCTAGAGCATCATCATGTCATGTATGGTGGTAGGGCCATGTCTTTAGAGCAGCGCTCACTTCCGCTCGCTTAAACAAAAACCATACCGAACGGTCGTTCTATTTAGGGATGCAAAAGAAATGTTCCTGCCCCAAAAATATTCTCTTGACAATGGACCCATTGAACCGATACTATTATCACAAGCAAGGAATACATCATCTGGAGCGTGACATGACCTGGGCAAAGTCAACCACCACCAAACACACCCATCCCGTGGTATTCGGTCGTCGCATTGCCGATTGCCCCCGTTGCATCGAGCTGGCCGATGGAGCTGCCCCGATCCAATGGCCTGGCACTCGCAAGGCAGAGTTGGAAGCGGAACAGGTCCGCGCCATCCATAATCACAATTGCAAGGCTTCCCATTGTGGCCCTGTCTGCACCTTTGGCGAGTGGTAGAATGAAGATCATGTCTCTCACTGTCGCATGGCTCTTAATCCTCACTGGCTCAGCCATGAATTGCCATCATGGCATAGCTCGCAGGTTCGATCCTGTCTACTTCACTCCCGCCCAGCTCATGGCACTAGATTTCGATGGCTCCGATTGTGGAGTCAACGTCGATGAACAGGTTTAATACGAGTCTGAGGATCAATCTGACAATTCCGATCAGGAGTAAATCATGCTGACCTACGAACAAATCCAATCCATCGCCATCATCCTTGGTTGGATCAATGATGAGGTAGAATCGGCCATCGCGGAATTGAACGATGTCTTCATGGTTCCGGACGTTGAATTTTTTTGTGGTCCGGAAGATGAATCCATTGATTCTGAAATTTCCGCTCCCGGTTACTATCATCGGCTCTCCACTCCCGGGTATCTGGATTGCACCAACTGGTCCGGGCCATTCGATACCGAGAATGAGGCCGTTGCGGATATGCTCTCTGTCTATGCGGAGTAAACCATGTATTCCCTGGCAATCGTTCCCCTCTCAGCGTTTAAACCTGCCATGTTTACCATCATGACCGATAGCTCATCCATGGCTAGGGACAACCAAGATGTCGCCATTTCTGAGGCTCGGCATATGATGGCCACGGAACACCACAAATGGATCAGTGTCTATGATCCTACTGGTAAGGCAATCCTTGCCCTCAAGCGCTAGCCTTGACGTATCCAGTGTTTAAACACACTGGATTGGTCAATGCTAATTCTCTTCTGGAGTCAACCATGCGAAAAATTGCTCAACAGATTGCCCAGGCTATCAAAGATGGCAAATCCCGAACCATCGGCAATACGCGCTATGATGCCCAATCGGGGGCGGTTTTTCTGCACGGCTATCGAATTCTATATCGGTCGTCCACTGTCGGATTTCAGGACTCTTTCCTTATAGACATTGAAACATGCAAGCGATGGCCCACTCGCACTACATGCTCCAGAGTCAATGATGTTGTCAATTGCATGACCGGATATGGTGATGGAACCAGGCTTCACGTTCTCAGTTTTGTCCTCATGGTTGATATGGGCAAAGCTGGTAAATCTTATGCTCGTGATATGAATTTTGATTCTTATGCGTTCTCCAACCCTCATCATAATCGGTGCAACAATGGTACACACTGAGCGAGAATCTTGGCTGTTGGACATCATCGGGCATATCGCCCCATGGTATGCAAACATCAACAAACCATTGCCCACCGTGAAAGTCTCTTGTGGCTTCCCATCCAAAGGTAAGCGTGGCAAGGCCATTGGAGAATGCTGGTCTGGTGAGTGTGCCAGTGATGGACTATCCCAGATTTTTATTCACCCTGGCAAATGTGATGCCGTGGAAGTGTGTGCCATCCTGGCCCATGAATTGATTCATGCCGCCGTTGGCTGCAAGGCCAAGCATGGCAAAGAGTTTAAGGCTGTGGCTGATTATATCGGCCTTGAGGGTAAAATGAAATCTACTCATGCTGGGCAAGAATTCATTGACGCCATCACCCCAATTCTGGAGGCTGTTGGTCCTTATCCTCATGCGGCATTGTCTTGCATCTCCTCTACCGGCAAAACACAAACTACCCGACTCTTGAAAGTCATCTGCCCCGGTTGTGGATATACTGTCCGCACTACCCAAAAATGGATTGATCAAGCTGGTTTTCCAACCTGCCCTTGCGGCACTCTTATGGAGGCGTCCAATGTCTGAAGTTATCATCCGCACCTATTCCGCTGGTGTTCATATCGGCACAATCGTTTCCCGTGAAGGTAGGGAAATTGTTCTTGCCAATGCTCGCAGACTTTACTCATGGTCCGGAGCATTTACCCTTAATGCCGTGGCCATGAATGGCGTTAATCGCGTCAATTCGCGCATTTCCATTGCCGTTCCCCAAATCACTTTGCTGGAAGCGATCGAGATTATCCCGGTTGCCCCTGGGGTTGATCTTTCCACCTCCGGCTATGGCTATGGCGACGACTCCGGTTACGGTTACGGTGGCGGTGGCGGTGGCGGTTTTGGTTCAGGTTCCGGTGACGGTTCCGGTTTTGGTTCAGGTTCCGGTTCCCGTGACAGTTCCGGTGACGGTGACGGCTCCAGCCCCGGCTATGGCTATGGCGACGGCTCCGGGAGGGGGTAGGATGAAAATTCCATGGTACTATTTCTGGAATTCCAGCTCTGGCTTCCGCGGTGGTTTATTGTATGGAACCATCATCGGCCTAACCTTGACTATCCTAGCCTATTTCTTCCTTTAATGGAGTCGGCCATGCCAACAGTTACCCTTTCCCCTGGGATTCCTGCCATCATTGCAGCCGCAAAGCGATATGACAGTTATTCAATCATCAAAATCCAGGCAATCCCGGAATTAATGTTTGAATATTGCAATAAAGAAATGGCTTACCACCATTACGAGTCCCTTAAATCCCATGCCTACCGAGTGGCGATCGTTTGGCAAGGTATGGTCTATCGCTCTTGTTAGGCGCTTGGTTCTGCCGTAAGCTGGGATATTTTTCTCCCGGCTTAGGCCAGTACCAATCACGGTATCTGGATATGCCTTTGGAGGCACTGTCATGAGCAATTATTCCAACAATACCCGTCCGTCTCGGCTCCGCCAGAATGATACCGTGACGTTCCAGCTTCCCAACCGGGAATTGGCCTATACCGTCATCAAGCTTCCCAAGTCTGGCTGCATCGCGCTCCGCCGGACCGGGAATGCTCCCAACCGTGCCATTTTCACGGCACTGGATCTGGGCGATCGGGAAATCGTGGCCATGGCGACGAAAGCGTTCGGCTACGCTCCGAAAGGTTCCAAGTGGCCGCACTCGGAAGATGGCGACTATGCGGCTCAGTGTCGGCTGGTTAATGCCCTGTATGCCAAGATCGATGCCCTCGGGATTGATCCCGTGGCCGCCCCCCCCGCTCATCCCTTTGGCCACGGATCAACCTACTCCGTGGACCACTGAAGCCGAAAAGCTCGTCTTAGCGCTTGCCTTTGATCCCAAGATTGATACCGAGCTATACAACAAGGTGGTTGATTCAATGAAGATCGTTCATGGCTTGGGCAAAGTGGAAGGGCGAAAGGAAGTCTACAATCTGAATCGCTTCTCTCCGCCCGGACAAAGATATCAGCCAACTGAACAGACCCATTCCCCCGCCACGATTCCGGCAGAGACAGCAGTTGAAGCAACCATCATCGAGGATGGCATCGAGGGTTAGCATCTAGCAGCAATGCCTAGCTTGGGTAACTCCGCCTAGGCATTGCTGTATCTATTTGCCTAAAATCGCCCAGCAAATAATACCTATGACAATATAGGAAGGAACGTTTAAACTGAATGAACACCCATCAACACGGCCAACCAACTACCCATAAGATTCTGCTTTATATATCAAATAACGCTCTTAGTTATAAATTCCTATAGTATACAGTAAAATATTGGGATGGAATACCTTATTTTAGCCATAATATACATGGGGATCCCAGGTAAGTAAAAATTGCCCAGAGAGAGGACCACCCCAAAACAAACTGGAAATTATTTTTTTTTTGATGTTGACTATGAACCCATTGGGCCTAAACTAGAGAGTAGCAAGAAACCCTAAACCGACTGGAGGTTGCCATGGGAAACCTATTTGAACCACCCAAAGAAGAACTCATGCAGCGGTTGATCCGATCGAATACCAAGGCTCTGGTCATGGGGATGACGAACGGTCGGGCGGACATCATTGAGGCATCTCTGATTAATCTCCATGCGGCTGTCCAGATAGCGGCCATCCTCATGAAGGAAGGCAAAATCAAAGACGATACAGAAATGATCCAGATCATGACCGACCAGACCGATTTGGCCTTGCAGGATAACTACACCCAAGAGATGGCCAACGAAGACTGGACCTGGGCACGTACGAATCTGGATGCCGTTTTGGGACAAGTTCGATGACCCGGCTGAACCCCAAAAGTAACTTTTTTTTCACCGTGTTTGACAAGGGGTCCGAAGTATTTCCTACTAGAACGGTCTGTGAATACTGTGCTGGAAAAGGGGGATGGGTGGAAGCCAGGGCTACTTTATGGAGTCCGGAAGAAAGTGAAACATGTGAATGTTGTGGGGGGGGGGGGGGGATTTTTTT
>Ga0181531_10000149_pt1 | contig 53176 bp, 70 predicted proteins | sample PEATcosm2014_Bin_38_FD_119743 | JGI IMG/M metagenome (GOLD analysis project Ga0181531, IMG submission 119743) | Peatland microbial communities from MTU Mesocosm Facility, Houghton, MI, USA - PEATcosm2014_Bin11_10_metaG | ecosystem: Environmental > Terrestrial > Soil > Wetlands > Peat | place... | reverse complement strand
GACGCCTTTTGCTCTAATCGACTACTGGGAAGGAATTTTCAAAAAAATAAAAAATAAATCTTGACATTGGATGAGACGTTTGTTACATCTGTTACGTGACAGATTTAAATATCAGGAATGTAGATGCGGGGATGTTGGCGGAGTTGAAAGTGGCGGCGGCGATAGGGGGAAAGACGCTGCGGGCGCACTGCATTGAGCTGTTGCGCGGCAGTCAAGGCGCTGACGATCACGAACGAAACAGTGCTTTTCGTGGACCGGAATCAAATACGGGTGGAGCAGTTAGACGGGTGGCATCTGCTACCGGAGGGCCTACTCGTCGTCGGGGTAATCGGAGTACCGAACGTGGAAGCGATGACGCGAGCAGAGTTGCAAGCGATACTGGACCGGAAGCCGTAGTCGCCTCGATTCCGTCGCGTCCGGGGCACTCTGAAAACTGTGGCTGCACGATGTGCAAGATCACACGCGGGGAAATGAAGTGAAGGGAGAAAGACATGGCTGAGAAGGTGCAGGAAGCGCCGGCGAAGAAGCAGAACCGGCATGTGGTGGTGGCGTTGAACCATCTGAATCAGCGGCGGACGGCGTTGCTGGAAAAGCGGGCGCAGTTGACCAAAGAGATTGAAGAACTGGACGCCGCGATTCTGGCGTTGGAGTAAACCAGAACTTTCCGGCGGGAGGGGAAAATGAACTGGGATGATCTTTGGAAATCGCTCGGTTTCACTATCGTACTGGCAGCCGCGGTGCTTGGCTTGGCTAGTTTTGGAAATCTCATCTTTCAAGACAAAAACGTCGATTACTACTATCTGAGCCACCAAAGCCAATCGCCGGGAGTTTGTGTGTACGCGCATTGGACCTGGCATGGTGATGAAGTAGCTTACTGTGGAGAAACGGCCCAAGCTCTCGACTTTGTGGCGAAAGCCAATGCAACCTTGCACGCAAAATGAGAAGGCGCAGTGCAAACTTTGCACTCGAAGGGAAACACGCGATGACAGGCCGCGAAGTAATCCGCTGTCCGCATTGCCGGCTGAACCAGTACCGTGCCGAGAACGGCCGGTGCCGGAAGTGCGGTGAGCCTTTCCCCGCTCCCGTGGTGATGCATGAAGTTACGCTGGTGCCATGTCAAGACCTTTTTCCGCTGGCGTTGCGGCTGATGTTTCGGGCCTACCGCGGCGACCTGAGCCAAGACGCAATGGGCGGGAAAATGCGGGCGTTTCACACGTATATCTCGAATATTGAGCGGGGCGAGACTATCCCGGGGATCGGCAGTTTCGAGCGGTTCGCCAAGGCGTTTGGCGTTCCTGCATGGCGGCTGATGAGCGAGATTGAGTGCCTGGCCTCGTTGTTGGGTCAGGCGGAGGTGTAGCGATGAGCGAGAATTTTGAGTTTGACGCGGTGCATCACGGAAAGAATCCGAGCGATCCGGTGTACGGCGGGACGAAGATCGAAGTTCCCGAGGGGATGCTGGAAGCGGCAAAAATGGCTGTGCAGGATTACAACCATTTCAACCCGAACGATGTTTTGCCGTGTCTCGAAGCCGCTCTGCGCTGGCAGCGGGACAGGGAGTTGACCCCCGAGCAAAAAGCAGAGGGAGTGCGTAGGCTGCGGAACCTCAGAAGCAGTCCCTATACGGAAAATGACGAACAGTTGGAGTGCTGGCTGGAGCAATTCGTGATGTGGATTTACCGTCTTTATGACGCGCCGGAGCCGGAAGTACCGGAAGAGATCAAGGGACTCATGCGTATCCACCTTGCATCAGTGAGAAATCAAGAAGACCTCGATAGGTTAGTGACGAAGCTTAACATCGAAGCCTTCCGTCGCGGCCAGAGGGCGAAATGAGGTTCCCTTCAATGGGAATGGCTGGGGCTGGCATCGAAGTTCTCGCTCTGCTGGCCCCGGTTCAACTAGTGCAAAGTTTGCACTGGTAGGTGAAGGATGGCCGAACCTAGCAGCGAATCGAAGTTCACCCGCGCCGAGTTGGAGCGTCACTTGGAGAATGCCCGCGCTTTGCTCAGGAAGGCCCAGGACGATGAGGCGTTGGCACTGACAACCATCAAGGCCATCGAACAGGAGTTGGGTACGTTGCCGGTGGAGGGCGCTCGTGGCAAAGGGTAGCTTGGGCAGCAGGGCATGGAAAGAGGCGGAGAAGCGCCGCGCGCAGGGCCGTCCGCCGCGCTTCATGGTTGAGGAGTCCGCCTTCGACAAGATGCTGCGCGAGGCCGGTATCCAGCCGGAGCGGGCGCCAGAGTTTAAGATGGTGAAGGCCTGGGTACGCCGCAACTACACTCGCCGCTACGTGCCGGAAAAGGTGCTTGAGGCGTTGAAGATCAGCCCGGAGAGCGTTCTTTACGTTCCACGGGGATAGGGAGAAGAGATGGCCGATTCATTCATTCAGCCGTTGGACTCGGAAGAAATCAAGCAGGGAATCGTTACCAAGGTAGCCGAGGCGTTGTGGGCGGCGCTCGACAAGACCTGTAACCTGTACGGAGTGGCCTATCCCAAGTTTTCGGCCGGCGGAGTCATTGACTGTGTGTTCGACAATTTCGGGACCAAGGTCAAGGACCGTGTGACATTCAGCGTGACGGTGGACATACCAGAGACTCCGCCGAACGTTTTTCGCAAGGAAACGGGCCAGAAGAAGCCTGAGAACGTCTTGAAAGCGGATGACGGGGTGCAGCAAAAGGCGGTGATCTTCAAGCGCACCGGCAGAGCGAGAGGGAACGATGACTAAGCGCATGGTTCGTGTGATTCTTCGCTGGCACCATACAAAGGTGCTTGCCCCGTGGGGCTACAACGCGAGGCTCGCTGTGGAGTTGGACGGCGAAGAGGTCATGGCCTCATCGAACCCGGAGCAGCCGCGCCTCACCGCGCAGTTGATCGCTCGCGCTATCGGTCAGAAATCTCTGCCAGAGTTGAACGTCTGGACTGGAACAAACAAGGTGGTATTCGATGAGTGAGATGAATATCAAAGTGTCAGACGATTTTCTGCTCAAGGTTGCCGACAAGTGCGGTAGCTCTCCAACCGTGAGGCAATGCTGCACGGCATTCGCTGAAGTGCTGGCCGAGAATCCGATTGTGCCGAGCATTGAGGACATCAACGCAATAGGATGCGCGTGGTTTAAATTCTTCGATCCAGACATGGATGATCCTCAGCATAAGAGTTTTCGGGACGGAATGTTGCGGGCGTTAGATTTGTTTCAGCGCCGCATGTTTCTCTCGCCGGAGCCCGAAGTGCCGGAGGCGATCAAGGACTTGTTGGTAGATGATGGCACAGGTTGGACAGTAGCGGGAGCCAACGCGAACGAGAAGATTATCGAGGCCTTCCGTCGCGGGCGGAGGTCGAAATGAATCCCGATCTTCTTGACCGACTTTTCCCGTTATTTGAACGCGCTCTTGTGCTTGCTGACAAGTGGATCGATCGGAAGTATCCTGTACCCACGGAGATTAGCAGTGAACTCTGGAAGCAAGGCGAACCCCTCCCCCAGCCGAAAACCCAGGCGGAGTACGAAGCCTTCCCGCCCGACCAGCCAGGCCGATTCCAGCAAGCCATCGCCCAGGCCCGTAAGGACCGCTCCGCCTGAGTTGCCGGTAGTGCTGACGGAAGCGGAAGTCCGGCTGAACAAGTTTCTCCACAAGCGCAGCCTCTCAAAGCGCGATTACGACTTGGCTCCGAAGATCGAGGATCTGGCGCGAAAGGTAGTTGGGGATCGCGCTCGCATCTTCGATACGTTGAAGTTTTCCTCTGACCCGCAGGCGCGTGCATTCTTGGAGTTTGTATGGGGATGCCGCCCGGAGACGCGAGACAGGATTCCTCTCGAGGCTCTATGTCTTGCGGCGAAGATTCATCCGCTACAACTTCTCGGCGCTTTGGTGGCGGGAGCCCGCGACACGTCGCGCATGGAGTCGGCGCTGAAAACCATGATCGCTCACCCGGAAGTGGTAGACAGAACAATTCAAGCGGCGACGGAGCGGGAACCTGTGGTGATGAACGGAGTAGTGGTCGGACACACGCATGGGTCGGTGAAGGATCGGGAGTTGGTTCACAAGGCTGTAGGATGGCTGCCGTCACCAAAGGGGTCGAGCATCAACGTCAACCTCTTCGGGGATCAGGGGCACCGCTTACAGGAGCCCACGGAAGAGGATGATGGCGAATCGCTGATGGATTCCGTGTTCGGCCACGATGCGCGGGAGATTGAGAATTGGGGCGAGTCGAGGCGCAGGCTTTTAGAGGCTCCGAAATAGATGTACTCGCGCCGGATCGTGTCTCTCGTCCTCGACGATTTTGAGCGCAAGAACCGCTGGCGTCCCATCGCCCATACTGCCGATGAGGTTGAGGACGTAAACACCCGCATCGAAAAGCTGCTCAACAAGTCCAGCAACAAGCTCGGATCGACATTTGATTTCAAGGTGCAGCCGACGAAGGCGGAGGCGGACTGGATACGCCGCTGGTGCGCCAATGAGCGGTTCCTTTGCTTCGCCGACGCGTCGTACTTCATCACGCGCTACTGCCGCATCCGCGCCGTTGATGAGCGGATCATTCGTGCTGACTTCCGTATCGCGTGGAAAATCTACTTTGAAGTCCTAGCTGAGTTTGACGACGCGCAACTAGCGATTCAGATCTTCGTGTTGAAATGCCGGCAGGTCGGTATCTCGACTTTCACCGCTCTGCTGTTCTTGCATCGCATTCTGTTCCGTTCCAACACGCACGCGATCATGGCGTCTGCCCAGGTGGAGCAATCCACGAAGTTGAACATGATTGTAGATACCGCGTGGGAACGGCTACCCTTCTGGCTTCCCCCGGCGAAAACATCGCTGCGCATCAAAGAGCCGAAGTGGGAGAACGGATCGGCGATGTCGATTCAGGCCGGCTCTCAAACGGTGGGCATTGCCCAAGGTTCGACTCCGACTTGTTTGCATCTTTCCGAGCTTGGGGACTACGACAATCCCGAAAAGACGATTGAGGAAGGCGTGTTTCCGGCGGCGCATCAGACTGCATCGCTGTTTTTCGTGATGGAAGGGACCGGCTCTCTGGCCTCGCCGTGGCAGAAAAAGAAGTGGGACGAGTACAAGTCGGGTGTGACTCAGCGGCGGTTCAAGGCTATTTTCATTCCCCCGTGTTGTGCTCCCGATATCTACCCTCACGCCGATTGGCTTCGTGGCTGTCCTCTGCCGGAGCCGTACAACCCCATCGTTGAGACACTTCGCATGAAGCACCGAGCAGAGTTGTTTGTACGCTCGACCGACTACCTCGCCGATTATTTCGGTCCGAAGTGGGAGATGAGCCGGGAATATATGTGGTACTGGGAACTGGGGTGGAAGGAGGCGGTCAAGGCGGGAACAAGCAAGACGTATCTCGCGATGAACGCTGTTACGGATCAGGACGCCTTTCAGTCCAAGTGGGACCCAGTGTTCTCCGACGAGACGATTGAAGTCGTTACGACGCAGCGCCACGCGAAGTACAAGGCATACGCCATTACGGGGCGGACCATCATCATCGGGTCGGAGAACAAGCCTTACGAACCGCCCAGCCATGAGATTGACCGCAACGCCGATCGGATTCCGCTTCGATGGGAGGCTAGCGATGGGAACGTCTATACGTGGGAACTGGTGCCGCTTCTGCCGTTTGATGATTCGACAGACGAAGCGTGTTTCGACAAACTGCTGGTCTTTGAGGAGCCGCGAGATCAGGCGAAATACTCAGAGGGCATCGATTGCGCTCAGGGCCTTGGGTTGCCGGATGAGGACAGGTCGAACTGCTCGGTCCTCAGAAACGAGTACGGCCGGGATCGGGACAACCAGGCGGCGAGTTTCACTTCGCTGCGAGTCAATTCCGCGCAGATGGCCCGCATCGCGGCATGTATCGCCGTTTATTTCACGACAGACTGGAACGGCGAGAACACCAGCGCGGACCCGATGGGCATGAAGTTCATCATTGAGCAGATCAGGAAAGCCGGCGACGACTGCCTAAATCAATTGGTGTTGATGGGGTTCCACAACCACCACATCATGCACTTATATGACGACAAGGACTCGACGACGCACCCGGACAAGGGGCGCAAGTTGGGATGGAGAACGGTTGAATGGTCCCGCGATGTGCTCTTGGGGAAGTTTGTGAACTACACGAATATGGGCTGGTTCAAGCCCAACGACCCCATCCTGATCCGCCAGATGAGGACGTTCATTCGGCGGAGAGTGGGCGAAGAGAAGTCCAAGATGATCCACGAAAAAGGCGAGCATGACGACAACATTTTTGCGACCGCAATGGCTCTCCTGACGGCTCACGACTTCGAGCTTGAGTCCAAGCGCATCGAGCAGAGGTATGAACAGCCAAAAACAGAGGACGAGGCGGACCTTGAGTGGTGCACCGGCGCGGTAGCGATTGACGAAGAATGAGTTGGTGCTAAACTGCCAGTTATGGGCAACGTGCAGTTGACTGATCGGGAGGCGGTGCGGGTTTTTCTGGAGTACCCGAGCCGGCGCATCCTCGGAATAGCCCCCGCATCCATCATGGCTCCCCTGCTTCCAGGGTTGAGGTTCACATCCGAAGTTCTGCTCCACGCATGGGAAATCGAAGCGTACCTGTCCAAGTGGCGGGAGCAGGCCAAACACGAGGCCATCCTTCGCACCGAGCGCCAAGCGCAGCGCGATGCCATCTTTCGCAACGCCATCGCGTCTCAAATCCGTGCCCGCAACCAGAGCGTCGATTCCTTCAACCGCGACCTGAATACTCGGCTGATGGAAAAGATGGACGCGGATTATGCTGCGAAACTCAAAAAACAGATGAACCCACAGTTGTACGGCGTGGCGGAAAGTTCCGACGCGAGCAAGAGCAGTGCAGAGATTGCACTGGACTCCCCGTACTTCAAGCACGGCCCGGACCCCAAGGTAGCGGGCGGGGACCGGGTTGATCCGAAGGATGCCCAATGAAAACTAAGAAGCGAGTTTACTTCGGGGGGTTTCATCCTATTCGCTGGAAATTGTCTATCGCAAGACGTTCATTGATGCTGCGTGCTGGATTTTTCGGGCTACATCTGTACTTCCATTCCATCGAGCCATTCCCTAACAACATTAGTGTTGACGCCGATACGACAGGGATAGCCTTCTACTTTATGCCGCTGCGTATCGTTCCGGGAGAATCAGTACGCGCTTTTCAATGGGTGCGCCGTGAAAACCCAAGAGATCACGATTGGAAGGTGGCATGAACGTCATCCCTCATGAACCGTTCGTCGAGTGGCAGGCACCCCCTGTAGAGGCGGGTGGATACTATGTCAAGGGTTGGGTCGATGAACTGATTCAAAACGATGTGCGGTGGGCGAAGGCGCAAGAGGGCACGCGCACGATGCAGCGAGACATTCGCCTGCTGCTCGGCCTTGACCAGGACAATAACATGAAGTCGAACATGCTGATGCCGAACATCCGCACGTTCGTCGAAACCATCTCTAATCTGCGCCAGATTGCCACCCTCGGCGTGAAGGCGGAGCAGTACAAGCAATACGCCGCAACCTATAACCACGCCTTCAAGCACGTCTATTGGGCCAGCGAGTACGTCTACAACATTCGCCGGTCGCTGCAATACGCGATGCTCGGTTCCGGCTTTGTCTGGCTGCATTTCAACCGCGACAAGTATGGATGGGGGAAGGGTCAGAACCGTTTTGAGGCGCTTGGACCCCTCGAAGTTTTGCCGGAGCAGTTGCCGTACAACAATGACATTCAGGGCGCGTATGCAGTGACGATCATTACGCCGATGCCAGTCGCGGAAGCCCATGCGCGGTTTCCGGAGTTTCAGGAGTATTTGGTTCCGATTTCCCGCTACGACTGGAAGACTTATGGCGCTCCCACAGGCATCCAGCTTGACCACTGGGACCGGAATCGCTTCAATGAGCAGTGGGGATGGGAAAACCGCTACTGCATCATCCAGCGAACCATTGTGCGGGATCTCCGCATCAACGAAACCAAAAAGACAATCCAGATGGGGATGCCGGGATCGACGTGGGGGTACACTGTCCCGTCTTACGGCGACTTGCTGACCAGCATCAACCCCCTGAACCAGATGCCACAGTCGCGCAAGGCCGACGAGTCGGACTGCCGGGTATATCCGCAGTTGCGGCAAATTATCACCAGCCCATCCGTCCCGGTGCCGATGTATGACGACACAGCGTATGACATGCACGGCGAAATGCCGGTGGTGCAGTTTGATGTAAACGATTGGCCGTGGGCGGCGCGTGGTTACTCTGCGGTGCGACAGGTTGCCGGCGTGGAGCGGGCGCGGCGGGCTCGGGCTTCGGAGATTGATGAAGTGTTGGCGGTGCGGAAAGACCCGCCGATGGGCTACGATTTCACCACTGGCGCCACCAGGACGCAGTTGGAGAAGCTGGACATCCTCCGGGCTCAGGGAATCCGTATCGGCGTCAAGGGCGACCCAAAGAAGGGCTTGCAGAGCATTTTGCCGGACTCGATGGATGTCGACGAAAAGGACTTCAAGGCGCAGGAGTGGTACGACTCCATGGTGAAGTCCACGCTCGGCATGAGCGACATCAACACCATGCGCGATTTGAAGATGAACCTTTCCGATCAACAGTTCGAGAAGTTCATCACGAATCTTGGCCCGATGGCGCAGGGCATTGCGATGGTAATGTGGCGGTCGTCCTCGCGGCTGGCGCAAATGCTCAAGTTCAATATCGCGCAGTACGTGTCGGTGGATGAATTGATTTCGATGATTGGGCCAGAGGCGGTCGATCTTGAGACTTACGACAATGATCCCGTGACGCTGATCCCGGCGAATTTGCCGAATGAGCAGATGGGCGCGGAGTCGCAGTATACAAAGGCGCAACGGGCGCGGTGGTTCCTTGAAAGGTTGGGCATCGTATCTACGCCGATGCAGTTGCTCGACATCACGGCGATGCAGGAAAAGATGCTGGCGATGTTCTTGTTCCAGAAACAGGCTCCGCTGCCGCAATCGTGGTACATGGAGAAATTCGGAGTACAGGACTTTACTTCGCTGCATGAGGAGTGGAAGGCTGAGCAGGTTCAGAACGAGAACTGGAAACTGGACGCGATGAAGGAAGTCCAGATGCACGCGAAGCAGATCGGCGTGGAGATGCCGGACCCGGAGGGCAAGGGCCAAGGGCAAGGTGGTGGTAGGCCGAACAGCAACAAGAAGCCGCCGCACGCCGGAGTCAAAGGATCGGAAGATGGTAACGTAAGGGCTGTCGACAAGACATCGTAGGGGGAATCGTGACGCCGAAGGATTTTGTTGCCGAGCACATTGAAGTGGAAAAGACTGAGGAGATTAGCACTCTTCGGCAGCATATCCGCGTGACGAATCAGGATGCCGTGCCGGAGATTGTCGGCGACATTTCGCGGTATCTCCGAGAGGGCAAGGCGACGGGCGAGTTCACGGTGAAATTCAATCAGGGCGGGTGCCGCGCCATCGTCACGGAGCAGGTCACGCGGGAAGTCGTGAAATAATCGTGCTTGACAAAATTTGGCCGTAGTGCAATCTTCATAATCAAGAGATCAGTTAACGCCCCTCACCGGACCTCGTTAGCGCCTCTAGAAGCGAACCTTCTAGGGGCGCTTCCATTTTGAGGACAAGGAGAAACGATCATGGCAAAGGGAAAGTTCACGGTGAAGGGCGTCAGTGGCGGCAAGAAGGGCCACAAGAAAACCCGCAAGGGCCACCGCAAGGCGCATCGCAAGGGTCACAAGAAGTAAGCGATGGCGACCTCGCTAGCCAATCCGCAAGCGGCGGCTCCTGGACCTGACCCTGGGGCCGCTGGCTCGCCGCAAGGTGGGCAGCAAGCCAACCCCCTCCAGACCATCTTGGGGCGGTTGGCGATTGCTTTGCGGACCATCGGCCAGCAGAACACGGTGATTCAGCCGGAAATGCAGCAAGCCTCTTCGATTCTGATCTCTGCTCTACAAAAGGCATCACAGGCGGCTCCGGGCGCCCCACAACCGCTCGCGGCCCCACCTCAAGGATAGGAGATTAGGAAATGGCATTCACAGTCGAAGCACTTGCGGCGGAATTGGGAATTGATCCGGCAACACTTCAAGCGAAGCCGGACGCGGTGAAAAAGTGGAACGGCTATCTGACCGAAGCCGACACTAAGTACACCCAGGCGACGGCAGCGCAGGCAGCGGCCAGGGAAACGCTCGAACAGGCCAAGCGCGATCAGCAGGCGATTGACGAGCAGATCAAGAGTTTTGGTTTGACCGAAGCGCGGGTCGCGGAACTGCAAACGGCGAATGCGGCCTTGAACGCCGCAATCGAGGAAGTGAAGAAGCAGGGGCTCAACGTGGACCTATCCAAACTTCCGACGCCGACGAAGCACGAGGCAGTCGATCCGACAAAGGCTCTGGAATCCCGTTTACAGACCGGATTTTCTCAGATGGGCGCGGCGTTGCGTGTGCAGACCCGCTATCAGGCTGTGTTCGGTAAGCCGTTCACCGATGACCCGGTGAAGCTCATTGACGAGGCTCTTGCCGCCCGGTTGCCTGTGGATCAATACGCCGAGCAGAAATACAAGTTCGCCGATGAGGAGCAGCGCCGTTCCGCCGCAGAGTTGCAGGCAAAGATTGACGCGGGCGTGCAGGCGGGCATCACGAAGTACAAGGAAGAGAACCCGGTGACGAGGGGCCATGATGGCCTGGCTCCCGGTGTGGCTTCGCGCATCGGCAAGATTTTCAAACCGCGCAACGCGCAGGAAACCAACGATTTTCGCAAACTGTCGCCTCGTGACCGCATCGCCGCATCGGTATCCCGTGCGCGTGAGGTACTGGCGACACAGGAATAAGAATCGCAGTACGAGGAGAGTAGGACATGCCGAACGATCCGCTGTATAACGAGCGAGACGCAGCCAGTCGGACCCTGATCCGGTACGGGATCATCCACGACAACTTTGGCACCAATTTCCCGCTCGTGGGCCTCTTGAAAGAGGCGGGCATCACCGAAGTTCTCTTCCAGGGAACCGGCGTCGAGTCGGCCTACATCTACGACTATGCGGATGGCGGCGCGACACAGCCGGGCGACACGATCACGCCGCAGCGCAAGCAGATGGCATCCAATGTGAAGTTCGACGAACGCTTCTACCAGTCGAACCTTCCCATCGACCAGACCACCTACAAAATGTACAACGCGGCCGGCGACACGCAGAAGTTCTCGCAGGAAGACCTCGACACTTACTGCATGATGAAGAAGATCGAGTCGATGATGGAGATGGACTTCTACCGTCACGGTCAGGCGGCTTCGGGAACGCCGGGCGCTCCGTCGACGGTGGGCGTTTCCGACAATCGCTACAAGACGGCCAACGGCTTCGACGAAGCCTACAACAATGGCATTGACCCGTCTCCGTTCGCGAACGTCTACCAGTATTACGGCTACCAGAAGCGCAACGGCCAAGTCGGGCAGGCGCTCAATTCGGTTCCGTACTACTGCGGCTCCTACAATTCCTCGACCAACACCGCAACCCCAGGTTCGATCACGTATCCGGTTCTGGAACACGGCTTGGCGCAGCTTGCCGTACTTGGTGCAAAGGCTCGCGTGGCGTTTACCAACCCGTTCGGCTTCGGCGCGATTGCGGTCATGTTCCGCTCTGCGGCGGTCATTCAGCATCTCGAAGTCAAGGAGGGAACAGACTTCGGCTGGCGCTCGGTGGACTTTGGCGGGTGGCGCGTCCACGAAGATCCTCTTGCTCCCTCATCGACAGCATGGAACTACCTGCCGGGCGGCAATCCAGCGGCTTACGGTACGACCTCGCCGGCGAAGTTCCTTGACGGCGCAGGTTCGAGCACGAAGCTGGTTCCGTTCACCGGGCCGACATACACCATCAATGGGGCTTCGGTAGCACAGGGAACGCTTTCGCCAACTGGGTCGCAGATTCCCTCGGCCGCGACGATTAACCCCGGCGAGTGTCTGTACGTCATCGATCCCGACACGCTGGTGATGACTCCGCCAAAGCCTGGTTCCGGGTGGGAGTGGGATGACAGGATTGTGCCGATCCCGAACAACATCTCGACGGACAATCGTTTCCTGCGTTTGGCGACAAACCTGTGGACGCCGCAGAACACGCATGGGATGATTTTCTACGGGTTCCGCTCGATCTAAGTTTGCATGGCCCCTTCAGGGGGAGGAGAAGAACGATGCCAAAGGTTCCGTTTACAGCATTCTTTCAAGGCCCGCTGGCGGTGTACCCGATCCAGACCGGACAGCAAGACCCCATCACTGGCGGGGCTTACCTCGGCACCGATTTCCTTGAAGGCAATTATGCCGACGTGTCGAATGAGGACGCCGCCAACTGGAACAGCCAGTACGGAACACAGTTGATGGGTGGCCGCTACCGCATTTGCCGCGTAGCGACGTACGCGAACTCGGGCGGTTTCCCGGCGACGGCGGGAGCTGGCGGCGTGGTGGGATGGGCTGCGGGGACATCGGTTCAAAGTGTGGTCATCGCCAATGCCGGTTCCGGGGCGACCACGGACGGAACCTACACCTGTGCGTCGACGTACACCCCCAGTTCGCAGTCTCCGGCCATGGCGCAGGTTGTGATCTCGGGCGGCAAGATGATTTCGGCGTCGGTGATCCAGGGTGGCGGTCCTTTTGGACGCTCCAGCCTGACCCCGACGTTCGGCCTGACGGAAATTGCTGGATTGGGCGGCGGCGCTTCTTTGCTCGCGCAACTCAAGCAGTCGTCCAGCTACATCACGTCCTTCGACTCGACTGCAATTTCCGACATTTCGCTGGTCAAGGGCATTTGCTATACGCCTCTGACCGCAGCGCAAATTACGGCGGGCTCGTGGGTGGTGGTGCAGGAATCCGGCATCGCGCAGGCCCAGGTCGGAACCACCACGCAGTCGGCGGTTGGCGATCAGGCGGTGGCGACAGCGACGGCAACGGGCGGTGTGGTGACAACCCAAACCCCGGCGTACAGCGCTCTCGAAGTCGGGTTTGTTCTGGCGGTCCCGGCAGTCGGCGCTACGGTTCCGGTGAAGCTCACAATTCCGGTGGTTGAGGACTAACGATGCAGACGCAATATCTCCAAAACCAAACCGCGCAGTACGGGGACTTGAAGCCCGCGATGCTCTTGGGAACGGCGGGTCCGAGTTCGTATTCGCAGACCACACGCGATCCGGTGAACAATCCGGGCACGGGCGACTACATCGAGTTTCCGATGACGGCGGAAACGCTCTCGAAAACGTATCGCGTGGAGTTTTACCCGCTTGCGACAACGCTTAGAGAGGGAGCGCCATCGGCGGCGGTATCTGGGTGGGTGGCAAGATGGTTCGTGGTCGCGAGCGGTTCGGAAGTATCGAACGGGACAAACCTCTCGGCAGAGCAGTTGGTGTTCGGGGCGTTCATCAGTCAGTTGTAGTGGTGAGTGAGTAAATGGCCTTCGGGCGGGGGCGGACAAATCCGCTACCCGCCCTTATTTTTGGGAATTACATACTTAACTACCTAGAAAGGTGAAAAGTGATGTTGTCTGGATTTGAGAAGTGGTGGCAGGAAGAGGGCAGGTCGCTCGACCCGGATACAGAAGACGTTCCGTGGTTTGACAAGCGCAAGGGCCTCGCAGAGTTGGCTTTTGAGGCTGGAATCAGATGTGGAATGGCTCGCGGTGGTAATTACACAGCGGATCGATCCATCGCGCCACAATCTGTCGAATTTGCAAACGGTAGGACGGTGAAAATCAGGGAAATGGGCAGTCCAGATTGCGGACCATTTCTAGAAATTGGGATCAGGGACTCAAGTACATAAGTCCCTTATTTTTGGAGTGTGATGGCAAATCTCTACAAGCTCGCGAATCGGATCTCCGGGGAAGTGCCGGGGTGCGACCTCGATCTGGTGATGTGGAAGATGAGCGAGGCGCTGCGCAAAATCTACGATGAAGTAGATTGGGCGTTTCAGCGTGGCATCACCTACGCGAACTGGCTTTGCCCCGGCCAAGTGGCGAATAGCGGCACCTTCACGGTCACGCCGTACTCCAACACCGTGACGGCGAGTACGGGCGCAAGCCAGCAGATCAACGGCTACGCGGCGTTGCCGGGGGCGGCGCTTTTGACGACTCTCCAATACCGTGACCCTGCATACTCGATTTACAACATCGACGGCGTGAGCGGGGACGGCACGGTGTCCTATGTGACGACGCTGACTCCCGGCTCCGGTCAGACGCCGGGTACATACACCGTGCCGGTTCTGGATGGGGGCGGAAGCGGCTCTGGTGGTGCCGTAGCGGTCACGGTGGAGTCCGATGGTACTGTGAGCCTGTCCCCGGTTGTCGTGACGGCGGGAAGCGGCTACGTGCAGCCCTACTTCACCTTCTCGGAGGGCGGCACCCCAGCGACCTTTCAAGTGTTTCAGAACGTCGTGTTCACGCTTGACCGCCCTTGGCTGGAACCGACCTCCGGCCCCGGCCAGCCGTACATGCTTTACCAGGCGTACTTCGTGGCGCCGGTCAAGGACTTCCACAAGTTCATCGAAATGCGGGATACGACCAACTCCGCGCCGATCGATTTCTGGACCATGACGCAGGCGGAACTGGCAATCCGCGACCCGCAGCGCACGGAGTTTACCGACCCGTCTTATTGTGTGCCGGCCGGTTTCGACACGCGGCCGAATTCATCGACTTACGGCTACCCGATGTTTGAGTTGTGGCCGCAGCAGTTGGATTATTTGCCGTACAGCTTCAGTTACCGGCGCAAGGGACCAATACCGGAGTCGTTCGCTGACTTCCAGAACTGGAATCTTCCGCAGCCAATTACGGAGCAGTTGCTCGGGTTCGAGACGAAGGTATGTCTTTACGAGTACAAAGAGGCGAACCGAGACAAGCAGGAAGCGAGGGGCTCTGGAGCAAACTGGTTACTTTTGGCTGCGCTTGCGAAGAAAAGTTACGATGACATTCTGGACAAGCTCATCGCCATTGATCTCAATTTGAACGGCGAAGCGTTCACGCGGTTGCCAGGGCGTGACCAGCCGTTCGGAAATGCGCCATACTCGAATCAGTTGGGTGGCCTCAATGTTGGCGGCTATCCAGAAAGGGACTAAATCATGTTCGTCACAACTATCACCGTAGGAGCCGCCGCGACGCCGCTAGTGTCTGCCTTAGTTCAACCCGATAAGATCGCTCCGTTCCAGACGCTTGTGGTTGCGGCGAGTGCCGCCGCGTACATGGGAGATGCGAACGTGTCGGCCACAAACGGGATACCGATTGGCACGACTCCGCTCGTGATTCCCGCAAACCACCTTCAATACGCCAGCGACTTGCAGGAGATTTATTTCTTCGGCTCCGGCGTGAAAGTCACTGTCATGGTGTTTGGATAATGCTGACGCCCTATACTTGGATCGATCTTCCGACCGCCCTCTCGAACATTCAGGACCGCCTGAATGATGAAGGCGTATTTTGGTCGGAGGCAGAGCTTCAGGTGTATCTCCAAGAGGCGCTGTCTATTTTGAATGCGCTGACGGAGTGCTGGAAAGAGGATTTTGTATTCCCGGCCCAAGGTTCCACGTGGAACAATTTGGGCACGATGGCCGGTTCGCCCCGGCTCCGCTCGGTCACTTTCGCCGATATTTTGACGGAAATGGAGTACATGCTTCTTGAGCCCGCAGTCGGGACCGGGCCGTGGACCGGCACAAACCAGTTCTCAGTGGAGAAGTTGCAGACCGCCGTCACGCTCCGGCAGGAAGAGGTTATTCAGGCATCCGGCTGCAATACGGTCAATCTCGCTCCGGTTCCTTCCATCCCGCTTTCGAGGACGGTCACGCTGGGCGATACGGAGCTTGAAATCCGGCGCATCCGGTTCTTGCAACTCGCCGGCACAGCGAACGGCACCTGTGCGTCGGGGGCTCAGACCATCGCCGTCGACTCGACCACAGGCTTGTACTCCGGCCTTGTCGTGCAGGGGGCTGGAATCGCGTCTGGAACGGTTCTGACGGGCGTTGGGGCCGGGAGTGTCACCATATCCCTTCCGACGACGGCGGGGCTTTCTACGACGCCTCTGACGTTCTTGCAGCCCTATTACATGAAGCGGTCGGACATCCAAGCGTTCCACTACTTCAATTCAGACTTCCTGCAGGAAGCAGGTACGCCGTCGCAGTGGAGCGTGGCAAGCGAACCGCCGCTGTCGTTCGATCCCGATGTAGCTCCAGCGCAGCCAGGGCAGTACGATATTCTGGTGCTCGAAAACTCCATCCTTGGCGGCATTCTGGCCGTGCCGAATGATTGGGCGTGGGTGCCGATGTACGGGGCATTGGCTGACCTGTTGAGCGAGGAGCCGGAATCGACTGACCGGCAGAGAGCGGCGTATTGCCGGAAGCGGTACGAGGATGGCGTGAAGATGATGCTGACCTCGAACTGGTTCACTCAGGCGACGATCAACGGCGCGGTAGCGGATACGCCGTCGCTTGAGACAAAGGACCGCTGGCAGATTGGCTGGCAAGAGGATACCGGGGCAGTCCCGTGCGTAGTCACGGACGGCATTGATGCTTTCAATGCGAGTCCCTGCACGGCGTTGAGCGTGGGGATGACGGTGATTGCGAATGCGCCGTTTCTCGACTCGACGGACACCTATGTGCAGGTCAGCCGGGACGACTGGGATGCGGTTCTTGATTATGTTCAGCACGTCGCCTCCTTCAAGATGGGCGGTGCAGAGTTTGCACTGACGGTCCCGCTACTCGATGAGTTTATGGCGTATTGTCAGCGCAAGAACAAGCGGCAGTTGACCTACGGGCTTTATACCGATGTGCTGAATACGCAAGGCCAGAAACAGGATGTGGAGGAACCGCGATGAACGACCCATTCGATCAATGGCCTGAGTTTGAAGGAGACGACTATGCCAACGGAGACCTATCGCAGCGAAGAGGCTTACCGAAAGTCGCGGGCGTACACGCACATTCACGGCATAAAGACGCACGCCGAAAAGGTCTGCATCAAGGGCAAAGGTTGCCATAAGGTACAACATTCGACAAAGAGAAAGTCGAAGAAGAGGGCAGCAAAGCGTTATGGGAAATGAGCGAAATTCAACCACAAGGAGCTTAATCATGCCGAAGAAAATGAAGAAAAAGGGTGTAGGCAAGACCGCTCGCAGCGGATGTGCGGGGCACAGGTCGCCGGGCGAAAAGAAGAGCACCAAGAAGGCAGCGGGAAAGAAGTTCTGGCGCGGGTAGGCAATGAACTTCTTCGGAGTCGATCTGGCGCATCCGATTAACCGGCTTCGCGCCGGGTTCGTCGCCGTGTGCCAGAACGTCCGGTCCTACGCTAAATCTGCGTTTCAGGCCCGCAACTTTATCTCCGAGCCTATCCTTACGGTCACAGGCGGCACGATCAACACGATCCGTCGGCTGAACGACTCTACTCCGCAAGGACCGCCAGACGGTTATACCTACGTCGTGTCCGACCGCGCCGGATTTCTATACTGCGGCTCGTCGGGAACGCTTTCTCCTATCGCTTCGGGCATGACGACAAACCCGAAGTCGATGGTTCCCTTCCGTCCGAATGCCAGCGTGCAGCCGTGGATGTACGTCGCGGATTCTTCTCCTGACGGTAACGTGACCATCCAGACGCGCTACGCCATCAGCGACTCCTCTGTGTCGTTCCTGTGCTCGGGCATGGTCAAGGTGCGCTCGGATGGCCTGATCTACAAGATAGGCATTAAAGAGCCCCAGGTTGCGCCTACGGTGTCCACGGCGTCATCGGTGACGAACGGGAGCCTTACAGTCAACGGAACGCAGGAGCCCTACACCAACGCCGGGGGCATTAACGGGACATGGCCGTTCAGCGGTACGCAGTCGCAAGCCTCGATGACCTCGATTCCTGTATCGCCGGGTCAGACCGTCACGATCAACGGTGTTACCGGAACGGTTGTGGTGGGGGGTACGCCGCACGCCTATAGTGACCTGATCGCCAACACGGTAAACCTTAATCCCGGTTATTGGGTGTATCCGTCCACGGGTGCCGCATCTTCGCCCCTGCTCATGGTCGCATTCGTCGATGGGTCGGGAAACATTCAGTACAATGCCGCAGCCACATCTGAGGGCTATATCTACGGGATCGGCGGCGTGCCCTTAACGCTCAATGTTCCCGATGGTGCGTCGCATCTGCAATTCGGCATCAACACGCCGGACTCGTCTATTCACACAAACACCGGCTCATTCGTCGTGTCCTACTCCATCGCCACATCGAACGTCGCATCGAACCTCGCCATCATGGGCGAACTGACTGCCTACTATTGGGGCGACTCTCCGACCTCTGGGCAAGTGGGGCAATACATCTGGAAGAATCCGAATGACTCCACCGGCTCAGGTCCGGTGCGCGAATCGGATACGGCCGTAGGAACCACCACAGGCAATTCTTTTATTTTCGACGCCACGATCACAGGCGGAGTGCCGGGGCTTCCCGGTATCGATATCACCGACAGCACGAACCCCAAAGACAACCCGATGCAGTGGAGCCAACTCGACCAGGCCGGAGCCATCGTTGGCGCGGTCCCGGTATTCTCGCCGGCCATCAAGGGAGTAGACGGCAACACCGCGTACCAGAATTTCAATTTTTGCGTGACGGGGTATATTTGGGTTCCGCAGCCAGGTAACTACACGCTCACACTGACCAACAAAGACAACTGCCTGCTCGGAATCGGCGGCGGGGCATCGTTTGTCTCAGGTATTGGCAACTGGTGGGGCTCGGCAGAAAGCCACATTGACCACACGCGGGCGCTGACGCTCTCGGACGCCTCGGCTTATGGGCAGACGGAAAGCATCATCAGCGGCCTTCCGCTCATGCCCGTGGCGCCATTGCAGGCACCGGGAGGCGCGTACTACGACGAGGGCGGTCAATGCACGCAGTCTGTGTTGACGATCAACTTCTCGGCGCAGGGAACCTACGCGATTGAGTTGGATTACGACTACTGGTATCACTCTGGCCGCATCCTGCTATTGCAGGGGTCGCCGGTTCCCGGTGCAGCCGCAGCCATCATCCCGCCGATCAGCCCCACGGCTACGATTGACGATTCCTATGTGTACGTCTACCGCTCCTCGCTGACCGGGGCGCTCTCGAATCCATCTCCTCCCTCCGCGCCGATTGCCACTCCGTCAACGGGTGCTGTGGTGGGGTCTACGTGGTCGAACGATCCTCAGGCAGACAAGGTTGATTACTACGAGCAAAACTCGGAACTGGCGAATTACACCTATGTCGGGACTGGCCCGAACGATGGAAAAGCGACCGGTCAAAACACGCCGATTGAAAACAACCTTACAGCGGATGCCGTAGCCGTGAATCCGATTGTGAGCTACGACAACTTTGAGCCGTTCCCATCGATCGATACGCCGAAGTCGGGAACATGCGACGTGACGGGCGGAGTCATCACGCGGCTGACCGGAGATCCGTTCAATGTGCGCTGGTTGCCGGGAACGGTGATTGAAGTCGGATTGCCGCCGCAAGATCCCGCTCCGCCACAGATTGCATACTCGCTTATTTCGCGGCCCACGGACGCAAACCACATCACGCTTCCCGGTGTGGAGGCGGGGAACAATCTTGTCTGGAACATCCCTGAGCCGATTTTGGCTGCGCAGCCGTTGCCCTATCTATTTGGGCCGACTGACAACATCAATTACGCCTACGGGCTTGGCGACCAACTGAGGCCGGGAACGCAGTATTGGTGCCAGGCGTCGAACCTCGATTCTGCGCCGGACACGAATCAGGCTGATGTGACTGATCCCGGCGAACCTCTGGTGAACGGCGCAATGAGCGGCGGCTTGGCGGTGATCGGTTCAATTCTTCGCCATTGGATCATTGAGCCGAACTTCTACAACGCGGAGGCGACGGCGACAGGGACCATTGGGAACATATTCAGTTTTCAGGCGACGGAGATTCCCCGCGGGCTGTACATGCCGCGCTGCATTGCCGTTGAGGGCGGCGGCAAGGTATTCATCCGGGTGCATGACGGCATCATTGTGTCCTCTGCCGGCGGGCCGTCGAAGTCGATCACTAACCAAACGCTCTACCCGATCTTTCCGCATGAGGGGTCAACGCCGGTTGCGGTAACAGTCGGAAGCGTCACGGTGTATCCGCCTGACGACACGCAGCCGCAGTTGCAGCAGTTCAATATTCAGGGCAATTACCTTTATTACGATTATCAGGGGACCGACGGAAACCCGCACACGCTGGTATTTGATATTGAGGACATGGCGTGGGTTCCCGACGCCTACACCGAACTCACTTCGATAGAGGCTCCGACGCTGACCCACGCATCGAACGCCGGATATGGTGTGCAGGGAGTGTTGCTCGGAGGCGGCTCGTCGGTCTACCAGTTCGTGTCGGGCGGTGCAATGGATTCGAGCGCCGGGCAGATGAATCTGGTTACTGGCGCTGTGGGTGGAGTCGGGTATCAGCACGTTCGGGAAATTACCTTGGAGTATGCGCTTCAAGGGCAGGCGGAAGTCTACTTCACGGTTGCCGATGTGGGGAACGGCAGCTATGCGCCGCAGCCGATTCAGTTGGATTCGACGGTGACGGGATTGACGAAGATGCGCTATGCGGTGAGTCCGGCGAAGTGGAAGCTGCTCACCGTTGGATTCTCGGCGGCGCTCGATGCGGGGTTGGTGGTCAACCTTGACGGAACGGAACTCTCGGTGAGGGACTGGGGAAGCGATCAGGAATATCGGAAGGTAAATCCGTTCAAGCCATCAGGCGGGTTTGGGTCACAGGATTAGCGATGAAATACGGCTCGATAACAAGTCGGCGCTGTAAGCGGTGCGGGGCGGTAGGAACGGCTGCGCCCAAAGCCAACCTGTGCAAAGTCTGCACTGGATGGGTAGCAAAGCATCCGGCGAAGGTGGTCAAGCCGTGAGCAGCAACCCACTCACGCCGAGCTTCCGCAAGGTCCACACCATCCCTTCGGATGCGGCGCACCCGACCGTGGTGCAGGCGATTCGGGATAACGACAAAAGCATTACCGACCTCAACCAAGCGATTCGATCATTGAAGTCGCAGATCACGGGAACCTCATCTGCTACGGCTACCTCCCTCACGGAAAACGTGACGGCGGAAAGCATCTACGAGGCTGGTGGAGTCACGGGTGGGGCGGTCAACAATCAGAGTGGGGTGACGGCGTACACAACGCAGCAAAGCGACAATGCCGGGTTTGTGGTGCTGAATGATGCGTCGGCTATCGCGGTGACGCTCAACTCGACGCTGACCATCCCGTACTACGTGTGGATAGCGAATTACGGAGCAGGGGCGGCGACACTCACGCCGTCGAGCGGCACGATCAGCTATCCGGGGAACCTCGCCGCTTCGTCCATGCCTCTTGCATCTGGCGTGGCCTCGTACTTGGAGTATGACGGATCAAACTGGTGGGGAATCCCTATTGCCATTGGTGGGGGTGGGGGAAGCGGAGTCACAAGCCTCAACTCCCTTACGGGAACGCTTTCGCTGGTTGCCGGTGCAAACATCGTCGTCACTCCGTCAGGATCGAATATCACGATTGGAGAGGCGGTTCCGTATCCGACAGTGGTTGAGTCGGTATTCAGCAGCGGTACCCGATCAACCGGCTACACGTGGACCTCTAGTGCGCTTCCGGTGGGCTGCTACCGGGCATCCGTCTACATGGTTGTGGCGACTTTGACAGCACCGGGAACTTTCAGCGCCACGCTCGGCTACACGGACGCTTATGGGGTGCAGACGGACCCGCTGTTTTCCTTCGACGCGACGACGGCTGGACAGTGGGGAGAGGGCGACTTCGTGTTCTACAACGCGACAGCCGGAGCCACGCCCACCATCACCGTGGCGTTCGCGGCATCGGGAACCTACAGCCCCCAGGCGATTGTTTTGGAGCGGTTGGGCTGATTTGGCGGTAAGATGAAAGCGAGGGTATCGGGATGTTCGGTATAGGGGAAGGTCCAAGCAGCGCAGAAAACGCTCAGTACAACGCCCTGACGAGCGCAAGCGGCTTTGCGACCAATATGGGGCAGAACAACCTTAGCCTGTCCTCGCAGTTTTTCACCGACCTCCTGAACAACCCGATGAAGGCGCTGGCGCCGGAAGTTTCGGCCAGCCAGAAACAGGTGCAGCAGCAGCAAAAGACCACGGCGGAGTTCGGGAACCGCGCCGGGGGAACTAACGCGGCGACTCAAGCGGCTCCGGCAGCGGCCCGCGGCGACATCATCAACCTGATGGGCGCAACGCAGACCGGCGCGGCGAGCCAGCTTTCCTCGCAAGGCCAGAATCTTTTGAATACCGGCATCTCTGGCAACGAGACAGCGTTCGGCGAGGCAGGTACGCTTCACGATCAGGCCATGAAGCAGATCAACGACCTCATCAGTGGCGTTCTTTCGACTGTTGGAGGGGCTGTGGCTGGAATTCCTACTAAGGCCGGAAAAGATGCAAATATCCTAAAAGGCTTCGATTCAATATTTGGTGGCGCGACGGAAGGGGCGGAAGGATAATGGGCGCATTTGCGAGTATCGTTCGTGGGGCGCTTGCCGGGGCGAATGAGGCTGGAGGAAACCCGGAAGTCGCGCAGGCTCTTTTGCAGCGCAACCAGCAGGCGCAAGAGGCGAAGCAGGCGCAATTGCGTATGCAGATCATGCCTCACGCCGTCGCGCTCAAGGGGCTACAGACAAAGCTCCAATCTCTCGACCCGAACGATCCCACGTATCACGACATGAAGGCTGCAATCACGCATGACATTGCGCGGAATCTGGCCGAGATTCAGCAGATGATGAATCCAGATCCGAACACCAAGGGAAATTTCTTTGAGCGCGGAATCACCGACAAGTTGCACCTGACCAGCCTGAAAAACCGGCAGGACAAGAACAAGCAGCGGGATACGCAGCGCGAGGCCGGGGCTGAGTCGGGCGCGGAGTCCATCGCGCAGGGAACACCGTCGTACACCGAGGACCCGAAGTTTTTGGAGTCGCAGGCATTGGAGAAGCAGAGGGCAGCAGACCAACAAGCTCTCGAAGCCGAGAAACTAAAGAATGCTACACCGAAGCCATCAAAAGGCTTCAAGGCGATGGAACAGGGTGGGGTTGCCTTCGGGATTGAGAATCAGGACACCGGAGAGCAATATCTGAGGTCTCAACTTGGTCCAGATGGAAATGCGCCTACTGCGGCAAAAGAGATGTACGCCACAATTCTCAAGGCGCAAGCTGATAAGCAAGCAGAGGTGGCCCGTAAAGAGCAGGAGCAGCAGGATAAATTCAATCGGTCTCAGGCCAACATAGAGAGTCGCTTTGAGCGCTCACAGGCCGATAAAGGAACATGGACAGTAGCGGAGGACGGTCAAGGTAATCCTATTCTGTTCAACTCGAAGACGGGTGAACAAAAGGAATCTCCGGGCGGGATGCATAAGTCGGGGTATTTTGCGAAGCAGATTGCACCCCTCGAAGCCGCGAGCATGAACATCAAGACATACATCGATAATGGCGTTTTTGACGGTCCTGGAGACTTGTCTTTGCAGCATGAATTTTTCACTGCCACTCAGCCATCTACGGGATTTCGCATGACGAAGGTCCAACAAGACATTCTCCAGAATTCTCAAAGTTGGCTTAATAGTTTCGAGGCGAAAGCGTATCACGCACTAACCGGCACTTGGTTTAGCGGTGAACAACGCAAGCAGATCGCCAAAGCTGCACAGGATGCTATTGACGCCAAGGAAAAAGTTCTTCAATCAAGCAGCGCCGGACCGAGAGCGAATTCTCTTGGAGATACGCGCAGTAAGCAGAAGAGCGATGGGGCAGTTGAGAATTGGGTGCGTGACCCGAATACCGGTAAGTTGGTGAAACAGTAATGCCGCGCACGATTCACGCTGATGGCCGCACCATTGTTGTTCCCGACGATGCGACCCCTGAAGAGATCAATGAGATTGTTGGTCCTCCCCCTATCGGTGCGCGTGTTGCAGGAGCCGGAACACAGAGGCAAGACTGGCGCGATGCTCTCACAGAGACGCAGTATGCTGACCCCGCGCATCCCGGCAATCCCAAGGAGTTTGTCAAAGGCGTTGGCAACATCGGCGCTGGCTTGCTGACGCCGTTTCTGCATCCCGTCGACACGGCGGTTGGCATGGCACGGCTGACTCCGGTAATCGCCGCAAGTGAAGCAGTGCAGGGCAAACCCACTGCGTATCAGGAGATGGCGCAGCAGTTCGTAAAACATCCGTTGGAGACAATCGAAACGGGCATCGGTAATGCGGCGGCGTTTGGCGCAGTGGACGCCGTAGCGCCGGAGTTTAATGGCCCAATGACTAGAACGCTCCGCAACGTACGCGGCAAGATGGTCGAGGGCGCGAGAACGGCCACTCAATCACTGATGGGGGCAGGCGAAAGAGCGGTAAAGGGCGAAGTGGTCAAGGCTGGAGAGACAGCGAAAACCGCCGATACTGCACACCTTGAGCAGACACAGGATGCGCTACACGAAACGCAGGGACGCGAATTGAAACGCCAGCAAGACGCGCAGACCGCAAAAGAGAATGCCGCGCGTGAGAGCAAAGAGCAGACCGCCAAGCAGATTGCGGATCGGAACAAGGCAATTCAGGACCGCCGCTCAGCCGAAGAAAAACTGACTGCGGAAAAACTGAAACAGGGCAAGATTGGGCCGACTCAGGCGAAGCTCGAAAACGCATGGAGTAAACTTCGTGCTGGAATCGAGACGGCACGCGAGACGGCGTTGAAGGTTGGCAACGAGAAATACAGCACGGTAAACGCGACCCTCAATCCCATCCAGGCGGACCCGGAGTTCATGCAGGGCGCTTTGGCTGATGCGCTCGAAAGTCTCAAGGGGAGCAAGAGTGAACCGACGATCCTTAAAGACATGACGCGCAAATTGGAGCGCGGGGATGCGTTCACCTACGAGGACTTGCAGGGCGATTATTCGCGGCTTGGAAAGGAACTGGTGAAGGGAACGCTGCCGGGCGATGAGTACCACGCCTACGACGAACTGCACGAAGCCATCGGTAACGAGATGCAGCGTATCGCCGATAGCGAGGACATGGGTTCGGAACTGAAAGACGCACGTGACCATTGGCGGTTGATGAAACAGGCTTTTGGGAAGCAATTCAACCCGACAGATGCGGCAACAAAGGCTCTCGACACAGCCGCTCCAGATCTCGCGACGGCGGCGGATCAAGCGAACCGCATCCGGCTCATCGGTGCATTCGATTCCGATATTCCGAAACTCTTTAGCCACATCGAGAACATCCAGAAGGGCGTCGATGCGCTTCCGGAGCCGACACCGGAAAGGACGCTGACCGAGAAAGCAAAACTGCCGTCAGTTCCGGCGCGTGGAAAGCCGGTGACGGTTGAACCGAAACCCGTTGCGCCTCCAGAGCGTGTCCCTATCCCCGACAGGCCGGAGCAGACCGAGGTCAATACCCGTGCAGCCCGCGAGCGGTTGGTGGACAAGTGGGCTACTGGAGAATCGAGCCTCAACAAGTGGCAGGTACGCGCTTTGCTGACTGGAGGAGCATCGGCGCTTTTCGACATTGTTGAAACCATGAGCGGGAATACCCCCGGCATGGGCACAATGGCAATGGAGGCCGCTGGAACCGCCGCGTATACCTTCGGGCCTGCGATGATTGCGAAGTTGCTCGACAACGCCAAGTTTCGCGAATGGATCACGCGCCCCCCTGCGGGCGAACTGGAAACACTGCAAAAACTTCCGAATGCAGACCGTATCAAGATCACTGACGGATTGAATAAAGTGGTCACGGCGGCGCAAAAACAGGGCATCAAGGTAGACCCCAAACTGGCCGCTCTAGCGGGAGCCGCTACCACCCCGAAACTCGCCAAGACGCGCCAACTTGAGCAGACCCGTGAACACCAGCTCGCTACTCAGTGACTTCGATGCGTGTCCGAAACGGGCCGCGCTTTCCATGCGGATTGAGCGCGAATCCCTCTCCTTCCACCAACTTCTAGCCCGTGGTGTGGACTTCGGACTAGCCGTCGACTTGCCAGACCCGGCGATGGCGGCAAGCGATGAAGTCTACCGCCTGGCAACGGCGCGGCCTATCGAGACGGAGCAGACCGATTTGCTCGGCCTGGTGGAGCACTGCGCGGCCCTGGCGGAGATTGTGACGTGGGTACTGAGGACCGGCGACCCGTGGCAGCATCCTGAACCCCTCGACAACTGGCGTCCGGCGTGTTGGCTGGCTCCCACAGGACTACGCAGAATCGTGCTCTGTGACCGCTGGGACGACCGGAGGGCCTTGGGTGAGAAGAGAGCATGGTCAACCCTCGAAGGGGCGCTGTACGGGCTTCCTGTGACGATTATCGCTATATGCTTGGGGCCAATGCGGGACGGCCGGCGACACGGGCCGCTCACAAAGGGCTGGCTGCACCCCCAAAGCCGGGAACTGCGCTTCCGTAAGCGTGACGGCGGCGGGTTTGACGGCAACTGGGAGCCGGTATGGAGAGAGCGGTTCGACGGTAGCCGTGACGAATGGCTCGAAGCCATGACTCAGGACGGCGTGACGGAGGATACGATTGTCCTCCATCCCCCGGTAGAATTTGACGCAGACGAGGCGGAGCACATCAGTGAATTAGCGGAGTGCAATATTGCACTGATCGGCAAGGATGAGCGGCGGAGCCTATCGGCTTGCTTCGATCCCATCAGGCCGTGTCCGTTTCGCCACCCGTGCGCTTATTTCCGTGAACCGGAAGAGGGTAAGGGTTTTGTGACAGTCGGCGCGTAATCTCGTCTTCGATCACGTCCAACTCCATTCTCAGACGAGGGTTCTTTCTGTCTCCGCAGAGTACATCGAGAGTTTGCTTCCACTTCACCCATAGCGGATGATCGGGCGGCATACACGGCCCCATAGGCTACTTCCGCGCCACGATATGTGCCTCGGGATTGAAGCACTGGTAAAGGTTGGCCGAGACGATGGTGAATCCCGCCTTCTCGTACTCCTTCACCCACTCTTCCAATCGAAGCTGCTGGATGTGCGCCAGCTCCACGTCGGGAAAGTAGTGCGGCGTTGCCGCGGCGACGAAACCCCCAGGCCGGAGGACTCGCTTGATCCCTGCCAAGGCCACCTGAATATCAGCTACGTGCTCCATGACGTGACGTGAGCAGACCAGATCGAAGGAGTCGTCGGGGAAGGGCATCTCTTCGATAAATCCCAAATGGATGTTCTTTCCCTCTTTTTGCGAGTTCAAAACTGCTGGCTCAAATAGGTCGATCCCGGTAAGGCCCGTCGCCCACTCGCCGAGCACATGCCACTGGCCCCCGGAGGCCGAACCAAGCTCAAGGCACATCTCCACCTTGGGGATACCCGCAAGCATCACCCGATAGGCAGCGTCGTCAAGGTTCTCCCGCGTATTTGCGGTTTCAGGGTGCAGCGCCTCTTCCGCCTTGATCCGGTTGTGATCCTCGGTCATCCGGCGGTGATGGTCGTAGTTGAGTTCCTTGATGCGCTGTAGGTCCATCAGTTTATCCCTGCTTATCCCTGCTCTCAGCCACGCTTCCCACGCGGGCCACACATCGTCGTAAGACGGCGTCGGCTTCGCCAAGGCACGCATCGCGGGGTTCTTCAACACTTCGATGATCTTGTCTGCAAAATGCTGCGAGTTGTACACGGGCCGCTGGACGGCAAACACTGTCTCGTAGCGATAGGCGATCGGATCGACCAGAAACTCTTTGGGCATGAAGTCCGTCTGCCCGCCATAGCTTCCGGCGATTACCGGGGTGCCGCAGCAAAGACTCTCGGCGAGGGGGCGCCCGAAACCCTCCGGGCCGATGCCGAGCGTTAGATCGCAGGCGGAGTAAAGGTGCGCCAGGTCGTCTTCGCTGATGCCGTATTGCGTGAGAAAGACTTTGACGTTCGGCTGGAGCCCGAAGTCCACGTAGAGAGATTTCAGATCCCAGTAGCGATAGACCACGTCGGTGTGAAGCCACAGCCGCACCCGATATCCGGCCTGCCCCAAGAGTGCCAGCGCACCGAAGGCCATCGCCCAGTCTTTTCGCGGCTGGTTCGTCGCCACGATGCCGATGAGCAATTCGCCGTCTTTGGGCGCTTCGACGTTGAACTTCCGGAGGATATTACGGGCATTGTCCCGGCGATAGAAAATGCTGGTGTCGATGCCGTGGCAGCACACGCCCGGGTAGCCGGTAATCTTGGCGGAGAACTGCGTGTAGTTCACTACGCGGTCGAATTGTGCAAGCGCGTCGGCGAGAAGTACGGGCATGTGCCCATTGATGCCGCCGGCATCAATGGCGGGATACACCCACTTCTTGAACGGGAAGGTCTGGAGAAAACTCTTCACGTCGGCATTCTCGCATTGGTCGGGGTAGGCCAGCCAAAGTAAACGGCTGATGTCCCACGCCCACAACATGATGCCCTCTCGCCCTTTGGAGTGCGCCATCCACGCGTAGGGAAGGTTCTGCGGAATCCAGTCTTTGACCTCCCCCATCGGATATTGCTTGAACGGCAACGCGGGGTCTGGAGGCTGACCGGCACCCAGTGTGCCCACGTCAAACACATCGCTCATGTGCTTGCCGATCTGCATGGCTAGTTGGTACGTCATGCGGCCAAGGCCGGAGATGCCAGAGGGTGAGTCTCCGCAGATGAGAAGGGGTATTTTCTCCATCAGCGTTGCCTCCCTTCGAATTGCGCCCGCAGTTCCGGCGTCTGAAAATCGAGGGCGCTGGATGCGTTGGCGATTTCTTCGGGGTCACGAACCAGATTGAGGCTTGGAGGGTTCGCGTCGGGATAGAGGCCACGATTCGCTGCCGGGAAGCTGGAGACGCCCATTGGCGCAGGACCGGGCGGAAAGGGCATGATGGGCTGGTAGGTTGGGGAGGGCTGCGGGTAATCTCCGAACCGTGGCGGGTATGGGGAACCCCCTTGGTTAAGCGGGGCGCTTTGCTGGAATTGCGGCGTGAATGGAACACCCTTGAGTTGTGCAATGACCTGCAGCCGGTAATTCACTTCGCTTTCAATTTGCGCCAGATAGTCGCGGGTCTGTTGCAAGTCCTGATTTGCCCGGTTCGCCGCTGCCGTTGCCTGTGTGACATTCAAATTCGCATTTGTGCGCTGTTGCAACAAAGGCACCAATTCAGATTCCATTGCCTGAATTGCCGGGTTCGGCATTTGCGGCTGTAATTGTGGTGAATTTGAATTGCGGCGATTGTAGTGGCGTCTCGGTTTGGCGGGAATTGCGGTTGCATTTGATTCTGAATTTGATGTTTCTTCCATTTGCTAATTCTCCTGCGAATGAATTGTAGAGCACATCGCCACATTCCAACACAATTATTTTGTGGAATGGCGACCAAGATTGGGTGTAGACTCATTTCGAGATACGCCCGCCCTCCTAAGAGACTTGCTGGCTCCTCGACAGGAGAGCCATGCGGAAAATCCTGCTGTCGTTCCTATTTTTTGCGGTACCCGCCGCCTTCGCCCAGAACGGTTCCATTCAAGGTTTCTGTAGTCAAGGCGGCGTGCCGGCCAAGACGCAGGGAATGTCATCGACAAACCGGCTGCAGGGCATCGTTCCATCCTGCACGGTGACGGTGTACCTGACTGGGACGCTGACCAAGGCGACCGTCTACTCGAACATTGGCGGATCTCCGCTGGCGAATCCGTTTACGGCGACGGCGGTGAGTTCGAGTACGCCGGGAAGCTGGCTGTTCTATGCGGCGATGGGGCAAGGCTTGGACGTGGTGGCGAGTGGGGGTATCGCGCCGAACACCTACCCGGCGCCCGTGACGTTGCTTGTGGACGCGTTTCCGGGCGGTGGTGGAGGCAGCGGCAGCGGTTGCGGAATAAGTGGGCCTTGCACCATCGGGCAAGGAGGCACGGACGCGACTACGGCGCCGGCCGCGTTAGCAAACCTTGCTCCCGGCATCTCGTCCCCCGGCGCGGGCGGATTGCAGGGCTACAGCGGTAGCGGAAGCCCAGACCCGGCATGGACGATTTACCCGAACGGCACCGCAAACTTTACAGCCTACCAAGTTTCCGGCATTCCATTTGGGACGATAAATCTATCCGACTGGACAAATAGCGGGGTTGTGAATGGGGATTGCGCCGTGTGGAATAGTTTCACGACCAAGTGGACTCCGGGAGTCTGCGGCGGCGGCGGCGTTACTTGGCCCACGGAAAATGATCTTGTCATTAGTGCTGGAGGAACCACAAATCCGAATGGGCTTGCTCCGGTAAATGGCGACTGCGTGGTTGGGGCAGGCGGCAACTGGACCGCTGGAAGCTGCGGCAGCTACACCCTCCCAATTGCGACGACAAGCGTGCTGGGCGGCGTGAAGCCGGACGGCACAAGTTGCACGGTGAATCCGAGTACGGGCGTCCTATCCTGCTCCGGATCGGGAGGCGGTTACCCAGGCGTAACCACGGACGGCGCAGACGGCTTGCTAATTGAAGGAGCGGTTAGCCCCGGCACTGCCCCGTATTGCGACATACGCAGTCAAGGTTACGTACCCGGCACAAGTCCGTTGATTGATCCCTACTTCCAAGCGTGTTTGAATGTACTAGCAGCAGCGGCTCCGGGTACGGCTGGCCTGATTCGCGTCGAAGGCGGAATGTGGAACTACCCGTCACCCTGCCAAGGCGCAAACTGCTCGCTGTCTACGCCGATTGGTTACGCCGCATCCGGCCCGTTCAATCTCCTGATTGATGGCACGGTCTACCCAAATTCGACGATGGCATTCGGCAACGGCGTGAGCAATATCGCCGGTGCGCCGGGAGTTCAAGGTACTCAATATCAGCGGAAGTGGGGGCCACTCATTCAGGGCTCGTATCACATGCCCTACGGCACCTTGGGATCAGCGATCACAACGACCAATGCGGCTGTGACGCTGACGCTGACTTATACCAATAGCTCGATCCTGTACCAACCGCCCGGTTCCGCGATCACGATTGCGGGAACGAACACAGTCACAGGAGTAACCGCCTCTCGCGTCAACTCGATCTACGGAGCAGGTCTCACGACTCTGACTTTCCCAAGCGCCCAGCGAGTACCTTCTGGCACGGTGCTGACCGTGACCGGCTGCGCGGATTCGAGTTTTGATATTTCGAATGGTGCCGTGAGCTTTGGCCTCGGCGATCTTCCTCCAACGCAGGCGGCATATTACCAGACGAGCACCACGGTTGCATCCACAACCGGCTGCACGGCCACAGTGTTCAATGACGACAGCTTTGAGAGCGCCAGAATTATCTGCTCGAATGGAGTTGTGTTGTCGGGATTCACAGCCTCATGCAGCACAGGTCAGGTAACATTTTGGACCAAGTTCACACACGCGGCCACGGATCAATGGGGCACGGTGGTGGCCGGTCCTGCCGTCAACACGTACAGCGGTCAGACATGGGAGAACCTGACCTTCCAGAGTTGCAACGGAGCGTGTCTCTGGTTCGAGGGAGATCAATTTGAGACGGTAAACAATGTGGGGGTCTACTCAAGCGGAGTGATCACGTCTGTCCCGATTCAGCTTTCCGAATCTGGGTTCAACATGCTCATTCACTGGTCAGTGTTTAACGACTCTGATCTTGGAGCATGGTGTCCCGGTGGCGGCTGCCCCAATGTGAGTTATCCCCAGGCGCTCAAATGTGACGCCGATCCCAACGGATTCGAGTACGGTTCGGGCAACAACGGCTGTAACTACTTGGTGGTTGACGGTCAAACATCATTCCACGGCGGCATCAAGACCGATGCTTCTGGAATGCCGCAGATCAAAGACAAGGCGCTCTTTGAGGAAGTAGCCACGGCAGGGCTCATGGTCGATAACCGCATTGCGGGAAACGGTTGTGGATACCTTGACGGTTTGATGCAGGACACAATCCTCAACTCGCCGATCTACGACGTGGCGTACACGGACTCGCTTCAGGCGACAGGCTGCATGCACGTTTCTGTCACCACGGCAGGATCGAACGTAGCTAATCCATATTTTCTAGGGCAACTCATTGTTGAGGGGCCTGAGTCGGACGATGGAATTACAGCATCGCAGCCGGTGAACAATTCCGGTCCAAGTGCGCTCTTTCTCGGTAATCCGATGCAGGCCGAGAACATGGGCAGCGGCGCGAATTTTGGACCGTCTATTCTTCCCTACGGCTCGTTGGCGATGGACGTATCCACGGCGGACTGGGCTTCGAGTTGCACATCCAGCGGCCAATGTACGGCGACGGATGTGGTAGCGCCGGATGGCCCAAGTGGAAAGATGCAAGCCGCAGAGTTGGCTGCAACGGGCGGCGGTTGTGGCGGGGTGCAGGCGGGGGAATATACAGGAACACTCTACGCCGGGGACGTTTTCCTTTACGGCGCATGGGTGCGTCCCGGTACAAATCAAACCTTCTCTGGCTGCAACGGCACCAATAACTCGGTGCAACTCTACATCGGAAGCGGGGCATTTGCGAATCAGGCGAGCCCCACTGTCGCGCAGCCTACGGCCTTTGGAACGGCGTTGGCGAATACCGGCTGGTATCCGCAGGTCGCAACGGTCACGGTAGCGACAGGAAGCTCAGGCTCTACCTATGCCGCACTGCATCTGTTCGCTCCCGGTACTGCCGGATGGGGGAACCAATTCTCGCAGCCGTTCATGGCGTTTATTCCTGGACCTAACAATCCAGCCTGCACAGCGGCGGGAACCTGCAACCTGACTCCAGATCGGATTGAGGAAGCACGACGGGACCAGTATCATTCGATGGTTGTTCCGAACATGCCTGCTGGTGTAGCGGCGACGGGTGAGGCTATCGAGGTAGGCTATCCGAGCAAGGCAGCAAACTCCAGTGGGACAGAAGAGGGAATTTGCCTTGCAGATGGCACGAACTGTCCGAGCGGAAGCGGCACGGTCAGCGATGGATCAGGCACCACGACCACAGGGGAACTCGCTCAGTCTACCAGCACAGCACACGTAATCTCTTACAGCGCGACTCCATCCTTGGGAACTGCCGGATCAGTCCTCGGTGCGCTCTACCTAGCCAATGGAAGCGGCGGCGGCTCGACTACCGAACTGGAGAGCGCGGCGACAAGCCCTAACGTGATTAAGTTTCCCGCTACCGTTCTCGGCAACGGCGATCTGATGTACTGTGTCGTGTTTGGATCAGGTTGCACCCTCACCGACACCGGCTATGCCTTCAACGCGATTCCAGCGGCGGATATTGCTGTTGGTTCACTCGCGAGCGGCATGACCGCCACAACACAGGCTGCGGGCGACAACAGCACCAAACTCCAGACTACCGCTGGCTCCAATGTGGTCTACGGATACAAGGCGACCAGCGGCTCATCCTACTCAATGAGTGCTCTCACAGGCATGTACTGGGAGGCATCGACCGGCGCGTTCGCGTGGGATTTGCCGACGCCTCCAGCCCTTCCTTCAACCGTGCAGTTTTGCTTCGGAAAGTCGGGCAGCGATGAGTACGTAATAAGCATCATTCCGCCGAGCGGGGTGACGATTTATTTTGGCGGTGCTGCTGGAACCGCAGGATCGAGCACGGGTCTTGTCTCACCCGGCACGCAGGCGGATTACATCTGTCTCGTGAGCGTAGGTGCGGCGGAATATCAGGCCATCGGGCCGGGCGTGGGGGGCACATGGGTAAATCACTAAAAGCATCGGTTCTCTGTCTGGGGCTGCTCTTCGCGTTGCCGGTGTACGCGCAGGGGATTCTGCCTGGAGTCCTGTCGCCGGTATCAGCCAAGCCTCAATCCGGTACACCCTCTTTTTCTCCCGGCGCAGGCACGTACACTGGCACGCAGTCGGTGACCATTTCAGCCACGGGCGGCAGCGTGATCTGCTACAACACGACAGGCTCCCCGGCAACCAACGGAAGCACGGGATGCGCCACGGGCACACTCTACACGGGTGCGGTGAGTGTGAGCACGAGCGAGACGCTATATGCGGTTTCCGGCGGGACGGGATACACAGACAGCAGCGTGGGAAGTGCAGCGTACACGATCAACTGCACTGGCCTTCCTTCTTACCAGGCTCAGTATCTAGGCACATCGCCAAGCGCGGGATCAGTTTCAAGCTGGGCCGATTCCACCGGCAACGGCCACACGGTGATGATGAGCGGAACCGATCCGGTTGCGGGAGTCACGACGGCCACGCCCAACGGCACGCAGACTGTGCTGACGACTGGCGCATCGCTTGGTACGCTTTCGGCGCTTCCCGCTCCTTCTGCTCTATCTATATGTGCGGTCTTTAAGTCAAGCACTACAACACCAATAGGGCAAGGAATTTTAGCTGGTCCAACTAGCGGACCCGCCTACTATATAAATGTGCAGTCCCCGCTTACAGATCAATTATGGGCAGTTAATGGTGTTGGTAATGGAGGCTATGGTTCTGGAAGTCCTACAACATCATGGGTCGATAACTGTTTCAGTTATATAGTTGGTGGTGCTTGGACACTCTATCACAACGGTACATCCGAAGGAAGCGGTACATCGTCGCTGACCTTTACCAATGGGATCGAGTACATTCTGGGAGACGGCATAGGAGACAATTTCTACGGCGCGGTCGCGGAAATCGACATCATGAACGTCGCCATCACATCGACGCAGACGACGGCGATTCATAATTGCGCGGTGTCGCGGTATGGGGTTCTGTAAGCGGCGCAGATGAGGTAGGACCGGCGGAGGTGCAGTAATGGCGGGGCCGGGGTTGTAGATTACGGGCACAGGAGAACATGAACGTGGCTGACGAAGATCCGGTAGAACAGGGCGAGTGTAACAGGAAGATGGGGAAGGTGTGGGGCGCTATCGACGGTCACAACGGCATGCCCGGTATCCGGCAGCAAATGGCCGAGGTGCTTCTGTGGCAGGGCAAGAAGGATGCCCGCGACGAGGCGATTAAAGAAGCTCTTGATCTGCACTACACCCGCCAGAGCGCGAAGCAGAACTGGATGCTGATTCTCGTCACGCTATTCGGCATCCTAGCTTCTGGCATCGCCATGTTTCACCATTAGAATATGGCGCAACCACCCAAACCGGCTTCCCAATCCGTGCAAGATTGCACGCCCTCTGCTGTGCCCGGAAGCGTGTACCGGGAGTGCTCACTGCATCATTGCCGCCTGATTCTGGAGGAAGTGCCGCTGGATGTGAACGCGCCTGGGCGACTCGTGCTGTGCTATAGGTGCCCGGCTTCGGGGATGATTTTGAGGTAAGAAACCGCTTGCGTCTGGCGCGGGAGGGTGTAACATGGAATCGGTTGCGCGGGAACCGTGGGTTCGATTCCCACCCCTACCCCATGCTGCATAGGCTAAGGTGGGGATAGGCTAGCTAGGTTAGACCGCCCGCGCAATTCAACCGAAAGGACACGTTATGAACCGGCGCGAACTGATTGCAGGAGCCGCAGCGGTTGCAGCCGCGGCACCGTTGGCAGCGCAAACCAGCACCAGCGCCGAAGCAACAGGGCAGTACGCGATTGTAGGCCAAGCGCAGCCCGAAGTCTCCCCAGAGGAGCGCACGCGCCAATACGAAATCTGCAAGTTGCGTGGACACATGCCGACGAATCCGGGGAACGCGGGCAGCATGGCATACGCTAGCCCTGCCATTTTTATCGCGGTGCCACCGGGTCCGGCAACGGTCTATCCGAATGTGGGCGCGGGGGCATGGCAGGAATGCTGGTACTGCAAAACGCGCTGGCGCTTCGTGACCACAATGGAAGAGGAGAACAAACCATGAAGAACTGGAAAACGACAGTGAACGGCATCCTGGCCCTGCTCATCACCGTGTTGACGGCAGTGCTCAGTTATCAGGTGCCTACCGCGCTGCTGACTCCCCAAGCAAGCCGAGCATGGCTCTGGGTGACGGCTATCTGCACGCTGGTCTGCGCCATTGCCCGCGCCGTGGTTGGGTTCTTGCAGAACGATGCACCACCGAATCCCCCGGCGGCGTGAGGGCGCGATGACAGAGTTAGACAAATTCCTGGCTGCTCGTCCCGGTTTAGAATTTGAACTAGAGCGCCATCGTCAGAACGCCCCGGAACCTGACCCAGAAAGTGTGCGCGAACTTCTTGAGACGACTCGCGTGGCGCGTGAGGAATTGATGCGACTTGGCAATGCGAAGTATGGCGGCGTGAGGGCGCGATGAAGGAGGCTGAGCGGATCATCTACAACCTCGGCAATCTTGCCATCCTGCTCTGGTTTGGTGTGCGCTATTGGCAAGCGGGTGACGCACAGTTTATGAGGCTCTGGCTGATTTCAGTAGTTGCCACCTTCTCTTGGTTTATCCTGTGGATGCTGGGAGCCGCGATCTTCGTGTGCTGGAAGCTATTGAAGGAGCGCAGACAAGCCGCATGATTTACGAATCGATCAGTCCCGCCCGTCTCGCGGCCATCGAGAGCAAAGCGCAGGCCGAACTCGGCATCCAGATCAGCGGCACCGAGGGCACGGCGACGGCACACGGCATCACCGTGTCGTGGGTGTGGAACGCCACGGACCAGACGCTGACTGTGGGCGACGTGGCGAAACCCTGGTACGTGCCGGAATCGAAGATTGATGAGGAGCTGACCGCGTTGGTGGATTCAACCGCAACACCGGAAAGTGAGGCACAATCATGAGAAGGATCATCCTGTTGACCGCGCTGCTGTTCGTGGCCGCGTGCGTCGTGTACGCGCAGACACCAACACCGACGACTACCAGCAACCTCTACGGCCTCGGCTCAAGCTGGAACAATGGCGCATCGCCTTCCGTCGCTGGCACCGGCTTCTACGGCCATCGAGTCGCCAATGCTACCACGGCCTCGACCGTAACCGGAGCGGGAACCGTCCCTGGCACCAGCTATCCGACCTTCGCCGTGACGTTCCTTGACATGCTTCCCATCGCCATCAAGCCGTTTACCGTCTCCACCAACGTGAGTGTCGGCGTGGCGCAACAGGTACTCAGCTACAACGGCATTAGCTTCGCTGTGCTTGCGGCTGCGGGCGGATCGTTCACGGGCACCAATAGCGGGTGGGACTGGACTGGCGGCGTGACGGCTATCTACCGCATCAAGAAGGCTGGCGTGCCGACTCACTTCGGGCTATGGGGTGGAACGCGCTGGCTCAAGTCAAGCGTGTCGAACGGCGCAGGCTACCAACTCATCCCCGGCGGGGGCATAACGTACCACTTCTAACATGCCAGTAAATGGCGAAAAGCGTCCAAATCCGGCACTCGGCCCGATGACTGAGTACAGCGGGTACGATGTGTAATAGTTCGTGGTACGAATGGGGCTGGCACTGGCCTTGGAAGTACAGGCTAACCTCTGGACGCGGGTAGTACATGCACCTTCTCCTCTGGCTGCTGCAATTCAGGGCGAATTATGAAGAGTGAACATTGCGTTTCTTCCGATCTTCGTGATCACTGGAAATGTGAGCAGGGCGGATGTGACTGTCGCTGTCACGAGACAATCGTCTATTCTTCCGATGGTGGCACCCTCGTGCAGAAGCGCGTAATCCGACACACTCGTAAGCGCAGCTCGCGCGGGAATTGGCTTGTTGTCACGTATCACAACGGCGAAATTCACTATGCCACATGGATTCAGACGTGGGCAGGCGTGCAGGCTTCCAAACGCAATGCGGAAAGGGATATTGCCGAATACGCTAAGGTCTACAAGGACTTCAGGGGCCGCGTCTTGGTGCTCGACATTGAGCGCATGGTCGATTTCGCGGTTACCGAGGGGGCGAATGAGATGGCAGACTTGGAACATCTGCTCGGCTTAGAGGACAAACGGCAATGACTCACTGGCTTTTCTGGCTGCTCCTCATCGCTCACCATGACCCGCACTGCTACGCGGCCGGGCGCTTAGGCGGCGTGATGTGGTGGGCAGATGATCGCGTCGCGAACACGTACTACGAGCACCGCGGCATGTGTGACCGGGCCGCGCGGTACGAGACGGCGATTGGAGGACGGTAGCGATGCAGATCAGTCCCGCAGGAATCGCGTTCATCGAGTCCAATGAGGGCTTCGCCGCGCAAGCTTACAGCGACAACGGCAAGCCCGCGATAGGCTACGGGCACGATATAACGCTGGGCGAGTCTTTCCCTGACGGCATAACGCGGGAAGCGGCGGCAGCGTTGTTGGTTCACGACCTAGACCTTGTGGAACTGCTGTTGACTCAGACGGTCCCCCCGTCCTGCACTCAAAATCAATGGGACGCTCTCTGCGACTTCGGCTACAACCTTGGTGTGGGTGCGCTCAAGATGATGCTCTCGCATGGATGGGAGCAGGTGCCCGCGCAGATCCCGCTCTGGTGCCACGAACGCATCGATGGTGTGGAGCGAGTCAATGCGGGGCTGCAAGCGCGGAGAGCCGCAGAGGTCCAGATGTTCAACTCATAGCGAAAGGGGGGCAGCCGCCAGAGCGAACGCACGAGCCGGGCGGGTGTCCGGCCTGTGTTGCGTTTAGCTTCTGGTTTCATTCAGCTTTTTTAATTTCTTCCACACTTTGATTGCTTCTGCATGATAAGAAATAGCAGCATCACACTGATCTCTAAATTTTCTGTACCCTTCTTGCCATAAGCAAAACGTCGGTCCCTCATCATCGGCGTAAAAGCAATCCGTAGAGAACGCCCCTCTTTGCCATACATCCTCCCTCGCCGCCCCGTGGCGGGCGCTGCTCGTGTGCTGGCGGCTTGCTTTCGGCGCGGGCCGCGAGCCATGCCGTCAAAACTTTAGCCATCCCGTATTTTCCTGCTTGGGTTACTAACAGCATTGCATCCTCATCGCTCACCGGCGCACGCAGCCGCTCGCACTCGGCCTCTGCCTTAGTCGCCCTGCTTTCCCCGTGATTCATGTACTCCATCACGCTTGGGTTACGGACGGCAATTTCAACGCTTCCCCAAGTACGCCTTTGCTCGCACTCGCCCTTGAGCGCGGCTACCTGCGCGGTCAGGACGGCGATGCGCTGGATGAGTTCAATGCCGTCGTTCACAAGTTGGCGCAGGACCGGCGATGCCTTACGGATCGATCCGGTGACCTCATCCATGCGCTCACGCCAGCCTAGATACGTGTTCATTCTTGGTTTCAAGTCCTCCGGCACTTCCGGGGTCGGTTGCTTGTCTGCGGTCATCACTCACGCTCCTTGTCCGGCAGCAGTTCCTTGAACGTCGCCGCCAGGACGCCCTTGACGTACTGCTTTCGTTGTCCGCGGCTCACAGACCCTAATGCGTCTCGCTCTACAATCCGCCGCGCCGTCTCGCTGACGAGCTTGCTGAAGGCGGTGAGCGCGGCGGTCATGCCGTTGCGCTCACCTTCTCCCCACTCCGGGTCTTGATGCCCATAAAATGCTTCCAGTGCCTCCGTCACCGCATCCGGCGCGGCTTGAGGGGCGGTTTTATGAGCGGCAAGCTCCTCGTATAGCGGGTCTAAAAATCCCGGTGTGGATCGAAGCGCATCCCCGGCAGGCGGGGTGATGAGCACCATGCAGTCTCCGCAGAAATACTCGCCTGGATGGTAACCGCGCCTCGGATGCTCGTGCTTACACTGCGCGGCAGGCTTGGCCTCCTGGTACGGGAACGGCTGCGGATCGCTCGCGGGCGGAGGGGACGGGAGCGAAGCATCAGCCTTTCGTACCGCTGCGACGATCTTTTCGACTACGCCAGCACCGACCATCGAACCCGGCTGTCTGATGGCGTTTGCTGCCGCTTCGATAGCTGGGTCCGTCTGCGGCTTCGGCAGGAGACGGGCGAGACGGTTGGCAAGCATCTGCTCGACATCACTTCGCCATATTCCATTTAGATGTTTACCGCCCTGTTTCGCCAAGTATTCCCATTCTTCGTCAGTCGGCTCCGCCAGCGCTTCCCGGTAGTGCTGCTCCCGCGTGGCTTCCTCGGCGGCGCGGCCCATCGCAGTCACAGTGGTGCGCTCGCCGCTGCCTTTCCCCTCGCGAGCCCACGCGATGCTACCCTTCGGCAAATGCGCGAGCAGCGCATCTGTTATCACTCTGCCAATGCTGTACATCTGCTCATCGTTCATCGTTTCCTCCTCGCGCCCGTGCGCCCGCTGTCACTTCACCCGCACGAATGTCCGGGGCTGCTCCCTGAATCCGAGAGCGTTGACAAGACTTTGCGGGATCTGGACGCTGCCGGCCAGAACCTTGTAGATGAATTTGTCGGAGCAGCCGAGTTCCCTGGCTACCTGTTCCTTCGTTGTGCCTTGGGGTGGTGTGAACCGTTCCCGCAGCGCCTTCAATACTTCGCCTTCGGTGTAAGTTCTCATAATGGGCAATCTTCGCACGGTTCCGAAATAATGTCAACTATTCGGTTGACAGACGGCGAAAACAGGTGTAGGCTCTCGAACAAGGAGCAGAAATATGGAACATCTCTACATCGTGGTCAAGAAGCTCAAGGGGCAGCATTGGCGGTGCGAGGAGATTTTTGAGGAGCGGCGCTTGGCCGAGAATTTCATCGAGTGCAAGATGGCCGTCGACACCGATCCGAAGTGGCAGTTCGGCATCGTCGATGGCCCCATCGTCAATCCGGCAGAGATGGCGGAGCAGGAAGCCGCGCTCGGCAAGTTCTAACGACTTTCCCGCGGTCCACCGCGTCAGGTGTTGCAGGCTGGCCGATTGGCATACAGTCCCCGGATACCAGCAGACAGCGGGAATCAACCCAAGAAATACGAGGGAACCATGAGCACATCACTTGCAACCGTCCAACCGCTCGGCACCGACATCGAAAAGGTGTTGCTCGGTGGCGACCTGTCGCCCCTGACGCCGGACCAGCGGCTCAACTATTACAACCGCATCTGCGAATCACTCGGCCTCAACCCGCTCACAAAGCCGTTCGCGTACATCACCCTGAACGGCAAACTCCAACTCTACGCACTCAAGGATTGCACGGAGCAGCTTCGCAAGATTCACGGCGTTTCGATCACCAGCGTTGACCCAAAGCAGATAGGTGACTTGCTGGTGGTGGTGGCGGCGGCGACAGACCGGGAAGGGCGCGTTGACTCGTCGACCGGCGCCGTGAACGTCAAGGGCGTAACCGGCGAGAACCTGGCGAACGCCATGATGAAGTGTGAGACGAAAGCCAAGCGCCGGGTGACGCTCTCTATCTGCGGCCTTGGGATGCTGGACGAGACGGAAATCGATACCCTGAAAGAGCAGGGCGTGGCGCGGGAACCTGCAGAGAACAAGTGGGAAGCGCCTCCGGTGCAATCTCGCACCGCTGCCCCAGCCGTCAATGCCTCCATGAGCGAGTCGGAGATACGCCAAGCCAACGTCGCCCCGCCCTCTGGAGAGCCCGATATACGCCCCCGGAGCCAGAAGGGTGCCCAACCCCCTACCCAAACCGCGCAAGCCGCTCCTAGCCCATCTGGTGAGGCTGGCGGGGCCGTACAGGGGCAGGTTGTAGGCTCCGAGCCGGTGATTACAGAGAAACAGCGGAAGATGTTTTTTGCCATCAGCCGGAGCGCCGGCCTGGACGACGAGCAGGTAAAGAAGGCGCTCGCCGGAATCAACATCCACTGTCACCGCGACTCGATCCCGAAGGCGCGTTTCCAAGACGCGCTCCGGGCCATCGACCCGCAATTCAAATTCCACACCGATCAACCGAAGTAACCAGTGAAAAGGTTGCACTGGTCAAGAGAACCGTTATGAATGACCCAGAAGATGATGGCCTTTGCTACGAGGCAAGCGCCCGATATGCCGCTATGGAAGCCAAGAATGCGATTCCCGAAATTAAACGGCAGATTGCTTCACTTCAGAATGAAGTGAAGGAACTACAAACCAAAGTTGCCAATTTGGTCCACCCTCAAGGAGAACCGTTATGATCTGGCAAACCGTAGAAAGTTCGCAAATCGAGTCTGTCGGCTATGAGGCAGAAACCGAGACGTTGGGCATCCGCTTCAAGCCTACGCGGAAACAGGAAGCAGCTAAGGAGCCGGGGAGCGAGTACCACTACTCGTTTGTGCCGGAGGACGTTCACGCGGCTCTGGTGACGGCGGCAAGTGTCGGCGGCTGGTTCGGGCAGCACATCAAGCCGTTCGCGGAGAAGTACCCGTTCCGCAAAGTCCTGCCGGGAACCGAGGGCGCGATTGCGGATTTCATGGACACTCACGGCGTGGATACGATCAAGGCCGGGAGTACGGTCATCACCAAGGTGTCGTGATGCAGATGCGATCGATCCGCGGCAAGAACCTCGTGGGTGCCGGTTACGATGCTGTGACTGGCACTCTGCGGGTCGCATTCGGCAAGTCGGGCGAGTACGACTACAGCGGCGTACCGGAAGAGAAGTTTATTTCCCTCTGCCGGGTGCCGTATCCCGACAACTACTACTCGAAAGCAATCAAAGGCAAGTTCACATGCGTCAAGGTGGTGGACCCACCGGAGGAACCAAATGTTCAAGAGGTTATACCGAATGTGGCTCAGGGACCACATCGCGATGAAGGTGTTCGACTACCTGATGCGCCTTCCAGCATCGTCGTTCGACAATCCAACGGCGGGGGGGTTGTGCGACACGGCCTATCGGTGGGCCGATGCGATGCTCAAAGCACGGGAGGCAGACTGATGGAAGTCTTTTACGGAGAAAAGGACGGCGTAACCTTCACCGAAGAGGGACACGCCTATTTCCTCAAGGGCGCCCGGGTGCCGTTTAGCCTGACACAGATACTTGAGCTTTCCGGCATCTCGCGTCAGCCGACATCGGCGAAGGAGATGGCGGCGAGGCCGGCGGCGGCGAAACGGGGCACGAAGGTTCATGAGTACACCCTTTGGCTGGACCAGGGGGAGCTTGACCTTGACGACCTGAAACCGTACCCGGAATATCTGAACCGCGTCATCGGCTGGCAGCAATTCCGCGAGGACTTCAAGTTCATGCCGGACCTGACCATGTGCGAAGTGCCGATAGCCGTGCGCGTCAACGGGATGCTGTACGCGATGAAGTTGGACGCTTACGGAGCCATCGGCGAAGGGGAGCAAACGGCGCTAGCGGTGGTCGAGAAGAAATGCACTGCCGAGGAAGAGGACTCCCACGCCATCCAGACGGCAGGCCAAGCCATCGCGTTCGAGTCCCACGCTGCGAGTGTGCAAATGCCGCTCAAGAGGCTGGTGGTCTACCTCTTCGACAAACTGAACGCGGCCAATCGCTACTACCGGGTGGTGGAGCACTCTGACCGCAACGACCAGAAGATTTTCGTCGGCGCTGCGCTGGCGAACGTCTACTGGCGTTCACAGAAAGGATTGCTGAAATAAGTTATGGACCCCAAGGCTCGCCTCACAAAACTCGCGTCAGATCGCGGCCTGACGGTGGTAGACCGTGGCAACGGGCATCTTCAAATCGCTGGAGGGCCGCTGCTGGTCAATTACTATCCGTTGGCGAAGCGGCACAGCGCCTACGTCGCCGGTACCACTGGACGCCGGGTAGGAGTGACGCCGGAGCAGGCGGTAGAGATGTGTTTCACGGCCCCGGAATTACGCGGCTTGGCGCGGCGGGATGATCGGAAAGGGAAGTACCGCAACACGCGCCGGAAGATGCTGAGGAAATCGAACAAATGCCATTGGTGCAACATCCATTTGACCCTCGACACATCGACCGTGGATCACGTAATACCGCTGCATCGTGGGGGACTGGACAACGCAAATAACCGAGTTCTCGCGTGCGAACCGTGCAACACAAAGCGCGGCCATGCGATGCCGGAATTGAAGGGACAACTTTGATGGCTACTACCGCACTCACACTCGAAGCGCAGGTCACGAACCTGCAAGCCGACCTGAAAACCACCTTGGAGTTGTTCTTTTCCTCGTTGCCGGAAATGAACAGCCTGAACGCTCAGTCTGCGGCATTGGTGGAACAGTCGAAACAAATAACCGTCTTTCGCCGGGACCAAACGGGGAAGGTGATCGTATCCGACGCAGAGGCGTTTCTCAGGGCAACCGAAATGGTCAAGGCCCACAAAGCTGTCGATGAGCAAATCCATGAAGTTATCGACCCCTTCATTGATCGGTGCTTTAAGATTCACCGTACCTCCACGGCTATCCGCGCCACCTACACCGCACCCGGAGAAGGTGAAATCAAGCGGCTCAAGCTGGAGCGGGAGCAGTACGCTGCCGAAGAGGACCACAAGGCCCGCGCAGCGGCCCAGGCTGCCGCAGAGGAGGCACGGAAGGCCGAGGAGGCCCGGTTGATCGAGGAGGCCCGTGTCGCCGCCGCAGAGGGCAACACCGCGCAGGCGGAGGCCATTCTGGAAGAGGCGGTGAACGTCGAAGCGCCACCGGCAATCGTCCAGTCTACGGTTCCCGTCGCCCAGGGGCTATCCTTCCGGTCGGTGTGGGAGTGGTCCCTGCTCGACATCACGAAGCTCAAGCCTGATTTTCTCGTGGTCAACGACAAGGCGATTGCGGCTTTGGTGCGTTCACAGCACAAGAGCGCCGAAAGCATGGTGGGTGTCGGGGCTATCGCCGTCAGTGAACGCAAGATCCCGATAGACAGGTAGACATGCTTCAGCTCAGGGAATATCAACGGGACTTCTTTGCCCGAGTCCGCGACCGCTACGACGCCGGGGTTACGCGACAACTCGGCGTCTTGGCTACCGGACTCGGCAAGGCTGTGCTCTTCGCTGCACTCCGCGACCAGATGAATTTCGCCAAGAGGATTATGGTCTTGGTTCACCGCGAAGAACTGGCAGCGCAGGCGGCAGACAAGCTCTGTCGCTGGAACCCGCACCTTCATGTCGGCGTGGAGATGGCGGACCGCTCGGCCGATGTGGACGGCATTTTTCCGGCTACGCTGATTGTTGCGTCTGTCCCGACTCTTGGGCGCCGGGGAAGCTCGCGCATCAAGAAGTTTCTGCCTGAGGACTTCGACGCAGTTGTGTCGGATGAGTGCTTCCCTGCTGGCACCTTGATCGACGGGAAACCCATTGAAAATATCCGCATCGGCGACAATGTAATGTCGTATGATGAGGTCAGCCAAGTAGTAGTGAAACGCCGGGTTTCTGGCATTTTCAAAAATCCCGCTCCGTCACACCTGGTTCGGGTATCCACACGGCGTGGGATGTTTCACTGCACTCCGAATCACCCCATTTACACGGAAAGAGGATGGATAAATGCCGCAGAACTCGCCAACGATGATCGTGTCCTGTTCTCACTGCACTGGAGCCGTAGACCTTCGTACTCAATCGAAGGGCCGAATGATGCTCTACGCGAAAAAGGGACGGGCTTATTGTTCCGATACTTGCAGGGATCGGGTTGTTTCATCTCTGAGATCCGCAGCTATGACCCGCACGAACTTGAAACACTGCTCTGCGCGGATGAAGAGAAACAACCCGATGTCGCGATCTGGAGCCAAGGAAAAGATGATCGCAACGCTGAAACAGATCGGACACAAGCCCCCAGTGCGCGGGGGCAATGGGACCGGACTGACCCAAACGCAGATGGTCTTAGCGAAACTGTTGGGATCGGATTGGGAAACCGAGTTCGTGGTGCGGACCTATCAGCCCGCGAAGAGCGGGTACCCCGGCTGCTACAAACTGGACATCGCGAATTCCAGTTTGCGGATTGGGATAGAAGTAGACGGCAATTCTCATGGCCTCCTCAGTCGTCGGGCGCAGGACAGGAAGAAGGAATCACTCTTAAGTGGCTTAGGGTGGACGATATTGCGTTTTCGGAATGCGGAAGTGCTGGCCACCCCGGACAGCGTTATTCAGACGGTTATGTCTACAATCTCGAAGTTGAAGGCACACACACTTACTTTGCCAATGGGTTCCTAGTTCACAACTGTCATCACTCCAGTTCCCCGCAGTGGCGAACCGTGCTCACGCATTTCGGCCTGACTGAGCCTGGGGGTTCTATCCTTTCGCTCGGACTCACGGCCACGCCGAATCGATCGGACGGAACCGGCCTGCGTCAAAACTTCGATGAGATTGTCTTTGACATGGGCATCCGCGAAGGTATCGAGGCCGGGTGGCTGGTGGACCTGCGCGGCATCCGCGTGAACACAAAAACAAATCTGGACAAGGTTCATACCCGCGCCGGAGACTTCGCGGAAGATGAGTTAGCCGATGCGGTCAATACCATCGAACGCAATGCCATCATCGTCAAAGAGTGGATGGCGGCGGCGAATGGGCTCAAGACTGTAGTTTTCACCGTGGACATTCAGCACGCGGTAGACCTAGCGGCGGCGTTCACGAAATGCAGCGTCCAGGCGGAGGCGATATGGGGCAGCGACCCCGAGCGCAAGAGCAAGCTCTACCGTCACCGGACCGGCCAGATTACTGTCCTGTGCAACTGCGCGGTGCTGACTGAGGGGTACGACGATCCGGGCATCAAGTGCATTGTTCTGGCCAAGCCCACGAAGTCGGCCCTGCTCTTTACGCAGATGATCGGCCGGGGAACGCGCATCGATGACGGGAAAGAATACACGCTCATTCTGGATGTGGTGGACAATACGAAGAAGCATTCCGTGGTCACGGTCCCATCGCTGCTCGGTATGCCGGCGAACCTCGACCTAAAGGGCAAGTCGGTTATCAAAGCCAAGGAGCAGTTCGAGCGAGTTGCGAAGGAGTTTCCGAGCGCCGACCTTTCCGGCGTGCTGTCTCTATCGAATCTCGACTCCATCGCCGAAAACATCAGCCTGTTCCAAGTCCACTACCCGCCTGAAATATCGAAGCTCTCCGAGTTGGGCTGGCGCAAGAGTGGCGACGGGTACATGCTGGCAATAAAGCGCGACCTGATAACGATCAACAAGGATCTCCGCGACGAGTACCAAATAGTCGGGAACCTTGAAGGGCAGACGATTACGCTTTCCGCGCAGAATTTGCCGGGAGCTTTCAATATCGCTGACGGGCTGGTGTCGCGGGAATATGTGAAGCTGCTCCAGCGGGAAGCGCGATGGCACAAGGATGCGCCCACGGAAAAACAAATATCCCTCTGCCGGATATTGAAGATTCCCGTTCCCACGGGCGTCACAAAGGGCATGGTCAGCGCCGCCATCGATGCGAAGCGGGCGCAGATGAGGAGAAAGGCGTGAGTCTACGAAAGATACGCGGAGAGACGGTCGATATGCCAGCGGAGGCCATCATGGGAGCGGAGTTCATTTTGCCAGATCAGCGGAATTGGGGCGAGTACGAGCGGTTCCTTGAACGCAAGTCACAGATCGGCGGCATGTCTGGATTCACCCCGCACTGGATACCGGACTGGCTATTTCCTTTTCAGCAGCATCTTACCGAGTGGGCCATCCGCCAGGCGAAGCGAAATCTCGAGAGCGGTGTGGTCAATAACTGGACAGACACAACCGCGCAAATGGACCTTTTAGAAGAGGACGACGATTTTGACCCCACAGGCGATAGCGAAGCTCCTCCGGGGGCGTAAGGTCGGCAAAGGTAAGTGGCAGGCGAAATGTCCCGCTCATCAGGACCGGATGCCGAGCCTCAGTGTTCGAGAAGGGAGAAACGGATGCACGTTGATACGGTGCTTCGCCGGATGCACGAAAGAGGCGATTCTATCAGCCGTTGGCCTGCGCTTCTCGGACTTATTTGCGGACACGAAGCCCGACCGGAAAGCTCTGGCGCTGGCAGAAAAGATGCGGGCGCAAGAGGCGCGGGAAGCCAAGGCGCGGCGCCGGGAAGCATGGCGGAAATGGATGGTTGCACGGAAGTGGGAAGCGGTGCGGGATGCGCTCGGATTATTGTTGATACAGAGGCCGCAGGATAGTAAACTGGCTTCGCTATTCCATTGGGCGTGTGGCCGGAGCCGCGAATTGGACGATGCGGAGACAGAAATCGCCTTGGCCTACGGATTCAAAATAGCGCCGTTGCGGAGTGGTGGATACATTTGTCCTCGTGTATGGCTTGAATGGGACACTCCGCCACGCGGAATCGACGGCATCACCGCCTACGACGTGGGCCGGCAAGTTGGGCGCTATTTGAGGTTGCCGAATGAGTAACATTGTGGCGTTGCTCGAATCAATGTGGGGCTGGCGCGGATACAGCGACAAAGGCGATGTGATCCCGTACTTCCGAATCAACCCCTATAATTTCAGCGGTCGCCGTCTCTATCGGATCTGCGGTGAACACAGTCTGCTCGTGACGAACAGTTGCCGCGAGTGTCAAGAAACCGCCAATCATCACGGCACGCCAGACCCTCAATGGGTTGCCAATAACCTGAGCTTCCTCGCCTCAGATAAAATGGACCTCCTGCTAGTCTGCGGCAAAGTGGCGAAGGAAACCTACGAGCGCAGTGGCTTTCAGTTCCCCCGCATAATCTTCATGGATCACCCGGCGGCACGACGGTGGACGAACGCCGCGCTAGACGAGACGCGAGATAGGATTACCGCCATGCTCGCCGAACACAATCCCGAAGACGATCACCCCTCGCCATTTCCGACCGGAGTGGAAGCATGAGCAGTGCAAAGTTTGCACCTTACCAGCGGCTCGACTGGCACGCGGTACGGTCGATGGCTCCCACGGAAGCTGCAACGGCCCTAGACGGTGCTCTGCGGGCGCTGGACGGCCTGAGCAAGAGAATCTTCATCGAACGCGGTCTGATCCTCTTAGAAGTCGAATCCAGGCGATTGTGGGAGCATCTGGCGTCACCTGAGGGCGTCCCCTACCGGAGTTTCGAGCAGTGGGTGTGCTCTGCGGCCGATTACTCGCGCCGGGATTGCTTCTACGCTCTAGCCGCGGCGAAGGAGCTACGTGACATTCCGGTGCGGGAACTGTCGCAAATGACCCGGAGCAACATCGAAGTAATGAAAACGCTATCGAGCGGCGTGAGGCAAAAGCCGGAAGTGATCGAAGCCGCCAAGAACCTGCCGGAGCGGGAGTTTGTGGCGAAGATTCAAGGGGAGTATCCAGAACAGCACCTAGAACGCTCTCAGCCGGTTGTGATGGCGTCGGTAGGGGCATCCGAGAAGATTGACCAGGCTATCGCTCTGGCAACGGCCCTGTATGGCTGCAAGAGTCGGGGCGAGGCATTGGAGGCGATAGCGGCTGACTTCCTCGTGGAACATGCAGGCGAACTTGAAGGCGAGCAGACGGCGTGACGGCCTGGTACAACGAAATCGACCCGTTCAAACCCGGCAAACTGGGCCGCATCCGGCTCAAGGGCGAGGCTCTGGCCGCACTTCGCCGGGAGTGCTTCACGCGGGACGGCTGGTGCTGCGTGCTCTGTGGCGCTCCGGTAAGCTGGGCGAGCGGTCACATGATGCACCGGAAGTCTCGCGGGGCGGGTGGTTCGGACGTTATTGACAATGTAGATACCGGATGCGGAAATTGTCACCAAAAGTCTCATAACTGCGGCGGTCAACCGCTGCCCAGGCGACCAGCATGAACCAAACGCAAGAACGCGAGGCGTGGACCAGGTTCGTAGAGGAGCGGGAAGGCGCTGCAATGCCCACTGCTGCCCCCCAGATGCCCGCCAAGCTCGTTGCCCACGGCCGGCCGAGGGTAGAGCGCCAAAACAAGACCGAAGCGGCGTATGAGGCGCACCTGAATCTCCGCAAGATTACCGGGGAAGTGGTCTGGTTCCAGTTCGAGGCCATCACGCTCAAACTCGGGCCGGACTGCCGGTACACTCCCGACTTCGCCGTTTTGCTCACCGATGGAACCTTGGAACTGCATGAAATCAAGGGCACAGAGAAGCGCATCCGTAAGTCCGGCGAAGTGGTGAAGGCTCCGCGCTTTGAGGACGACGCCAGAGCTAAGATTTCAGTAGCCTCTGCTCTATTCCCCTTTATCTTCAAAGTGGTTTATAGGGAGTCTAATAATTGGATTGAAAAGCTGATTTAGAACCCTTTTGACCTACTCCCGTATTGCTTCTACGCTTGGTTGGCCGGAGGCGCTTACGCTCCCGCGAGGGACCAACAAGCGGGATATTTCCCTCTTGGCCGCGAGCGTTTATCTAAGCTGACTGACCCAATCCCGCTCGGAAAGACGCATGGGAATCGGCATCAGCCAACCGTACCTGACGAGGTGCTTACGCGGCGTTAGACCGTCTGCCCCCGGTGTGCTCCTGCCGGATCAATCCGCTTTGGACGCCACACGAGCGGCCCAGGCGCACGAATGCGGCAACGTTTTGATCCGAATTGTCGGAAATGGTTGCATAGTGGACCTGAGACAGTTGGTAGTGTCCTATTAGTGCGTTGCTCTAGTCAAATTTCGGTGCAGTGATTGCACTGCCGAGGGGGGAACATGGTTGCGGTCAGGGGGCGATGGTAGGCTGGTGCGGGAGGGATGATGAAGGTCAATTGGGAGTTGGTTCTAGTGGGCATAGTAGGGGTTTTGGTGGGGATTGCCATAGCCCCTTTTGAGCAGAAGGCCGCTCGGGCATCGGCGTCCCAGTTTGGCGGGAATTTTCAAATTCAAGCTGCGACAGTTGATGAGTACACTGGGTCCGGACAGCGGACTCCGGTCCATGAGGTGTTCTTGCTGAATACGGGGACCGGCGAGGTCTGGCAGTTTCGAGGAGCGATGATGGGCTATAACCAAGAGAAAGGCGAAGCGAGCCAGATACCCGCACAGTTCTCTCGTGTTGCGGTAGAATCGAGCAAATAGAAAACCGGCCTGGCAGGGCCGGTCTCCGGTTCGACGCATCCAAGCGAATCATCGCATGGAGTGTGCCAAAATGCAATCACTAGAACTGTCGAAGCAGATTATGGATATGCTTGACGGCGTTGCGCCGTGCACCGCGAGTGCCGCGCTTGATATTTGCCGCGCAGTAATAAAGGAGAAAAGTCTTATCGCTGCCGCGCCACAATCCCCTGATTCGTTTTGGCGATCGTTTCAAGAGCCACAGCTATCCGAGCCAACAACGGAATTAACGCCCGTTGAAATTGCATCTTCTCGGTAGCGAGGTTTTCTGGTGTTGGATGGGGTAGGAAAGATGGGGAGTTGGTAGCTCCTTAGCGGCTCACTTCATTTGCGGGCCGGTTTGGTGGAGGCCGCATTTTTCACGCTCCTTTCAGCGAGACAAACTTAGAGCGTCCGCTCGGGCGAATTTGGAAACAATCTTTGTGCGTTTTGAGTGCCGATTCAATGGCAGAACGCGAAGTGTCGATCTCTAGGAAACTCAGGATAGATTCCAGTTCGATTACCTGTACTTCTCCGGTTGTTTCAAGGATCGCGGAGATGATCTCCCACAAAGGAACGCTATAGGCGTCCATTGTGATGCCGATTGTCTTGGAGACGTTCTTCCCGTCTTTGATAGAGTCGCTGACGTTTTCAAATTCCTCGTGCTCCCTGAGTGCAGCGCTCACACGCTTGATGCGGTTTTCGTAGAACTTGGCCTGCGATTCCAGGTCAACGTACCGGCGATAGGCAGAGCGCAGTTCGTTCTGCTCGTCGTGGATGGATCGCAATTGCTTGACCGCATCCTTGTGCGTTTGGATCAACCGCGTCTTGATGTCGCCGAATCTCACAGCCCTTACATTACACTTCGAGTGCGTATCTGTCAAGATGTTTGTATAATCATTGTTGTCGCTGATTACTTGTGCAGGCATGAACCCTCCCGATATTCGCTCGGTAGGTCCAACAACTTCGATTGTGCGGATTATTTGTTAGCAACGCAGTGATAGGACACTACCAGACAGTTGCAACGGTATCACGGAATGGCGTATCCTGCAACTGCGGGGTGATGCGGTCCATCCCGCTCCGTCGTGGGCCTGAGACACCTTCTTTCGGAGCAACCCCGCTTCAATCCAACGCAGAGCAAGGCAAATGGCAAGGCCCAGGTTCATCGCCTGGGCCTCTTCTTGTTGCGGAGTTGGTGTTGCGGGCTTTGTTGCGAGGGGGTGTTGCGGAGCTAGTCGATCACCTCCCGAGTTCCCCAGTCCGAGTTCTCGACCTGCGGAACGTAGACGTACTCGCCAGCATCGATGGTGTGGGCCTTGTGCTGCTGGTGGACCAGGCTGACTTCTTCCGGCTCTCCGAGCACGCGCACGAAGGTCTGGCCGTCTTTCTCGTACATCTCGACCAGATCCTCGATGGGTCGCTCTGCCACGTTGGACATGAGGCTGTGGTGATGGCCGGTGCGCTCACCGAGAGCGATCGGACGCAGCTTGACGCGCTTGGCGTCTGCCGGAATGGTTGCGGGCTTCAAGAGTACATCGCCTTGCCTGACAGTTTTCATAGTGTCCTCGATTCGAGTTGGTTGATGGTTGAGACATGCACCGTAGTTATCGGAGCAGGCTAGGAGTGAGAATACACCCGTTTCTTATATTCGGCCTCACTCATGCCGAATGTCTGTGCAACTGCTTCGTATGCCCGCTTATTCTCGGGCCAGACCCGGAGTGTGTATTTCTCTCCGGTGCTGGGGTCGGTTACGCGCACAAACTTGAGTGGGCGGTCGTCGAAGTCTTTGAACTCTTCCGACTCCAGGAGTTCGGCAATCTCCTTGCCTTTTCGGTAGCGCGTTGTCGCTCGCATATCGGCGTGAACGGTTTCGGATACGGGCAAAGTGGGAAAGCGAGCGGTCAACTCGTCAACGTGGATCAATTTCAGCTTGGCTTCGGAGCAGAAGCGTTCCCATCCCATGCGCTCGATCATCACGCGCCGGACTTCGGCGTTGTCTTCATCTCGAATGTGCTTGATGGTAATCCAATCGGGCCGGACAACTACAAAAGCTGGCACCATAACCCCGTGAATGAAATACAGATTCTCCGCGTCTGATTCGAGCGCCGCATAGGAATCGTTGTGTGGTCTCCTACGCCCTTCAGTGGCCTCTGTGTGAACGGTTGGCTTAGCCACCCAGTAGAGGGTATCTGTGGTCCAAAAAAGCAGCCAGCACCCAGACAAAAAGGCACCGAGCAAAGGATTCGACCATGCACCAACTTTCGTATCTTGCCGTTGCGCCGCGCCGAAGGCGGTAGTCGCAAGCCAAGAAATCTCCCAGTTGTACCACCACCATCCGCGGGCTTGAATACACCACTGAGCGAAGCGATGTGGTGTATTCTCCCGTGCGTCCTGTGCGTCCAGTGCGTCCCGTGCGGCCCGTGCGTCCAGTGCGTCCAGTGCGGCCCGTGCGTCCAGTGCGTCCCGTGCGACCTGTGCGTCCAGTGCGGCCAGTGCGTCCCGTGCGGCCCGTGCGTCCAGTGCGGCCCGTGCGGCCCGTGCGGCCCGTGCGTCCAGTGCGGCCCGTGCGTCCCGTGCGGCCCGTGCGTCCAGTGCGGCCCGTGCGGCCCGTGCGGCCCGTGCGTCCAGTGCGTCCCGTGCGTCCCGTGCGTCCTGTGCGACCTGTGCGTCCAGTGCGGCCCGTGCGTCCAGTGCGGCCCGTGCGTCCAGTGCGGCCCGTGCGTCCAGTGCGGCCCGTGCGTCCAGTGCGTCCTGTGCGACCTGTGCGTCCAGTG
>Ga0181531_10000147_pt1 | contig 54187 bp, 54 predicted proteins | sample PEATcosm2014_Bin_38_FD_119743 | JGI IMG/M metagenome (GOLD analysis project Ga0181531, IMG submission 119743) | Peatland microbial communities from MTU Mesocosm Facility, Houghton, MI, USA - PEATcosm2014_Bin11_10_metaG | ecosystem: Environmental > Terrestrial > Soil > Wetlands > Peat | place... | reverse complement strand
GCTCGGCCACCGTCTCCTGACCCTTGATCGCCTCAAGCGCCACCTTGGCTTTAAACTCAGCCGAAAACCGTCTCCGCGTCCTCATGGTGATTCGTCCTCTGCATCGGCGAATCTACCTTAGCCGGCTGTCTCAGGATTCGGGACCACCTCTTACCTGCGAACTGGGCCGGCCAAGCGGACTATCAGTGGACATCGACATAGGTAGGTTCGTGAGCCCGAATGAGACCTCCGCGATCGCTTGCGGAGCGCAACCGTATGTCGGGTTCGGACGATTGCAGCAGTATGGCTAATCATCAAGCCGCAGGAGTCGCGCCGGTAGGTGCCGGCACGACATGAGCCGCCGTTAATAGACTATCGGCTCTACCTTGCAGATGAGCAAGAAATGACGGCAAGGTGCGAAAGGCAAGATGAAAGTTATTAGCCAAGGAGACTGTCTTGTAGCCGTGACGACCCCAGACGGTCGCAAGCGCTTGCGTCGTGAAGAGCGAGATGTGGCCGTTGCGCGGGCCGACGTACCACCAGGCAAGTCCGCATTCACCGAGGTTCGCGGGCTGCAAAAGCGTCGAATATAGGATCAATCCCGGTTCCGCTACGCATTCAATCAGCGAGGAGACGCCAGCGGCCGGGTCGGGCAGATGTTCGAGCGTCTCAAAGCATGTCACGAGATCGAACTTGCCGGGCGGGCGGTGCGCGTATTCCGGCACCATCGGATCGTAGGTCACCGCGTTCGGAAAGCCATTCTGACGAAGAACGGTGCAGAACCCATCGTTTCCGCCGCCGTAATCGAGGATGCGCGTTGTTGCCTTTATAGCATCCCATAACCGCACCACAGTTTCGGCATTCGAAGCCGGTCGTTCCGTTCGATAGTCCGGATCGACCCTGTGGTAGTCGTCATTATAGATATGCGCCTTGAACTCGTGATAGTTCCAATCGTCGAATGCATCCGTAAATAGGAAACCGCAAACCCGACACCGGCGGTAGTAAATTGGCACACCTGAAAGCGGCAGTCGGAAACCGCGTTGCTCTTCGCAACATTTGTGGAAGTCGACGACGCCATAAAGCGGTGCCATGTTGCCGCAAATCTTGCAGGGCGAGGGTGCCGCAGATACCGGTTTGAGGGCTAATTGTTTGGCCGACATGGGCAAAAGCGCGATCGCCTTCGACGATATTTCAACGGTGCGTATTTGGCCGTTTTGCCCATTGATTAAAGGTTTATTTGGCTAATTTTTTGTTAAAGCATTTTTCCCGACTCCGACCGTAGGCATTTGTTGCACCCGAAGACTCGATTTTCTTTTCACGATGTCTGGTGGTCAGGTCGGCGAGATCGAGCGGACGATCGTGTGCGGCGCTCTTGAAGCTATAGCACGCGGCTGATCGCCAGCGGCTTGCCGTGCTTGGGATTGGGCGCAATGGTGCGGCCGCTCGCGCCATAGACCTGCGGCGCAGCCTTGCGCGCCAAGTCGCCGGAGAGGCGGCGCACGATGCCCTCGGAGACCGCATGCGAAGTCGCCAGCACGATCATGTTCTTCTGCAGCACGGCGCGAAACGCCTCCTGGACGCCGCGCAACGCGGCGGCGCTCGCCGGCGCTGCCTGCCGAAGAAATTTCGCGTTGGCCTTTAGCTGCTCGCCGGCAGTGAACAGCCTTGTCGCGAGTTCGCTCTTGGTCGTGCCGAGCGCCGCGGCCTTGCGCACCTTGCCGGCATGCACGAGCTCGGTCTCTTGCTCGACGACGCCGCGCAGTTGCTCGATCAAACTCGCGATCTGCGCAATGGCTTGCTCGGCGTCGGCTTTGGTCGTGATCGGGCTCATTGCTTGGTCGCTCCTGATACGGCAGTCGTGGTGTGTTCGGTAAGTCCCTGCTGCTTGAGCAACTGGCTGTAAACCTGCGAGGCGATGCCGATACCGCCGGTCTTGGCGAAGGACTTGGCGTATTGATCGGTGAGCATCGAACGCCAGACCTTGAGCGCGCCGCTGCCGCCGAACGGCCCGTCGCCATCCACGCCGGTCGACATCTGCTCGAAGACGGTGTTGAGAAACATCGCTTCGAACTGTTCGGCGGCGACTTTAGCCTTGCCTTTGATCTTGGCCGCGGCGTCGGTTTGCGCGCTCTGCGCCGTAGAGATCGCCGCGATCGATTGACCGAGTTCGGCTCCTGCAATGGTCATCACATTACCTCGATGTCGGCCTGAATGGCGCCGGCGGCTTTGATGGCTTGGAGGATGGAGATCAGGTCGCGCGGGCCGATGCCGAGCGCATTGAGCCCGTCGACGATCTGCTGCAGCGACACGCCCTCGCGCACGAGCGCGAGCTTTTTGCCGTCTTCGACGACGCCGACACTGGTGCGCGGCACCACCTTGGTGCGGCCGCGCGAGAACGGCGCCGGCTGGCTGACCTGCGGCGCCTCCGAGACCGTGACGGTGAGATTGCCCTGCGCTACCGCGACCGTCGATACCCGCACGTCGCGGCCGATGACGATGACGCCCGAACGCTCGTCGATCACGATCTTGGCGGCCTCGTCCGGCTCGACCTGCAGCTGCTCGATCTCGGTCAGCATGGCGACCACGTTCTGCGGAAACTTTTTCGGTAACGTCAGCTGCACCGTCGACGGATCGAGCGGCTCGGCGACGGGCGCGCCGATATAGTCGTTGACGGCGATGGCGATGCGCTTGGCGGTGGTGAAGTCGGCGTTGCGCAGTGACAGCCGCAGATGGCTGAGTGATGCGAGCGAAAACTCGATTTCGCGTTCGATGATGGCACCGTTCGGCAAGCGGCCGACGGTCGGCACGCCGCGCGTGACCTTGGCGGCCTCGCCCTGGGCCTCAAAGCCGCCGATGGCGAGCGAGCCTTGGGCGACAGCGTAGACATTGCCGTCGGCGCCAAGCAGCGGTGTCACCAAAAGCGTGCCGCCGAGCAGGCTTTTGGAATCGCCCAGCGCCGATGCGGTGACGTCGATGCGGGTGCCTTGGGTGGCAAAAGGCGGCAGATTGGCGGTGACCATCACCGCAGCGACATTGCCGGTGCGAATCTGCTGGCCGCGGATATTGACGCCCAGCCGTTCCAGCATGCCCTGCAGCGATTGCTTGGTGAAGGGCGTGTTATTGAGCGTGTCGCCGGTGCCATTGAGCCCGACGACCAGGCCATAACCAATCAGCTGGTTTTGGCGGATGCCTTCGATGCTGGCCAAATCTTTAATGCGCGACGTCGCCGTCGCGTTCGAGACCATGCATGTGATAGCAGCCAGCGCCAAGAGCGCCGGCCCAAACGTCCTTTTCATCTCCTGCTCCCCAAGAGGTCGGACAGCAACCTCTTTGCGAGGAGCGTGCCAGCCCGGACGCAAACGCATAAACGACTGATCGTACAATTGAATTTCTGTCTTTCTGGCGAATTGCCCCGACGCCAAGCCGGCTAAAGCGGGCAATTCTTGCCGCCCGGGCGGCAAGGTTTTACCGGCTCTTAACTATAAGCGCCCACTTTCGAGGGCCGAGAGAGAACTATCATGCGCGTCACCGGACCCAACGGCACCGCACTGGCCTCGACGCCGGCCGTGACCAAACGCGCCGGCGGCGGGACCTTCTCCCTTGCAGAGACCAGTGCGCCGCCCGCGCAAAACCCCGCGGTGGCGTTGCGCACGCTCGGCGGCATCGATGCGCTGATCGCGCTCCAGGGCATTGAGGATCCGACCGAACGCCGGCGCCGCGCCGTCAAGCACGGCCGCCGGGCGCTGGACGCTCTCGACGAGCTCAAGCTCGCCCTCCTCGCCGGGAGCCTCGACCAGGGCACGCTATTGCGGCTCAAAGCTGTCGCCGGTGACCTCAAAGACGGCTCCGGCGACGAGCGGCTCGACCAGGTCTTGAGCGAGATCGACCTGCGGGTGGCGGTCGAACTGGCCAAGGCCGGCATCAACTAACTCCGAAATAAGCCGATTCGGCGGTTTTGAGCCCCCTGCGCGGGGTTTTACGATCGTTATTGTCACCGTCATAGACCCGGGGTATACGGGCGCCGCCTTCCCGGGAGGAATGGGCGCCGTGGCGTGCGCGGAGTAGGGGACACAGAAGTCCATGCAGTTGGTGAAGAACAAAAACGGTCGAACCGACGAAATTGCCACTAAGAATGGGAAGGGCTACCGGCCAAGCGACCGGGAGCCGTTCATGAACGACCGGCAGCGGGAATATTTCCGCGTCAAGCTGTTGGAGTGGCGCGAGGACATCCTCAAAGAAGCCAAGGAGACGCTGCAGCATCTCCAGGATGACAATCAGAACCATCCCGACCTTGCCGACCGAGCGTCTTCGGAGACCGACCGCGCCATCGAGCTGCGCGCCCGCGACCGGCAGCGCAAATTGATCGCCAAGATCGACGCGGCCCTGGCGCGCATCGAAGACGGCACGTACGGTTATTGCGAAGAGACCGGCGAGCCGATCTCGCTCAAGCGCCTGGAAGCCCGCCCGATCGCTACGCTCTCGATCGAGGCCCAGGAACGTCACGAGCGCCGCGAGCGCGTCTACCGGGAAGAGTAGGGGCATTCGCAAAGCCTTTCCGTTCTCGCGACGCTCCTTTGCGTCCGAGGTTTGTTCACCACGACCAAACCACCAACGAATCTTTTAGACTCGCTTCCGGTACGCATGATCTCGAAAAGTGCAGTTGCGGTTTTCGGAAAAAGATCATGCGCCAGCGAGAAGGAGGCGAAGCGCCGAAAGGCGCATGCCACCATTGGCCGCGCGTATCGGGCGCGGCAGCGGGCCTTATCGGAGCTCGCTCGCCTTCCGGCGCTCCACCGCGGCACTCGCCAGGCCGGACGCATCCAGCATTGGCTAAGCTCCAGAACTGCGTTTCCTGGGACCGCTCGTGCGGGTGTTTTGCCCGCCTCCGCAACGTCCCCAATACAGCGAAGCCGCCCGGGAGCGGACTGCAAATCCGCGCGCGGGGACCGCCCTTGCTCCGCAAAACGGGATGCCTCGCGAGTTGCGAGCAAGGTGGCCTATCGTAACGTAATCGGTGAAGCCATAAAAGCGTGCTGTCTCCATAACTGAGACGACAGTTAAGCTTTTATTCACCATACTTGCTTACCGCTCGTTAACCGACGGGGTCAGGCCTGTTTGAAGGCATGAGCGGTTCAACGCAGAATCTTGCCCGCCTCATCCGCCGCGCCGAGCGTGCGCGGGACGGGGGCGAACTCGCCAAGGCCGAGCGGCTTTACAGCGAGATCCTGCAAGCCGAGCCCGATCACTTCGATGCGCTGCATGGGCTTGGTCTCATCTATTATCAGCGTGGGCAGTTCGACCAAGCGCTGGCCCTTTGCCAAACCGCGCTGCAAAGCGACGTTTCGCGTGCCGACGGCTTTGCCAGCCTTGGGCTTATTTTTCACGCGCTGCGGGACTTTCCGCGGTCGATCGCAAGCTACGACGAGGGTCTGCGCCTTAAGCCGGACGATGCCGAGTTGCTCAACCGCCGCGGCGTGGCGCTGCTCGAGTTGCGCCGGGGAAGCGAAGCGCTGCAAGATTTCGATAGGGCGCTGAGCGCGGCGCCCGAGTATGGCGACGCGCTCGGCAACCGCGGCAATGCGCTATTGCGGCTCAATCGCGTGGAGGAAGCGGTCGCCGCTTACGATCGGGCGCTGGCGCTCGTGCCAAACAATGCGCCGCTTTTGGCCAACCGCGCCGCGGCGCTTCGCAAACTCGACCGGCCGCACGAAGCATTGATGAGCGCGCGGCGTGCACTGACCATCAAACCGGATTTCGCGCATGCGCGGTTTGTGGAAAGCGTCGCGCTGCTCACGCTCGGCGATTTCAAGGCCGGCTGGCGGGCCTATGAGTCGCGCCGGCACATCGGCTGGCTCGCGTCGCAGCGCCGCGATTTCGGCGCGCCGTTGTGGCTCGGCAAGGAAAAGCTCGACGGCAAAACCATCCTCCTGCATGCCGAGCAGGGCTTGGGCGACACCATTCAGTTCGCACGCTATGCGCCGCTGGTCGCGGCGCACGGCGCCGAAGTCATCCTTGAAGTTCAAGCCCCGCTCAAGCGGCTTTTCTCCGGTATGCGTGGCGTTGCTGCGATCGTCGCCCGTCAAGAACCGTTGCCGCGCTATGATTTTCATTGCCCGCTGATGAGCCTGCCGCTCGCTTGTGGAACCGAGCCCGATACTATTCCGGCCGATGTTCCTTACGTCGCGCCGGCCGCGGCCGAGGTCGCGGCCTGGAACGCGCGATTGCCGAGGCGGCAGCCGCGCGTTGGCGTGGTTTGGTCGGGCGAGCGCTCGCACGACAATGATCTCAATCGCTCGCTGCGGCTCGAGACATTGGCGCCGCTGTTCGATCTGCCCGACATCGCTTTTGTCAGCTTTCAGCATGACGTGCGCGAGGAGGATGTGCCTTTCCTGCTCGGCCGCCTGGGCCTGTCGCGCGTCGGTCCGCTGTTCAAGGACTTCGCTGATACGGCTGCGGCAATCGCCAATCTTGATGCTGTGATCTCCGTCGACACCGCGGTCGCGCATCTCGCCGGCGCCATGGCCAAGCCGCTGTTCTTGCTGCTGCCGTTCGCCGCCGATTTCCGCTGGCTGCGCGAACGCGCCGACAGTCCCTGGTATCGCAGCGCGCGGCTCATTCGCCAGCCGCGCTTCGGCGATTGGGCCGGCGCGGTCGATTTGTTGCGGCAGGAATTGGCACAACTGGCAGCGCGGCCGGGCAGGGCGGCGTGATTTCCCTCTCCCGCAAGGGAGAGGGATTCAACACTGCCAGTTTGTTCCATCACATTCGGTGGAACGGCGAACGCGAAAATGCGGAACAGACCGGCGGGCCTTTGCGTTTCGTTTGGGGAGTGGCGCAAAGGAGATGAACCATGAGGAAATTCGCACTTGCTACCGTCGCCGCCGGTACGCTGATCGCCGCGGCCGCGGTCGCAGCGCCGGCGATGGCACAGTTGGGCGTGTATGCGGGGCCCGGCGGCGTCGGGGTCGGCGTGGGTCCGGTCGGCGTCGGCGTAGGACCGGCCTATTACGGTCCCGGCTACTACAACTACGCGCCTGGGTACGGTCCGCACCGGTGGCACCACCACTATGACCACCACCGCTAGAGGTGAAAAACATAACTCCGAGGAAAGGCCCGTAAGGGCCTTTTCTTTTTTCCGGTGCTGGAACTCACCGATCTCGACCCAGTCATTTCCACCGACCGACACGCGGCGCGTCTTGCCGGTGAGGCTCCGCAAAAACGGTGCGGCCTCCGGCGGGGAGCTGCCGGAGGCCGCTTCGTATCGGAGTCCCGCGCGCGCCAGGACTCCGGGGAGCTCAAATCACGCCTAGAACGGCAAGATTACGTCGACCGCCTGCTGGCCCCAGCGTTCGGTCTGGATGTTGGTCAGCGTGCCGCGGCCGCCATAGGCGAGCCGCGCTTCCGCGACTTTCGGCAGCTCGACGGTGTTGTCGCTTTCGATGTCTTCCGGCCGCACCACGCCGGCGACGATCAATTCGCGCACCTCGTTATTGAGCCGGATTTCCTGTTTGCCTTCGATCACCATGTTGCCGTTGGGCAAAAGCTGGGTGACGACGGCGGCGACGTTGGTGAGCAATTGATCGTTGCGGTTGATGTTGCCTTGGCCGTTCATCTGCGTGTTGCCGGACGCGGTCAAAACCGAACCCGGCAGGATCGCCGTCGCCTTGGCGGCGGCGCCGATGGTGTTGGCGCCGATGAAATTGGTGATTTCCGTGTCCTCGGTGGAGGTCCGGTTCAGCTGAGTCTGGTCCTGAAACTGTGCCGTGTCGTTGATGTTGACCTTGACGGTGAGAATGTCGCCGACGATGTGGGCGCGCTGATCGTTGAAGAAGGCGCGTGAGCCGTTGCGCCACAGCGAATTCGGATTGTAGGTGACGGGCTGCGGCGTGGGCATCGGCATTTGCACCGGCTTGTATCCCGGTTTGGCGGTCGGATTGTCGATCGGCGTCAGCGTCTCGGGTTGACCGAGCACCCTCAGCCGATCGCCGATGGAGGTGCACCCGGCCACCACCGACGCCAAGGCGGCGGTGCTCAAGAGCGAGCGCGCTAGTCTGGAACGCGAATGCGATTTCAACATTGAGACACTCAAGCGTTACGCAACACGATGCTCATTTTGCCTACTCGGACGATGGCGCCGGGGCGTCCGTCGCCGGCTTGGCGGTGACGAGGCGCGTGGTCGTCGCCATCACCGTCACACGGCCGGGGCCGGTGATGACGCCCTGCACGATGCGCTTCGACTGCAGGTTCAGCACGCTGATGGTGTCGCCGAGCGCGCCGGTATCCTGCGCCTGGCCGCGCAAGGTCAGCGTCAGGCCCGGCGCTTCGAAGACCAGCGTCACCGGGTCGTTGTGCGCGATGATCGCGGGCTTCATCAGATCGGCGTCGCGCAACGGCTGGCCGGGCCGCAGCTGATGCCGCGCCGCCTGTCCCGCCGCCGCCTTGAGGTCGCCGATCAGCGGACCTTCGGATTTGGGCCGCCGCTCGACACGTAATTCCGAAAGCTTGAGCACTTCGCCGCGCTCGACCAGATGGTCGACCGTCACGGCATCGACGGTCTCGTAGGCGACGCCGCTGAAGCGGGTCGTTTGCCAGCGCAACGCCCCGCTCGCTGGCAAATCGAACGTCACGTCGAAGCGCGCCCCGCGCGGGTAGTAAGCAAGCGACGCCACCTGCAGTTCGCCCGTCACGTTCTGCTCGACGTTGAGCGCGTGCACGTCGCGATCGAAGTCGACCTGAATGTTGCGGGCTTCGCCGAGGCCATATTGATTTTCCAGCGCTTTGGCGATGCGCGCCGAGATCTCCTGGACGCTGATCGTGCGGCTCGCGCGGGTGACGACGACTTCGGCAAGGCCGCGGGTATCGATGCCGATGAGCTGATGGGGGCGGATGGCCTCGACCACGCGTTCGGTCGGAACGGTGCCGCGGGTGCCGAGATCGGGCGCGCGAAAAATCGGGATGTCGGCGACGGGGCCGCAGTTTTCCACGAGGTCGCCGATGCGCACGACGTCGCCGGTGACGACGACGTTGGCGCGCAACGCCGGCACGGCATTCTGCGCCGCCGCCGGCGCCGCCAGCGCCGCTGCGAGCGGCAGCGCCAGGCTCAAGTCCCGGATGATGGTGCGGATCATGGCCTCAATCCTTCTTAGCGCATCAGTTGCGAAGTCGTTTGCAGCATCTCGTCGGCCGCGGTGATGACCTTGGAATTCATTTCGTAGGCGCGTTGCGCGGCGATCAGATTGGATATTTCGGTGACTGCGGAGACGTTCGATTGTTCGAGGCTGCCTTGCAGCAGCGTGCCGGAGTTGTTTGTTCCCGGCGTCGTGTCCTGCGGCGTGCCCGAAGCCGGCGTGGCGGTGAACAAGTTATTGCCATTGGCCTGCAGGCCGGCGTCGTTGATGAAGGTCGTGAGCGTGAACTGGCCGAGGATGCTCGAGGTGGTGCTGCCGGGCAGCGTCACCGAGACCTGGCCCTGCTGGTTGATGGTTACTCCGGTCGAATTCGGCGGGATGGTGATGGTCGGCTGAACGAGATTGCCTTCCGCCGTGACGATGCGGCCTTGGTTGTCCATCTGGAACGAGCCGTCGCGGGTGTAGCTGAAGGTGCCGTCCGGCATCAGCACCTTGAACCACCCGGAACCCTGGATGGCGACGTCGAGCGTATTGCCGGTTTGCGCCAGCGTTCCTTGCGTCATCAGCCGCGGCGTGCCGACGGTTTTGACGCCGGAGCCGAGTTCGATGCCGACCGGGAGAATGTTGCCGTTATCGGAAGCCTGTGCGCCGATGCGCTGCACGTGTTCGTAGATGAGGTCCTGGAATTCGGCGCGCTGGCTCTTGAATCCCGTCGTCGTCATGTTGGCGAGGTTGCCGGCGATGACCTGGACCTGAAGGTCCATGGCCGCCATGCCGGTCGCTGCAGTATCAAGCGCACGCATCTTTTCAGGTCCTCACGATCAGTTCGACGAACTTGCCGCCTGCGAAAGTTGCTGCAGCGAATTTCGTTTCATGTCGCCCTGCTGCTGCAGGATGGCGGCGATGTCGGCGTAGCTGCGGGTGATCTGGATCATCCGCGCCATCTCCACGACCGCGCGCACATTCGATTTTTCCACCGCGCCCTGCACGATTTGGGTGTTCGCCGGCGGCGGACCGGCATTGACGCCAGCCGGCGCCATGAAGGTCGAGGCACCGTCCTTCTGCAGCCGTTGCGGCTGGTCGAAAGAGGCGATCTGCAAAGTACCGCGCGGTGCGTCGGTGGTACCGGTGCCGTCGCGCGCGGTGATGAGGCCGGTCGCGCTGATGGTGATGTCGCGATCGGTCGGCTGGAAGGTGATTGGGCCGGCGGTGCCGAGCACCTGGTCGCCTTCGCTGGTGACGAGCTGGCCGGTGGCGTTGATGGCGAACGCACCGTTGCGCGTGTAGCGCAGGCCGCGCGGCGTCTGCACGGCGAAGAATCCCTTGCCGTCGACGGCAACCTCGAGCGGATTGCCGGTGCGCTGCAGCGCCCCCGGGCTGAAATCCACCCAGCTGGCATGGTCCTGGACAAAGCTGATGCGCCGGTCCTTGCCGCTCGCGAACTCGTTGTCGCGGGCGCCGGGCATCAGAAATTCCGAAAACGCGGCGCTATCGGCCTTAAATCCGCTGGTGTCGATATTGGCGATGTTGTTGGCGACGATGTCGAGCTCGTGGCTGAGCGCCATCTGCCGCGACAAGCCGACGAGAAGCGCATTCTGCATCGGTAACTCCCCCTTTGCTGCATCGGAGGGCGCTTTTCTCCCGCGCACCCACAAGCCTGCATCGCTTTGGCGCTCCCATGCCAAAGCAGGGATTGAATTGCAGATGCTGTGCCAATGGCGAATATCCAATCAAAGCAGGGCGTTAGATTAATTTGCGGGGCCGCCGGACGGGCAGAAAGCGCCGCATGCCGCGCGCTACCCGGCAAAAAGTTCCCAACAAACGGGCCGTCGCAAGCATCCGTTAACCATTGCTGGCCTAGCTTCCGGCCGACGGCGACAGATTCCACATGGCGCCGAGCGGCGCCCGCGGCGTTAGTTTTGCATGCTTCCTGCCGGCTGCGTGCGCGTCCGACGCAAGCGGAGCGGTGATGGCAACAACAAACGAAACACAGGTCGAGGCAGAAAACGCGGAAGCCGAAGGCGGGGAGGGCAAGCCAGCTCCCGTCAAACGCAAGCTGTCACGCAAGCTGATTATTATGGCGGTCGGCGGTCTTGTCGCGCTGGGCGGTCTCGGCGGCGGCGGATACTATTTTCTCTTTGCCGGTAACCAGAAGGCGGAGGCCGCCACCGCGGCCGCCGCGAATGCGACCAAGCCGGTCGTTTTCCTCGACATGCCGGACGTGCTGGTCAACCTGTCGTCGACCGGCGGCAGCGAGCGCACCCAATATCTAAGAGTCAAAGTGACGCTCGAATTGCCGGACCAAGCGATGTCGGCGCAGATCCAACCGGTGATGCCGCGGCTGATGGATACGTTTCAGACCTATCTGCGCGAATTGCGCGCCACCGATCTCGACGGTTCGGCCGGACTCTATCGGCTCAAGGAAGAGCTGACGCGGCGCGTCAATGCCGCCATTGCGCCTAACCACATCAACGCGGTGCTGTTTAAGGAAATCGTCGTCCAGTGACGTTGCGTTTTGCTCGTCCCCGCAACGGCGGCGACGAGAAAGCCCAGGCTCCGTCCGTTCGCGCGGCCATGAGCGGCGCGGGTCGAAAGGTTTAAAATGGCGAAGGACCAGATCGACCAGGACGCACTCGCCGCCGAGTGGGGCGTGGCGCTCGAGGCCGAGCAGAACGCCGGGGTCACGGCTGAGAAAGACGCAGGTCCGGGCGGCGACGACGCGGCGCCCGAGGCCATGGCGGCGCAGTGGGCAGCGATGGCCGACGACAATCATTTCATCCAGGCGGCCAAGGGCGGCGCCGAGCGCATCCTCACCCAGGAAGAAATCGACTCGCTTCTCGGTTTCAGCCTCGCCGACGTGTCCCTCAACGACAATTCCGGCATCCGCGCGATCATCGATTCGGCGATGGTCTCCTACGAGCGGTTGCCGATGCTGGAGATCATCTTCGACCGGTTGGTCCGGTTGATGACCACGTCGCTGCGCAACTTCACCTCCGACAACGTCGAAGTGTCGCTCGATCGCATCACCTCGGTCCGGTTCGGCGACTATCTCAACTCGATACCGCTGCCGGCCATTCTCGGTGTGTTCAAGGCCGAGGAATGGGACAATTTCGGCCTTATCACCATCAACTCGAACCTGATTTATTCGATCATCGACGTGCTGCTCGGCGGCCGCCGCGGTCAGACCGCGATCCGCATCGAAGGCCGCCCTTACACCACCATCGAAACCAACCTCATCAAGCGCATGATCGAGGTGGTGCTGGCCGATGCCGAGCTTGCCTTCCGGCCGCTGTCGCCGGTGAAGTTTAACATCGACCGGCTGGAAACCAATCCGCGCTTTGCCGCCATTTCGCGGCCGGCGAATGCCTCGATCCTTGTGCGGCTGCGCATCGATATGGAGGACCGCGGCGGCAATATCGAGCTGCTGTTGCCTTACGCCACCATCGAACCGATCCGCGACGTTCTGTTGCAGATGTTCATGGGCGAGAAGTTCGGCCGCGATCCGACCTGGGAAGGCCATCTCGCGACCGAAATAGGCCAGGCGACGATCGCGGTCGACGCCGTGCTCTACGAGGCGCCGCTGCCGCTCAAGCAGATCATGAAACTCGAGGTCGGCGACACCTTGATGCTCGAACTTAAATCCGACGCGACGGTCATCGTGCGCTGCGGCGACGTGATGCTGACGGAAGGGCGCATGGGCCGCGTCGGCGATCGTGTCGCGGTGCGCGTGGCGAAGCCCTTGCGCAAGCCCGGCACCACTTTGGCGATGTTCGAGATGGCCGGCGGCGCCGGCAATCGCTTGGAGGCACAGTGACAAACGGCTTTGGTATAACCATCGAAATGATGGTGGCGATCCTGTTGGCATTGACCATCGGTTATTGCGTGACGCTCAACCGCCGCCTCAAGCTGCTCAAGTCCGACGAGCAGTCGCTGCGGGCGACGATATCCGAGCTCGTCACCGCGACCGAGATCGCCGAACGGGCGATTGCCGGCCTCAAGCAGACGGTCGAGGAATGCGAGATCGGCTTGGGCGCGCGGCTGGGCAGCGCCGATCGCATCACCGGCGATCTCGATCGCAGCATCGGCGCCGGCAGGGAATTGGTCGAGCGGTTGACGCGGATCGTAATTGCCGGCGGCGGCGCCATACCTGAAGGGCCGGCGATGCCACGGCTGGAAGCCGTTGAAGCGCCGCGCGGCGCGCAAGCGCTTGCCGCGGCCGCGCAAGCCTTTGCCGAACGACTGCGCACGCGGGTGCATGGTCTCGCGGCATGACGCCGCTGCTGCGCGATCTGCGTCTGCTTCCGATCGCCGTGGTGGCCAGTGCGTGCCTGTTGGCGCTGATCGCCGCTGATCTTCTGCTGGGACCAGACGGCGCGCCGGTATCGGCCACACCGCCGAGCGAAGCGACCGTCGTTCATACCTCGCGCGGGTCATCGTGGCCGGCGAGTGCGGGGTCCGACGCCAAACAATCTGATCCAAAGCAGTCTGGTCAGAAGCCTTGGGCGCAGATGATGTTCAACTTTCCGAACGCGAAAGGTTCGCCGCCGCCGGAGCGAACCGAGCAAGCGCTGCTACCGCCGCTCCCCAGGATCCTCGCCGACAAGGGCAATCCCGACATCACCGGCTCGGTACCGGAAAGCGCCGACAAAGGCGAAAAGGGCGAGCAGGGCAAAGGCGGCGCTCTAGCCGCAGCCGGCAAAGACGCAAAAGAGCCCAAAGAGCCGCCGAAAGTCCCGGATGGGCAGCGGGTACAGTTGAGCAGCGTGCCGGGCCCTTCGGCCTCAGAACGCGCGATTCTTGAGCACTTGCAGGAACGCCGGCAGGAGCTCGACAAGCGTGCCCGCGAACTCGACATCCGCGAAGGCCTGATCGCGGAGGCCGAAAAGCGCGTGGAGAACAAGCTCAACGAGATCAAGTCCGCGCAGCTAGAGCTGAAAGCCGCGGAGCAGAAAAAGGACGAAGCCGAGGTCGAACGCTTCAAAGGCCTCGTAACCATGTACGAGACGATGAAGCCGCGCGACGCCGCCAAGATTTTCGATCGCCTGGACGTCAGCGTTTTGTTGCAGGTGGCCTCGCAGATCAGTCCGCGCAATATGGCGGAGATCCTTGCGCAGATGTCGCCGGAGCGCGCCGAAAAATTGACGGTCGAACTGGCGAAACGTGCGGAGGCTTCGCCTAAAGGCGCAAACGCCGACCTGCCGAAAATCGAAGGTCGGCCGACGCAATAGCGCATGATCCGGAAAAGCGGATACCGGTTTTCCGAAAAAATCATGCGGCGACGATGAATCTGGGGCACGATTCTGATTCAACCTGGTCGGATCATGATCTAGCGGCTAACAGCGCAGCAGTCGCCTTATTCGCGAAATTCGCGCTCGATCTCGCGCGCTCTGGCCATCAAGTCGACCGCGACTTCTTCCAGAGCGTGTGCGGTGGGCTTGTGCGGACAAGCGCGCGCCAGGCGCGTGCAGCTTTGCGCGATATCGCGCAGGTAATTGACGGTATCGATCATTGTTCTTGCTTAAGACCGGATGGTTCGGGGGTTATCGTCGCGTCACGCGGCCAACGGGCGGCGCGGTGTCACGCGATTGTCATGGACGCTCAGGTAATGGATGCGCCCGACAAAAACTTGCGATCTTGGGACAAAAACTTGTTCGGGATTGCCAGCGCCGAGGAGAATTTCGTAACGCCACTACCGCGCTACCTGCCGCCGGCGAGGCTGCGGCGTTGACCGCGGGCGCTGCCGCCGCGAGCGGTCCGCGCGCGGCGTTCGGCCGGTCCAGCGCCGAAACGCGTGCGAGAATGCGCTGACTTCGGTGTATCCGAGAAGCCAAGCGATCCGTGAGATCGGCAAATCCTGCTCGGCCAGATAATGCTGCGCCATCACGACCCGCAAATCTTCCAAAATGCCGGCAAAGGTCACGCCTTCGGCCGCGAGCTTTCGCCGCAGCGTGCGCGGCGTTAACCCGAGTTTGCGCGCGACGCCGGCAAGCTGCGTTCGGCCGTGCGGCAATAGCGCGCCGATCGCATTTTCCACGTCGGCGCGGATGCCGGCGGAGCGCGACTTGCGGCGCGACAGAAAGTCCTCGCCGTAGCCGGTCACCAATCGGTTGAGATAGTGGTCGGCGTTGACGATCGGCAATTTCGCCGCTTCGGCGGTGAATACGACTTCGTCGCGGTCGGCGCTGAATTCGACCGCGCGGCCGAAGAAATTATCGAGGACGCCCGATTCGGCGATGCGCGGATGCATGATCCGCACCGCGGTCGGCTGCAGTTCGCGGCCGCTGATGTCGCGGCAAACGCGCACGATAGCGCCGGTCCACGCTTCGATCTGGTGGCGATCGGACAAGCGCGACACGCCGGTATAGCCGAACCCGACGCGCAGCGTTTCGCCGCAGTCGACTTTGAGCCTGATGCCCTCGTTGAGGATCGCCGAATAGCGGACGATGCCCCGCAAGGCCGAGGCGAGGACATCGGACGAAGCCGCCGCATAATAAAGAAAGCCGGTCCGGCGCAGGTCCATGTCGAGCGCGACGTGAAAGCCGAGGAGCCGGTCATCGAGCGCCTGCGCAAGCGCGTTGAGGCAATCGATCTGCGCCTTGACCGGTAAGCGGACGCCTTCGTCGTCGATATCGCGGACGGTGAGGCCGACGCGGTGCAGCAGCGGCGGTAGTAGTTCGAGGCCGGCGCTCCGCGCATAGGCGCAGGCGAGCCGCGTCATCAACCCGGCGCAGGTCGGGTTCGCACGGAGTTGCCTGGCAGGCGGCATGCGGTCGCGCAAAGGCGGCCCCCGTCCAACAACCGACCGATCTTCGTCGTGTCTGCACGCAGCTAACGGCGGCGATGGCCTGGCGCGGCCGCGACGCTTGGAGCTTATCCCATTCACCGGCAATGCCAACGGGTCGACCGCTGCTCCTTCGTGGTCGGCGATATATAGTGTGCGCCGCCGTCGCCGCTATGTCCGGCTGCTTTCGCTTGCTAGGCTTGTCAGGACAGCTCCGCGAACGCTGACAATCCAAGGGAAAAGAACGCATGAATACCCGGCTGAAGGACAAAGTTGCGATCGTTACCGGCGGCGCCCGCGGCATTGGCGCGGCGTTTTGCGAAGGCCTGGCGGCGGCCGGCGCCAAGGTGATCGTGTCCGACGTGCTTAACGGCAATGCGGTCGCCAAGCGCATCAGCGAAACGCAGACGCCTGCGATCTACATCCGCGCCGACGTGACCTCGAAGCAATCGGTCGAAAACCTCGTCGCCGACGCGGTGCGGGAATTCGGCACCGTCGATATTCTCGTCAACAACGCCGGCCTGTTCGCCGACCTGCGCGCCAAGCCGTTCTTGGACATCGATGAGGAGGAGTGGGACAAGGTGATGACGGTCAATGTGCGCGGCACCTTTCAGTGCGCCAAGGCCGTCGCCCCGGTGATGATCGAGAACAAGAAGGGCCGCATCGTCAACATCGCGTCTGGTACCGCGTTTAAGGGCACGCCGAACATGCTGCATTACGTGACGTCCAAGGGCGCCGTAGTGTCGATGACGCGCTCGCTCGCGCGCGAGCTTGGGCCGCATAATATCTGCGTCAATGCCATCGCGCCGGGACTGACGATGAGCGAAGCGGTCAAGGTGCATCCTGACTGGACCGGGAAGGTGAGCGAGGCCAGCGTCGCCGCCCGCGCCATCCAGCGCGACCAGGTGCCGGCTGATTTACTCTCGACCCTCATTTTTCTGTGTTCCGACGATTCCGACTTTGTCACCGGCCAGACCATCAGCGTCGACGGCGGTGCGCTGATGCGCTAGCCGAAAGGGATTTGGATGGCCGCGTCGAGGCGCATCCGCCTTCTCTCCTTGGGAATAGTTCCATGAAAATACTGGGCGTCGGCCTGTTCTTGTTTGGTCTGGTCGCGCTGGTGCAGCCGGTGCTGGAGCAAAACCCCTCTACAGCGATCGTCGGCGTCGTCGCCTTGCTCTGTGCCGTCACCACTTTTCGCTCGGCCGCGATATCGAGCTACCTCAAGATATTCATCGGCCTGTTTTCGATTGAAACGATCGTGTTCGGTCTGGCTGTTGTGGCCGGTCATGCCGGCTATTGGCCCTCCCAATTCGCCGACCTTTTGCCGCAAGATTCGCTGCCGCTCACGGTCGCGATCTTTTCCATCCTCGTCTACCTGGCGGCCCAACTCGACATCGTGAAGCGGATGATGCAAATCGCCGACCGCTATTTCGGCGCCGACGATACCGGGGAGGCGCGCATCTGGCCGTTGCGCTCGGCGGCCTTGGCGGAACGGCGCATCGGCACCGCGCTGGTGGTTGGCCTGGTCGTCCTCAACCAGATCGAGGTCGGCATCGTCGTGCGTCTGAACTTCTTCAACCGCGATTTGTTCAACGCCCTGCAAAACCACGATGCGACGGCGTTTTGGCATCAGCTGCTGCTGGTCTTTACGCCGTGGGCATTCACTTACGTGGCCGCGGCGGTGCTGGAATTCTTCATGCAGTCGATACTGGTGATCCGCTGGCGCCATTGGCTGACCGATCATTTCGTGTCGCGCTGGCTCGGCCGGCACAATCATTATCGGATCAGCCTCGTTGCCGGCGACACCGACAATCCGGACCAGCGCATTGCCGAGGACATTTTCCGCTTCATCAATGGCGGCTCGGATGGTTCGACGACGGCGTACGGCATCTACGACTTCACCATCCTGCTCATCTCGACCGTCTTCTCGCTGGTGTCGTTCTCGATCGTGCTCTGGGATCTGTCGACCGCGTTCACGTTGCCGGGCACCGCCATCGTACTGTCGGGCTTTCTGTTCTGGGTCGCGCTCTTTTATGCGGGCCTCGGAACGGTGATTACCGATTTTGTCGGGCGCCCGCTGATCGGGCTCTATTTCCAGCGCCAGCAAATGGAGGCCGATTACCGTTTCTCGCTCGCGCGCTTGCGCGAATACACCGAGCAGGTCGCGCTGCTCGACGGCGAGAACGCCGAGCAAAATATCCTGGGGCACCGGTTCGGCGCGCTGGTCGCCAATTACATGGCGCTCGTCTATCGCCGCATGCGGGTCACGGTGTTCACCGCCACCTACGGCCAGGTTTCGCCGATTATCCCGTTCGTGTTCACCGCGCCGTTTTATTTCGCCGGCCAAATAGAACTCGGCGTCATGACGCAGACGGCCCAAGCGTTTGGGCAGGTGGCGAATGCGCTGACGTTCATCGTCAACTATTACACCTACCTCGCCGGCTTCAAATCGGTGGTCGACCGGTTGAACTCGTTCGACGACGCGATCGAAAAAGCCCAAACGCTCGGCAGTGCCGGTCCGGCGCGCATTGCGGCGCCCGCCAGTCCGGCGGAAATCGATCTGGACGATGTCGACGTTTTGCTGCCCGACGGGCGGTGTGCCGTTGAGACTGGACACGTGGAATTGGCGGCGGGGCAAAGTGTGGTGCTGACAGGACCGTCAGGCTCCGGCAAGTCGACGGTGTTTCGCGTCATTGCCGGAATTTGGCCATTTGGCGAGGGCGGCGTTGGCATTCCGGCGGGTCAGCGCATCATGGTGGTGCCGCCGAAGCCATATATTCCGATCAGCCCGCTGCGCGATGCGGTTTCTTATCCCGCCGTGCCCGGCACCTATTCCGACGACGACATTCGCAGCGCGCTGGTCGACGCCCATCTCGGCGAACTTGTCACCGAGCTCGATCGCGAGGAAGTGTGGTCGCAGCGGCTCTCGAGCGGCGAGCAACAGCGCATCGCGATGGCGCGTGCGTTGCTTATGCGCCCGGAGTGGCTATTCCTCGATGAATCGACCTCCGCGGTCGACGAGAAGCTCGAAGCCGAGCTTTACGCCATGCTGGCGCGCAAGCTGCCGCAGACGACGATCGTGTCGATCGCGCACCGCTCAACCGTGGTGCCGATGCACCGGCGCCACCTTGAAATGTCTCCGGCCAACGGTCACTTCACCTTGCGCGAGGCGGCGCCGGTCGCGGCCGCGGACGGCCGTTGACGGGGTTTGGGAAAATCGTGGCGATCAGCGCCAAAGCCGCGGCAAAATAGGCGCGCTCCACTCTCGCCGCTCGATCGGCCAAGCGCGCTGAATCATGCCGTACATAAAAGCCGTGGTCAGGCCGAGCAGGATAACGCCGTTGAGCGCTTCGAGGGCGCCCATCAGCCGCCAGTGGGTGTTGAGATAAATCTCGGAGTGCCCGTAGGTCGTAATCGCGCTTAGCGAATAGAGCAGGGCCGATTTGTTGTCCGGCAGCGCGCCCAGGATCCGATACGCCGCTGCCCAAATGCCAGCTTCGATGCCGTGCAGGATCGTCGCCAGAATGGCGGTGATCCCCATCACCACAGCGAACAGATAGACGAAAAACCGGTGTTCCTGCGCCGCCGTCAGCACCCGATAGAGCTGCACGTTGATAAAGCCGAGCCCGATCACGTGAATAATCACGTTCACGACGATCAGCGGCAGGCTCCACGCCCAGTCGATGTCCCAGCTCGCAGCGCCGTTCATGCAGCGAAACCTAAAGGCCGCGACATCACAGATTGACCGTGAGCATGCCGCGCTCCGGGTAGCGCGTTCCTGCGACCGCGCCGAGCGGCATGACGCTTTCGAGCGCAGCCTGATCCTGTGCGCTTAAATGCACCGCAAGCGCGCCGAGATTTTCGTCGAGGTATTTACGGCGCTTGGTGCCCGGGATCGGGACGATGTCTTTGCCCTTGGCAAGGACCCAGGCGAGCGCCAATTGCGCCGGCGTGCAGCCCTTGGCCGTGGCGAGCGCTTCGACTTTGGCGACCAATTCCAGATTGCGGGCGAAATTCTCGCCCTGAAAACGCGGCAGGTTGCGGCGGGTATCGTCGCTCGGAAAATCTTCGGGCCTGCGGAATTGCCCGGTGAGAAAGCCGCGGCCAAGCGGTGCATAGGCGACAAAGCCGATGCCGAGCGCGCGCACGGTCGACAACAGCTCGTCTTCCGGCTCCCGGCTCCACAGCGAATATTCGGTTTGCAGCGCCGCGATCGGATGCACGGCGGCGGCGCGCTTGACGGTCGACGGCGCCGCTTCCGACAAGCCGAGATAACGCACTTTGCCCGCGCGCACGAGGTCTGCCATGGCACCGACGGTGTCTTCGATCGGCGTCTTCGGATCGACGCGGTGCTGATAATAAAGATCGATGACGTCGATCCGCAGCCGCTTCAGGCTGGCTTCGCAGGCTTCGCGCACATAGGCGGGATCGCCGCGTACGCCGAGCATGGTGCCGTCGGCTTTGCGCGACCAGCCAAATTTGGTCGCTAGCACGACTTGATCGCGCCGGCCGGCAATGGCGCGGCCGACCAGCTCCTCATTGTGGCCGACCCCATACATGTCCGAGGTGTCGAGCAGCGTGACGCCGCGGTCGAGCGCGTGTCGGATGGTGGCAATGGATTCGTCGTCGTTGCGGCCGGCGTAGAACTCCGACATTCCCATGCAGCCCAGTCCGAGCGCGGAGACTTTCAGACCCGAGCGCCCGAGTTCACGCATTTCCATGGCTCACTCCATCTTGATTTCGGCGGGACGTAAAGGCGCTCAGATCCAGTTCTTCCATTTGAACCAGATCAGCGGCAACAGCGCGGTGACGACCACCATCGCCAAAGCGTAAGGATAGCCGAAGGTCCAGTCATATTCCGGCATGAACTTGAAATTCATGCCATAGACGCCGACCACCAGCACCGGCGGAATGCCGACGACAGATGCGATGGTCAGCACCTTCATCACCTCGTTCTGGTCGATATTGATGATGCCGGCGGCGGCGTCTTGCAGAAGTTGTACGCGGTTCACCAGCCCTTCGATGAACTGAATGAGCGAGGCGATGTCCGAGGACACGATGGTCAGCCGGTTCGCCATGTCGCGCGCGATCCATTCATGCCCACGCTCCACCGAGAACTTCGCGATCCGATCGAGACAGACCAGAGCATACTGAACGCGCGCCATGCGCTCGCTGACGCGGCCGGTGTGGATCATCAGCCGGCGCAATTTCGCCGTTTCGAGCGACAGCTTGGTTTGCGCCGCATCCTCGGGACGGAAAATCAGATGCGAGGCATCGTCAAGGCCGCGGGCGCTGGCTTCGAGGAGGTCGGCGATCCGGTCGACCAGCGCTTCGAGAAGTCGCACGAACACGGCAACTGGTTGCAGCGGTTCGCTAGCGGCACATTCGGCGGCGGTCGCGTCAAACGCCCGCAACTTCGCGGATCTGACCGTCAACAGAATATTTTTCGCGAGCACAAAGCCAGTCGGGGTGACCAGCCAGGGTCCCTCATCCGGGGCGAAGATCAAAGGTGCGGTCATATACAGCGCGTCCCGCTCGATGCGCAGCCGGCTGGTCGCTTCGATCTCAGCCAGTTCCTCCTTGGTCGGCACCCGCAAGCCGAAAGTCTCTTCAAATGCCGCTCGCTCGGCATCGCTCGGATCGAGGAGGTCGACCCAGGTCGCGTCCTTGAGCATTGCGCCTGGCGCGTGATGGGCGGGATAGGCGCTGAGCATGGGACCTGCGGAATTCGCTTCTAGCACTGAATATGGAGCAGCGGATGGCAAATGGGGAATAGGTGAGGTGAGCGAATGTCGACAGCGCGCAACGGCGAGGCCAGCGCCGGGCTCCATTATTTCGCTATTTGCAATGCGACGAAACACGTAACCCTCTGGAATCATTGAAAAAGCCGTTAATCAGACGTTAAAGGGGCTGGCCCTATCCTTTAACCTCTCTTGCTACGGCGCGGGACGCGTGCGGGCGCGCGTCGTCTGCGCGCGCGTTTGAAGCGGATGTGGCGTCGGTCGAGTAAGTTCATGGCGTGCGGTCGGACGATCCGAAAGGCGATTGCGCTTGGGCTCTGCTCCCTATTCGCCGCCATTGTGGTTTTGAAACCGCTTTTCGCTGAACCACAACGCGCAGAGGTCAACGTCGACACCGGCGGCGGCTATGCCCGGCTGGTTTTCACGCTCCCCGATGATGCCGACGCCAGCGTGCAAAACGCCGGCAGCGTGCTAATCGTCAGCTTCGCCAAGCCGGTCATCATCTCGCCCGATAACCTCCCGACGCAAGCGCCGGACTATGTCGCTGCTGCGCGCCGCGATCCGGACGGCAAAGCTATTCGGCTCGCGCTCGCGCGCAGAGTGACGGTCAACGCGCTGGCCGCGGGACAAAAATTCTTCGTCGACCTCTTGCCCGATACCTGGAAGGGACCGCCGCCCGGGTTGCCGCAGGAAGTGATCGAGGAACTGTCGCGCCGCGCGCGCGAGGCCGAGCGGTTGGAGCGGCTCGCGCACGCCAACGAGCAACAGAAGAAGCCCATCCCTGTGCGCGTGCGGGTCGCCAGCCAGCCGACCTTCACGCGTTATCTGTTCGATATTTCCGAACAGATCGCCGTGACGTCCGATCGCGCAAAAGAACGGCTCACGCTTACCTTCGATGCGCCGCTCGCGTTCGATCTGGCGGATGCGCAAGCCGATCTGCCAGCGACCGTTAACGCCATCAACACTGAGACGGAACAGGACACGACGCTGATCCGTTTCAGCTTCTTGAGTAAAGTCGACGTGCGTAGTTTCCGCGACGGCAAAAGCTTTGTGGTCGATATCGTCAATGGCGATGCCGCGACAGCGCCAACGCGCGACAAAACTTCGGCCAACACGTTGCCAGGCGTTGCGCCCGACCCGACTTCGCCGGTACACGCTGTCGTCGAGGCCTCTTCTGCTGCCGCCGCGGCTGCGGCGACCCCGGAACTGGCGAAGCCGGCTACCATGCCGGCCGCCAATGTCGTGCCGTCGGCATCTTCACCCGCGCCAGCACCGCCGAAATCCTCAGCTACGGCGCCGCAAAGTCCACCGGCGCCAAATGCGACTGCGGCTGAAGCCGCTCCTCATCCTCCCGCCCCCGATAGTGCACGACCCGCCGCGGCAATGCCGATGCCGGCAGCGGCCACGCCGGCTGCCCAAGCGCCGGCGCCGCCGTCAGCTGCCGCGGCAGCACAATCCGCCTCACCCGCTACACCAGCAGCCGTGACGGCAGCACCGCCTGCCGCACCCACAGCCGAACCCGCAGCCGCGGTGTCGGCCACTCCGCCCCCGGCGCAATCGAGCCAAACCGCCGTTCAAGCTGCCGTGGCCGCGAAGACCGAAACTCCGGCGCGCGAAGCCAAGAGCGGCGACACCGTTACCGTCGAACTGTCGCGGCAGGGCGCCAATCTCAAACTTTTATTTCCGTTCCTGACGCCGACGGCGGCGGCAATTTTCCAACGCGCCGATACATTGTGGATCGTGCTCGATTCCAATTCCGCCATCGACCTTTCGGCGCTCGACGGCGAAGCAAGCCGCACCATCCGCGGCGCTGAGTTCGTGCGCGAGGGTAATGCCGGCGTCGTGCGCGTCCGTCTCGACCATCCGCATTTGTCGAGCCTCACCACCGACGGGCCGGGATGGGCGCTGACCATAGGCGACACGGTTGCCGATCCCACTCACGCCCTCGATATCGGCCGCAACCTGATCGGGCCCAACCGCGCAAGCGTGAGCATCGCTTTCGACGAACCGCAAAAGCTTCATCGCATCCGCGATCCGGAAGCCGGCGACACTCTCGTAATCGTCACCGCTTTCGCTCCGGCCCGCGGCTTCATCAACGAGCAGGATTTCGTCGAGTTCCGCGCGCTCGCCTCGACCCAGGGCGTGGCGATCGAGCCGCTGGCCGACGATCTCAGTGTCGAGATTGCCGCCGACAAAGTCGTCATCGGCAAGCCTGGCGGTTTGACACTGTCGAGCTCGCTGCAAAGCGTGTTGCACGGCAGCGCGCTGCATCCGGTGATGTTCGATTCCCAGGTTTGGGGTCTCGACCGGCGGTCGGCTTTTGTCGAACGGCAATCGGAGCTCATGGCCGCGGCGGCCGCCGCCGCGGTCGGCAAGCGCATCACGCAGCGTCTTGACCTCGCCCGCTTTTACATGGCCCGCGACATGTATCCGGAAGCCAAGGGCGTGCTCGATGTCGTGCTCGCCGACGATCATCCGGCGGCGCAAGACGTGTCCGCGAGCGTGCTGCGCGCCGTCGCTGAAGTCATGATGAACCGCCCCGACGACGCGATCAAGGATCTGTCCAACCCGGCGATCGGCGAGCAGCATGACGCGCCGCTGTGGCGCGCGCTGTCCTTTGCATGCCAGGGCAAATGGGGGCTGGCGCGCGACAGCTTCAAGCGTGTCGAGGCGGCGATCGCCACGCTGCCGATCGAGCTGCAGCGCGCCGCGCTCAAGGCCGAGATTCGCACCGCGATCGAAGTCGGCGATTTCGCCGGCGCCGCCGACGAGCTCAACGACCTCGAAACCATCGGCCTGCCGCGCGAATTGCAGCCGACCGTTTCGGTGCTGGTCGGGCGCTTGTCCGAAGGCATGGGCCGCAACGAGGATGCGCTCGCCAGCTATCGCACCGCCGCCGATTCCTGGGATCGTCCGGCGGCGGCCCAAGGCAAGCTCCGCGAGGCGGCGTTGCGCTATAAGCTCGGCGACCTCAAGCGCGAAGACATCGTCAGTGAACTCGAAACATTGACCACGGTATGGCGCGGCGACGAGACCGAGATCGGCGCGCTGGAAATTCTGGCGCGGCTCTATACCGACGAGGGCCGCTACCGCGACTCGTTCTATGTCATGCGCAGCGCGGCGGCGGCGCATCCGGATTCGGACATGACCCGCCGCATCCAGGACGAAGCGGCGGCGACGTTCGAGGCGTTGTTTCTGGCCGGCAAGGGCGACGCCATGTCGGCCATTGATGCGCTGGCGCTGTTTTACGACTTTCGCGAGTTGACGCCGATCGGCCGCCGCGGCGACGAGATGATCCGCCGGCTCACCGACCGTCTGGTATCCGTCGATTTGCTCGACCAGGCCGCCAATCTGTTGCAATACCAGGTGGATCACCGTTTACAGGGCGCAGCGCGCGCGCAAGTGGCGACCCGCCTTGCCGTGGTTTATCTGATGAATCACCAGGCGGACCGGGCGCTCGCGACCCTGCGCAGCACGCGATCGAGCGACCTCGCCAACGAACTGCGCAGCCAGCGCCTGTTGCTCGAGGCGCGCGCCCTGTCCGACTTGAGCCGCTACGATCTGGCGTTGGAAGTGATTGCCAATATCGAAGGCCGTGAGGCGATCCGCCTGCGCTCCGACATTTTGTGGGCGGCGCGGCGGTGGGCGCTGGCGGCCGAACAGATCGAGCTTTATTACGGCGAGCGCTGGAAGGAATGGCAGCCGCTCAACGAAGTCGAGCGTTCCGATATTTTGCGGGCCACGATCGGCTATGCGCTCGGCGAGGACGCGCTGGGCTTGAACCGCTTCCGCGACAGATATGCGGCCAAGATGATGCAGACGCCGGATGCGCGCGCCTTCGAGGTTGTTTCGGCGCCGCTGGGTACAAGCGGCAGGGAGTTCCGCGACATTGCCCGGGCCGCCGCGTCGATCGACACCCTCGAGGGCTTTCTGCGCGACATGCAGGCGCGTTATCCGGACTCAAGCGCGCTGCCGCCAGCCAAGCCCGCGGCGCAGCCGAATGGGCCGAGTGCTTCTGCGCCGGCGAATGCGCCGGCCACATCCGCTCCAGCCAACGCAGCGCCGGGCACGACCGGCGCGATCTCGTCGGCGGCTCCGGTGGCGGTCGCGCCGGCAACGCAGCCGGCATCGATCAAGCCCGGGCCGTCGTCGCGCGCGAAAACCGCGCAGCGCTGAGCGAACGAGTAGCGAGTAGCGTCTTACGTCCCGTAGCTCTGGATCAGAGAGCCGGCGACCAGCGTCCAGCCGTCGACCAGGACGAAGAAGATCAGCTTGAACGGCAGCGACACCACGACCGGCGGCAGCATCATCATGCCCATCGACATCAAGACCGATGCGACGACGAGATCGATAATGAGAAACGGAAGGAACAACAGAAAGCCGATCTCGAAGGCGCGCTTGAGTTCGGAGATCATGAAAGCCGGCACCAGGATGCGCATCGACAAATCCTCCGGATTGGCCGGTGCCTTCTCGCCCGACATGTCGACAAACAGCCGCAAATCCTTCTCGCGGACGTTCTTCTCCATGAAGCCGCGCAACGGTCCGGAGGAGCGTTCGAACGCTTCGTTGACGTTGATCTGATTGGCGACTAGCGGTTTGACGCCGACGTCATAGACCTTGGTCAGCACCGGTCCCATGACGAAGGCGGTGAGAAACAAAGCGAGCGAGATGACCACCGAATTGGGCGGCGAGGTCGCCGTGCCGAGCGCGGTGCGCAACAGCGACAGCACCACTACAATGCGCGTGAACGACGTCATCATCACCAGGATCGACGGCGCCAGCGACAGCACCGTCAATAACGCGATCAGCTGGATGATACGTTCGTTCAGACCGCCACCGGCGGTGCCTTGACCGAGATTGATGCTGATGTCCTGCGCGGCGAGCGGCGTCGCCGAAACTATCAGAGCCGCTACTGAGGCCGCCACCGTTGTTACCCGGACGCGGCAGCCCCAAGTAAATTTCATCTATGTTTTGCCTGCTGGACGGCCCAACAAACTCGCCATCTCTTGTTCGAGGGTGTCGTAGAGCGCCTTGCCGTCCTTACCCGCTTCCTTGGGCTTCGCCTCGGGGCGGGCGGGTTTGACTTCGGTGCGCGCCGGGCGCGGCGCCGCCGGCGGCGGTGCTGCGGGAGCGGCCGCTTGCGGCTCGCTTGCTTGCTCGGTCGCGTGCGGTTCTGGAGCTTTTGGTTTGCGCAGCGCCGCTTCGAGCCGGTGCGCCATTTCCGCGAGGCTCTGATCCGCGGCCGACGGTTCGATGCTGGCCGACTGCGGCGGCAGCCGGGGCTCCGGGCGCGGCTCGACGCGCGCCTCCGCAACTTGCGGCCGCGGCGGCGTTACCGGACGGTTGCGCTGCGGCGGCGGAACGGGTGCGGCCGGTGGCGCGTGCGCCGACAGATCGTCGGCGAGCGCCGCCAAGGCGTCGCGATTGGACCGCGGCGACGGTTCGGCGGCCGGTGGGGGCGGGGACGGACTTGGGTGTTCTTCGCCGATCGGCTCGACGCGCGGCGTGCGGCGCGGCGGTGTCAGCGGTGCAGTTGGCGTCGGCGCCTCGGGTTGCAGCGGCCAGGAGCCGGTCGATCCATTGGTTTCCGGCAAGGGAATCGGGCGCGGCAGGGTCTCGATCGGGCCAGCCGTGCGCGCCAACGCCGGTTCGCGCGCGGCCGGCGTCGCCCGCACGATGTTGGCCTCGACCACGATGTCGGATGGGCCGCCGATCATGACGAGATGTTCGACGTTGTCGCGGCGAACCAGGAGAAGCCGCCGCCGCGCGTCGATGCTCGCGTATTCGGTCACGCTAAGGCGCGGCTGGCGTCCGCGCACCGCACCGCCCAGCCGAGCGCTGCCGAATCGGCGCACCGCCCATGCGGCGACGCCGATCAGTCCGAGCACGATCAGGAATGCCAGGAAAAACCGGACGGCGAGTGGCATCTCCGCGCCGAACAAATCGAACATCCGCCCAACTCCCGTATGGCTGCCGCAGCCTGTCGGATCGCCAAAGGTTAACGGCGCCGGTAACATTTGCCGCGGCGAATACTAACAAAGAATTAAAGTCGTCGGGCGTTTTCGAGCCCGGTCCCCACGCATTCAGCATTTCTATGGTAAACGGCAGTTTAATGGCAAAAGCGCGCCAACATCGGGCTTAACCCACCGTTAACCATAGTCCCGGCAAAGTCTGCCTAGTGGACTCCGGGGCCGCCGATGCCGATTTCCGACATCCCGATTCTCTCGATGCTGCGCACGCGTATGCAGTGGCATCAGGAACGCCAGCGCGTTCTCGCCGAGAACGTCGCCAACGCCGACACGCCCAATTATCACGCCCGCGATCTTGAACCGCCGAACTTCGAGAACGCGCTGCAGACCGCTTCGCTCGGTCTCGACCGCACCAATCCCGGGCATATCGACTCCACCGGCACGGGCTCGCAATTCGCCGAGGACAACAAGCCGCACTACGAGGTGCGTCCACGAGGCAACTCGGTGAGCCACGAAGACGAAATGCTCAAACTTGCAGGCAACCAGATGGACTACGACGCGGTGACGTCGCTTTACACCCACAGTCTCGCATTGATCAAAACCGCGATCGGCAAGGCCTAATCCGGATTTTCGCTGCGGCGGAGACGACCTGTCGTGATGGACTTCATCAAATCGATCGCGATCGCCGCCAGCGGCATGCGCGCCCAGTCCGGCCGCATGCGGATCATTTCCGAGAATATCGCCAACGCCGATTCGACCGCGACCGCGCCCGGCGGCGACCCGTACCGGCGCCGCATCGTGACCTTCCACGCCGAGCTCGACCGCGAACTCGGCGCCAATGTGGTGGAACTCGGCCGCGTCGCCACCGACGCCGGCGATTTCCGCGTCCGGCACGAGCCTGACAATCCGATGGCCAACGCCAACGGCGACGTCAAATATCCGAACGTCAACCCGCTGATCGAGATGACCGATTTGCGGGACGCGCAGCGGTCCTATGAAGCGAATCTGAACGTCATTACCGCCACCCGCCGCATGCTTCAGCGCACCCTCGACATCCTCAAGACCTAAGGTGATCCATGCCGACGCCGGCCGCCGCCGCCAATGCTTATGCCGCACTCTCACAGTTGCGCGATCAATCCGCGGGGCTGGCACCCAACCCCTCGGCTCAGGGTGATGGGCTCAACTTCGGCTCGGTGCTCAAGGACGTCATGGCGTCGGTCACGGCGGCGGGGCAGAAGTCCGACGTCCAGGCGCATGCGGTGGCGATGGGCAAGGCCAACATGATCGACGTCGTCACCGCCGTTGCCGAAAGCGAAACGGCGATCCAGGCGATGGTCTCAGTGCGCGACAAGGTCATCGCCGCCTACGAAGAAATTTTGAAGATGCCGATCTGAAAACTCTTGAAGCGAGAAAGTCTTGGGGCAAAGCGACAACAGGCGAGGTTTGGAATGAGTGGACCGGAAGTGATGGACGTGGCGCGCGACGCGATCGTGACGCTCATTCTGGTGTCGGCGCCGTTGATGCTGGTCGGCTTGATCGTCGGCGTCGCCGTCTCGCTCCTGCAGGCACTGACGCAAATCCAGGAAACGACTTTGGTCTTTGTGCCGAAGATACTCGCCATTTTCGTCGCCATGCTGATCGCGCTGCCGTTCATGGCGGACGCGCTGCATGCCAACTTTCTGAGGATTGCCGCGCACATCACCAGCGGTTCGTAAGAGCGGGGTGGGACGTGCGTATCGACCTTTCGTTCCTGCCGGTGCTCGGCGCCGCTTTCATGCTGGTGTTTGCCCGCACCGGCACGATGCTGATGCTGCTGCCCGGGCTTGGCGAACAAAATATCTCGGCGCGCATGCGGCTGACATTCGCACTGGTGCTCGCCGCCATGCTGTTGCCGCTGCACCGCAACGCCTATCACATCGACCCAGGCGCGCTGTCCCAGGCGCTGGTCATGCTGGTCGAGGAGATTCTGATCGGCGGCATGCTCGGCATCACGGCGCGGCTGACAATCTCCGCGCTCGAAGTCGCGGGCTCGGTGATCGCCCAGCAGCTGGGCTTGGGCTTTGTCACCACCGTCGATCCGACGCAGGGTTCGCAGGGCGCGCTGATCGGCAATTTTCTCACGATGCTCGGCATTACGCTGTTCTTCGCCACCGACATGCACCATCTGATCATAGCCGCGCTCAACGACAGCTACACTTTGTTCGAGCCGGGCGAAGTGCCGGCCACCGGCGACGCGGCGGCCTTGATCACCAAGACCGTCGCCGGTGCTTTTCGCATCGGCATTCAGCTCTCGGCGCCGTTTTTGGTATTCGGCCTGTTGTTCAACATCGGCCTGGGCGTGCTGGCGCGGCTGATGCCGCAAATGCAGGTCTTCTTCGTGGCGTTGCCGCTGTCGATTTTGCTCGGCCTCTTGTTCCTGTTGCTGATGCTCGGTTCGATGATGGGATTTTTCCTCGATTATGCCGGCGGCGTCCTGCACTCGCTGGCGCCCAACGGTTAAAAGGTTGAGGCCGCGCCATGGCCGAGGAAAACGAGTCCAACGAACGTACAGAAGACCCGACACCGCGGCGACTCGAAGAAGCGCTCAATCGCGGCGATGTCGCCAAAAGCTCGGAAGTGAATACCTGGTTCATGATCGCCGGCGGCACGCTGATGATCATGGTTTTCGCGGCCCCGACGGCGACAAGCCTGCAGGCGACCTTCCGCGGGCTGCTCGCTAAGTCCTACCAATTGCCGACCGACGGCCCGGCGCTGATGGAATTGGCGAAGACGTTGGGCATCGAGGTCGTCGCCGCGTTCGGCATTCCGCTCCTGCTTTTGAGCATTGCCGCCTTCGCCAGCAACCTCGTTCAGCATCGCGTCGTGTTCACGACCGAACCGATCATGCCGCAGCTGTCGCGGATTTCGCTCTCCGCCGGCGCCGCGCGACTGTTTTCCTTGCAGGCGTTGGCCAATTTCGCCAAGGGGCTCCTGAAGCTTTGCATCGTCGGCGCCGCTATAGCCGCGTTGCTATGGCCGGAACGGCATCGTCTCGGCATCCTGGTGAGCGCCGACCCGGCGGCAATCCTGCCGCTAATCCGCTCGCTTGCCTTAAAGATGCTCGGCACCGTGGTGGCGATCCTCGCGGTCGTCGCCACGGCCGATTACTTGTTTCAGTACCAGCAATGGTACGAACGCCACAAAATGTCGCTGCGCGAGGTCAAGGAGGAATTCCGTCAGACCGAAGGCGATCCCGCGGTCAAAGGCAAATTGCGGCAATTGCGCAACGCCCGCATGCGCAAGCGCATCATGGCGGCGGTGCCCAAAGCCTCCGTGGTCATAACCAACCCGACTCACTTTGCCGTGGCGCTTAGATACGAGCGCGGCATGAACGCCCCGGTCTGCGTCGCCAAGGGCGTCGATTTGATCGCGCGGAAGATCCGCGAGATCGCCGAGAAGCACGATATTCCGGTGGTGGAGAACCCGCCGCTGGCCCGCGCGCTGCACGGAACCGTGGAAATCGATCAGGAGATTCCGGCCGAGCATTATCGTGCGGTTGCCGAAATCATCGGTTACATCATGCGCCTGCGCCGCATGGTCGGCCGGCCGAGAGCGCTGTGAAAGCCGTTGTGAATCCTCTTGCGCGGCCGCTGCGCACAAGGCACGAGGGAGTATCCGCCTCGGCCCATTGTTGCGGAAGCGGAAATCCAGTGACGCGTTGGAGGCCGGGTCCCCGCCGCCGCGGGGGCGAGCGGCTGGTGAAAAGGCACCGATGACGACAGACGGGGTTGCCGGCGAATCCGCGGCCACGCGCCGCAAAGCGGTCGACCGCAGTTCGGCGCTGTCCGGCGCCGGCAGCGTGATCCTGGTTTTGCTGGTGGCCGGCGGACTCGTTGCCGCGGCTTCCGTCTTTATGTTTCTTCGCGGCAGCAACGCCGAGCCTTACATCTTCGGGTTTTTGGCCGTGCTGGCCACCGTCGGCGTCTTTTCACTGTTCGCGCTGGCCTCGGGAATCCTGCGGCTGCCCACGGCGGAGCCGACGAACCCGCTGATCAAAACGCTGGTCGATGACGCCTTCGACGGCCTGCTGGTCACCGACGGCGACGGGCGGGTGGTCTATGCCAACGCCGCCTATCTCGACCTGATCGACGCGGCCGATGCCAGCGAGATGCGACCCGTCGAGCGTGTGTTCATCGGCGACGCGGACGCCTCGGAAGCGATTTACCGGCTCCTCAAGGCGGCGCGGGAAGGAAAACGCCTGCAGGAGGAAGTGCGCGTCGCGTCGATAAAGGGCCGGCCGGCGCGGTGGCTGCGCATGCGCGTTCGACCGCTCGGCGACCGCGGCCGGGATCGGCGCTTTACAGTCTGGTCACTGAGCGACGTGACACGCGAACGCGAGCGGCAGGAGAATGTCTTTCAGGAACTGCAGCATGCGGTCGATTATCTCGATCATGCGCCCGCCGGCTTTTTCTCCGTCGATGCCAAGGGCGACGTGGTCTATCTCAATGCCACGCTGGCCAACTGGCTCGATCAGGATCTGGCGCAAGTCGGCTCCGGCGGCTTGAAGCTGACCGATCTCGTCGCCGGCGACGGTGCGGCACTGCTCACGACGCTGCGGGCCCCGCCCGGCGAAGTGAAAACCGAGGTGCTCGACCTCGATCTAAAGACCCGTAGCGGCCGCACCTTGCCGGTGCGGTTGTTCCATAAGCTTGCCTTCGACGCCGAAGGGGCACCGGGCGCTTCGCGCACGCTGGTTATCAACCGCGCCCGCGACGACGGGTCCGATCCGCTGCGCGCTGCCGAAGTGCGCTTCATGCGCTTCTTCCACAATACGCCGATGGCGATTGCGACCGTCGATCGCGATGGCCGCATCGTGCGCACCAACCCGCTGTTTGCACGGTTGTTTCACAACGTCCTCGACGTCGAAGGCGGCGCCCGCGCGATCACTGCTGTCGTCGCTGAGCGCGACCGGCCGGCGCTGGAAACCGCGATCGCGCAAGCCGCCAGCGGGAGAGGCGATATCGCGCCGGTCGATGCGGCGCTCTCCAGCGAAGCCGAACGTTTCGCCTCGTTCTATGTCACCGCGGTCGAAGAACCGGAGCGCGATCAAGAAGCGGCCATCGTCTACACGCTGGAAACGACGGCGCAGCGCGAGCTCGAGACCAAGGTCACCCAGCAGCAAAAAATGGAACTGGTCGGCCAGCTCGCCGGCGGCATCGCGCACGATTTCAACAACGTCCTGTCCGCCATCATCATGGCGACCGATTTTCTGTTGAACGCACACAAGCCGACCGATCCGTCGTTCCAGGACATTATGCAGATCAAGCAGAACGCCAACCGGGCCGCCAGCCTGGTGCGGCATCTGCTGGCGTTCTCGCGCAAGCAGACCTTGCGCCCGCAGGTGCTCGATCTCGGCGAGGTCTTGAGCGACCTCAATATGCTGCTCAAGCGCCTGATCGGCGAGAAGGTGGTGCTTGAAGTCCAACACGGCCGCGATCTGTGGCCGGTGAAGGTCGATATTTCGCAATTCGAGCAGGTGATCGTCAATTTGGCGGTCAATGCCCGCGACGCCATGTCCGACGGCGGCCGCCTGCAGTTGCGCACCACCAACATCACGGCGCGCGAATGCGAACGCTATCACGCCAAAGGCATGCCGGCCGCCGATTACGTCCTGGTCGAAGTGCGCGACAGCGGCACCGGCATCCCGGAAGCCATCGTCAGCAAAATCTTCGATCCGTTTTTCTCGACCAAGGAAGTGGGCAAGGGGACCGGGCTCGGCCTGTCGACTGTGTACGGCATCATCAAACAAACCGGCGGTTTCATCTATGTCGATTCGGTCGTGCATGAGGGCACGACGTTTCGCATCTTCCTGCCGCGCCACGTCGCCAGCGCGCAGGAACTCGCGGAGCGGGCCGGCGAAATCCAGTCCCCGGCGATTGACGGCGCCCTCGCCGCCGCCGATCAGATCAAGCGTGCAGCCAGCGCCGATCTTACCGGCGAAGGCACGATCCTGTTGGTCGAAGACGAAGAAGGCTTGCGCGCGCTCAATGCGCGCGGGCTCACTTCGCGCGGCTACACCGTGCTGGAAGCCGGCAACGGCGTCGAGGCGATCGACGTGCTGGAGAAATCGGGTAAGCCGGTCGATCTGGTTGTGTCCGACGTGGTGATGCCGGAAATGGACGGCCCGACGCTGGCGCGCGAATTGCGCACCCGCAATCCCAGCCTGAAAATCATTTTCGTGTCGGGCTACGCGGAGGATGCATTCAAGAAGAATCTGCCCGACGGCGAGCAGGGACAATATGGCTTCCTGCCGAAGCCGTTCACGCTCAAGCAACTGGTCGCCGCCGTGAAGGAGACGATGGCGGCGTAGCTACTTCAGCGCCGCATCGTCGTGGCAAGACGATGGCGTCCGGCCGCCATTCCAGGTCGGCACATCGCATTTCGTGCAGGCTGCGAGCGCAGCCGCAAACGCGATCAGGATGGCAAACCGTAAACTCCACGCGGCGACGCGCACACTACCTACCCCTCGATCCCCTTGCCGCCCGACCGGCATTCTATCACCGTGATCGCAGACTGCGACCTTGTTGCGGCGGCAGTAAATTTGGGCAAACTTAACGCGCCCGAATTTCCATTACGTTACTCGGGCCAAAAAGGACTTTATTGCCAATCACGGAGATATACCCCCATGGAAATACGCCCTTCCGGCTCGGTGCCGACGCGCCGGGCGCCGGCCGACTATTTCACCGGTTCGGTGCTGCAGGACCCAATCGTGGAAACCCCTTCGTCCGGAAATCTGCGGGCGAGCCTAGTGCATTTCGAGCCGGGCGCACGTACCGCCTGGCACACCCATCCGGCCGGACAAACGCTCTACGTGGTTTCGGGTTTCGGTCGCGTGCAAAGCCTCGGCGGCAAGGTGCATGAGGTGCGCGCCGGCGACGTGGTCTGGTTTGCGCCCAACGAAAAGCACTGGCACGGCGCCGGGCCGACCACCGCCATGGCGCACGTAGCGATTACCGAAATGGTCGGCGGCAAATTCGTCGACTGGCTGGAAAAAGTCACCGACGCGCAGTTCAAAGGCTGAAGGTTGCGTGATGATGAACTCTCGAACCCGCGGAGCGATCTGCCTCGCCGCCGGCGTCGCCGCGGCGGCCACTTTCGTCGTCGGCGCGCTTGCCTCCACCAAATACGACGGCCAATGGAGCGTTGTCGTCTACACCACGAGCGGGGCGTGCGATCCTTCGTACCGCTTTAGCGGCCAAATTTCGAACGGCGAAATCTCTTATGCCTACGGTTCGCTGGAAGTAACCGGACACGTCGAGGCCAACGGCGCCACCTATGTGCGGGTCAGAAGCGGGCAGGGTCACGGCGAAGCACATGGCCGGATGACAGCGTCTCACGGCGGCGGTACCTGGAGCGGGCAGGGTGCCAACGGCGCCTGCGCCGGCACCTGGATGGCGACACGGCCGAATTGAAGGCAAGAGGTCAGCCATGCGCTATCAATTTTACTATTGGCCGACGGTGCAGGGCCGCGGTGAGTTCGTGCGCCTGGCGCTCGAAGAAGCGGGCGCCGATTATGTGGACGTCGCGCGCCGCAAAGGCGGCGTCGCGTCGATGATGAAAATCATCGACGACAAACGCAGCGCCCGCCCGCCGTTTGCGCCGCCTTTTCTCAAGGCCGGCAAGCTGATCATCGCGCAAACCGCAAATGTTCTGTCTTATCTCGGCCCGCGCCTTAATCTGGTGCCGCGCGACGAAGCCGCGCAGCTATGGGCGCATCAATTGCAGCTCACCATCACCGACCTCGTCGTCGAGATTCACGATACCCATCATCCGATTACGTCCTGGCTTTACTACGAGGAGCAGAAGCCGGCGGCCAAGCGCCGCACCAGGGATTTTTGGCGTTATCGCGTGCCCAAGTTTCTCGGCTATTTCGAACGGGTGCTGCAGAAGAACGGCGGCCAATATCTGATCGGCCGCCGCCTGAGCTACGTCGATCTCTCGGTGTTTCAGATCATCGAAGGGCTGCGCTACGCCTTTCCCAAGCGCATGAAGCGCTTCGAAAAGAAGATACCTGGCCTCGTCGCGCTGCACGACCGCGTCGCCAAGCGGCCGCGCATCAAGGCCTATCTCGCCTCAAAGCGGCGCATCGCTTTCTCGCAACGGGGCATCTACCGCTACTTCAAGGAGCTGGATGCTCCTTGAGCGCCGGCCGCTAGCCAAGCGCGGCGACGCCGGCGAGCGCGATCTGCTCGTCCTCGTGCGATTGCACGCCCGACACGCCGATGGCGCCGACGCATTGATCCTGATGCATGACCGGCACGGCGCCCTGGATCAACAGCCCGGCGGGGAAGGTGACAAAGGCCGGACGGTCCTTGACGCGGTCTTCAAAGAATTTGCTCGGCCGCCCGGTCATCGCCGAGGTGCGGGCCTTGCCAAACGCCACTTCCGCGGAAATCGTCGGCGCGCCGTCCATGCGCTCGAAGCCGAGCGGGAAGCCCCCGTCATCGACAATGGAAATTGATACCGCCCATTTGTTCTTGGCGGCTTCGGCCTCGCAGGCGGCGAGCATGGTTTTCACATCGGCTAGGGACAGGCACGGCTTGCTGCGCATGATTATTCCTTTGCAACTGAAGTTTACGCACGAATTTCGTGGTGGAACCTTTTTAGCAGAGTATGACCTTTAGCGGCTTGACGGATGGTGGCTCGCGCTCCTAGCTTGCGCCCAATTGCTTCGGGGACAGCGGACGAGGGGACCATGACTCAATCGTCGAAGCTTCGGTTGGCGGCCGCGGCACTGGCGACTGCGGCGGTTGCACTGGCTGCGCCGTCTGCTTTCGCGTTCAGCACCGAGAACCTCAGCGTCAATCAGAACGGCAATTCGAAGTTTGCCGATCCCGATAGCCAGGTCAAGAATGGCCAGACCCTCTTCGGTCCGAATGGGCCGACTGTGCATTTTGGCACGTCGCCCGGCCAGTCGCCCTATAGCGGCCGTCTCGGCGGCTCGAATTCGAATAACCCGCCGCCCAGCCCTTACGCGATGCCGCCCGGCAACGGCAATTAAACACACTCCAGAAGACTGCCTGCGGATTCGATCCGGGTCGATTTGCCCTGGGCCGTGCTCGACTGACATCCCTTAGCGCAGCGAAAAGCGAATCGGGACCGTCAAGTCGAGTTGCGCCTGCGGCATGCTCGGCGGGAATGGCGGCAACGGCTCGGCGCGCATAATCATCGCCATGACTTCGTCGTCGAGATCGGCATAGCCCGAACTCTTGGCGATGCGATGCGCCAGCACATGGCCGCCGCGGTCGAGGCTGAAGCTCAGCAGCACGACGCCTTCCTCATTGCGCGATTGCGCCAGTGCCGGATAGCGCTTTTGGCGCTGCAATTGCCGCACGAGGTTCGTTTGCCAAGAAGGTTCGATCGCCGGTGCGCCGCCTTTGACCTTCTGCGCCGTATAGGGCGCCGGCGGCGGCGTCATTTCCGTTTGTTGCGGCGGTTTGGCGACGGGGATCGCGACCTCCGAGGGCGCTTCGTCCGGCTTCGGCTCGGCCTTCACTTCCTCCGGCTTTTCTTTTTGCGGCTCGGGCAGGGCCTTCGATTCGATCATGGTCTCGGGTGCCGGCGCGACATCGCTCGCTTGTGCATCCGGGGTCGAATCGATCGGTGCAAGTTCAAGCGTGACAACCTCGGCATCGTCGCCGATCTCCGGCGGCGAACGCCAGGAGAACGCATAAGCCAGGGCGCCGGCGTAGACCGAAAGCACGATGGTCGCCGCCGCGCCCCAGCGCACCAAGTCGCGCGGGCTATCGTCCTCGCGCCAGGAAGGCGTGAGCATGGTCATTTGGCCTGCCGGATTTCGAGCCCGACCAGCGCGACTTTCAGATAGCGCGCGGCGCGCAATTCGTTCATCACCCGCATCACTTGGCCGTAAGGCACGCTCTGATCGGCCCGCAGAAAAATGCGCTCTTCCCGGTTGCCGCCGGTCGCGGCATCGAGCGCGCTGCCAAGTTCGCCGGACGGAACGGTGTCGTCGCCGATAGCGAGGCTCAAGTCGGATTTGAGCGTCAGATAGACCGGCTTCTCCGGCCGCTCGCGCGGCTCGGCCGACGACGACGGCAGGTCGACGGAAATATCGACGGTCGCGAGCGGCGCCGCCACCATGAAGATGATCAAAAGCACCAGCATCACGTCGATGAACGGCGTGACGTTGATGCCGTTGACCTCTTCGAGTTCGTCGGCGCCGTGGTCGAGATGGATCGCCATGCCCTTACTCTGCCCTTACTCGGCCGCCTTCGGCGGTAAGCCGGCGCAGTCGAGATCGCGGCTCGCGAGCGTCATCACCCGCGCCGACGCGTCGCCAAGGAGCGCGCGGTAATGCGCGGTCGAGCGCGCCAGATGATTGTAGATCACGACCGCGGGGATCGCGGCGACGAGGCCGAGCGCGGTCGCCAGCAGCGCTTCGGCAATACCCGGCGCGACCACTGCCAGATTGGTGGTGTGCGCCCTCGAGATGCCAATGAAGCTGTCCATGATGCCCCAGACCGTGCCGAACAAGCCGACAAACGGCGACGTTGCGCCGATAGTGGCAAGGACGCCGGTGCCGCGCGAGATTTTGCGCCCGGCGGCCGCCTCGATGCGTTCAAGCTCGAGCCCGACGCGCTCCTTGACGCCGTCGCCGCGCAAATTGGCGGACGCGCGCGCTTCGGCCGCGGCTGCCTGCACCAGTCGCGCGACCGGGTCGTCTTTGTCGCGCAACTGCTCGCTCGCCTCGGCCAGCGAGTTGCAGCTGTCGAGCACGCGCAAGCCGGCGCGGGCGGAGCCGCGCGCACCGCGCAGTTCCAGGGTCTTGGCGACCCATACCGTCCAGGTGACCACGGAGGCGATGAAGAGCCCGATCATCACCGCTTTGACGATCGCGTCGGCGTGGACGAACATGCCCCACGGCGAGAGGTCCTGCGGCAAGTCGGCGATGCCGACCGAATGTTCGGTTGTGCCCTGGGCTACGGCGCAACGCACGCCCGCAACAACCAACAGTCCGGCGACGGCACCGGTGTTTATTCGTTGCCAGAAAAGAATGGCGCGGCGGAGATTTTCAACGAGCAAGAGTTTCATCCTTCCACAGGCATACTGCCCCGCGAACATGGCCTTATCATGCAAAGATAGTTCGGGCGAGCAGATCCACTCCTCAAATCTCTTTCGACCGGTAACCCAAAAGCGCGGCCAGTGCTGCGTCATCTGAAGAATTCGGTTGGACCGCAGCACTTGTGAGTGTGTGGTTCTCGATAATGGCGATGGCAGCAATCTTCGGAGCGCTGAGTTGGCGGGCCTGGGAACGCGGCGCGAGATGATGACAGTTCGTGCATGACGGTGCCACCCCTGGCCGAGGCACCAGCCAGCGTTATTGTCATGGCAATCATCAGCGAGAGCATAAAAGCAAAAGCCCGCTGCTTGCTCATTGAATGGCTCTCGAGGTCAGCAATGGACGTCGAACAGCGTCAGGACACGGTCGGCGGGAGGCCCGTATCGCGGCTGGCGCGGATGAGATCGACGGTTCGGACAAGTGGATAGAGTCATCATCACCAGCCGAATTTGTAATTGACGGCGGCGGTCATGATTGAGACGTTTCGTTGGCCGTAGGTGATGACGTCGGCACCGAAAATCGTCGGTCCCGGCGATACCGTGTAGGTTTGATTGTTTAGCCCGATAAAATCGTACTCGGCGCGCAGCGACCAGTTGTTCCAGAACGCCCACTCAAGGCCGAACCCGGCGGTGTAGCCAAAACTATTGGTGTTGCTGACGCTGGCAAAACTCGCAGCCGGCCCGCCGCCGATCGTGATCGTAGGACTGTTCGTCGCCACCCAGGCGCCGCCGCCCTTGCCGTAAAACAGCACGCGGTCCCACACATAACCGACGCGGACCGTCGCCGTGGTCAGCCATCGACTGTTGACCGTGCCGATGAAGGCGGCAGTGCCGTCGGGAGCGGTCGCGGTGATCGGCGTGTTCCCGGCTGCGGGAAGCGCATCGAACATGACCTCGCCGCCGACGACGATGCCGTTCCAGAACTGGTCGTTTACGCCGAGCTGACCGCCGCCCATGAACTGAACGTTGGTCGGCGCCGTGAAGCCGCTGCCGATCGTGTCGCTCAAAGTGGTACCGCTCAGCCCGCTCCAAGCCGCGCCAAAATTGCCGCCGATATAGAAGCCGGTCCAATTATAGGCGCCTGGAGGCTCCTTGTAGACCGGTGCCTGGACCGGTGCGGGAAAATCGACGGCAAATGCCGCAGACGGGGCGCCGGCACCCAAGGCGAGTGCGAGCGCGATAAATTGCGCGGGCCGATCGGCTGCTCTGCCCGACTTGCCCGGCTTAGCAACGCCGGTGATTGGGCGTTGGCTTTTGCTTGTGCGAGGCATGTTGTTTGCTCCTTGCGCCACTAGCTCACTCTTCATTTGTGCCCCCTCAGATCTTCTTTGAAACGCCGGCAAAGACGCCGAAGCGCGGTCCGTATTGCGGCGCGAACACCCCGATGCCGCAGACGCTGTTGCCCGAGGGGCAGGCAGCGCTACTGCCGCGAATGAGATAAGAACTGTCGAAGAGGTTGATGATGTCGAGCCGAACCGTCATCGGCTTCGGGTCATCTGGCAGCAAAAATTCGCGGGCAATCCCGACATTGAACTGCGTATAAGGCGGCACCGTCGACATATTGGCGTCGCCGTTTCGCAGGCCGCTGCCATAGATCATGTCGGCGCTTAATCTGGTTCCACACCACCAGGATACACTGCCGCCAGCCAGCCCACTGAATGTTTCGGGCGCGTACGCCGGTCGGCCGCAGAACTGATACAAGGCGCCAGCCGACGCGGTGACGATCTGGGTGTGGTCGGTATAGATCCAATGCGATTGAATGTATTGGAACAGCGTTTGCCCGCCCAGATCGGCAAGCGGCGTGGTGTTGTCGAACAAATATTGATTTGAAACCACTTGAGTGGCTCGCTCGGCGCCGACCGAGATGTTGCCGTAGGCCTGGAAATTACCGCTGTGGAATTTGGCGGTGAACTCGATGCCGTCGACGATGCCTTTGGCGTAGTTGAACGCGCTCAACACCAGCGCCTGACCGAAGACGCCGTTGTCGATGAGGTCGGTCGCTTGCTTGTAATAGGCGTCGACGCCGAGATCGAGATCGGTGCAATCTTTGGTCTCCGGCTTGCTGCAGCCGAATGGTATTTTCTGGTCGACGCCAACGTCGTAATAATTTGATCGCTCCGGCAACACCGGGCTGTTGCCTTGGCCGGCCGGCGGCGCGCCGGTGGTGCCGTTGAACAAGCCGATATTAGCGGGGGCCGCCTCGACGAGCACCGGTGGGGTGAAGTAGCGCGCGTAGCCCGCGTGGAACGTCGTGTAATCGAACGGCTTATAGGTGAAGCTCAGCCGCGGGCTGAGCTGGTTGGCGTCGGTGAATTGCCACATCTGGTCGAAGCGCAAACCGCCGTTGATGATGAACTTGTCGGTGACCTTCCACTCGTCTTGCGCGTAGACGCCGGCCAAGTAGCCAGTCTTCGACACGTCGTCGGTGATGGTAAAAGGCGCGTCGACCGCCATGCCGCCCGGCGCCGGTTCGACCAGCGACGAGTTGCCGACGAAAGCCTGTTCGCCGCTGACGACGAAGCCGGCGCGCACGGTGTTGCTGGCATTGACTTTGTACGAGCCGTCGGCCTGGAGGCCGTTGCTATAGGACTGCCGCGTGACGTTTGCGGCCACGCCATTGATCAGAAGGTCGCCGATCGGGTCCGGCGTGAAGTTCAACCGGTTGTAGCGGGTGAAATACGACAATTGCCCGTCGAACCCATTCTGCGATTTCTGCAGCGCCAATACGCCATATTGGGTGAACTCGGTTTGGTTCTCGTTGAGCAGCGCCGAATTGAAGGATGTGATGCCGAACGCGCTGGTGACCGGCGGATTGCCGGCAAAGCCGACCGGTTGACCTGGAACGTTCGGAATTTGGAAGACGTTGTTCGCGGTGCCGGCGATCAGACTGACGCGCAGCGTCGGGTCGACGAACGCCGACATGTAGGCGAAGCCACGTTCCTGCGGCGAATAATCGTGGATCGGGGTGTATGTCGGTAACGGATTTTCGATGCCTTCGCTGGTCGCGAGATAGCGGCCGGTGATGAAATATTGCACGCCGGCGAAACAATCGGCGCTGGGCAGGTTGTGTGTTCCGGGCCCCGGCACCGGCATATTGGCCGGGCAGTTACTGCCGAACGTGCCGCCATATTCCAAATAGGGCGTGATGGTGCCCTGGCTGCCGCCGTAAACGCCAACGGTGCCGCTGTTGTTGAATATGTCGGTGCGCGTGGCGAGGTCGACGAGACCGACGGTGCGCATTCCGAATTCGGCGGGCAACGCGCCGGTGATCAGCGAAAGATTGCCGATCCAATTGGCGTCCAGAATGCTGCCGAAGCCGGTGACGCCATCCGGCAGCATGACGCCATTGATGCGGAATTGCACGTTGGCGTGATCGTTGCGGACGTGAAGAAGCCCGCTCGCCGCCGAATCCTGTGACACGCCAGGCGACTGCAACAGGATCTTCTCGATGGGTGCGTTGGTGCCGCCAGGGAGAGCGTCGATAGTGGCGTGGCTGATGGTGTCGGACGTGGTGCCGATGGCCGTGTAGAGGCCGCTGCGAGCGGAATCGAAGGCGTCCGCTTTGGCGTTGAGCTGTTGCTGCGGCGTGATGGTCAGCGGCGGCCCCGGCGAAACGTGCGCCTGCTGCTTCGGCTTTGGTTTTTGTTTTGACGCGGACACTACGACTTCAGGCAGCTGCGTTTGCGCACTGGCCGTTTCACTGAGACCAACGGCCGCGGCAAAGCCGACGAACAGCATGAGCGCCGAGTACGCGCGACGATTGCAGACAGACATGCACCCACTCCAATTCGCGGACGAAGGTGGCCAAACGGCCGGCCCAAAGGCGGTCGCGCTGTCGCGGCAGGTCGGAAGATGAGGAGATGCCGCGTTCAATCCCGGCGGATTCGCCGGCGCGCGGGCGCGGCGAAGTTCGGGATCAGCAACGACCGACGCTTAAACGAGCGGCGGAGCGCGCGATTGGAAGAAGCTGCGGTGCGGCGCCGCAAAAACTGTCGTGACGCGGTCGATATGCTCGACCGGGCGCGCGACAAACAGCACCGGCAATTGCACCAGTCCCGGCAAAAACGTCGTCGATGCCAGATGGATGGTCGCGCAAATCGCGCAATAATCGTCGGCGTCGCCCGCGGGATGGTCCGGCGAAGAAGGCGCGCTGGGCGCCTGCGTGCCCGCTACTTTGACGCCGGTCGAGCCGATATCATGGAGATGGACGTGCCCGAATGACAACGCGAGCTGTAGGGCCAGCGCAAACAGCGCGAGCCAAGAGCTGAACGAAGAGCCAAATTTTGCGCGCGGTCTCGTCCGCTTCATTGGGAACTGTTTCGCAATACCCATCCGCTGCCGAGCTTACGCACCAGCGGCGTTGAGGCAAGCGCAAAAATCGATCAGCGATCTTGTCAGGTCTAACCGCCGCGCATGCGGGCGAGCAATTCCGCGGTCGGATAAGAGTCTGCGGGCAAGCCGTATTTGAGCTGCATGGCCTTGACGGCTTGCCGCGTTTTCAGACCGAGGAAGCCGTCAATGGCGCCGACGTCGTAGCCGGCATGCGCCAGCCGCGCCTGCAGATCCTTCACGTCGTTAAAGGCGAGCGCCGGCGGCGGCGTGACGTGCGTCATCGCCGGCGCGCCGGCGATTCGAGTGGCGAGGTAGGCGGCCGTGGTCGAATAAACCAGCGAATTGTTCCATTGCAGATAGACCTGAAAATTCTGGTAGGCGAGAAAAGCCGGCCCGAGCCGACCCATCGGCAACAACAGCGAGGCGCCGAGATTATCCGCCGGCAGCGGCCGGCCGTCGGCGAGCGTGACGCCAAAGCTCGCCCATTTCGAGCGCGGCAGCGTGATCGAAAGATCGGCCTGATCCCACGGCACGTTCGCCGGCACGCGTACCTCGCTGAGCCAGGGTTCGCCGCGTTTCCAACCGAGCCCGTGCAGATAATTCGCTGTCGAGGCGAGCACATCGGGCACGCTGTGGATGAGATCGCGTTTGCCGTCGCCGTCAAAGTCGACGCCGTATTGGTTGTATTCCGACGGCATCATCTGCGTCTGGCCGAGTTCGCCCGCCCACGAGCCGATCATGTCGTCGGCGGCGAGATCGTGACGCTCGATCAGGTGCAGCGCGTCAAGAAGCTGGGCGCGGAAACGCTCGCTGCGCCGGCAATCGTAAGCGAGCGAGGCAATGGCGCTGAGCGAGTGATACTTGCCCATATTGGCGCCGAAATCGCTTTCCAGCCCCCAGAATGAGACGATCACCGGCGCCGGCACGCCGTATTGTTGCTCGATGCGCGCGAATACGCCCGCGTTAGCCTTGATCAATTGCTGGCCGCGCTGAATGCGATAGGCGGCGGCCATGCGGCCGGCGAATTCCAGAAAAGTCTGGGTGAAAACGCGCTGGCCGCGGTCGATGTAAACGATTTTCTGGTCGTAAGTGAGGGAAGGCGCGGCGGAGGCGATCGTCGCCTGCGAAATCCCTTGCGCCATCGCCTCGCGCTCGAAAGCGGCGAGCCAGGCCTCGAAACTGCCGCTGGTGCGGCACGGCGCCGCGGCCGGCGGCGCGGCGTTCGCGGCAGCGGCCCCGGCAAGAAGGAATATCACGCAATGCAGGACGCATTTCCGCATCATTTTCCTCGTCACGTGAGCCCGACCGCGCCGGATTTCAGATACCAATCCACGATCTCCTCGCCGGTCCAGTACACGACCCCGTCAAAGCGGCGGGCGTGTTCATAGATAGCTTCGAGATATTTGATCCGGTGCGGCTGACCGCTGATGTAAGGATGGATGGCAAGCGCCAGAATCTTTGCCCGCTCCGCGCCCTCGGCATAGAGCCGATCGAACTGATCGATGGCGCGGCGCAAAAGATAATCGCTTTCGTGATGCTGCACGATCATCATCGGGATGTCGTTGAGTTCGAGCGTATAGGGCAGGGTCAGGAGCGGCCCGTTGGCGGTGCGGATCACCGTCGGCTCGTCGTCATACACCCAGTCGCCGATATATTTGACGCCGGCGGCGGCAAGAAATTCGGGCGTGTCATAAGTTTGCGTCAAACCCGGACCGAGCCAGCCCAGCGGCCGCTTGCCGCAGAAACGCTCGATGACGCCGAGCGCGCGGTCGATCATCGCTTTCTGGTCCGGTTCGGCATGGATCGGGCCCTGCTCGTAAGAGTGGCCCATGAATTCCCAAGCCTGGGCGCGGGCCTGTTCGGCGACGCGCGGATAATCCTCGCAGACGCGCGCGTTGAGCGCGAGGGTCGGGCGGATGTTCAGGCGCTTGAATAGATCGAAGAACCGCCAAACCCCGACCCGCATGCCGTATTCGTGCCAGCTCCAATTCGGCACGTCGGGCAACAGACTCTGTCCGGTCGGCGGCCCAAGCACTTGCCGTGCCATCGGCTTGCGGATGTCCCAGACTTCGAGATTGACGATCGTCCAGAGGATCAGCCGCGCGCCGCCCGGCAGCTTGAGCGGCGGCCGGTCGACGATGGCCGAATAATCGCAGCGCTCGCGCGGCAGCATCGCGTCGGCCATCGGTCACCCCTTCAACTCGCCCAACCGCAAACGTCGGTAGGTGGTTTTGCGGCAAGGTCAATCCCCTTGCGTCAAAATTTCGGAATGATCACATCCCCGTTAGGGCGGTGTGCAGCCGGTTTGCCCTACTTGCGGCGGAATGGGAATGGAACCATGCTAGACCACGCCGATTTGGTCATAAGTCGTTCGTCTATTCTTATTGTTTGCCGTTGCCCAGGCCGGAATGATGTCTCGCCCTAACGTTCGTCTGCGCGAATCAACCATCGAGCCTGCCGTTGTTGCCGATCCTCCCGGCGAGGCGCGCCGCTTTTGGCGTGACGCGTTCACCGCCGTGCGCGGCGAGACCGAGCGGCGCACGGCGCCGCTGTCGGCCGAGGATCAGGTCGTGCAGTCCATGCCTGACACGAGCCCCGCCAAGTGGCATCGCGCGCATGTCACCTGGTTCTTCGAGCAGTTTCTGTTACGCCAGTTCGCGCCAGCCTATGGCCCGTTCGATGAGCGCTTCGCCTATCTGTTCAATTCTTATTATGTGGCGGCGGGTCCGCGGCATGCGCGGCCGCAGCGCGGCCTGATCACCCGACCCGGCGTCGCCGAGACTACGGCCTATCGGGCGCACGTCGACGCCGCGGTGACGAAGCTCATTGAAATTTGCGCGGATCCGACGCTTATCTTCCCCATCGTTGAGATCGGGCTCCATCACGAGCAGCAGCATCAGGAGCTTATGCTCACCGACATCCTGCATGCCTTCGCGCAAAACCCCACGCATCCGGCCTACGATCCCCAGTGGCGGTGGCCGCGCGCGCATCGGTCGGCGAGCGATGAACAGACACTGGTCGCCGGCATTCACACCATCGGCCATGGTGATGCGAGCTTCTCTTTCGATAATGAGCGGCCGGGGCATCAAGTGTTGCTGCAGCCCGTTCGGCTGTCTCGCGCGCTCGTCACCAACGGCGAGTGGCTCGAATTCATGGCCGATGGCGGCTACTCGACGCCGAACCTGTGGCTGTCCGACGGATGGGCGACCGTGGAAGCGGAGGGCTGGACAGCGCCGGGCTATTGGCGGGACGTTGACGGCGCCTGGTTCTCAATGACGCTTGCGGGACTCAAAGCCGTCGATCCGGCGTTGCCGGTATGCCACGTCAGCTATTACGAGGCGGAAGCGTATGCGCGCTGGGCCGGCAAGGATTTGCCGAGCGAAGCGGAATGGGAAGTTGCCGCCAGGGCGGACGTGCTCGACGACGCGTTTGGCGCGGTCTGGCAATGGACCCGCAGCGCCTATTTGCCGTACCCCGGTTATGTCGCGGAGCCGGGCGCGCTCGGCGAGTACAACGGCAAATTCATGATCAATCAAATGGTGCTGCGCGGTTCGTCGCTGGCGACGCCGCCCGGCCATTCTCGCAAGACTTATCGCAATTTCTTTAATCCGTCGGCGCGCTGGCAATTCAGCGGTTTGCGTTTGGCGGAGTTTGAACGCTAAGCGACAAAATGAGCAGCCGCAGCGCCGTTCGCGCGCCACGTCAGATCGAGAAGGCGCATGGGTTCGCCGCCGATGTATTGTCCGGCCTCGGCGCCAAACCCAAACGCCTGCCACCGAAATATTTTTACGACCTGACCGGTTCGAGCCTGTTCGACCGCATCACCGAATTGCCGGAATATTATCCGACCCGCGCCGAGCTCGGCCTATTGCAGGACCAAGCGCCGGCGATCGCTTCGCTGTTTCCGCCGGGAGCGGCGCTCCTCGAGTTCGGCAGCGGCTCGAGCCGCAAGGCGCGTATCCTGTTGGGCGCGGCGGCAAGTATCGAAGCCTACGTGCCGATCGACATCTCCGGCGATTTTCTGCGCGAAGATTCGGCGCGGCTGCGGCGCGATTTTCCGCATCTGACCATCCTGCCGGTGGTGGCGGATTTCACCACCATGACCGCGCCGCCGGCGGAAGTTGCGGCTACGCCGCGCGCCGGGTTCTTTCCCGGCTCGACCATCGGCAATTTCGAGCCGGATGAGGCCTGCGCCTTCCTGCGCCGCGCTGCGGGGATTCTGGGTCCTGGTTCGGTGCTTGTGGTCGGCGTGGATCTCGAAAAATCGCCGGACATCCTCCATCGCGCCTATAACGACGCCGAAGGCGTCACCGCCAAGTTCAATCTCAATGTGCTTGCCCGCATCAATCGCGAACTCGGCGCCGATTTCGATCTCGATGCGTTCGAGCATCGCGCCTTCTACAACGGCGCGTGCCACCGCATCGAAATGCATCTGGCGAGCACCAAGCGGCAGAAGGTGCGGGTCGGCGATGCCGCCTTCGATTTCCGGGCCGGCGAGACCATCCACACCGAGAACAGCTACAAGTACTCGATTGATTCGTTTCAGGCGCTGGCGCGGGACGCCGGCTGGTCGGCGCTCAATGCGTGGACCGACGGGCTTTTCAGCATCCACGCCTTGCGTTTTCCCGACGGCCCGCAGTCTTAAAATATCTTCTTAGACTGAGGCGATTCCGACCTCGCGCGCCTGCCGGCTTCTCGTAATATGCTCCATGCCGATTTGCGAAGCCGATCCCTGGCGGTTGCAATATTTTGCGCAGGTCCAAACCGCCGTCGATATTCCAACCGAGGACGCCGACGCTTGGCGATGGTACCCGACGTATCGGTTCGTCTACGACAAGCTTGCGGTGGCGCTGAGCCAGGGTCTCAGCGCCGGTCCGCACGGCGTGCCGCCGCTGCACTTTCCGGTTTTTTCCAAGCCGATCATCAATCTCAAAGGCATGGGGGTCGGCAGCCGCGTGCTGGCGTCGGCGCACGACTACGAAACATACTACGCGCCCGGCCATTTCTGGATGCCGCTCCTCGAGGGGCGGCACGTCTCATCGGATCTGGCCGTCGTCGACGGCGTGCCGCGCTGGTGGCGTCATGTCACCGGCAAACCGGCGGGCGAGGGCACATTCGATTATTGGACGATCCATGCCGAACCTGACCCCGGTATCGAAGCGCATTGTGGCGACTGGGTACGCAAACATCTTGCCGGCTATACCGGCATGCTCAATCTCGAGACCATCGGCGGCACCATTATCGAAGTGCATTTGCGGTTCGCCGATCAATGGCCCGATCTCTATGGCGTGGGCTGGGTGGAAGCGCTGGTGCGGCTCTATGAGCGCGGCTCCTGGGATTTCGCCGACCGTGACCGCCGCGACGGCTATAGCGTCGTCTTGTTCGGGCCGAACGGGAAGCGCTACCGTCATCCGCCTGCGGCGCTGATCGACGACATCGAGCGTATGCCCTCGGTCTCGAGTGTCCAGATCACCTTCCACGAGGACAGACCGCCGGAACGCCATGCCATGCCGCCCGGCGGCTTTCGCCTCGCGGTGGTCAATGGCTTCGATCTCGGCGCCGCAAGCGCTGCCCGCGCGCGGCTGAGCGAACATTTCCTTGCAAACGCGCTATGAGATTAGCCCGTAGATCGCCCGAGCCCCTGCCTTTATAGTGCGCCCGCGATACGGGACGGATCGACAAGGAAGGCAAGGAACCATGCAAATTGTTGCGTTTGAAGGGCAAAGCGGGGCGCGGCTCGGCGTCGTCGAGGGCGATCAGGCGATCGACTTGCAGGCCGTCGACGCCAATGCGCCGAGCGATCTCGGCGAGTGGCTCGCGAAGAATGGCGGTGATTTGAAGCCGCTCGGCGAGCTTGCCAAGCGTGCGCCAGCGAGTGCGCGCAAACCTCTGTCCAGCCTCACCTACGCGCTGCCGGTCAGCCGGCCCGGAAAAATCATCTGCCTCGGATTGAATTACCTTGAACACGTCAAGGAAGGCGCGCAGCGCGACAACATTCCGAAATTTCCGACCATCTTCATGCGCGGCCGCACGTCGCTGGTGCCGCACGGCTCGCCGATCATCCGCCCGAGCGTCTCCGAGACGCTCGACTACGAGGCCGAAATGATCCTGGTGGTCGGGAAGCGCGCCAAGCATTTGACCGAAGCTAACGCGCTCTCCTGCGTCGCCGGGTATTCCTGCGGCAACGAAGGCTCGGTCCGCGAATTCCAGCGCAAGACCACCCAATGGGACATGGGCAAGAATTTCGACCGCACCGGCGGTTTCGGCCCCTGGTTTGTTTCGGCCGATGAGCTGCCGCCCGGCGGCAAGGGGCTCAAGATCGAAACCCGCCTCAACGGAACGGTGATGCAGTCGGACAATACCGACAACATGATGTTTCCGGTGATCGAAATGCTCGTTTACGTCACGCAGGGCATGACGCTCGATCCGGGCGACATCATCTTCACTGGTACGCCGTCGGGCGTGGGCTTTGCCCGCAAGCCGCCGGTATGGATGAAAAAAGGCGACGTCTGCGAGATCGAAATTGGCGGCATCGGCACTTTGCGCAATCCGATCGCCGACGAAAAAGTAGGTTGACTGTCTCATGCGTGAAGCCGCGCGTCCCCGCACAAGCGGGGACCCAGCTCGCTCGGTTCAACGCTCCTGGATTCCCGCGTGCGCGGGAATGAGCGAGAACACAGTCGCTTCTGTCTTTCTTTTGATCTTGGCGTCGCTTGCCGCGTCACCGGCGACGGCGCAGGAGACGGTGCGCATTGGTGTGGGCTTCGGGTTTGCGTTCTTGCCGGCCTACGTCTGCGAGGATCTCAAGCTCGTCGAGAAATATGCCAAGCGCGATCACCTGGAGCTGAAGGCCAGTTACCAGCATCTCGTCGGCGCCGCCGCGATGCGCGACGCGCTCAGTTCCGGCACGATCGACATCGCGCCGTTCGGCACCGCGCCGTTGTTGGCGGCCTGGGAGAAAACCAAAGATACGCCGCAGCAGGTTTTGGCGGTGTCCGGCCTATCGACACTGTCGCCGGTTTTGTTGGCCGTGCGGCCGGAGGTGCGCACGCTCGCGGATTTCCGCTCGAGCGACCGTATAGCCGTTCCGACCGCCACTGCTCCGCAGCTTTATCTGTTGCAGATGCAGTCGGAAAAGGTTTTTGGCCAATACGACAAATTGCGCGGGCAGATCGTCGTCGAGCCGCATCCGCAAGCGGTCGCCGATCTGCTTGCCGGCAATGACTCGATCGCCGGTTACTTTTCGTCGGCGCCGTTCACCGAAATCGCGCTGGCCGACGGCCGTGTGCATAAAGTGTTGAGCACCAGCGATGTGATCGACGGCAAGGCCTCGTTTCTCATTCTCGGCGCGACCAAGGCCTATGTCGGCGAGCATCCCAAAGTAGCCGATGCTGTCGCCAAGGCGATGGACGAGGCGGCACGCATCATCCGCAGCGACCCTCACCACGCCGCCGAGGTCTATCTCTCGCACGAACCCTCGAAGACCTTGAGCGCCGCGTCGCTCGCGGCAGTGCTTGCCGACATCAAGGACGATTTTGGCAACGCGGTCCGCGGCGTCGGCGCCTTCGCCGACTTTATGGCGCGGCACGGCGAACTCAAAGCGCCGCCGCAGAGTTGGAAAGAGATCGTCGCGCCCGCGCTTTTAAACTCGCCCAGCACTTAGGGAAGAGGTAGCCATGGCCGACGCGATCCTCAACGTCGTTTGCATTTGCGGCAGCCTGCGCAAGGCGTCCTACAACCGCATGGTCATGAATGCGCTGCCGGCGCTCGGGCCGTCCAACATGAAATTGAGCGAGGCGCCGTCGTTTGCCGAATTCCCGCTCTACAACGCCGACGTCGAGCAATCGTCCGGTTTTCCGCCGGCCGTGCAGAAGCTCGTCGAGGCCATCCGAGCCGCCGACGGGGTGATTTTCAATTCGCCGGAATACAATTTCTCCATTCCCGGCGGCTTGAAGAACGCCATCGATTGGGTCTCGCGGGTGCCGAACCAACCGTTCGCCGGCAAGCCAGTGGCTCTGCAATCGGCGACCAACGGGCCGCTCGGCGGCGGCCGCATGCAATACGATCTGCGCCGCTGCATGCTCTTTCTCGATGCGCCGACCTTCGGTAGGCCCGAAATCTTCATCGGCAATGCCTCGCAGCGGATCGATGCCGCGACCGGTCAAATCATCGACGAGACTACCAAGAAACTCATCGGCCAGCAGCTCGCCGCCTTCGCCAAATTTATCGAGCGACACGGCGGCAAGACATAAACGCTGGAGTCTAGGGAGAGAACACCATGGGCAGACTGGACGGGCGTGTCGCCATAGTCACCGGCGGCGCCAAGGGTATCGGCCGGCATTATTGCCATGCGCTCGCCGGCGAGGGGGCGCGCCTGATGATCGCCGACATCGCCGACGGCAAGGATGCGGCGGCCGCCATCGCCAAAAAGCACGGCGCCAATTCGGTGGCGAGCGCGGTCACCGACGTCAGCGACGAGGCTTCGGTGCAGGCGCTGGTGGCGCTGACCATGGATCGTTTCGGCAAGATCGACGTACTGGTCAACAACGCGGCGTTGTTCGCGCCGCTCAAGGAGACCAAGTGCACCGAGATCGACGCCGCGGTCTGGGACCGCGTCATGGCCATCAATCTGCGCGGGCCGTTCTTGATGATGAAGCACGTCGTGCCGCACATGACCGCGCAGGGCTACGGCAAGATCATCAACATCGGCTCCGGCAGCATCTTCAAAGGCATTCCCTGGATGCTGCATTACGTGACGTCCAAGGGCGGCATCATGGCGATGACGCGGGCGCTGGCGCTCGAGCTCGGCGAGCACGGCATCTGTGTCAACACGCTGTCGCCGGGGTTGACCATGAGCGATTCACTGATGGCGGAAAATCCCGGCCACGTCGCGACTGCCCGCGACAAGGTCCGCGCCGCGCGCTCGCTCAAGCGCGACGAGAAGCCGCAGGATCTGCTTGGCGCGCTCATCTTCCTTGCCAGCGCCGAGAGTGATTTCATGACCGGGCAGAATGTGCTGATCGACGGCGGCAACTCCAATACCTGATCGGTCGCGGCCGGCATGGCAGACCCGCAACGCGGGCGGCTGACCCGCTATTTCCGCGCCCGGTTGCCTTCTCTATAGTGTTCTGAAGCCCATTTCGGCGCCCACGGAGAACCTCATGGCGGCTTTGAGCTCCCAAAAGCCAGACCAGAAGACGCCCGATCGCAAGCACAACATCGAGGCGATGCGGCAGGATTATTATGCGCGGATCGCCGAGCGCGGCATGAAGCCGCTGTGGACGGTGATGAACACGCTGTTCCGCGACGAGCCGCTGTCGCGCTGCGCGCCGGCGATCTGGCATTTTGACGCGGTCAAAGCGCTGGTGATGGAATCGGGCGGCCTGATCACCACCGACGAAGCCAAGCGCCGCGTGCTGATCCTGGAGAATCCGGCGCTCAAGGGCGAATACCGCGTCACCAACACGCTGTTTGCCGGGATTCAGATGATCATGCCGGGCGAGATTGCGCCGGCCCACCGCCACGTCGCTTCCGCCATCCGCTTCGTGCTGGACGGGGAGGGCGCCTACACCGCGGTCGAAGGTGAAAAGGCTTTCATGGCGCCCGGCGACTTCGTCATTACCGCCAATTGGGCGCCGCACGACCACGGCAATCCATCCAGCAACCCGATGCTGTGGCTCGATGTGCTCGACGCACCGGCGATCAATTTCTACGAAACCTCGTTCGGCGAGGATTTCGATACGCCGACGCAGGAGACCACGCGGCAGAACGGCGATTCGCTCAACTTTTACGGTTCGGGCGTGCTGCCCGACGGCGCGGTGGCGAGCAATCGCACGCCCATCATCAATTACACCTACGTCCGCACCCGCCCGATCATCGAGCGCATGATGAAAGCCGGCGAGATCGACAAGCGCCACGGCGCCCGCGTGCATTACGCCAATCCGGTCACCGGCGGTCCGGTGCTGCCGACCATGGGCGCGGGGCTCGCCATGTTGCCGAAGGGCTTCCGCGGCGAAGCCTATCGTTCGACCGACGGCACGATTTTCGCCTGCGCCGAAGGCCGCGGCACCACGAGGGTGGAGGGCGAAGTGCTTGAATGGGGACCGCGCGACGTCTTCGTCGTGCCGCCGTGGAAGCGCTTTCATCACAACGCGGTCGAGCAGTCGGTGCTGTTCTCGATCTCCGACCGGCCGGCGCAGCAGGCGCTCGGCATTTGGCGCGAAGGGACGTGACCACCGCTTCGTCGAAATCCAAGCTGATCAGGGGCGCGACCGGCGACTGGGAAGTCGTCATCGGCATGGAAGTGCATGCCCAGGTAACCTCCCGGTCGAAGCTGTTCTCCGGCGCTTCGACCGCCTTTGGCGGCGAGCCCAACGCGCATGTCTCGTTGGTCGATGCCGCCATGCCCGGCATGCTGCCGGTGATCAACGAGGAGTGCGTGCGCCAAGCCGTACGCACCGGGCTCGGGCTGAAAGCACAGATCAATCTCAAGTCGGTGTTCGACCGCAAGAATTACTTCTATCCGGACCTGCCGCAGGGCTACCAGATCAGCCAGTACAAATCGCCGATCGTGGGCGAGGGCGAGGTGGTCGTCGAGGTGACCGACGGCGAGACGGTGCGCGTCGGCATCGAGCGGCTCCATCTCGAACAGGACGCCGGCAAGTTGCTCCACGATCAGCATGCCACGATGTCGCTCGTCGACCTCAACCGCTGCGGCGTCGCGCTCATGGAGATCGTGACCAAGCCCGATCTGCGCTCGGCGGAAGAGGCCAAGGCCTTCCTCGGCAAGCTGCGCGCCATCCTGCGCTATCTCGGCACCTGCGACGGCGATATGGAGAAAGGGCATCTGCGCGCCGACGTGAATGTCTCCGTGCGCAAACCCGGCGCACCATTGGGCACGCGCTGTGAGATCAAGAACCTCAATTCCATCCGCTTCATCGGTCAGGCGATCGAGTACGAAGCGCGCCGCCAGATCGACGTCAGTGAGGACGGCGGCGCGATCGAGCAGGAGACGCGGCTGTTCGATCCGGACAAGGGCGAAACCCGGTCGATGCGCAGCAAGGAGGAGGCGCACGATTACCGCTACTTCCCCGACCCGGATCTGCTGCCGCTCGAGCTGTCGCCGTCGCTCGTCGC
>Ga0181531_10000144_pt1 | contig 54947 bp, 51 predicted proteins | sample PEATcosm2014_Bin_38_FD_119743 | JGI IMG/M metagenome (GOLD analysis project Ga0181531, IMG submission 119743) | Peatland microbial communities from MTU Mesocosm Facility, Houghton, MI, USA - PEATcosm2014_Bin11_10_metaG | ecosystem: Environmental > Terrestrial > Soil > Wetlands > Peat | place... | reverse complement strand
TCGGGCGCCTCGGTCGCGGTCAGGAAGGCCTGCTCGTAGTCCGATACGGCCCCCAAGAACCCGGCCGCGCGCTCGGCGTCGAGCTCGCTCAGGACGTCGTCCAGCAAGAGGATGGGGGCGTCGCCGCTGCGGGTGCGCATCACGTCGTATTCGCCGACCTTGAGCGCGAGCACCGCCGTGCGCTGCTGTCCTTGCGAACCGAACGCCGCCAGCGGCTTGCCGTCGACCACCAGGTGCAGATCGTCGCGGTGCGGCCCGATCAGCGTCGTGCGCCGCCGCACCTCCTGCTCGACGTGTCCCCCGAGCGCCTCGGCGACGTCGCCCTCGGGGTTGACCGCATAGGTCACCCCGAGCCGCTCGCGGGTGCCTTGCCAGCGCCCGTAGATCGCGGCGGTCGCGGTCGCCAGCTCGTCGACGAACGCGCGCCGCGACGCGATCAGCGCGCTCGCCGGCCGCACCAACTCTTCGTTGTACGCCAGCAGCAAGTCGCGATCGGGCGCGATGGCGCCGCGCAAGAGCGCGTTCTTCTGCTGGATGACCTTCTGGTACAGCGCGAGATCGCGATAGTACGTCGGCGAGAGTTGCGCCAGCGCGCCGTTGAGAAACGCGCGCCGCAGCGCGGGTCCGCCGCTCACCAGTTGCAAATCCGCCGGCACGAAGGTGACGACCCGCGTGCGCCCCAGAAAGCGCGCGAAGCCGACAGAACCGCCGTTCACCTCGAAGCTCTTGCGGACCCCGACTGGCGTACGCGCGATCGTGCACCGCAACCGAATCTCCCCGGCCGCCACACACGCCTCGCCCGCCACTTCGGCACGTTCGCCGCCTTCGCGAATCAACTCCGCATCGCGCTTGGCGCGAAACGACTTCCCGGTTGCGAGCATCGCCAACGCTTCGAGCAGATTCGACTTCCCCTGCGCATTCGCACCGACGAGTACGTTCAGCCCTGGCTCGGGCGCGAAGTCGAGGCTCGCGTAGTTCCGAAATTCCGCGAGCCGCAGTCGATCGACTTTCACGACCCGACGGCGTGCAGCAACGCGCGGCACGTGGCGATGTAGCGAACGATCGTCTCGACCTGCAGAACGCAGCAGAAGACACCGAAGACGATGAAGATCGGGCCCAGCCAAAGCCATGACCGCCATCGGGGCGACAACGTTCCTTGCTGTCTCTGGCGGTAGCGACGCACGGTGACGACGATCACGGCCGCCGTCCAAGCCAGGACGAAGATCGTACCGCCGTAGAGTGCGCTGTTGCCGCCTTGCGAGAGATTGATCCCGACGTCGATCCCGTGCGCGCGCAGGGACGCATCGCACGCTGCGTGATCGAAGCCCCCGACGTGCTCGAGCCCGTCGAGTAGTCCCACGCTATTGCCGCAGCGGCATCAACACGTAGAGCTGCTCGCCGCCGTCGGCGGCTTCGAAGGGGCGGATTGCGGCGGGTGAGAGCGGGCCGAGGAATTCGAGGATCGTCTGCGGCGAGTCGACGTGGTTGAGGATCTCGACGAGATAGCGCGCGTTGAACGCGATCGAGAGGTCGTCGCCGGTTTGCTCGACTTCGAGTTCTTCGTAGGCGTTGCCGGTGACGTCGGACTTGGCGGTGATCATCAGCGTCTGGTTCGCGACTTCGAGCTTGACCATCGAGGCGCGATCGCCGGCGACGAGTTCGGCGCGGCGCAGGCCGCCGATCAGCCCTTGCGTGTTGACGACGACGCGGCGGTCGAACTTCGCGGGGATGACCTGCTGGTAGTTCGGGTACTGCCCGTCGACGAGCCGCACGACGATCGAGGTGGTGCCGGCGGTGAACTGCAGCTGGTTGGCCTGTGCGCCGAGTGCGGTGATCTCGACCAGCTCGGCGGCGCCGAGATTGCGGGCCGCCTCGTTGAGCGCGCGGGACGGGACGATGTAGCGGGCGCTGCCCTCGATCGGGCGCTCGAGTGTGGAGGTCCAGCGGGCGAGCCGGTAGCCGTCGGTCGCGACCAGCGTGATGCGATCGCCGTCGAGCTCCAGCAGCGTCCCCATCAGGACGGCGCCGCGCGCCTCTTCACTCGAGGCGGCGAAGATCGTCGAACCGACACCGTCGCGAAAGCGTTTGGCGCCCAGCGCGAAGGTGGCGCCCTTCTGCGCCGCCGGCAGCGGCGGGTACTCGTCGGCGGGCAGCGCGTGAAAGTCGTAGTTCGAGCGCTCGGCTTTCACCGAGGCACGGGAGGGCGAGCCGGTCAGCTCGAGCAGTCCGGCCGGCAGGTTGCCGAGGTAGCCGCTGAAGAGCTTGGCCGGGACGGTGACGGCGCCGCCTTCGGTGATCTCGGCCGGGAACGACTGTTCGAGCGTCAGCTCGAGATCGGTCGCACGGACGCGAATACCGTCATCGCCCGCGGTCAGCAGGACGTTCGAGAGGATCGGCACCGTGGTGTGCGCGTTGACGACCTTGCTCGCCGCGCCGACGGCGGAGGCGATGTCCTTGGTACTGCACGTGAACTTCACTGATCCACCGTCCCGACGCGTTCGCGGCGCCGTGTCTTGAGTTAAAGAAGAATCGTCGTACTAGCAGTAATGCGGTGCACAACTGGGAGAGACGTCCGCTCCCATGTGCCACAGGGCTTTGCGCGTCGGCGAGGCTGTGGACCTGGGCGCTGCACCCTCCCCGCTATCCTCGGCCGACGTAACGATCCCGTTTTTCCACGGGCCGGGAGTCACCCTGTGCCCAGCGCGGGGAGAGACACTGTGAGTTCAGGAGGTCCGGCCTCTCCCGCCCCTTCATCTGCGACACCCGTCACCGAACGAAAAGAGCGCCCGGAGAAAAGGAAAAGGCCCGCCGCAATGGGCGGACCACAACGAAGCGAGGACCGCGATGAGTTCGGCGCTCGTCCAGAGCGTCGAACTCACTCGGTCTGGATCTGCGAGACGAGCGAGCGGACCTTGTTGCGGAAGGCCTCGTCGGCATCCATCATGTCGGCGATCTTGTCGCGCGCGTACATGGCCGTCGTATGGTCCTTCTTGCCGAACTCGCGCGCGATCTGCGGCAGCGATGCGCCGGTGAGCTGCCAGGCGATGTACATCGCGATTTGGCGCGGCAGCGTCACGCGTTGATCGCGGCGCTGCGCCTCCATCTCCTTGATCGAGATACCGTAGTGCTTGGCGACGCGCTCTTTGATGAGGGGGATGGTGACGCGGTGCATCGGGGCCTGGGCCACGGCGTTTTTGAGAACCTCGGAGGCAAGCTCCACGGTGATCGCCGACTTCGTCAAGGAAGCAAACGCGACCACGCGGATGAGCGAACCTTCGAGTTCTCGGATGTTCGAGGGGATGACCTTCGCGATGAAGGCCAAGACTTCGTCAGGAACCGGAACTTTTTCGGTTTCGGCTTTCTTGCGCAAGATGGCTTCGCGCGTCTCGAAGTCCGGCGGCTGGATGTCGGTGAGCAGGCCCCATTCGAACCGCGAACGCAGCCGCGATTCGAGCGTCTGAATCTCTTTGGGTGGCCGGTCGCTCGAAATGACGAGCTGCTTTTGCGCCTCGTGCAACGAGTTGAAGGTGTGGAAGAACTCCTCTTGGGTTTGTTCCTTGCCCTCGAGGAATTGAATGTCGTCGATCAAGAGCACGTCGACGTGCCGATACCGATTGCGGAACTCTACCGTCTGATTGTTCTTGATCGCGATGATGAACTCGTTGGTGAACTTCTCCGAGGAGACGTACACGATGTTGGCGCTGGGATTGTGGGCGAGGACGCGATGACCGATGGCGTGCATGAGATGGGTCTTGCCCAGACCCACACCGCCGTAGAGAAACAGCGGGTTGTAGGCCATCGCCGGCGCATCGGCGACCGCCAGCGCGGCGGCGTGCGCGAACCGGTTGGAATTCCCGATGACGAAGTCGTCGAAGGTGTAGCGCGGGTTGAGGTGGCCGATGCGCAGGTCGTCGGTCGGGGCCGCCTTGGCGGCCTGGACGGCCGTGGCCGGCGTCTGCGTCTCGGAGCCCGGATCGACCACCACGCGTAGCGCGATCTCCGCCCCCAGCAGCTCGTGCAGGACGGTCGTGATGTCGGACTTGAGCCGGTTCTCGACCCAGTCGCGGGCGAACGTGGTCTGGACGGCCAGGACGATCTCGGAGGGCGTCAGGTCGACCAGACGCATCGGCTTGAGCCACATCTCGAAAACCGGCTTGTTGTACCGTGGCTCGAGCCGCTCGAGCGCGGCCGTCCACAGGTCTTGCGGCACCGCGGTGCTGGTCTGGTTCATACCGTTCCCGTCCACTATATGATCCGCCCAGCGGACAAACCGCCGGGGGGAGAATGAGCGATGGGCATTGGCCCGGCGGGGGGGTCTTCCTGCGCGGTTTTCCCCCGGACTTCTCCACTTCTCCACAGGGGGCTCGGTGCCGTCGCGTCGAGCCTGGGACGACGTATCCACGGCTCTCCTCGCTCCCCGAGATCGGCGAGAAACCCCGTCGTGTGGGCCTCCGCCGGGCGGTGGCGACCGGCGCTATCCCCAGCCCTATCCACAGCTGTGGACAAAACAGGAACGATTCGCACATCGCCGGGTTTCCTTGACGCTTGGGCGCTCCGGCCCGTATACTAGCGTGTCGCACTCGACGGGGCCGGCTCGACCGGTCCCAGCCTAGGAGTACTCGTTCCGTGAAGCGGACCTATCAGCCGCACAACCGGCGCCGGAAGCGCGTTCATGGCTTCCTTGCCCGTATGCAGACGAAGAACGGCCGCCGCGTCCTCGCCGCGCGCCGGAAGAAGGGGCGTCACCGCCTCTCGGCGTGATCCCGTGCGGGCCTACGACTCCCTTCGGCGCCGAGGCGACTTCAGCCGCGTCACCCGCCGCGGGAGGCGGTTTGCTGGCCCGTTCTTGACCTGGTTCCTCGCCGAGGGGCGGGGCCGCACCCGGGTCGGGATCACGGTTGCCGGGACCGTCGGAGGCGCTGTCGTACGCAATCGGCTCCGGCGCCGGCTCAAAGCGATCCTCGACCACTACCCGCTGGGCGCGCCGCCGTGGCGCGACATCGTCGTCATCGCTCGGCCGGGGGCCGGCGAGCTCACGTTCCCGACCTTGCAAGACGAGGTCGCGCGCGTCCTCGGGGCCGCCGCCTGATGCGGATGGTCGTGCTGGCGGCGCTTCGCCTCTACAAGGTCTTGGTCTCACCCATACTGGCGCCTGCGTGCCGTTTCGCCCCGAGCTGTTCGGAATACGCGCACGAGGCGATCGAGAAACACGGCGTCGCGCGTGGCGGTACGATGGCCCTGCGCCGGCTGGTGCGCTGCGGCCCCTGGTCCCCGGGCGGCTTCGACCCGGTTCCCCTGCGAAAGGCCCCCTGACTCCCGTGTTCGCGAACGTCTTCGATCCGCTGGTCCACGCGCTGAGCGACGTGTTGACCGGCATCCACATGGTGGTGCCGTCCTACGGGTGGTCGCTGGTGATCCTCGGGCTGGTCGTGCGCCTGGCGGTGTGGCCGTTCACGGTGATGCAGTTCCGCTCGACGGCGGAGATGCAGAAGGTCCAACCGCTGGTCGCCAAGCTGCGCACCCAGTACAAGGGCGACGCGCAAGGGCTCAACCAAGCGACGATGGCGCTCTATAAGGAGCACAACGTCAACCCGCTGGCCGGCTGCATCCCAGCCCTGATCCCGCTGCCGATCCTGATCGGGCTGTACTGGGCGATCCAGAGCCAGATCGCCCACTTCCACGAGACGTTCTTGTGGATCGGGACGCCGGCGCTCGACCGCTTCACCATGATGCTGGGCGGCTGGCACGTCCCGCTGGCCGCACCGAGCCTGGCCTCGCCGGACTTCATCCTGCTCGCGCTCTACGTCGTCTCGATGTACTTCACGGTCCGCTACGGCAGCCCGCCCTCGACCGACCCGCAGCAGGCACAGACCCAGCGGCTGATGGCCTTCATCTCGCCGGTCATGATCGCGTACGTCGGCTTCAAGTACCAGTTCGCCTCGGCGCTGTACGTGTATTGGCTGGCGACCAACATCTTCACCGTGCTGCAGCAGCTCTACATGTTCCGCAAGTTCGGCATCCGTTTCAACCCCGCGGCGGCGACGGCCGGCCCGGCACCGGGCGGAAAGGCCGACGCGTTGGCGCAGCCTCGCAAGTCGGCAAAGGCCCTGCCTGCCGCCAAGGTGGCCGACGCCGACGCGGCCGGCGGCAACGGGAAGCGCACCTATCGCGCGAAGAAGCGGTCGAAGCGATGAGCAACGAGGATTTCGAAGGTGGGCGCCGGCGTTCAGCCGGTCGTCCTGGGAGCCGCCCGGGCCCGGCGCGGCGTGGTCCGAGCAGCGCCGGGAGTGAAGGGGGTGCGCCGCGCCGCCGCCCGTCCGCCCCGCGCCCGATGATGGACCCGGCCACGCCGTCGGTGGAGCCCGAGGCCGCCAAGCCGGCCCGTGCGTTGCTCGAAGAGATCCTCGGCAAGATGGGGCTCGACGACGTCGAGATCGTCTACATCGCGCGCAGCGAGGGCGAGTACTTCGAGGTCCGCGGACCGCGGCTGGCCGCGCTGATCGGGCGCGAAGGCAAGACGCTCGAAGCGCTCAACCTGATCTACAACAACATCATCAACGTCGGCGCGCGCAACAACCGGCACTACTACACGATCGACGCCGAGGGCTACCGCGCGCGCCGCGCCGATCAGCTCAAGACGCTCGCGCTGGCGACGCTCGAGCGGGTGGTGCGCGAGCAGCGGCCGATCAAGCTCGAGCCGATGCTGCCCTCCGAGCGCAAGATCGTCCACCTGGCGCTGGCCGATTCACCGTTCGTACGGACCGAGTCGGAAGGCGTCGAGCCCGAACGCCGGCTGGTCGTGTTCCCCAAGGACGCGCCCGCCGCCGACTAGCGGCGGCATGGAGACGATCGCGGCGATCGCGACGCCGCCGGGCCGTGGTGCGATCGCGATCGTGCGTTGCAGCGGACCCGATGCGCGGGCGATCGCTGCGCGCGTCTTCCGCGCTCGCCAGCCGCTGCGCGATCGGGTCGCGACCTACGGCGAGATCGTCGGGGCCGACGGGGGGGTCGTCGATCGCGGTCTGGCCATCGCCATGGACGCGCCGCGCACAGTGACCGGCGAGGACGTGCTCGAACTGCACGTGCACGGCAGCCCGCTGATCGCCGCCGAGACGCTGCGCGCGTGTCTGCACGCCGGCGCCCGCACCGCCGGCCCGGGCGAGTTCACCCGGCGTGCGTTCCTCCACGGCAAGCTCGACCTGAGCGCGGCCGAAGCGGTGGCCGACGCGATCGAGGCCGAGTCGCTGGCCGCCGTGCGTGCGGCGCAAGCCAACCTGGCCGGGGGCCTACGCGCGGCCATCGAGGCGCTGCGCCGGCCGCTGGCGGCCATCGTCGAGCAGCTGGCCGGGGCGATCGACTACCCCGACGAGGTCCCCGAACCGGCGGCGGCCGCGGTTGCCGCCGCCCTCACCGATGCGCAGGACGCGCTGGCCGCGCTGATCGCCGATTGGGAGCGCGGACGGCTGGTACGCGAGGGGCTGGCGCTGGCGATCGTCGGTCCGCCCAACGCCGGCAAGTCCTCGTTGCTCAACGCGCTGCTGGGCGAGGAACGGGCGATCGTCTCCGACGTCCCGGGGACGACCCGCGACGTCATCGAGGAGCGCTTCGCGATCGACGGTGTCGTGGTGCGGGTGCTCGACACGGCCGGCTTGCGCGCGGCGCCGGGCGATGCGCTCGAGCGGATCGGGATGGCGCGCGCCGAGCAGGCCTTGGCCGGTGCGGCGCTGGCGCTGGTGGTCGTCGACGGCGCGGCCCCGCTCGACGCCGACGCGCGGGCGATCCTCACCGCGACGCGCGGGCGAGCGCGGGTCGTGCTCTTCAACAAAGCCGACCTCGGCACGACCGGCTATGCCGAGCGCGAGCCGGCGGAGGCCCGCGCCCTGCACGGCTCGGTCTACGATCCGGCCACGGTGGCGGCAGTCCGCGCGGCGATCGCCGGGGCGGGCTGGGACGGCGACCTGCTCGATCTGGCGCGCGCGCACCTGGCCTCGGCCCGTCAGGCCGACGCGGTGGCGGTCGCTTCCCGCGCGCTGGCGGCGGCGCGCGAGACGGTGACGGCCGGCGCTCCGCTCGATCTGGTGGTTCCCGACCTGACCGAAGCGCTGGCAGCGCTGGGCGAGCTGACCGGCGCGGACGCGACCGAGGCGCTGCTCGACGGGATCTTCGCCCGCTTCTGCATCGGGAAGTAGCCGATGCCCGCGCAATCCGCGGGACGCGGCGGCGCAGCCGGCCGGCGTAGGATCGGGTCGTGATGATGCAGACCGTGGAACCCATCTCCCAGCGCCGCTACGACCTGATCGCCCGCCGCCGGCGCGACGAGCGCTTCCGGTTCGGCGTCACGACGACCAAGATCTACTGCCGCAGCGGCTGCCCGGCCCGCACACCGCGCCGCGAGCACGTCGTCGCGTTCGTCGACGCCGCGAGCGCCGAGCTGGCCGGCTTTCGCGCCTGCAAGCGGTGCGCGCCGCGCGAGGAGAGCCCGGACGGCGAGCGCGTCCGCGCCATCGCACGCGCGTGCGCGCTGCTCGACGGTCCGGAACCGCCGCCGCTCGACGCGGTCGCGCAAGCGATCGGCCTGAGCCGGTTCCACTTTCAGCGCCTGTTCCGTCAGGTCGTCGGCGTGACGCCCGGCGAGTACCGCCGGGCTCGCCGGGCCGAGCGGTTGCGCGCCGAACTCGGTGCCGGCGCGCGGGTGACCGACGCGTTGCTCGAGGCGGGTTTCGGCTCGCCGAGCCGCGCCTACGAAGACGATCCGCTCGGCATGACGCCCTCGACCTATCGCGCCGGCGGTCGGGGCGAGCGCATCGCATACGCCAGCGCGGCGTGCGACTTGGGTACGGTGCTGGTCGCGACGACGGCGCGTGGCGTGTGCGCGATCGAGCTGGGCGACGACGCAACGCACGTGCGCGCGGCACTCGCGCGCCGCTTTCCGCACGCGCAGCTCGAACCCGCACCGGGCGAGCTGCGCGACGCGCTCTCGTCCGTGGTGCGGGCGGTCGAGGAGCCCGAGGTTGCGCAGGCGTTGTCGCTCGACGTGCGCGGGACCGCGTTCCAGCGCCGCGTGTGGCGTGCGCTGCGCGCGCTGCGCAGCGGCGAGACGACGACGTATGCGCAGCTCGCCGCCGCCCTCGGCCGGCCCGGTGCCGCGCGTGCGGTGGCGGCGGCGTGCGCGGCGAATCCGGTCGCGATCGCGGTGCCGTGCCATCGCGTCGTCGGCAGCGAGGGTGGGCTGCGCGGGTATCGCTGGGGTGTGGAGCGCAAACGCGCGCTGCTGGCGCGCGAAGCAAAGCCGGCGTAGCAGCAGGAAGCGCGCAGGACACTCACCGAGATGAACGGCGATGGTCGAAGGAACGCTGCTCGTCGACGAACACGTCGCGCTCGTGCCGCTTCGCATCGCCGATGCCGAGGCATACGTACCGCTGGTGCGCGAGAACGCGCAGCGGCTGGCGCGCTGGTTTCCGTGGGCGCAGGACGGCGGCGATCCCGTCGCGATCCGCGCGTTCCTGGTGACGGTCGAACAGCAGCGAACGCGTGCGGAGCGCAACGAGACCTACGCGATCGTCGTCGACGGTGCGTTCGCCGGAGCGCTGAGCCTGCACGATGAGGACATGCGCAACGACTGCGCGGAGTTGGGGTATTGGATCGGTGAGCGCTTCGGCGGACGCGGTGTGATGACGCGCAGCGCGCGTGCGCTGTGTGCACACGCCTTCGGACGCGGACTGCACCGGCTCGAGATCGTGACCGGCGTCGAGAACGCACCGAGCCGCGCGCTGGCCGAGCGGGCGGGCTTCCGCTTCGAGGGCGTCCTGCGCGGGCGCGTGGCGACCGGTCGCGGTTACGAGGACGCCGCGCTCTACGCCCGGCTGGCCGGCGACCCGTAGCGCTCGCCGTTCGCGAGCCGTTCTCCGCAATTCACGGCGCGAGTACGACCGTCCGCGGGCGCCGCGGCGTCACCGCGCCCGCGGCGTGGTATGTTTCCCGCCACCCCGCTGCTTGGAGGAACGATGTCCGCGCGACCCGTCGACCGTCCTGATCCTGCCATGCGCCGCTACGCCGTCGTGGGTGCCGGCGCGATCGGCGCCTATGTCGGTGCCGCGCTCGCCCGCGGCGGTGCCGACGTCACGCTGATCGCGCGGGGCGCCCATCTCGCGGCGATGCGTCAACGCGGCGTGCGCGTGCTCTCGGAGCGCGGGGACTTCCACGTCACCAATTGCACGGTGAGCGAGTTGCACGAGGCCACGGGGCCATTCGACTGCGTGATCGTGGCCTTGAAGGCGACGCAGATCGCGACCATGCTGCCCGCCATCGAGCGACTCTGCCACCCGGACACGCGGGTGATCGGCATGCAGAACGGGATCCCGTGGTGGTATTTCCAGCGCCACGGCGGGGCGCAGGAGGGACTCACGCTCGAGAGCGTCGACCCCGGCGCACGGCTGGCTCGCGCCTTCGATCCGGAGCGCGTGGTCGGCTGCGTGATCTACTGCTCGACGGAGATCGAGGAGCCGGGCGTGATCCGCCACATCGAGGGGACGCGCTACGCGCTCGGCCGGCCCGACGGTGAGGTCGACGGAGCGCTCGAGCAGATCGCAGCGGCGTTCACCGACGGCGGCCTCAAGGCACCGGTGGAGCGCGACCTGCGCGCGCAAATCTGGGTGAAGCTGATGGGAAACGCCGCGCTCAACCCGCTCTCCGCGCTGACGCGCGCGACGCTGGCGACGATGTTGAACGATCCGGATGTGACCGCGCTGGTGCGTGGCGTGATGGACGAGTGCGTCGCGCTGGCGAGCGCCCTGGGGCTCACGCTTCCGGTGTCGGTGGAGAAGCGGATCGACGGCGCACGCCGGGTCGGCGAGCACAAGACCTCGATGCTGCAGGACGTCGAGCGCGGTCGCACCCTCGAGTATGAGTGCATGACCGGCGCGATCGTCGAATTGGGCGAGCGGCTGGGGATCGCGACGCCGACGACCCGCGCCGTCCACGGGATGATTCGGCTGCTCGACGGCGCGCTCGCGGCGCCCGCGCAGCCGGCGACGATCGCGGCGTAGGTCAGCGGACGGTCGCGACCGGGATGCGGGCCGTTACCGCACAGCGGGACGGCTTCGGGTGCCCGATCGCGACATCGCAGCCGAACGCGCTCAGGATGGCGAGGCCACGGCCGCGCTCGGCAGTGCCGTGCGTGCGCAGGTCGACCAGCGGGGCCGGGAACACCGGGCCTTGGTTGATGACCGTCAGCACCAGGCCGCCAGGCCCCGCCTCGAGGGCGACTTCGATCTCCTCGCCGCCCCCGTGTTCGAGCGCGTTGGCGACCAGCTCGCCGGTCGCGAGCTCGGCGAGGGCGATCGTGTCTTCGTCGAGCCCCGCGCCGCGCAGCAGCGCCCGCACGCCGTGCCGCGCCGTCGCCACCTCTTCGAGCCGCCCCTCCAGGCGCCAGCGCCCATTCACCTTGGTGGCATGCCCGTCCGTGGAGCGCACGTAACCCGTACGTTTCCGCTGTTCGTGATACGATGATCGCCGCGTGAGATCGGGCAAGAGCGGCGCGGACGCCGCCGTCGTCGTCGTCGGAGGCGGACATGCGGGGCTGGAGGCGGCGCTGGCCGCAGCACGCCTGGGCGCGCCGACGGTGCTGGTCACGGGCGATCCGGAGCGAATCTGCACGCTGGCCTGCAACCCGTCGATCGGTGGGAGCGCGAAGGGCCAGTTGGTGCGTGAGATCGACGCGCTCGGCGGCGCGATGGCGCGCATCACGGATCGCGTCTCGCTCCACGCGCGTTTCCTGAACGAGTCGAAGGGCCCATCCGTGCGCGCGCTGCGCGCGCTGGCCGACAAGCCGGGCTACGTGCGGGCCGCACACGCCGAGCTGGCGGCGCAGCCGAACCTGACCGTCCTGGCCGGAATGGCCGAGGAACTCAACGTCGTCGGCGGCACCGTCCGCGGTGTCGTGCTCGCCGACGGTCGGACGGTGCGCGCCCGCAGCGTCGTGCTGGCGACCGGGACGTTTCTGGGCGGCAAGACCTTCCGCGGCGACGAGGTCCGCGCCGAGGGGCGCTTTGGTGAAGCGCCCGCGATCGGACTCTCGGGCGCGCTGGCGCGACTCGGCTTTCCGCTGGGGCGGCTGAAGACGGGCACGCCGCCGCGGGTCGACCGCACCTCGCTCGACCTGACGGCGATGACGGCGCAGGTGCCCAGCGCGGTGCCGCTGCCGTTCGCCTACGACGCCGAGCCGCGGTTTGCCGGCCCGCAGCTCCCGTGCTGGATCGTCGACACCAACGAGCGCACGCACGCGCTGGTGCGCGAGAACTTGCACCGCTCGCCGCTCTACGGGCTCGATTTGATCCGCGGCATCGGCCCCCGCTACTGCCCCTCGATCGAAGACAAGGTCGTCAAGTTCGCGCACAACCCCTCGCACCAGGTCTTCGTCGAGCCCGAGGGATGGGACGAGCCGACGTTCTACGTCGGCGGGTTCTCGACGTCGCTCCCGGCCGAGGTGCAGCTCGCGCTGCTGCGCACGCTGCCGGGTTTTGCCGAGGTCGTGATGCTGCGCGCGGGGTACGCGGTCGAGTACGACTTCGTTACGCCGACCGAGCTCGACCCGAGCCTCGAAACGCGGCGCATCGCCGGGCTCTTCCATTGCGGCCAGCTCAACGGGACCAGCGGGTACGAGGAGGCGGCGGCGCAAGGGCTGATCGCGGGCGCCAACGCGGCACTGCGGGCGCACGGCCGGCCACCGATTCGCCTGGGCCGCGAGACCGCGTACGTCGGCGTGCTGATCGACGACTTGGTCACCCGGGGCGTCGACGAGCCGTACCGGATGCTGACCTCACGCGCCGAGCACCGCGTCCTGCTGCGGCACGACAACGCCGACGTGCGGCTTACCCCGCTGGCCCACGACGCCGGCCTGATCGACGAGCGGGCCTGGGAGGCGTTCCGTACCCGGCGCGACGCCCTCACCGCCGGCCGGCGCGCGGCCGAAACGACGCGGATCGGGGCCGTGACGATTGGCAGGACCACCCTTTCTCCGGGGGCGACGATCGCCGACGCGCTACGCAGGCCGGACCTCGAGTTCGCCGACCTCGCCGATCGCTTCCCGACCCCGCTCCCGACGGCCATCGGCGAGCGGGTGGCGATCGAGGTGAAGATGGACGGCTACGTTCGGCGCCAGGAGACGGCGATCGCCCGCGCCGCGCGCGACGAGGCCGTCGCGCTGCCGGCCGACCTCGACTATGGCGCGATCCGCGCCCTCTCGCGCGAGGCCCGCGAGAAGCTCGACCGAACCCGGCCGCGGACACTGGGCGCGGCGGGCCGGATCCCCGGCCTCACGCCGGCCGACCTCGCGCTGTTGAGCGTGCACCTGCACCGGTTGGCCGCACCGGCGTGACCCCGTTGCCGGACCCGGCCGCACTCGCCGCCTTGGAGGCGGCCGGTGTCGCCCCCGCGCTCGCCGAGCGGCTGGCCGTCTACGCCGCGTTGGTCCTGGCCGCCAACCGCCGGATCAACCTGACCGGCGCCCGCGACGGCACCGCGTTTGCCGAGCACCTCCTCGACGCGCTGACGCTGGCCGGCGATGTCAGCGGTCCATTGGTCGACGTCGGCTCGGGCAACGGCCTGCCGGGGATTCCCCTGGCACTTGCCGCCGGTGTCCCGGTGACGCTGATCGAGCCGATCGGCAAGCGCGCCGACTTCCTGCGAGAGACCGTGGCGACGCTGGGTCTCGAGGGCACCGTGGTAGCCGCGCGGGCGGAGGACGCTGCCCGCGATCCGGCGCTGCGGGCGGGCTTCCGAAGCGCCACGGCGCGCGCGGTGGCCAGCGCGCCTGCCGTCGCCGAGCTGACGGTCCCGTTCCTGGCCATCGGTGGCCGGGCGCTGCTGCAGCGCGGCTCGCTGGAACCGCGTGAGCGCGACGCCGTGGCCGACGCGGCCTTGGTCTTGGGCGCGGAGTTGGTCGAGGAAAGACCGGTCGGCGGCGAGCGACGCATCCTCGTCCTGGAGAAACGCACCCCGACCGGCCCGCGCTTCCCGCGCAAGAACGGCGTCCCGGCAAAACGCCCGCTCTGCCTCTAGCAGAACGGCGAAACCCCGACGCCGGGCGGCCCGTACAGAGGGCATGCCGCAGCCGTCCATCCCTGCCTCGGCCGTCGTTGCCCTCGAGGGCGTCGTCGGCGACACGCGTGAGGCAGTTGCCGGTGTCTTTGGGGCGACCAGCGGCACCCTCGACCAGGTCTTCGACTGCACGCGGGGTCAATTGGCCGCTGCGCCGAGCGCCGCGCAGGTCGACCGCGTGTTCGCCTCCGCGCAGGCGGCGCTCGATAGCGCCTTCGAGGCGGCTCAGTTGGCCCTCGCCGACGTCCGCACGGCTGCCGTCGCCGCACTCGACGAGGCCCACGCCTCAGCGCGCAGCACTATCGGCTGACGCGCTGCGCGGCGTTCCACGGGGAACATAACTCTGTATTGCAGAGTAATGTTCATCGTGAAACGCTCGCGATCGCCTCGCGAAGGCCCGCGCCCGAGGCGTTGGCAGCGGGCGGTACAATGAGCTTTGCCCGTGCGCCATCCACTCGACGACCTTCTGCTCTCCGTGTTACCGCCGGCCGACGTGTACGCCGTCGGCGGTCGCGTGCGTGACGAGCTGCGGACCGAGCTCGACGGCGTCGAGCGCCCGCCGAAGGACCTCGACTACGTCGTCACCGGTCTCGGCCTCGACGAGCTGCTCGAACGGCTGCGGGCGGTCGGTCGCGTCGACGTCGTCGGGGCCTCGTTCGCGGTCCTGAAATTCCGCGCTGCGGCGGGTGAGGGCGACGTTGCGCTGCCGCGGCGCGAGCGCTCGACAGGGCCGGCCCATACCGACTTCGCCGTCGAGGCGGGCCCGGCGATCCCGCTCGCGGACGATCTGCGGCGGCGCGACTTCCGGATGAACATGATCGCCCGCCGGCTAGCCGACGGCGAGCGGGTCGACCCGTACGGCGGGATCGCCGACATCCGCGCGGCACGGATCGACATCGTCGACGAGGTCACCTTCACCGAGGACCCGCTGCGGATGCTCCGCGCAGCCCAGTTCGCGGCTCGATTCGGCTACACACCGACCGCGCGCACGATCGCCGCCATGCGCGCGGCGGCGCCGCTGCTGGGGACGGTGTCGGCCGAGCGCATCGGCGAAGAGATCGCCAAGCTGATGACCGCGCCCGAGCCGTCGATCGGGATCGAGATCCTGCGGGAGACGGGGCTGCTCGCGGAGTTGTGGCCGGAGCTGCTCGAAGGCGTCGGCATCGACCAGAACGACTGGCATGCCTACGACGTCTACCGCCACAACCTCGCGACGCTCGACGCGGCACCGCCCGGCGATCTGACACTGCGGCTGGCGGCGCTCTTGCACGACGTCGGCAAGCCACGCAGCGCCGCGCCACGGCCGGACGGGCGCGGGAACACGTTCTACCAGCACGAGCATATCGGGGCCGACCTGGTCCGCCCGATGCTCGGCCGGCTGCGGCTGCCCAACGAGGTCATCGACACCGTCGAGCATCTGGTGCGCCAACATATGTACGCCGCCGATCCCGAAGCGCACGACCGTACCTTGCGCCGCTTCGTGCGGCGCATCGGCCTCGAGCACCTCGAGCGGCAGTTCGCGCTGCGCTGGGCCGACATCCGCGGCTCCGGGCTCCCCAAGCGCGACGAGAGCAACGAGCAGTTCGAAGCGCGCGTGCACGCCGTCGTTGCCGAGCGCCCGCCGTTCGGAATCGGCGACCTCGCGATCTCCGGGGACGACGTGGTCCGCCTCTTCGTCGACAAAGGACTCGCGCCGGCGGGTTTCCGCGGCGATGCGCGGGTAGGGGAGGTTCTGCGCGCGCTCTTCGAGGAGGTCACCGATGACCCGTCTCGGAACGAGCCGGGCTTGCTCGCCAAGCGCGCGGCGCACTACGCCGACGAACGCTTCTCGGCATCTGGATAGGTCGGTTCGTTGTCCGCGGTAGCACCTGCGACGGCGCGCGTCATCGCGATCGTCAATCAGAAAGGCGGGGTCGGGAAATCGACCACCGCCGTCAACCTCGGCGCCTCCTTGGCCCTGATGGGCCGGCGGGTCCTCGTCGTGGACATCGATCCGCAGGGCAATACCACGACGGGATTCGGCGTCGACAAGAAGGTCGTCGAGCACGACGTCTATAGCGTGCTGTTACAGCATGCTGCGATCGCCGACGTTGCCCGGACGACCGAGATCGAGAACCTCGCGATCGTGCCGGCGACGCTGAATTTGGCCGGCGCAGAGATCGAGCTGGTCTCGGCGCAGCAGCGCGAGCTGCGGCTCAAGAGCGCCTTGGAGGCCGTGCTGCATACCTACGACGTGGTCCTGATCGACTGCCCGCCCTCGCTCGGGCTGTTGACGGTCAACGCGCTCACGGCCGCCAGCGAGGTCATCATCCCGGTGCAGGCCGAGTACTACGCGCTCGAGGGGCTGAGTCAGCTGATCGCGATCGTCCGCCGCGTCAAGGAGGGTCTCAACCCCGAACTGATGATTCGCGGCGTCCTCATCACGATGTTCGACGGGCGCACCAAGCTCGCGACCGAGGTCCTCGAGGAGGTCAATCGCTACTTCCCCGAGCGCGTCTTCCAAACGCAGATCCCGCGCAACATCCGCCTCTCCGAGGCGCCCTCCTACGGCAAGCCGGCGATCCTGTTCGACGTGAAGAGCCGCGGCGCGCAGGCGTACCTCGCCCTGGCGCGTGAGATCGCGACCGGCGAGGCCGGAGTGACCTCGTGACCGCCCGCCCCCGCGGCCTGGGACGCGGCCTGGGTGCGCTGCTCGGCGACGTCGGCACCGCCGATGTGACCAGCAGCGCGGCCCCCAAACGCGACCTCGCCCAGATCCCCCTGGCGCGTATCCGACCCAACCCGCGCCAACCGCGTATCACCTTCGATGCCGACGCCCTGGCGGAGCTGCGCGACTCGATCGCGACCTTCGGCGTGTTGGTCCCGCTGATCGTACGCGAGCACGGCGAGGGATACGAGCTGATCGCCGGGGAGCGCCGGCTGCGGGCCGCGCAGGCGGCCGGCCTCGAAACCGTGCCCGCGATCGTCCGGACCGCCGACGACCGCGAGTCGCTCGAGGTCGCGATCATCGAGAATCTCCAGCGTGAGAACCTCGACCCGCTCGAAGAGGCGATGGGCTTCGCGCACTTGATGGAAGCGCACGACTTCACCCAAGAGCAAGTCGCGCAGCGCCTGGGCCGCAGCCGTCCGGCGATCGCAAACGCGCTGCGGTTGCTCTCGCTGCCGGACAGCGTGAAGGCGTTCGTGCGCGAGCGCAAGCTCTCGGCCGGGCACGCCCGCGCGATCCTCGCCTTGCCGCCGGAACGGCGCGAGGGTGCAGCTCGTCGCGCCGTCGACGACGAGCTCTCGGTGCGCGCGCTCGAACGACTCGCGCAAGAGGCCGCCCCGCCGCGCCCCGCGCGCGCCAAAGCGGCGCCCGCACCGAGCGCCGACGAGCACGGCGTGGTCGACCGGCTGCGCTACAAGTTCGCAACGCAGGTGCGGCTGATCGCGCACGAACGCGGCGGCACGATCGAGTTGCGCTACGCCGACGCCGACGATCTGTTGCGCATCGTCGACTTGTTGCTGGACCAGGCGTGAACGCCGGCGCGGCCCGCGTGGTGAGCGCGCTGGCAGCGCTCGGGATGCTCGGCGCTGCGCCGGCTGCCGCCTACGCGCCGGCACCGCACGACGCGCTGACCGCGACGGTCGACCACTATCTGGGGGCGTTGCGCGCCGGCCGCTACGATGCCGCGTACGCACTCCTGGACCGCCGCGAGCGCGCCTACTTCGGTGCTCTCGACGCCTACCGCAGCGTCTACGCCGCCGACGGGTTCGCGCTCGAACGCGCGCAGGTGCTCGGTGCCCGCGGCGGTGCCGACGCGCGCGTGTACTTCGTGCGCGAGCGGATCGCGTTTCTCGATCACGCGCGCGACCAGCGGCGCGAGCTCGACCTCACGGTGCCGCTCGGCGTCGCCCGCGAGCACGGCACGCCACGCATCGACGATCCCGGCAAGCCCTACCGCGCCTACGCGCTCGCCGCACAGGCCACCAGCGACGCGCTGCAGGTCACGGTCAAGAAAATGGACTTCTATCCCGAGCGGATCGACGTCGTGCTGACGTTCGCAAACCGCGGGCCGCGCTTCGTCACGCTCTTGCCCTACGGTCGTAGCGTCCTGCGCGACGATCGCGGCGGCATCTATCACCCGCTGGCGAATCGCGATTGGAGCGTCACCGACCGCCGGCTGTTCGAAGGCGTGCCGCTGGCGCCGGGTGCGCGCTACACCGGCTCGATCGCGTTCGTCGCACCGCGCCTGGCCGATCCCGACCGCGCGTGGTCGCTCACCCTCGGGCCGGCGCTGCAGGCCGGTGCCGATGCACCGTTCGCACTCACCGTCGAACTGGCGCGGCCGAGCTGAGCCGATGACCGAACGCGATGCGCTGCGCGCGCGCTTGCACGGCATCTACGCGCTGATCGATCCGGCGCGCGCGGAACCGATCGGGTTTGTCGAGGCGCTCGTGCGGGGCGGTGTGCGCATCGTCCAGATTCGCGCCAAGGACGGGATCGACGGCACGACCCTGGTCGCGATCGTCGACCGCGTGCGTGCCGCCGGCGGCCTCACCATTCTCAACGACGACGTGGGAATGGCACGGCTGGCCGACGGCGTGCATCTGGGTCAGGAAGACGCCGCGCAGTACGATCTCGCCGAGCTGCGGACGGCGTTCGGGCCGCGTCTGTTGATCGGCCTCTCGTGTGGCACGCCGCAGGAAGCGGCACGCGTCGATCCGGCCATCGTCGACTATGTCGGCGTCGGTCCGCTGTTCGCGACCGGCTCGAAAGACGACGCCGGCTTGCCGATCGGTGTCTCTGGTGCGCGTGCCGTCGTCGTCGCGAGTCCGGTGCCGTGCGCGGTGATCGGTGGGATCGGCGCCGCCACGCTCGGCCGCGCGAAGGAGACGGGCGCGGCGATGGCCGCGGTGCTCTCCGCGCTCGCCGTCGACGATCCGGCCGCGGCGGCGCAGTCGCTGATCGAACGCTGGGGATGACGCCGGTCGTCGCGACGGTCGGCACGACGCACCCGCTCGCGTTTGCCGGCCTGGCGCACGCGCTGCTCGTCCTCGCTGCCGAGGGCGTGCGCCCGGTCTGCGTCATCGCCGGCGTCAGCGCACAGGATGCCGCCCACGTACTGGCGCGCTGCGACGTCGACCCGGCAACGATCGCCGCCCAGTTCGCCGCACTTCACAGCGCGCAAGTGCGCGCGTTTCACGTCGGGGCGCTCCTCTCGGCCGATGCGGTGCGCGCGGTCGTGCGGGGCCTGGCGGACGTGTCGATGCCGGTCGTCGTCGACCCTGTGCTGACCGCCACCGGCGGCGACGCGCTCGCCGACGGCGCCGCGCGCGACGCGCTGCTCGCCGAGCTGATCCCGCGCGCTACGCTGCTCACCCCCAACCTCGACGAAGCCGCTGCGCTGCTCTGCCGGCCGGTCGACGACGTGCCCGCGATGCGCGAAGCGGCGCGGGCGCTGCACGCGCTGGGCGCGCGGGCGGTGCTCGTCAAAGGCGGCCACCTCGCCGGCGATGCCGTCGACGTGCTGGCCGACGGCGACGGCGTCCACGAGTTGCACGGACCGCGATTGGACGGTTTCGTACGCGGCAGCGGCGATGTGCTCGCCGCGACCGCGGCTGCCGCGCTAGCTCGCGGTCTCGGCCTTCGGGCGGCCGTCGAGCACGCGCGTGCTCGCGTGCGCACCGCGCTGGCAGACGCGGTCCCGTTCGCCGACACGCGCGTGCGCCCCATCGGCCCGTGAAACACACACAGGACCGCCGCGCGTGCGACGGCCCTGCAAAGCCTGGGCGGGCGCGCGCTCAGCGGTACGAGCGCTGCGACTGGAAACAGTCGCGGCAGTAGACCGGCTTGTCGCCGCGCGGCTGGAACGGCACTTCGGCTTGTTGCCCGCAGCTGCTGCACGTCACCGAGAACATCTCGCGTGCACCGCCGCCGCCACCACCACCGTATTCGCGGCCACCACCGCCGCCGTATCCACCGCCGCTGCTCGAACGCGCGTTCTTGCGCGCGGTGCGGCAATCGGGGCAACGGTTGGGCTTGTTCTGAAAGCCTTTCGTGGCAAAGAACTGCTGTTCGCCGGCGCTGAAAACGAACACCGCGCCGCAGTCGGTGCAGGTCAGCTGCTCATCGGTATACACGCGAGAAGACTCCTAGGGTGATCCAGGTTTCGACTCGCTACAGTGACCTACGTTGTGGAAGATGCCACGGAGACGGGACCGCGCGGGGACGAGACCGGCCGAATATGCGTGGATACTACCACGAGCCAATTACCGGTGCAAGGCGCCCGATTTCGGTCCCGACCGCCCGAAAGCCGTCGCGCCGCGTCGTCCTCGACACGCGGTCGATCGGAGAGGTCAGGACGCGTATTCACGGATTAGCAAGTCGGGCTGACCGAATTTCTCGATGTCGAACTCCAACGCCACCGCGCACTGCAACATCAACAACGCTTCGTACATATCGTTCGCGTCCATCCCGAACGGGTTGTCGTGAATGAACGTGGCCAGGGTGTTGCGGGAGTGTTGCCGGCGTGTTATGGGCGGTAGGTGGGGAGGTGTTCGCGCAGTTGGCCCAGGGCCCAAGTGATGTCGTCGACCGAGGCGGCGTAGGAGAAGCGCAGATAGCCTTGGCCGGCGGGGCCGAAGGCGGAACCACCCAGGCACGCGACGCCCGTGTTCTGCAACAGCCACGCGGCCAGGTGCTTGTCGTCGCTGGCGATCTGCGAGACGTTGGGGAACGCGTAGAACGCGCCTTCCGGGATCGTGCAGCTGACGCCCGGCAGTGCGTTCAGACCCGCGACGATCGTGTCGCGGCGCTCGCGGAAGATCGCGTTCATGCGCTGCACCGGGGCGTCGTCGCCGGTCAGCGCGGCGATGCCGGCGCGCTGCACGAACGTCGCGACGCACGAGAAGGTGTTGTTGTTGAAGAGCGTGATCATCTTGGCGATCGGCTCGGGCGCGATCGCGTAGCCGAGTCGCCAACCGGTCATCGCGTACGCCTTCGAGAAGCCGTCGATGATGACGGTGCGGTCCTGCATCCCCGGGATCTGCGTGATCGAGACGAACGGCGCGTCGTAGATGTTGCGCGAGTAAATCTCATCGGAGATGACCAGGAAGTCGTGCTGATGCGCGAGCTCGGCGATCGTCTCGAGGTCCTCGCGGGTCAAGACGCCGCCGGTCGGGTTGTGCGGAGAGTTGATCACGACCGCCTTGGTCTTCGGCCCGACCTTGGCAGCCAGCTCGTCCAAGTCGAGCCGCCAGTTGCGCGATTCCAGCAGGTGGATCGGGATCGCGTTGGCCTCGAGGTAGCCGGCCGCCGAGGCGTAGGCCGGATACGAGGGGCTCGTGTAGACCAGCTCGTCGCCCGGGTCGAGCAGCGCCGAGAGCAAATTCCAGATGATCGGCTTCGCGCCGGCGCCGACGACGACGTGCTCGGGTGTGAACGGGGTCACCAAACCGCGTAGCCGCGTCGCGTAGTCGGCGATCGTCTCGCGCAGCTCCATGATGCCGGCCGAGGGGCTGTAGTGGCTGTAGTTCTCCTCGATGGCCCGGATGCCGGCGCGTTTGATGTGCTCGGGCGTATCGAAGTCCGGTTCGCCGATCTCCATGTGGACGACGCGGCGGCCCTGCGCCTCGAGCGCTTTGGCGCGGGCGAGGACCTCGAAGGCACTCTCGCTGCCGAGACGGGAGACCGCCTCACAGAGGAAGTCGGCGTGGTGGGCGATCGTCGTCATGGAAACCTACCGAGCGAGGTCGGCGGCACGGGACCGCCGAACGGGGGCGCAGGATGCGAACCCTGACGGACGTTTTCGGCCCGGGTGCGCCGTCGCTCCCCGAAGGGTTGCGGACGCTGGTCGTTTCTCCCGACCGTGTGGTCGAACCTGGAACGACCGTGCGCGCCACCTTTGCGTTCTACAATTATGGCGGCGCACCAGCGACCGGGTTGCGCGTGCGCTTCAACCTCCCCGACGGCCTGCGCTACGTTGCGGGCAGTGCCAAGGTCGACGATCGTCCGCTGGACGACGTGCGCGGTGAAACGGGGCTGATCGCGCCGAGCGGCGTCGACGTCGGCGAAGTGCCGCCGGGCGTCGAGCGCCGCATCGCGCTGGCCTACACGGTCGCGCCGACGATCGAGAACGGTGCCGTGCTGGCGTTGCAGGCGGCGCTGGTCGCCAACGAGACCGACGTCATCGGTTCCAACGTCGTGCGGCTGCGCGTGCAGAGCGCGCCGATCTTGCAGAACCCCGACACCTTCACCGCGCTCGAAGCCGTGCGCATCGCCGAGCCCGGCGAGGACGTGCAGGTCATCGCGCGCGTCCACAACAGCGGCCACGCGACCGCGCACGACGTGGTCGTCGTGCTGCCGGTCCCGGCCCGCACCAGCTACGTGCCCGGCAGCACCCGCATCGACGGCCGCGAAGTCGTGCTCGACGAGCGCACCGGCGAGCCGTTCGGTTTGGGCAACGCAAGCGTGGCGGCCGCTGCGCTCGCACCCGGCGCGACCGTCGTCATCGAATACCGCGCGCGCATCGACTCGCCGCTCGACGACAACACGCGCTTGGCCCTCACCGGCGCCGTCGCCTCGAGCGAGACCGCCGAATTCGAGTTGGCGCGCGCCGAACTGACGGTGCGTAGCGCGAGTCGCTTCGACACCGACGGCACGCGGCTCGTGCTCGACGCGCCCAGCGAGGTCGAACCCGGCCGCCGCGTGCGCGTCGCCCTGATTGCCGAAAACGCCGGCACCTGCGCCGCCGACGACGTCCGCATCCGGCTCACGCTGCCCGAAGGGCTGCGTTACGCGCCCGGCTCGCGCGCGCTCGACGGCCGTTCGGTCGGCGAGACCGATACGCCGGGTGCGTTCGTCTTCCCGCGCGTCGACGCCGGTCGCCGCATCGAAGCCGCGATCGACGCCTACGTCGTCTCGCCGGCCGCCGACGGGACGCCCCTGCCGGTGACCGCGCAACTGCAGTGGTCGGGCGGCGCCCGCCCGTTCGAGCGCACGCTGATCGTGCGCTCCTCGCCGCGTTTCCTCGAAGGTCGCAACGCGCTCGTCCTCGACGGTCCGGCACAGGTCACGCCGGGCGGTGACGTGCGCGCGACGATTCGCATCGCCAACGACGGAACCGCGCAGGCGACCGGCCTGCGCATCGCGATCGACACCGATCCCTCGTTGCAGTCGCTGCGCTATGCCGACGAACACGGCGAAGCGCGCGTGCAGAGCGCAGGTATCGACGTCGGCACCCTGCCGCCGGGCGGCACGCGCACGTTCACGCTGCTCGCCACGGTCGCCTCGCCGATCGCGGACCGCCTACCGATTCGTCTGCGCGCGCGGCTCGAAAGCGATCAGACGCCGGCCATCGGCCTGGGCCAGATCGACCTGACCGTGCGCTCGCGACCGCGCTTCGCACCGGCGAGTTCGACGCTGAGCTATCCTTCCGGCGACGCGCTACGGCCGAGCGGTCACGGCGACCTGATCGTCGTGCTCACCAACGAAGGAACCGATGCCGCGCGCGACGTCCGGCTGGCGCTCGACATCGCCGGCGACGTGCGCATCGAGTCGATCGACGGGGCGACGCGGGTCGGCACGACGTTGTTGTTCGGCGACGTTGCGCCCGGCGCGCGCGTCGAGGCGACCTTCCGCGTGCGGCTGGCCCCGCTGGTCCCGCGCGGGACGACGATCACCATCGGCGGTCGCCTCGAAGCCGTCGGTCTGTTGCCGTTGGCGCTGGCACCGGTCACGATCGCGACGATCGCCGAACCGCGCTTCGACGAGGGCGCGCAGTTGCGCACCCAGCCGGTCGAGACCGTCGACGCGGGCGAGCCGCTCTACGTCCGGCTGACGGTCCGCAATACCGGCGACGGGGCTGCGAGCCGGCTGCTGTTGCGCGGCCTCTTGCCGCTTCACACCGCGTACTTGCCGGGCTCGACGGCGATCAACGAGGTGCCGTTGCTCGACGTCGACGGCGGCTCGGTGCTGTGGTCGCAGGGGGGGCTGGTCCTCGAGGACGTCGATCCGGGCACCGAGGTCGTCGTTCGCTACGCGGTGATCGTCAATACGCCGCTCCCGGCCGGGACGTTGATCGACCCGCACATCGAGCTGGGCTGGGACGGCGGCGGCGCGCTCAGCTTGAGCGCTCCCGCGGTTCGCGTTCGCTCGACGCCGGCGTTTGCCGTGCGCGCGACCGGTCTGCCGTTCTCCGTCGCGGGTGTCGCGCCGCGCACGGCCGACGTCATCCGCGACGTCGCCGACCGCCGCGCCGCCGAGATCCCGCCGCCGGCCCCGCGCGCCGCGTTGCCACCGGCTCCACCCGCCGCGCCCAACCCGCCGCAACCGGAGCGTGCCGCGTACCGCAGCCCCGACGAGGCCATCGAAGCCCGCTTCACCCCGGCTCCCGCACCCGACATCGCGCCGGTCGCGACCGCCGAGCCCGCGGTCGCGGTCGCCGCGCCACCGGTGCTCGACGTTGCGCCGGCCGTGGAGCTGCCGCCGCTCGAGGCGCCCCTCGCGGCCGAACCCGCACCCGAAGCGGTCGCCGCAGCGCCGGCTCCGAGCGCCGAACCGGCGGTCGCCGTTCGCGGCGTGCGCCTCGTCTTCACCCGCGAAGGTCTGGAACGCGCGCTCGGCTTTCTCGACCAGTCCGACTATGGCGGCTTGGTGACGCACCTGTTCGCCATCCGCACGCTGCTGCCGAGCGACATCGTCGGCGTCAACGGGACCGTCCCGGGCAAGCTCGCGGCGGCGCGCGATACGCTGCGTGGCGTCGTCGACCGGCTCTTCATCAAACTGCGGATGCCGCGTTACGCGCTGACCGCGAAAGATCTCGAAGACCGCGCCAGCCGCAACGCGCTGATCGAGCTCGTCGATGCGCTCGCCGAAGCGCGCCCGGCCGCCGACCCCGGTGCCGGCGACGCGGTGGTCGTCCTCGACGGCCCGATCGCACTCGAACGGTTGACGAGCCAACTCACGGCGATCGAGAACGACCCGCTGGGCAGCCCGCGACCGTGGCTTGCGCTGGCCGAGCTACTCCCCTCGCGTATGGTGACTCCGCCCGGCAGCGAGGAGCTGGGCACCTATCGCAACGCGCTGATCGCGACCTTCACCAACGTCGCTGCGCTGCCGAGCGAAGAGTTCCATCGCGTCCTCGCCGGCGCCCAGAACGCGTCGCTGGACGCCGCGCTGCGCGACGTGCGCACCGCCCTGCGCACCGCGCTCGAAGCGACGCCGTCGACGTAGCGGTGTCCGCACCGCCGCCGATGTTGGCGCTCGACGTCGGCGAATTCGCGATCCCCGCGTTCTTCTTACTCATTCTGGGCCTGGGACTGCTCGCCGTCTCGCGCTACCTCCCCGAGGCGATACACATTCCGTTCGGCCGCGACCGCCGGCCGGCGACGACGTCGCTCTCCGCCGCGGTCGTCGTCGAACCGGAGACGACCGGTCCGGTGATCCCGACGGTTCGCACCATCACCTGGCCGACGATGATCGATCCCGACGCGGCCGGGTTCGCGCCCGACGAGCGGCGCCGCATCCTGGAAGGCTTCGGCATCGTCGGCGACGGCTGGTCGGCCAGCGTGCTGGCTCGCGCCTTCGACGAAGAAGACGACGAGTTGCGCATCGTCGCGATCGAATCGCTCGCCGTCTGCGAAGGGCCGCTCGTGCTCCCGATCCTCGAACGCGCCTACGCCTCGTACGCGGTGCCCGAACGGTACGCCGCCATCGACGGTGCCTCGCGACGCGGCGACGTCGCGCTGCTCGAGCGCGCGCTGCGCGATACCGATGGGACCGTTGCGCTGGCGGCTGCGTTTGGGTTGCAGCTGGCGCGGCGCGACGATCTCGTCGAACGGGCGCTGGGCGAGCGGGATGATGCGCGGGCCAATGAGATCCGGCGGGTGCTGCCGATGCTTGGCTGAACGGTGCTGGTCGCGAATGGGGGCGGCTGGTGAGGCCCCGCCACCGCACCGCGCCTCACCAGCAGGCAAGATCGTGCAAGCGATCGGCGCGTCGTGGGGGTAGGATGAGGGCATGCACGCTGTTGCGCTCGAGGGGCCTCGTATGCTCGCGATCCATGATATCGATGAGCCGCGACTGGTGCGGCCGACCGATGTCGTTTTGCGGCTGACCTCGACTGCGATTTGTGGGACGGATCTGCACATTTATGAAGGGCGCATCGGTGGGGGGAAGCCGCTCATCATTGGGCACGAGCCGCTCGGGGTGGTGGATGCGGTTGGGGATGCGGTCGTCAACGTGCGCATCGGCGATCGGGTTGTCGTGCCGACGCATATTTGTTGCGGTTTTTGTGCGAACTGTGTGCACGGTTTCTCTGGGCTTTGCTTGACGACGAATCCTGGCGGGGCGGGGGCAGCGTACGGGTATCCCGACATGGGCGGGTACACCGGCGCGCAGACCAGCAAGCTGCTGGTGCCGTTTGCGGACGAGAATTGCTTGCGACTGCCCGGTGAACCGCATGATCAGTGGGAGCACGATTTCGTGTTGCTGGCCGATGCGCTACCAACTGCATATCATGCGACCGAACTTGCGCACGTCTTGCCCGGCGATATCGTCGTCATCTATGGTGCGGGGGCGATCGGTTTGCTTACCGCGATGTGTGCGTTTCAGCGCGGTGCGATCAAGGTGTTCGTCGTCGACGCCGTCCCCGAACGCTTGGAGAAGGCCGGCGAGCTCGGCGCGGAGCCGGTCAACATCCTCGACGGGGATCCCGTCGAACGCATCCTGAGCGCGATCGCGAAGGTCAAAACCGGCGTCGCCTGGCGGGGCGAGAATGCGAATCTCGGCGCCGATGTCTGCATCGACGCCGTCGGCTTCCAAGCCCATGACCCGAAGGACTGGGCCGTCGAAAACCCGACGCCGCTGATCGACGATCTGGCGCAATTGCTGAAGCCTGCGGGGCGGCTGAGCATCATCGGTGTCTTCACCGACAACGATCCGCACTCGCCCAACGGCGAAGGCGCGCAACACGGGCGCTATCCGATCCCGTGGGGGACGCTCTTCAAGAAGGGCATCATCATCGGTTTGGGGCGGGATCACGACAAGCGGTATCACGATCGTCTCCGCGACGCGATCGTGTACGGCAAGCTCAAGCCAAGCACCATCGTCTCGCATCGGTTGCCGTTGCGCGATGCGCCCGATGCGTTTGCAAAGTTCGACGCCCGCATCGACGGCTACACCAAGATCATCCTCGATCCGGCCTAGCAGCCGTCAGATCGGGGGGATCTTCTTCCCGTAGTATCCGGCAATGATGTGCTGCGCGACCGGGGCCGCCACGCTCGCGCCGTAGCCGCCGGATTTCTCCATGTAGATCGCCATGACGAATTTGGGGTGGTCGGACGGCGCCCAGGCGACGAACCAGGTCGTGTTCGCGCCTTTGCCGCCGCCGGTTTCGGCGGTGCCGGTCTTGCCGGAGAACGGCAGGCCGGGAATGGCCAGGCCGTATGCGGTGCCCCATGGCTGCGTGACTTGCGACATGCCGGTGCGCACCTCGCGCAGCGACTCTTGCGTCACCGGCACCTTGCGGATGATGTCGTGGTCGAAGTCGCGCAGCACCTTACCGTGCGGCGAGAGGATGCGCGCGACGATGTGCGGGCGGTAGAGTGTCCCGCCGTTGACGACGGTGGCGGCGACGTTGGCGATTTGCAGCGGCGTCGCTTGCATCGCGCCTTGCCCGATCGCGAGCTGGCACGCATCGCTCTTCTCGAGGTGGTAGCCTTTGCCGAACGTCGCCTCGGTCCACGCTTCGGTCGGCCAGTTGCCGGGATATTCGCCCGGCAGATCGATGCCGAGCGCCGAGCCGAGCCCGTACTGGGTGGCCCAATAGCGCAGCCGGTCGTTCCCCAGACGATAGCCGACCTGGTAGAAGTAACCGTCGGACGAGGCCGCCAGCGCTTTCTCGAAGCCGACGTTGCCCAGGCCGCCCGAGGCGAGGTCGCGGAAGACGTTGCCGTAGCAATTCCAGGAACCGGTATCGTAGAGGATCTGGTGCGGCTTGATGACGCCGCTGCTGATGGCGCCCGAGCCGGTGACCATCTTGAAGGTCGAGCCGGTCGGTGAGGCGGCGCCGATCGCGCGGTCGTAGAGCGGGTTGAGCTTGTCCCGCAGCAGCGCGGCGTAACGTTTGGGGTCGATCGGTGTCGCGAACGCGTTGGGATCGAACTCCGGCATCGAGGCGAGCGCGAGCACGCCGCCGGTATACGGATCGAGGATGACGACCGCGCCGGCCAGCCGCTGGTGACGAGCCGCGCCCCATTTCTGCAGTTCCGCGCGCAAGTTGTTCTCGGCCAGCGTTTGCAAGCGCCAGTCGATCGTCGTCACCAGCGTGTCGCCGGGAACCGGGTCGAGCGGCTTGAGCCGGCGCACCAACGCGCCCGAGGCGTTGACTTCGATCTGCGCGCCGCCCGCCCGGCCGTGCAGATATGTGTCGTAGGCGCGTTCGAGGCCGTCTTTGCCGACCACGTCGTTGGGCGAGTAGCCCTCGCGCTTGCGTTGCGCGTACTCGTCCTCGTCGATGACGCCGACGTAGCCGAACAGGTGCGCACCCTCTTTGCCGTACGGATAGTTGCGCACCGGCTGCTCTTCCATGTCGACGCCCGGCAGGTCGTTCTGCGTCTCCGCCAGGCGCGCCATCTGCGCCGGGGTGAGGTCGTCGGCCAGGATGACGGGGCCGTTCGGCTCGGCGACCTGGATCTGATCGAAGCTCGTGTAGTTGAGATCGTGGTGATGAAAGAGGCGGTGACGCAGCGTCGCTTCGGGGATGGCGAGGGTCGAGGCGAGCGCGCGCAGCGTGCCGTCGACGTCGGTGATCTCCGAGGGGATCAGCGCGCAGACGAACGAGGGCCGCGAACGCACCAGGATCTTGCCGCGCTGGTCGACGATCAGACCGCGCGGCGCGGCGACGGGGATGACCTCGACCTGATTGGCGCGCGCTTTGGCAGCGTACTGATCGCCGCGCACGAGCTGGACGTCGACCAGTCGCGCGATCAGCGCGCCCAGCGCCAGCACGAGAAACAGCACGAAGGTGACGATACGGGCGACGGAACGATCGCCCGGCGAAATCGACCCCGCGCTCACGGATAGCGCTCGACGGTCGTACGTTCGTGGACGAAGCGGCTGCGCAGGGCGAGCCACGACAGCGCGACCAGCGCCGTCAGCGCGGCGCGCCAGAGGGCCGCGTGCAGGTGCTCGATCCCGTATCCGGACGGGTAGCCTTCGGCGCGCTGCAACGTCCAGTAGATCACGTCGCGGGCGAGCGAGGCCAGGCCGCACAGGACGGCCGGCGCGACGACGCCGTCGGCGAACATGCGGCGCGAGAAGCCGCCGACGAGCAGCGCGACCAGGGTCGTCGCGAGCGTCCAGCCGCCGGCGCCGCCGGTGAAGACGTCCTCGAGCAGACCGGCCGGGATCGCCAGCGCGGCACCGCGGCGCGCACCGACGCGCACCGCGTAGAGCACGACCGCGATCGTGACCAGCGAGGGGACCGCGTTGCGGAACACCAGCAGCGGGACGATCGTCGTCTGGGCGAACGCGAGCAGCGCGGTCCAGCCGAGCGTCGGCCAATAGGCCGGCCCGACCGCGATCTCAACGCTGCGATACGTGCTGCGTGAGAACGAGGACACGAGAGAGTGCGGTGAGATCGACGGAAGGTTGGACGACGGCGGTTTGATCGAGCGCACCGGCGGCGACCGGGTCGAGTTCGCGGATGGTGCCGATCAGCACGCCGGCGTGGAACGAGCGGCCCTCGCCGGTGACGACCCGGTCACCGAGGTGGAGCTTGGCGTCCTGGGAGACGTATTGCAGTTTGACGTGCGTCGCGGTGCCGACCGCGATCGCCCACCAGCGGCCACGCTGCACGACCGCCGGCAGCTTCGAGGTCGGGTCGGTGACGAGCAAGACCTTCGAGGAGAGCGGGTCGACCTCGACGATGCGGCCCACGACGCCGGCACCGGTGACGACGCCGTCGTCGCGATGCACGCCGTCCTTGGCGCCGCGGTCGATCGTGACGACGCGCAGCGTCGCTTCGGGATCGTAGCCGATCACGGTGGCGGCCAGGCCGTCCGGATGCGCGACCTGCGCTTGCGCGAGGTCTGCATCGGCGGGAACGCGCGCGAGCGCTTCTTGCAACTCGTCGTTGCGCGTGCGCAGCGTCGCGTTCTCGCTGCGCAACTGCGCGTTCTCGGAAGCGAGTCCGGGCGTGCGCACGGCCGTTTGCCAACCGCTGCGCACGCCGTTGACGACGGCGGTAACGGCGAGCTGCAGGTACGTGGTGACCGAAGTCGCGGTGACGGTGAGCGGTGAGGTGCGTCCGGTGCGAGCGAAGTCAAGCTGCAAGAGGGCGATCAGAGCGGCAACGATGATCGCTCCGATTACCGCGAATAGCTTTCTCTCATCCCGATACGTAAAGATTGGTACCACCTCGTCAACCGGTCGGCGTGCGGCCGGAGACGCTCGAGCAGACCCGGCGAGGCCAGGATCTCGCCGGCTCCGCGTGCGACGCAGCCGAGCGGATCATCCGCGACCGTCGTCGGCACGTTCGTGCGGGCGGCGATCTCGCCTGCGAGGCCGGGGATCAGTGCGCCGCCGCCGGTCAGCACGATGCCGACCTCGAGCAGTTCGCCGACCAGGTCTGGTGGGGTCGCCTCCAGGATCGACCAAGCCGCGCGCGCGATCTTGTCGATGCCGTCGCGCATCGCCTCGCCGATGAGCGCTTCGTCGACCAGCCGTTTGGCCGGCCGCAGTGCGGCCAGGTCCGTGCCGGCGGCGACGATCGCGTCGCGACCGGTGGGACGGCCGGCGTAGCCGCGCTCGATCTTCAGCCGTTCGGCCGTCAGCGGACCGATGCCGAAGAACTCTTGGCGCAGCCGCGCGGTGATCGCGGCGTCGAGGGTGTCGCCGCCGATCTTGAGCGAGTGCATTGCGACGACGCCGCTCAAGGTGAGGACGGCGATTTCGGTCGTGCCGCCGCCGATGTCGATGACCATCGAAGGCCGGGTGCCGGTGATGTCGAGCCCCGCGCCGACCGCGGCGGCCACGGCCTGGGGGATGAACTCGGTCGTTCGCGGACCGGCGGCGCGGATCGCTTCTTCGACGGCCTTGCACTCGATGTCGGTCGCGCAGCCGGGGACGCACGCGATCACGCGCGGGGCGATGCGGGTTCGCGAGGAGAGCGCTCGGTCGACCAGCGTCTTCACCAACGCGTGGGCACCGCGGAAATCGGAGATGGTGCCACCGCGCAGTGGGCGCACAACCCGTACTCGCCCGGGGGCCCGGCCGTCGAGCTCCTTGGCCGCTTGGCCGATCGCGATCAGCGCGTCGTCGGTCGTGCGATAGGCGACGACCGACGGCTCGCTCACGAGGATCCCTTCGTCGTGCGAGTACACGACGGTGTTCGCTGTCCCGAGATCGATGCCGATGTCGGGACTGAAGGTCGCCCGGAACGTACCAACCAGACTCATGCGTGGACCTCGGCGGGGGCCGCCTCGTGGGCGGGGGGCATCAGGCGATATCCGATCCGTGGGAGGGCTGCTGCGAAAGCGGCGAGCGGGAAGCCGACCACCGTGAAGTAGTCGCCGTCGATCCGCTCGACCAGGGTGGCCGCGAAACCTTGGATACCGTACGCGCCGGCTTTGTCCAGACCGTCCCCGCTCGCGGCGTACGCTGCGACGGTCTCAGAATGTGTATCGGCAAACTTTACACGCGTCGACAGGACTTCAACCAATGAGGCGTTCGAGCGGTCGTCGCGGAGGGCGAAAGCGGTGTGCACGACGTGCCAGCGGCCCACCAAACGGTCTAGCATGGCACGGGCCTCGCTCATATCGCTCGGCTTACCGAGCGATTCCCCGTCGAGGTCGACGACCGTGTCGGCGGCGACGATCAACTCGCGACTCAGCGGTGCACCGGCAGCCTTCCCCTGGGCATGGCGCAACGCCAGCTCGCGCGGCGCGAGCTCGGGCATCGGCGTCTCGACGTAGCTGCTCGAGACAACGGCGACGCGCAGCCCGAGCGATGCGAGCAACTGACGGCGACGGGGGGATGCGCTCGCCAACGTGACGGCGTGCAGCGGGGTGACGTGTGCGATGCTTCGAGTGTACGGATCGATGCGCACGAGCACAACATCTCCGGCGTATTCGTTTGGAAAACGCCGCGCGCCGCGCGTTTAGAACATGTCGAGTCGCACGACGTCGTCGCTCGATTCGCCGCGAACGACGCGGCGGTGATGTCCGTCGCGAACGAAAACAACCGGGGGCCGGCCGAAGCGGTTGTAGTTGCTCGCCATGCTGTAGGTGTAGGCGCCGGTGATCCGCAGCGCGAGCAGATCGCCGGCGGCGAGATCGCGCGGTAGCGAGTAGTCGCCCATCTCGTCGTTTTCGCACGAGCGGCCGACCAGCGTTGCCGGCTCGTCGGGCCCGAGCGCTGCGGCGACGAGTACTTCGGGAACATGCCGCGCGCCGTAGAGCGCCGGGCGGGGGTTGTCGGCCATCCCGCCGTCCACGATGACGAACCGGCGCCGCCCTTGCGTCTTGACGGCCATCACGCGGTAGAGCGAGGAACCGGCCCGAGCGATCACCGCGCGGCCGGGCTCCACCGCGAGCGCGTAGCCGCGGCCAGCCGCGCGAGCAGCGAGCGAGGATGCGAGCACGTCGAGATCGATCGGTCGCGGATCGTTCGGACCTTCCTCGACGCCGACCCCGCCGCTGGCGATCAGTTCGGCGACCGGAAAGCCGAGCGCTCGCGCGCGATCGGCGGTAGCGAGCAGCTCGTCGAGGTTGGCGAGGAACGGCGCCACCTCGCCGATCTGCGAGCCGATGTGGCCGTGCAAGCCGATCAGCCGCAGTTGCGGGAGGCTCGCCAGCCGCTCGAACACCTCGGGCACGTCGCCGAGCGCGATGCCGAACTTGGTATTTTCGCCACCGGTGCGGATGAAGGCGTGCGTGTGGGCCTCGATCCCCGTGTTGAGGCGCAGCATGATCGAGACCGGGGCCGCGACCTGGGCGGCGAGCGCAGCCAGGCGGTCGAGCTCCTCGAGGTTGTCGACGACGTCGAACGCCACCCGGCGGTCGACCACCGCTTGCAGCTCGGCATCGGTCTTGCCGCAGCCGTGGAAATACATGCGCCCGGCTGGGAAGCCGCCATGCTCGGCGGTTACCAGCTCGCCGAGCGAACAGACGTCCAGCCGTAGCGGCGTCTCGGCCAGCTTCTCGGCGAGCGCCGTGCAGAAGAACGCCTTGGCGGCGTAGGCGATCGAGATGCCGTGCGGCACGAAGGCGTCGAGCAGCCGCGCGATATCCAAGTCGAGCACGTCTTGGTCGATCACGAACAGCGGCGTCCCGTAGGTCGCGGCGAGTTCGCGCGCGGGGACGCCCCCGAGACGACCGTCGAGAGCGAGGTGGTCGGTCACCGGCGGTAGAGTCCGCGATCGGCGATGTAGCGGTACACGGGCTCGGGAACCAAGTAGCGCACGCTCTTTCCTTCGGCGAGGCGACCGCGAATCAACGTCGCCGACTCGGTGACCAGTGGTACGTCCAGCATGCGAATCTTCGCGCGCCGCTGCGGCTCGAGGTCGTCGAGCGCGCGATCGAGGTCGGTCTGGTTGACCTCGCCGCGCGGCGCGACGACGAACGCTTCGACCGCGTCGACGACCTCGTCGAGCCGTTGCCAGCGCGAGCGAACCAAGGAGTCGCCACCGACGACGAACGTCAGGGTCGCATCGGGATAGCGTGCTTGCAAGCGCGGCAGCAAATCGGCCGTGTAGCCGCTCGCGTTCTCGTCGAGATCGCTCTCGTCGATGCCGAACGTCACGTTGGCCGCGATCGCAAGCCGAATCATCGCCGTGCGATCATCCGTCGACGCGCTGATCGCCCCGTTGCGATAGTGCTTCCCCTCCCGCGTCGGCACGAACAACACACGATCCAGCCCCGCCGCCTCACGCACGGCTTCGGCGACCCACAAATGTCCGTTGTGCACGGGGTCGAACGACCCGCCGAAAATGCCGAGTTTCTCGGGCATGTTTAGCTATAGTCGAACTCGACGCCGGCGATGCGGACCGTGTCGCCTTCGTGGACGCCCAGTTCGCGCAGGCGCTTTTCGACGCCCATCTTGGCGAGGATTTGTTCGAAGCGCGCGAGGGCTTCGTCGGAATCGAAGTCGGTCATGCGCGCGAGGCGTTCGACCCGCTCGCCGCTGACGACGTAGATGCCGTCCTCGACGTGGATTTCGAACGGCTCGTCGGCGACCAGCTCGTGCTGCGCCGGTTCCGGTTGCGCAACCGGCGGCAGCGGCGTCGCGCGAATCGTTTCCCAGGACGCGTAGATCAGCTCGCGCACGCCCTCGCCGGTGGCGGCGGAAATCCCGCGCAGACCCGGCAACTGGTCGCGCAGCGCTTCGAACGTCGCGCGCGCGTCGGGCAGATCGAGTTTCGTGATCACCGGCAGCATCGGGCGCTCGAGCAGCGCGGGATTCCACGCGCGCAGTTCTTCTTCGATCGTCGCCTTGTCGGCGAGGACGTCGTCGACCGGCTTCGCGCCGTCCATCAGGTGCACCAGCACGCGCGTGCGCTCGACGTGGCGCAGGAAGCGATCGCCCAAGCCCGCGCCCGCGTGCGCGCCTTCGATGAGTCCCGGCACGTCGACCATCACGAACGACTCGAACTCCGCGACCCGCACGACGCCGAGTTGCGGGTCGAGGGTGGTGAACGGATAGTCGGCGATCTTCGGCCGCGCCGCGCTGACGACCGAGAGCAGCGTCGACTTGCCGGCGTTCGGCAATCCGACCAGTCCCGCATCGGCGAGGAGCTTGAGCTCGAGCTTGAGCTCGCAGCGTTCGCCGGGCTCGCCGTTGTACGCAAAGCGCGGCGCCTGGCGCGCGGCGGTGGCGAAGTGCTGATTGCCCAGGCCCCCGCGTCCGCCTTTGGCGACGCGCACGCGCTGATACGGTTCGCTCATGTCGGCGAACAGGCGCCCGTGGCCGCGATTGCCTTCGGCGTCGACTTCGGTGCGGCTGACTAAGGTGCCGACCGGAACGCGGATCTCGAGATCGTCGCCGGCTTTGCCCGACTTGTTGGACGTCGAGCCCGGCTTGCCGGATTCGGCGGCGAACTGCTTCTTGAAACGGAAGTCGACCAGGGTTCCCAGTTCGGGATCGGCGAGCAGCACGACGTCGCCACCGCGGCCACCGTCGCCGCCGGCCGGGCCACCCTTGGGGACGTACTTCTCGCGTCGCCACGCGACGACGCCGTCACCGCCTTTGCCGGCGGTCGCACTGATCGTGGCCTCGTCGATGAATTGCACAGAGCGCTACAAAGCAAAAAGAGCCGACCCAGCGGCTCTTTCAGGAGATCCGAGACGCGGGGTCAGGCGGCGCTGGCCGGCACCACGTTGACGTGCTTGCGGTTGCGCGAGCTCGTGAACGTGACGTGGCCCTCGACCACGGCGAAGATGGTGTGGTCTTTACCGAGCATCGTGCCGACGCCGGGGTAGAACTTCGTCCCACGCTGGCGGATGATGATGTTGCCCGGGATGACGAGCTCGCCGCCGAAGCGCTTCACGCCGAGGCGCTGGGCGTTCGAATCACGGCCGTTACGCGTGGAGCCGGCGCCCTTCTTGGAGGCGAACAGCTGGAGGTCAAACCGGAACATAGCCGCGGAATCATACCAGACCCCGGGTACCCGGGTCAAACGCCCTGACCCGCTTCTCGCTTGAGTTGCTCGCCGAAGAGAGTGTGCTGAGCCGGCCACAGGGGAGCCACGCCGTGGGCGTAGTCGGCTGCGTCGAGGAGCCGCAGGTCGTTGACGCTGCCGCAGCCGCGCAGGTGGTGGTCGGCGAGCAGGGTGCCCCCGTCCTTCGCGAAGACCAGGACCCAGGCATCGCCCCCGGCGCGCTCGGCCCGGGTGCGATCCTCGGAGACCGCCACGACGAAGTGCTCGCCGTCGAAGGCGAAGCCGCGCGCGAAGCCCGCTCGGCCGAGCGGCAAGCGATAGCCGCGATCGGAGCGGATCTCGCCGGTCTTGGTGCTGATCCAAAACAGCTCACCGCCGTGGTACGCCAGCCCGTGCGTCGCGAGGCCGACGTCGCTCTGTATCGACACCAGACGGAACGTCGCGGCGTCGAAGCAGAGGATGAAGCTCGGCGCGCCGAGATTGTGCGCGGCGACGAAGAACCGATCGGGTGTCCACAACAGCGAATTGAGGTGGTTGCGGTCGTCGTCCTTGCGGCCCTCGGCTTGTGTATACGGCCGGAGACGCTGTGCAAAGACGTCGAATTCGAGCGGCTCCGCAGACGCACCATCGACAGGAGCGGCGATCAACGAGTTCGTCCACGGACTCGCGGCCCACACGTAGGGGGCGCGGTAGGCCAACTGGTGCGTGTTGACTTGCAGTCTCGTCGCTTCGGTGCGCAGATATGCCAGCGCGTGATCGAAGACGAGCAACTGCCGATTGTTGGCGACGTATACTTCGCGCTCGTTCCAGGTGATGCCGAACGGCCGGGTCGGCGCGCGACCGACGACCGCCGCGTCGCGAAATTCGGGCCGGCTGGGTACTTCCGTCACCGCACCGGTTGCGAGGTCGAGCACGAGGCCGATCCGGCGCATGTCGGACACGGTCGCGAACACGTGCATCAGGGCGCGGACGTTCGGCGAGTATCGCGACGCTCTCCTCGGCCGAATGTTCGGAAGCCCGGTCGGTCTTTGACTCGGGGAGGGGCTTGACCGTGCCCAAACCGAGTGCTACCGTTTCACAACCATCTGCGCAGCGCCCCTGCGGGGCCCGCACGATCGGTGGGTGTCACGGGTGTCTCGACAATTTCGATCGCATACTACCTGATAGTCGCTGGAGTGTGGAAGTGGCTCATCGGAATCTTTCACGTATGCATTTTCTTGCCGGCGGGAGCGCGTTGCTCGCTGCCTGCAGCGGCGGCGGCGGCACCGGTCTGGGACCGCGTCTGACGCCCAGCGCGGCGCAACTCGCGGCGAAGTCCGCCCCCAATCTCGTTCTCAGTACGAGCGCGAGTGGACGTGCACTCGCGGCGCACCTGCCGGGCGGCGAGCTCGTGATGAGCATGGTCATCGGCGAAAAGTTTGCGCGTTTCACCGGACCGAGCGGATCGTTCGTGGCGCCGACCACGCTGCCGACCAGTCGCGGTTGGTACAAAGTCCCGGGTGGCGGTAAGTTCAAGTTCAAGTCGTTCAAGTCGGGCAAGCACGGTGTGCTGACGATCGATGCGCACGGCAATCGCACGCTCATGCACATCGGGTCGGGCGGCCACCTGTACGTTCGCGACGTGAATCGACATACGGCGAAGCTCGCGCTCGGCTACGACGGGACGACGGAGGCGGCGAACAAAGACGCCACCGTGCCGAACCTCGCCGCGCAGCGCGCGCTCGCGGCGTTCGTCGACAAGCCGGGCGTGTGGACCGGGGACGACGATTTCGCCAAGATCGAGTCGTCGTTCACCGGCCACGCCGACCTGAAGCTGGTTTCGCGCCGTACGCCTCGCAACGCGTCCTCCTCGGTGCGCCGTGGCGTGCTCGACGAGGACTTCGGTGACTACTTCGGCGGCGGAGACGGCGGCGGCGGCGGCGACGGCGGTGACGGCGACTCGGGTGACGGCGACTACGGCGACTGCACGATCACGACGAGCACACCCATGACCTCGAATTGCTGGTGGGACCTCGCTGCGCTCGGCGGGGCGGCGCTCGTCCTCGTCGGGTCCGGGCTCAGCGGCATCGCAGCGTGCGTCGTCGCGGGGGTGTTTACCTTGGGCGCGGCGTGTTGGGGTGCTATCCTCACCGCGATCGGCAGCAGTGCGTTGCTCGCGTATGCGTTCCACGCCTACCAGAACGACAATTGCCCGGTGCCGAGCTTCGATTGCTGATCGGCATCTTGATCTGGCGTTCGTTCCTCAATCACGGGCTCGCGTTTGCGCTGTTGTGCGTCGGGTTTGCGCTGGTCGTCGTCTTTCGGCCGCGCATCCTCGACTACGCGAGCCCGCGTGTGATGTACGCGACCCTCACGCTGTGGTGGGTGTGTGCCGGGGTGAGCGCATCCGGCGTCGCGCTCACGTTCTTCCATCGGCGAGGCGACCGCGGCGACGACTTTTTCTGGAGCACGGCGACGATCGTCATCGCCGTGCTCTTTGCGATCTCGATCCTGATCAACGTGGGCACCTATCGGCGGTATGCCGACACGCGACAACCGAGCCCCAATTCAGAGCTGCGCTGAGCGTCCGGAGGCGGCACGAGGTGGAACGGATTCTCGCAGAGCTCGAACGGCGCGGTGCGGCTCTCGTCCGGGACGGGATGTGGTCGCGGCAACAAGCCTCGCAGCGCGTGCGCGACGTGCTCGAGACGTGGAACGAGGAGGAGGCGGTCGTTTGCGCCGGCGTGCTCCATCGCGCCTACCTCCCCTGCGCCGACGGTCCGCCGCTCTTCTCGTTCGACGAGCGCGACCTCGTGCGCGCGCTCGCCGGCGAGCGTGCCGAACGGTTGGCGTACCGATCGAGCTTCGTGCGCATCGACGAACTCACCGAGCGCGATGGCGACGACGACGTACGCGACCTGGCCGCCATCGCGCTTGCGAGCCTGGCTGCGCTGCGCTGTCAGGGTGGCGGCGCACCCGCGCCGTGGCTCGCCGACGCGGCGCGCCTGGCGCGGCTCACCTGGGCACGCGCGGTCCCCGTCTTCGCCGATGGGGAGACGGTCGAGGAGGCGGACGAGACGGCGCTGCTGGCGGCGTATCGCGCGATGTGGGAGACGCCGCTCGCGGCGGACGCGGCACCGCAGGTGGCTGCGCTCGCCGCGCGTATCCCCGTTGCCGAGCCGCTGATCGTGCTCGGCCTGCGAGCGCTGGTCGCCGGCGAGGACGAACTGGCGAACGATTACGCGACGCGTGCGCAGACGCGCTTGTTGCAGTGGAACGCGGCGTGGGACAAACGATTGCCGGAAGTGAGCTGGCTTGCGCTGACGATCTTTCTGGCCCAGGCACTGGAGGTGCCGCCACCCGAGCGCGCCTTCATTGCGGGAACGCTCCGCGAGCTGTTCGCGGTCGGGTCCCTCGCACCGGAGGTCCTCGCGGTGCGCTTGGCGGCGCTCGACCTGCTCCCGACGCCGGTGCCGGAACCCCCCGACGCCTCGCCGGCCGTGCTGCTTTCGGACGCCGAGTCCGATGCGATCTTCGACGACGACGACCTCAACGAGATCCCGGCCCGCTTCACCGAGTACCTCGACGGGCTGCTCGAGGACGACCCGCAGCGGGCGCTCTCGTTCTATCCCGGGCTACGCTCGCAGCCGTGGTGGGACCCGCAAGAGTTTCCACTCGTGCGCGCGTTGGAGGCGGCGGCGGCGGAGATCGCGGCCGAGTTCGGCGCACTCGACCCGCTTGCGTTTCACGCCGAGCGCGAACGGATCCGACGCGAGGGGAGCTGGGACGTCTTCCTCCTCTTCGAGCGAGGGCGAAAGCGCGACGAACGCTGTGCGCTGGTGCCCACGACGACGCGCATCATCGAAGAGCATTCGACGCTGCGCACGCAGGCCGGTTTGGTGTACTTCTCGCGCTTGGCACCGGGATCAATCGTCGCGCCGCACCGCGGGCCGACCAATGTGCGCTTGCGCTGTCATCTCGGACTCTCCGTCCCCGGCAATTGCGGGATCAGCGTCGACAACGTCACCAAAACGTGGCAGGCGGGGAAGTGCATCGTCTTCGACGACTCGTTCACGCATTCGGTGTGGAACTCGAGCGACCAGGAGCGCGTCGTCTTGATCGTCGACGTCTGGCACCCCGACCTCGGTGGCGAGGAACGCGATCTGCTCGCGGGCTTACACCGCTACGGCAGCTCGATGGCGGAAAACCTCTCGAAGTACTGGCGCAAGAACGACGAGGCGCTGGTCGCTGCGGGATGAGCGCGCTTTCCCTGCCGCCGCTGATCTCTTCCGCGCACCGGGCGTGCGCAGAGGAGCTGGTCGAGATGCTGCGGGCGGAGTTCGCCGCGCGGCTGGTCGGCCTGCTGCTCGGTGGTTCGGTCGCGCGGGCGACGGCAACCACGGCGTCGGATTTGGACGTGTTCGCACTCGTCGATGTCGAGTGGCACCAGCGGCGGCGGCTCTCGGTCGTCGGTATCGACGTCGATCTCTTCCTCGACCCGCCGCGGCGCGCACGGCGCGTCGTCTCGCGGGAGAAGGGCGCCGTGCTGCTCGAGAACTACGCGACCGGCTGGATCGCGTACGATCCGCTCGGCGAGGTCGAGCGCATCTGCTCGCAGGCCCGCAGTCGGTACGAACGGGGGCGCACGCCGGCAACGCCGGTCGAGTTGTTCGCAGCGCGCACGCGATGCACCGACGTGCTCGAGACGGTCGTGCGTGCGGCGGCGCGCGGCGACCGCGACGGGTTGGACTACGCCTCGGCGCTGCTGGTCGCGTTCGCCGTCGAGTCGTACTACCGCGTCGAAGGGCGCTGGGATCCCCCACCCAAGCGGCGGATGGCGCAACTCGCCGCCGATGATCCGCCGTTTGCCGGCGTCCTGCGCGAGGTGCTCGACACAGCCGCGCCGCCGCCGCGGCGTGCGCAGGCCGCCCTCGCGATCGTCGAGCGGCTGTTCGGTGCGGCGCAGGCGGGGCGCGAGGCGACGTGGAGCGCGCGGCATGAGGTGCGCGGAGCGTCGTCGTGATCCTCGCCTCGGCGGTCGACGACGTCGTGCGCGAGGCGATCGCGACGTTGCCGTTGCCGCCCGGCGTCCAGCTCGTGGGCGCGCTCCTGACCGGCTCCTATGCGCTGGGCTACGCCGGACCCGAGAGCGACATCGACCTGCTCGCGATCGTGCGGGAGCCCATCGTGTGGCGCAGCTTCCACCGCTGCGGCGGGTACGAGATCGATCTGTTCGCGTACGGGAGCCGCGTCGTGACCCGCAAGCTGCGCGATCTCGAACAGCCGCTGGTGCGCATCGTCGCGCACTCGGTCGTGCTGGTCGACCCGCATGGCGAGGCTGCGCGCGTCCAGGCGCTGGCGCAGGAGCTCATGCTCGGGCCTGCGCCGGAACTCCATCCGCTGGTCGTCGAACGCTTCCGCCATCGCATCTTCAGCGAGCTCGACGACGCGCGCGCGACGCTGCACCACGATCCCGATCTGGCGGTCGCACTGGTGACCGCACAGCTGCCGGTGCTCGTCGACGTCTTCTTCGGGCTGCGGCGCGCGTGGCGGATCGGCCTGCGGCGCGGGCTCCCCGCCCTGCGCGCAATGGACGCCGAACTGGCCGATCTCGTGCTCGCGGTGATGTCGGTCGAGCGTCCATGCGCGCAGCGCGTCGACGCGTTCGCCGCCGCGCTCGACCGCGCGCTCGCGGGGGTCGGCGGCGAGCGGCGGTATTTCACCGAGTTCATCAGCGACGAGCGACACGGCGGCCGGTGAAGCCCCCGGGTGCGCGAGACGGTTGTGTGTTTCAGTGGGCGACGAGCGGTTGTCGCGCGTGCACGCGCATACCGATGGCGCGACCCGGCCGTAGCGTGACCAGCGGATCCAGCGGAACCGGTTCGTCGCTGACCGCGGTGAAGCGGAAACGGCGCGCGAGCGTCGCCAGCAGCAACACGCCTTCGGTCCAGGCGAAGGCCTCGCCGATGCAGATGCGCGTGCCGCCGCCGAAGGGGAAGTACGCGCCGCGCGGGAGGTCGGCCGTCTCGCCGTTCGACCAGCGCTCGGGGCGGAACGCATCGGGTTCCTTCCAGTAGCGCGGGTTGCGGTGGGTGACGTACGGCGAGACGAACAGCACCGCACCGGCCGGGACGTCCCAGCCCGCAAGCTGCAGCGGCTTGAGCGAATAGCGCCCCATCAGCCACGCCGGCGGTCGCAGCCGCATCGTCTCGGCGAACACGTCGCGGGTGAACTTCAGCTGCGGAACATCACTCGGCACCGGATCGCGGTCGCCCAACACTTCGTCGAGCTCGACGTGCAGACGCGCTTCGACCTCGGGCGAACGGGCGAGTTGGTCCCACGCCCAGGCGAGTGCGTTGGCGGTCGTCTCGTGGCCGGCGAGCAGCAGAGTGAGCGCTTCGTCGCGGATCTGCTGGTCTGGCATCGGCTGGCCGTCCTCGGCGGCGGAGGTCATGAGGATGGAGAGCAGGTCGCCGTAGTCGGGGTTGCCCTCGGCGCGGCGCTGCGCGATGACCTTGGCGATCACGCGGTCCATCTCGTCGCGGGCGGCGTTGAAGCGGCGCGTGATGGGGTGCCACGTCAGGTGGTCCAGCAGCTCGCCGTACGCGGAGAGCGAGGCCGGGAAGGCCTCCAGCACCGCCGTCAGGGCGCGGCCGATCGTATCGGCGTCGTCGTCGACATCGACCGAGAAGAGCGTCTTGGCGGCGATCCGCAGCGTCAGGCGGTTCATCAGCGCGTCGACCGCCACGGTCTGGCCGTCGGCCAGCCGATCGGCGAGGTCGGTGGTGGCAGCGATCATCGTCGCGGCGTAGCCGGCGACCCGCTCGCGGTGGAAGGCCGGCTGCACCAGCCGCCGCTGCTTGAGGTGCAGGGGCTCGCTGCTGGTGAGCAGACCCTTGCCGAGCAGGCGGCTCAGCCGCTGCGTCCCGCGTCCTTTGATGACGGTGCCGGCGTCGGCGGTCAGGATCTTGTCGATGGCCGGGGCCTCGTCGACCAGATACCAGCGCTGGCGGGGCATCCGCCACGAGCTGACCGGGCCGTAGCCCTTGGCGGCGGCGTCGAGGAAGGCCGGCACCCGGCTCAGGCTGCCACGAAACGTCCCCAACTGCGTGAGGGCACGGAAGGTGGAGGGCCCCGGTGGGACCGCGGGGACGGTCGGGCTGGTCATCACTGCACCATACCGCATGCCACCAGAGAGGTGACGGAGAAGTCCGGATGTCGCCTGCCGGGGAGGGGCGTGGAAGCGACCTGAGAATCGAGGCTCGTTTTGGAGAAACGTCGCGTCGTCGTTACGGGCCTGGGTGCGGTCACGCCGCTCGGCAACTCGTACCCCGCCTTCTGGGAGGCGCTCGTCACCGCACGGAGCGGCGCTGGGCCCATCACGCGCTTCGACTCGCGCAAGCTGCCCACGCAGATCGCCGCCGAGGTCAAGGACTTCGATCCCGACGTGCTGATCGGGCGCAAAGACGCCCGCCGCATGGACCGCTACACCCAGTTCGCGCTGGTCGCGGCGCGCGAGGCGATGGCCGACGCGAACCTCCCCGAGGACGACGAGGTCCGCGCGCGGACCGGCTCGATCATCGCGACCGGGATCGGCGGGATCATCACCGTCGAGGACACCGTGCGCGCCGTCGCTCCCGAAGAGAAGTGGGATCGCATCTCGCCGTTCTTCGTCCCGATGCTGATGGCCAACGCCGCCTCGGCGCAGGTCTCGATGACGTTCGGCCTGCGCGGCCCCGTCTTCGCCGTTGCCAGCGCGTGCGCCAGCGGTAACGACGGGCTCGCCATCGCCTACGACAAGATCGTGCTCGGCGAAGCGATCGCGGTCGTCACCGGCGGCAGCGAAGCGACGGTGATCCCCACCGCGATGGGCGGCTTCTGCACGATGAAGGCGATGTCGACGCGCAACGACGAGCCGACCAAGGCCTCGCGTCCGTTCGACGCCGACCGCGACGGCTTCGTGCTGGGCGAAGGCGCCGGTGTGTTGGTGCTCGAGGAGCGCGAGTTCGCGATCGCACGCGGTGCGCGCATCTACGCCGAGATGCTCGGCTACGGCCAGTCGGCCGACGCGTACCACATCGCGCAGCCCGATCCGGAATCGAAGGGCGTCATCCTCGCGATGGAGCGCGCGCTGGCGCGCAGCGAGATCGTGCCGACCGCGGTCGGCTACATCAACGCGCACGGCACCTCGACGCCGCTGGGCGACGCGGCCGAGTCGCAGGCCATCGAACGCGTCTTCGGCGAGCACGCGCACAGCGCGCTCGCGGTGTCGTCGACGAAGTCGATGCACGGCCACCTGCTCGGCGCGGCCGGTGCGATCGAAGGGATCGCGAGCGTGCTCGCGCTCCACCACGGCATCATCCCGCCGACGATCAACTACGAGACGCCCGATCCCGCCTGTTCGCTCGACTACGTCCCCAACATCGCACGCAAAGCGCCCGCGCTGCGCGTCGCGATGTCCAACGGCTTCGGCTTCGGCGGCCACAACACCAGCGTCGTGTTCGCGAAGCACGTATGAGCACCACGGTGATGGACCGAGCGCCGAAGGATCGCGCTCGTATGGAAATGTCGTTGCGAGGTCGGATCGGGGGCCCCACGCAACGCGTGGGGGGCGCGCAGCCTGGGGCGGAGCGCCTTTAAATGCCGGGTGAGAGGCGGCGGGCGCGGATGCGGGCGCTCTTGAAGTCGGTCGGCGTCGATGATGCGAAGGCGCTGCTCGTCGAGGCGGCGTTCGTGCACGCGAGTGCGGCCAAGGAACAGGCGCTGACCTCGAACGAGCGGTTGGAGTTCTTCGGCGATGCGATCCTCGGGTTCGTCGCCTCGCGCTGGCTGATGGCGAAGTATCCGCAGGCCAACGAGGGGGCCCTGACGCGGCGCAAGGCGGCGCTGGTGAGCGGCGCCGCGTGCGCCGACACGGCGCGGCGGCTGAACTTCGCCGAGCTGGTCGTCTTGGGGGCCGGCATGGAGCGCGCGGGCGTCAACGAGACGATCCTGGCCGACACGTTCGAGGCCTTCCTGGCAGCGCTCTACGAGGCGAGCGGGCTCGAGGCCGTGACCCGGTTCCTCGACAAAGAGCACCTGGTCCCGACCGACCGCAGCCACCAGCACGACGACCGCGACGCCAAGACCGACCTGCAAGAGTTCGCCCAGGCCGTCCTGCGGCTGACCCCGCTCTATTTCGAGCGGGCAGAGGGCCCGCCCAACGACCGCCGCTTCACCTCGCAGGTGCGGGTCGGCGACGAGATCCTCGGCGAGGGGATCGGCCCCTCGAAGAAGAGCGCCCAGCAGAGCGCCGCGGCGATGGCGCTGGGGGTCTTGAAGGGGCGCCATCCTGAGGCATCGCTCATCCGCGCGTCGAACGACGACGGCCGGGTCATCGCGCTCGACAAGCGGCGTAAGACTCGTCCCCCCCGTTCGCCCGATCGCGGAGCCCCCGTTTAAGGCATGCGCCTCGAATCCCTCAAGGTCTTCGGCTTCAAAACGTTCGCCGAGGCCACCACGCTCGATTTCGTCGACGGCACGACCGCCGTCGTCGGCCCCAACGGCTCGGGCAAGTCGAACCTCGTGGACGCGATCCGCTGGGTCCTGGGCGAACAGTCGACCCGTTCGCTGCGCTCGCAGAAGATGGAAGACGTCATCTTCGCCGGCAACAACAGCCGCAAGCCCTTGGGCATGGCCGAGGTCTCGCTGACCTTCGACAACCGCGAGCGCCGGCTGCCGCTCGACTACAACCAGGTGCAGATCACCCGCCGCGCCTACCGTGCCGGCGAGTCGGAGTTCTACATCAACCGCGAGCCGGTGCGCTTGCGCGACGTCCACGAGCTGCTGATGGGGACGGGCCTGGGGCCGGGTTCGTACGCGATCGTCTCGCAGGGCCAGATCGACGCGATCCTCTCGTCGAAGCCGACCGAGCGCCGCGCGCTGTTCGAAGAGACGGCCGGGATCGGCAAGTTCCTCGCCCGCAAGCATGAAGCGCTGCGCCGCCTGGATGCGACCGAGCAGAACGCGATTCGCGTCAACGACCTGATCGCCGAGCTGGAGCGCCGCGCGCCGGAGCTGGACGCGCAGGTACGCCGCGCCAAGCGCTATCGCAAGGTGACCGCGCGGCTGCGCGATCTCGAGATCCTCTCGTTCTTGCGCGCCTCGGCGTCGCGCCGCGGTGAGCGCGAGCGGGTCGCGACCGAGTTGGCGGCGCACGAGGACAAGCGCGCCGCCGCGGCGGCGCGTGCAGCACAGCTCGGGGCGCAGCTCGGCAGGCTGCGCGAGAAACTCTACGAGCTCGAGTTGGAGCTCGACGGTCAGCGCGCCGCCACTCAGGCCGCGCGCGCCGAGCAGGCACGGCTGGAAGCCGAATTGGCCTCCGCCATCGGCCGCCGCGACGGGCTGGAGCGGCAGTCGTCGGCCTCGATCGCCGACCGCGACCGGGTCGAGTCGGAGCGGCAGACGCTGCGCGAGCAGATCACCGCGGTCGAAGAACGGCTCGCGCCGCTGAGCGCGCAAACCGATGCGGCCCGCGAACGCGAGCTGGCGGCGGCCTCGGCCGTCGCGCAGGCACGCGGCGCGCTCGACGGGATCTACCAGGAACTGCGCGCGGTCGAGGCGCTGGCGGCGCAGCGCGCGGCCAGTGAAGCCGAACGGCGCGCGCAAATCCACAGCGCGCGGGTGGAGATCGAGCGGCTCGAGCACGAGCATGCCGCCGCGCTCGCCGAGCGCGAGCAGCACGCCCGCGCCGTCGAGGATGCGCGCGCGCGCTTCGGCGAGCGCGAGCTGCTGATCGCCAAGTACGAAGCGGAAGTCGCGGCGCAACACGAGCGCGCGCGGCTCGCGCGCGAGCGCGGCGAGGGTGCGGCGCAGCGGGTCGCCGACGCCGAGCGCCGCCGTCGCGAGCTGGCCTCGGAGTTGGCCGGCGCCGAGTCGCGCCTGCACACCATCGAAGAACTCGAAGCGACCCTCGAAGGTCATGCCCACGGGACGCGCGCCGTCGTCGAAGCGGCCCAGCGTGGTCAGTTGCACGGCCTGCACGGCGTCGTTTCCAACCTGATCTCGACCGACGAGCGGTATGCGCGCGCGCTCGACGTCGCCTTCGGCGGCGGCTTGTCCAACATCGTCGCCGCACGCTCGGAAGACGCCGAAGCGGCGGTTGCGTTCTTGCGCGAGCGTGAGCTGGGTCGCGCGACGTTCTTGCCGCTCGATACGCTCGAACAGCGCGAGGGCCGTCAGCTCGGTGCGCTCGCCGGCCGTGAGGGCGTCATCGGCTACGCGCACACGCTGGTGCGCGCTGAGCCGCAGTATCGCGGGATCGTCGCCTACCTGGTCGGTCGCGTGCTGGTCGTCGACGAGTTGAAGACCGGGATTCGGCTGGTCCGCGGTGAGGGTTTCCGCGACTCGATCGTCACCCTCGACGGCGACGAGATCCGCGGCGGCGGCGCGATCACCGGCGGTCGCTTCCGCAAAGAACGCTCGATCCTGGCTCGCCGCGCCCAGGCCGAGACGCTGCGCGAGCGGGTCCCGCAGTTGCGGGCGCAACTCGACGCGATCGTCCGCGACGGCACCGCCGCCAAGGCCGAACTGGATGCCGCCAACGCTGAGCGCGAACAGGCAACCGCAGCGGCCAATGTCGCCGAGGTCGCGCTGACCGACGTGCGCACGCAGTTGCAAGCCCTGGTGGTCGAGATCGAACGACTCGACGCGGCGCTGAGCGGCGCGCAGGCGCACGGCCTGACCGCCGGCGCCCAGCGCGAAGAAGTGGCAGCCCGGCTGCACGCGCTCGAGCGCGTCGCCGACGACCACGTGGATCTTTCCGAGCAGCGCACGGCACTCGAGGCCTCGCTCGCCACGGCGCGCGAGCACATCGCGGCCGTCGAGGCCGAGCAAACCGCGATCGTCGCCAGCGGCAGCGCGCTGCGCGAGCAGATCGCGGCGCTGACGGCCGAACGCGACGGCGCGACCACGCGCCTCGGGCTGCTCGACGTCAACGAGGAGCGTGCCGCGTCGGCGCGCGAGGCGATGTTGCGCGAGCTGGAGTCGCTGCGCGCGAAGGCGGCCGAACTCGAAGCTGCGCTGGCGGTTGCCCGCGAGCGCGTGGTCGCGGTCGACGCGGCGCTCGAGGTCTCGCGGCAAGCGCGCGAGGCGAGCGCCGACGAGGCCCACCAGCGCGAGGCCGACGAACGGATCGCGCAGAGCGAAGACCGCGAGGCGTCGGCGCTCGGAGAGGCCGGCCGGCGCCGGCTGGCCGAGATCGACGCGGAACTGGGGATGCTGCAGCAGACCTTCGCGCAAAACCCGGCGAGCGACGAAGAACAGCAGGACGTCCTCACCCGGTATGAGGGCGAGCCGGATACCCTGGCCGACGAGCTGCCGCGGCTGCGCGAAGAGCTGGTGCGCCTGCAAGCCAACGTCAACCTCAACGCCGAGGCCGATCGCGACGAACTGACCGAGCGCGAGCGCTTCTTGCGCGAGCAGATGGACGATCTCCATCAAGCGCGCGAGACGCTGCTGGCGACGATCTCCGAGATCGAAGCCTCGTGCCAAGTGCAGTTCAACGAGACGTTCGAGGCGGTGCGCCAGAAGTTCTCCGAGACGTTCGCCGAGCTGTTCCCCGGCGGCACCGCCAAGATGTCGCAGACGAACCCCGAGAATCTGAGCGAGACCGGGATCGAGATCGAAGTCCAGCCGCCCGGGAAGAAGATGACCAATTTGGCGGCACTCTCGGGTGGTGAGCGCGCGATGACCGCCTCGGCGCTGATCTTCGCGCTGATCGCGGTGAAGCCGTCACCGTTCTACCTGCTCGACGAGGTCGACGCGGCGCTCGACGACGCCAACGTCGAGCGGCTCTCGACCAAGATTCGCGAGGTGTCGAGTACCGCGCAGATGCTGATCGTCACCCACAACAAGAAGACGATGGAACTGGCCCAGCGCATGTACGGCGTGACCATGCAGGAGCCGGGCGTGAGCTCGATCATCAGCGCCTCGCTCGACGATCGGCCCGCCGCGCCGCCGGCGGCCGACGACCGTGAACCCGCGCTCGTCAACTGAGCTCGCGCGCCCGCTCGTCACGGGTGCCGCACTGCTCTCGGTCTACGACCGCACCGGGATCGTGCCGCTGGCGCGCGCGCTGGCCGACGCCGGGACGCCGCTCTACGCGACCGGGGGGACACGTGCGCACCTGCTCGCCGAAGGCATCGCGGTCCACGACGTCGGCGACCTGACCGGCTACCCGTCGCTCTTCGACGGCCGCGTCAAGACCCTGCACCCCAACGTCTTCGGCGGCATCCTGCAAGACCGCGCCAACGCGACGCACGTGGCCGAGGCGCGCGAGCACGGCATTCCGACCATCGCGACCGTCGTCGTGAACCTCTACCCGTTCGAAATGACCGTCGCCCGCGAGGGCGCAACGCTGCAAGAAGCGATCGAACAGATCGACATCGGGGGCGTCTCGCTGCTGCGTGCGGCGGCCAAGAACTACGACCATGTCACCGTTCTGAGCGATCCGAGCCAGTACGACACCGTCATTGCGGCATTGGGCCGCGGCGGCATCGACCATGCCACCCGGCGCGGTTTTGCGACCCGCGCCTTCGAGCGTACCGCCGAGTACGACAGCGCGATCGCGCGCTATCTGGAATCGGGCTTGGTGGCAAACGAACTGCCGGGTTCGCTGGCGCTCACGATTCCGATCGAGCAGCCGTTGCGGTACGGCGAGAACCCGCAGGACCGGGCGGCGTTCTACCTCGCGCGCGAGGCGCAGCTCCCCGAGCAGCTCGGCGGCAAGGCGCTCTCGTACAACAACTTGCTCGACCTCGACGCGACGCTGCGCCTCTTGGTACCGGCGCAGCGCGGGGTGCCCGACGCGCAGAGCGGGCTCGGTGCCGGCGCGCTGCGGCGTGCCGCAATCGTGAAGCACACGGTGCCGTGCGGCGTCGCCGAGCGCGGTACGGTGGCCGAAGCGGTCGGCGAGGCGCTGCAGGCCGACCCCGTCTCCGCCTACGGCGGGATCATCGCGGTCGACGGAACGATCGACGTCGCGACGGTCGATCAGCTGTGGGACTTCTTCCTCGAGATCGTCGCCGCACCGGCGTTCGAACCGGCCGCGCTCGAGCGGCTGCGCAAGAAGAAGAACTTGCGGATCATGCGTTTTCGCGCCGGTGCGCCGGCGAAGATTGCCGCCGAACTGCGCGTGCGCAGCGCGCTCGGCGGCGTTCTGGCCGAGGACGACGACCCGCAAGCGCCGCCCGAGCAGTGGACGGTGGTCTCCCGGCGCGCCCCGAGCCCGGGCGAGTGGCGCGACCTGGTCTTCGCCTGGGACATCGTGCGCCACGTCAAGTCCAACGGCGTCGTCCTGGTGCGGGACGGGGTTTCACGCGGCATCTGCGCGGGGCAGACCAATCGCGTGAGCGCCGTGCAGATCGCCGCCCATCGGGCGCATCAGTTCGCCGCCGGCGCCGCCTGCGCCAGCGACGGGTTCTTCCCATTTGCCGACGGGTTGGTCGCCGCCGCCGACGCCGGCTGCACGGCCGTGATCGCGCCGCAAGGCTCGATCCGCGACGCCGAAGTGGTGGCCGCCGCCGATGCGCGCGACATCGCCCTGGTCTTCAGCACCTACCGCTACTTCTTGCACTGATATGCTCGCTTTCGTGCTTCGGCTGATCGGTTACGGGGTCGTGTTCGGCGTGACCGCGCGCGTCTCGCAGATGCTCTGGACGCAGCAGGGCCTCGATGGGATCGGCCGGCTCGTCCACTTCCACAATCTCGAGATGACGACGTTGATCGTCGCACCGATCGTGCTCGCGCTGGTCGGATTCGGCCGGCTGCGCTCGGTGTGCGTGTTCGTCGGCTTCTTCCTGGTGGCTGCGGCGCTGACGGCGCCGTTCACGATCGCGCGCGTCATCGGCGCGTGACCGCCGACGTTCGTCCGGCTTCCGCTAGGCGGACGCTAGCGCGAGCAGGGGCGTTCGCGTCTCCGTGACGACGACGTTGCGCCGTTCCTTGGCCGTGTAGAGCGCGTGATCGGCGACGGCCATCAGGGAGGTGGGGTCGTCGGCGGTGATGTCGTGCGTATATCCGACGCCGACGCTGATCGTCACGACGCCCACGCCGGCGACGCCGCCGGGGTAAGGAATGTGGAGCGCCTGCACGGCGACGCGCAGTCGCTCTGCGATTTCGGTCGCGCTCTCCAACGATGCGAGCGGGAGCAGCGCGGCGAACTCTTCGCCGCCGTAGCGAGCGACGACGTCATCGCCACGACGCAGCGTGTCGTGCAAAGCCGCTCCGACCCGGCACAGACACACGTCGCCGGCGGGGTGGCCGTAGCGGTCGTTGAAGCCCTTGAAGAAGTCGACGTCGATCATCAGCACCGCGACCTCCCCGTGCTGCCGGCGCAAGAGCTTGAACGCCCATGCCATCGAGGTGTCGAACGTTCGCCGGTTCCGCAGCCCGGTCAGGGAGTCGTTCATCGCCAGCGCCCCGACGCGCCGATAGAGCGCCGCCACTTCGGCCAACAGCGCGAAGAGCAAGACGCTCGCGGTGGTGAGCGTGAGCGCCTTGCCGACGTACCAGCTCGGCGAGTACCGGCCGCCGACGGCTTGCAGCCCGGCATCGAGCGCCGCCACCGCGAGGGCGACCGCGAGCCAGACGTGGAGCGCGGTCAGCGGTCGTCGTCTGAGGGCGAGCAGCGCGACGGTCACGTTGGCCACGGCGATGGTCGGAACGACGGCGAACCCGAAAAGCGGGGTGAAGCCGCCGGGAGCGACCAGCGTCGGAAGCACTCCCCGGAACGCGACCGTGGCGGCGGTCAGGGCGATGCATACGCTTGTGACGAGGGTGAGCACGAGCACCGCATCGCCTCGCATGCGCGCTCGATCGAGGATGCGGGCGCCGGTGCCATGGTCGAGCGCGAGCCCCGCAGCGACGATGGCCGGGAACACGAGATGCCATGTCGACCAGATCACGACCGCGATCTGCCGTCCGTCGGCGGGTCCGGGACTGCCCAGTGCACCGGGGAAGCTCGCGAGATACGGCAGCGTCAAGAGACCGGAGAACGTGAACGCGGCCCCCAGGGCGAGGAACAGACGTACGCCGTTGACCAAGAACTGGCTGATCAGCAGATAGGCGGTGAGCAACTCGGCCGCCGCCCAGATCGAGGCGACGACGGGAACGAAGGTCGGCATCGTCGCCCCTTGCGTGAGGAATGCCGTGGAGACGATCGCCGCGACGCAGGTCACGATCATGAAGACCGTCGCGTTGCGGCGGGTTCGCGTACTCGCCGGACGATCGGACAGATCGGAAAGCGACCCGGCGCGTTGGAGTTCCATGCTACGCGGGCGCCGGCGCGACGTGCATCGCCCGCGTCTCCGTGACGACGACGTTGCGATGTTCTTTTGCGGCATAGAGCGCGTGGTCGGCGAGCGCCAGGAGCGCCACCGGATCGTCGGCGGTGACGTCGTCGGTATGCGCAAGACCGACGCTGATCGTCACGACGCCCAGACCGGCGACGCCGCCGGGGTGCGGAATTGCGAGCGCCTGCACGGCGGAGCGGAGACGCTCCGCGGCCTCGGTCGCGCTCTGCAGTGATGCCAGCGGCAAGAGCGCCACGAACTCCTCGCCCCCGTAGCGAGCGACGACGTCGTCACCGCGGCGCAGCGCCTGGTGCAGGGCTGCCCCGACGCGGCACAGGCACACGTCGCCGGCGGGGTGGCCGAAGCGGTCGTTGAAGCCCTTGAAGAAGTCCACGTCGATCATCAGCACGGCGACTTCCCCGCGCTGCCGCCGCAAGAGCTTGAACGCCCACTCGGTACAGTTGTCGAACGTTCGGCGGTTTCGCAGCCCGGTCAGAGAATCGTTCATGGCCAGCGCCCCGACACGTCGGTAGAGTGCCGACACTTCGGCCAGCAGCGCGATGAGCACGACGCTCGCCGTGGTCAGCGTGAGCGCCTTGCCGACATACCAGCTCGGCGAGTATCTGCCGCCGGCGAAGATGTTGAGTGCGACGTCGACGGCCGCGATGACCAGCGCGACGGCGAGCCAGACGTGGAGTGCCGTGAGCGGCGTTCGCCTCAGCACGAACAGGGCGGCGGCGGCGTTGGCAAGGACGATGGTCGGTGCGACGGCGCGTTCGAAGAGCGGGGTGTACCGACCGTTTTCGACGAGCGCCGGAAGCGCTCCGCGGAACGCAATCGTCATGGCGCTGAGCGCAATGGCCGCGAGCACGACGAGCACGAGCACGACGATGCAGTCGTATCGAATGCGGAGCGGATTGAGGGTGCGCGCGCCGCTGCCGCGATCGAGCGCGAGTCCGGCGGCGACGATGGCGGGAAAAGCGAGGTGCCACGTCGACCAGAGCACGAGCGAGATCTGCCGCGCGTCCGCGGCTCCGGGACCGAGCGCGCCGGGGAAGCTCACGATGTACGGCAGCGTCAAGAAACCGGTGAACGCGAACGCGGCTCCCAACGCGAGGAACAGCCGGACACCGTTGACCGAGAATTGGCTGAGCAGCAGATAGGCGGTGAGTAACTCCGCGGCCGACCACAATGCGGCGACGACCGGGATGAACGTCGGCATCGGGGCCCCGCGCGCGCGGAACGCGGTGGAAGCGATCGCCGCGAAGCACATCACGGTCACGAAGGCGACCGCAAAGATGCGTGTACGCCCGCTCGCCGGGCGCTCAGAGAGGTCGGAGAGCGACCCCATCGGTTCGGCACCACGTTCGTTCACGGTGCCGCCGCCAACGGTATCGCGGAGAGTCGGTTCGCGGCGGGCTCTCGAGACGCCGCGATCGTCACGTTGCGGTACTGCTTGGCCGCGTAGAGAGCACGGTCGGCCGCCGCCAGGAGATCGGCCGGATCGCCCTCGATGAGGACGTGAGTGTGCGCGACGCCGACACTGATCGTGACGACATCGGTTCCGGCCGCACCGTCGTCGTATGGAATCGCGAGCGCTTGCACGCCGTTGCGCGCGCGTTCGGCGATGTCGACCGCACTCGCTCGTGACGTCGCCGGCAGCAGCGCGACGAACTCTTCGCCGCCGTAGCGGGCGAGGACGTCCCCGCTGCGACGAAGCGTGTCTTGCAGCACGGAGGCAACGCGGCGCAGGCATGCGTCACCGGCGGCGTGCCCGTAGCGATCGTTGAACCCCTTGAAGAGGTCGACATCGATCATGAGCACGGCGGCATCGCCGCCCTGCCTGCGCAGCAGGCGCATCACCCAGGCGGCACTGTCGTCGAAGGTGCGGCGGTTGTACAATCCGGTCAGCGAATCGGTCATCGCGAGGGCACCGATCCGCCGATACAACGCGGAGATCTCACCGAGGAGGGCGACGAGGACCACGCTGGCGGTCGCGAGGGTGAGCAGCTTGCCGACATACCAGCGCGGTGTGTACCGACCGAAGGTGGTCGCGTTGAGCACGGCGTCGATCGCTGCCATGGCCAGAGCGACGGCGATCCAGATCTGGAGTGAGGTCAGCGGCTTGCGCCGCAGGATGAGCAACGCGACTGCCACGTTGGCGACGAGCACGCTCGGTGCGGCGACGAGCACGAACAGCGGCGTGAGCTGTCCATGCTCGAGGAACGTGGGTGAGAAGCGCCCGAGCGAGAACGTGACCACGGCGACCACCAAGCACGTCGCGGTGACGAGGACGAGCACGGAGGTGCACTCGCGCCGCAGGCTCACTTCGCCGACGACGCGCGTGCTGCTCCACCGCTCGCGCAAGACGGCCACCGCGATGATGAGCGGGAACGCGAGATGCCAAATCGTCCACAGCAGCACCGACGTCTGTGCGAGGTCGAGCTTCGCGAACGTGGTCAGCTCGCCCATCGCGCCCGGGAAGCTCAGCAGGTACGGAATGGAGAGCAGGCCGGTGAACATGTACGCTGCGGCGAGCGCAAGAAACATGCGCACGCCGTTGACCATGAATTGACTCAGCAGCAGGTAGGCCGTGAGCATTTCTGCGGTCGCCCACAGCGCACCGACGACCGCGAGGAAGGCGGGGACCGCGCGCCCAGGCCGGTCGGCAAATGCCGACGGAACGAGCGCCACCGCGAGCATCGCCACCACGAAGCCGCCCGCAACGAGATAGGTTCTCCGACTGGCCGGCCGCTCGGAGAGGTCGGCGAGCCCCGAAGGCGACTGAGGCGTGAACGAGGTCAACGGCGATCCAATCACCGGAGGGGCCATGACCATCCAGTGGATGCCGCGTCAGGGACACTTCGGTTGCCTCTATACCGTACCCATGGTTGGGTCG